>LFEF01001955.1_pt1 | contig 94080 bp, 95 predicted proteins | sample 619371 | NCBI WGS metagenome assembly LFEF01 (sample SAMN03014291, study PRJNA259931) | freshwater metagenome | biome: lake; feature: waterbloom | place: China: Taihu Lake | collected 2006-08 | depth 0 m m
CTGGTGGGTTACGTACCCCCCTCTGTCCTGCCGGACATCTCCCCCTCAAGGGGGGAGATCGATCCCCGGAACCGCTTTGGAAACCACCCACACTTGCGACGGAGCGGTGATTGCGCTTCTGGCCAATCTCCCCCCTTGAGGGGGAGATGCCTGGCAAGGCAGAGGGGGGTATTTCTGCCGAGATGCGTGAACACATGACACCTGCGATTCCCGCCATTCGCGTGCAGCGTGACGACTTCGATGCCGCCGCGGAGTCACGCCTGTTGACGGCGGGCCGCCGGGATATCGGTGCGCTCGTCTCCTTCGTCGGCCTCTGCCGCGATGAGGCCGGGGCGCTTGCTGCCCTGGAGCTCGAACACTATCCCGGCATGGCCGAAGCCGAGATGATGCGCATCGCGCAGCTTGCCATCGATCGCTTCTCCCTCATCGGCCTGACCGCCATCCATCGTTATGGCCGCATCGAGGCGGGGGCGCAGATCGTGCTTGTGATCGCCGCTGCTCCGCATCGCCAGGCAGCCTTCGATGGTGCCAACTTCGTCATGGATTTCCTCAAGACCTCCGCGCCCTTCTGGAAGAAGGAACATGGCCAGGACGGGACGAGCGGCGACTGGGTCGCGGCGAAGGATGCCGATGACAGCGCGCGTGATCGCTGGATCAAGGAATGACCCGCTCGCGACGGCTGATCACCAGAAGCCAGACCAGAGCCGAGATGATGACCGCATCGCGCCAGATCATCGGGCCGTAGGCGCTCCACAGGGTTTCGGCAAAGGCGACAGCTGCAGCACCCAGCGCCGAACGGAGAGGACGGGAATAGCCGCCGACCGCCGCGATCAGGACGACTTTGAGGCCGAACATCAGACCTGCGCCAAAATCCATGGTGCCGTAGAGCACGGTGGCCGACAGACCGCCCAGCGCCGCGAAGAGTGATGCAGCCATCAGCGACAGGACGAACACAGCATCGGCATCGACCCCGACAAGACGGCTTGCCAGGGGATCCTGGCTGACGGCCTGCCACAGCCGTCCTGCCCGGCTGGCAGACAGCGCAGCCTGACCGATCGCAACAAGCAGGACCATCAGGCCGACATGCAGGATCTGCAGCATGCTGAGCCCCACCGGCAGCCCATCGACCTCGATCAGTGTGACGATCTGCTGGCCCATCGGCGGCAGCCAGAGGCCTCGCGTGTCGAGCGCCAGACGCGCGGCTTCGGAAAGCAAGAGCACGACACCCAGCGAGGCGACGATCAAGGCATTGGGTGAGCGCCTGTGCAGGGGCAGCATGACATGGCGCGCGTTCCACAGGCCGGCCAGCAGCGCATAGGCAAGGCCTGCGGCCAGCCCCAGGGATATGGCAGCCGGCAGGACCAGATAGAGGCGGTTCCAGCCAAAATCGGCAAACAGAAGGCAGATCTGGCCGGCAAAGGCGACCAGTGCCCCAAAGGTGATGTCGGGCCGCCTGGTCACGCCGAAAGCAAGCGCATAGCCGAAGGCAAGGCAGGCATAGAGGCCGGCCATGGGTAGCGCATTCAGAAGCTGCTGCAGCAGGTAGGCCATGCATTCCTCCCCCAGCATTTATAACTATCAAAATAGCTTTTACCAGTTATATTGACTCCATGAACTTCTCCTGGACCTCTCACCGTTTTGCCGGTGGCGCGCTCGCCTTCGATGTGGCGAACAGCGTCATCCTCCGCCACGACCCCGACGGTCGGCGTGATCGTTTTGCCGTGCCCGAACAGCTCGAAGCCTTTGCGCAGGCGGCCGCAAACCTGTCTGCGGAGCGGAGCAGATTCGCGACACTGAAACCGGTTGGCGAGAACAACCAGACGCTCTTCCTGCAGCTGAGGGAGGCCATCGACGCCTATTTCCGGTGCCGCGTGCTGGGCGATGACAGCAGAGAACAGCTTGCCGAGCTGCTGGAGGCGACTGCCGCAGCGTTGCGCGCTGCTCCAGACGAAGACAGCCTGGAGGCGGCCACGGCCCGCTCGGCGCTTGGCCTGATCTGCGAACCGCAGCCGGAGCGGATGAAGATCTGCGGCAATTGCGGATGGCTGTTCCTCGACCGCAGCAAAAACCGCAGCCGCACCTGGTGCGATATGGCCGTCTGCGGCAACCGGGTGAAGGCGAACCGGCATTATCAGCGAAAGAAGAAGGAAGCCGCGCCATGAAGGCGATCATGATCAGTCTTGCCCTGCTCTGCGGGCTTCTGCCACTCTCGGGCTGCCAGCGGGAGGATGTCGACGAACCGCTGAAGCTCTCGGGCAAGATCTTCATCTTCAACTATCGTGTCGCGCAGGCGACCTATGTCGTGACTCTCGGTCGCAACGGTCCCTTGCCGGAACCGAGCTTCGTCGAAGCGAGGTTCGAAAACCCCGCCGGCGGGGCTGCTCTGGTCACCCGAACCAGGATCTTTCCCTTCTGGGAGAAGGTGTCGCTGGAAAGTCCACCCGTGCATTGCGTCGTCAAGGATCGCCCCTATGCCATTTCGATCCGGATTCTCGACGGGGAGGACAAGGTCATCCAGACCATCGAGACGACACTGACCTCGAGCCTCGACCAAACCATCATGCCGGGCAAAGCGCTTGTGGTCGGTCCGGTCTATACGCCCAATCCAGAGGTCTATGGCGCGGATGGCAAGGCAAAGTATGCCCATGAGCAAACCTGCCCCGCGGCATAGGAAGCCATCTTGCTCTATGCTTCACGCAACGAAAAACCGGAGCCTTTCGGCTCCGGTTCCTCAAGTCTTCCAATGTCTTGAGGCGCAAGCCTCAGGACTTGATTCAGCCGACGATCTCGGTGTCGGCGAACCAGTACTTGATTTCCTGGGCAGCGGTTTCCGGAGCATCCGAACCGTGGACCGAGTTTTCGCCGATCGAGAGCGCAAACATCTTACGGATGGTACCTTCGTCGGCGTTGGCCGGGTTGGTGGCGCCCATGATCTCGCGGTTCTTCAGGATGGCGTTTTCGCCTTCGAGAACCTGAACGACGGTCGGGCCCGAGGTCATGCCTTCAACCAGTTCGCCGAAGAAGGGGCGATCCTTGTGAACGGCGTAGAAGCCTTCGGCTTCGCGCTTGCTCATCCATACGCGCTTGGAAGCGACGACGCGCAGGCCGTTGTCTTCGAAGACCTTGGTGATGGCGCCGGTCAGGTTGCGCTTGGTGGCATCGGGCTTGATCATCGAGAAGGTGCGTTCAATCGCCATCTGTCTCATCCTTTTGTCTGTCAGGGAAAGTGGGCGGTATCTACCCGCCCCGAATCACGAAGACAAGAGGGATGGAAGAATTTAACGCGCTTGTCATAATCGCGACCTTGCATGGTCCAAAATGATGGAACGGAGACCGTTTTGGTATCGCCCGAAAGCATCTCAGCGCGCGCTTCCCGATTTTCCCACTGGGTGCCGGGGATCGGTGGACACGGTTTCATCATGCAGGCGACGTCGGGCACGTTTCGGCGCCTCTACGCCGATCAACCTGCCCTTATCGTCGTTCGCCGCGGCACGAAGCGGATTCAGTCATCGCGCAGCAGTCAAGAGGCGGGGCCAGGAACGGCGATCGTCCTGCCGATGGGAGAGCAATGGACGGTCGTGAACGAGATCCATGCCGCCGGTGGCTATCAGGCGGATGCATTCACTTTCGCTCCTGAACTGATCGAGGCTTATGCCGGCAGGAATTCCAGACCGATGCAGGACTCGGCGAGCTTCACCCCCGACGGGGCCATGAGCGAGGCACTGCTGCGCCTGTGCCGCGCCCTGACAGATGGCATCGAGCCCGGTCCCGTGCTGCGGCATCTGTTTGGTGAAATCATCATCCGGCTCGAGGCGCTTGGCATGAACCTCGTGCCCCAGCACAGAGACAGCCTGAATGACCGGCTGCGGGCGCTGATCGCGAGCGACATTTCCGGCGAATGGGGCGCCGTGCGGGCAACAAGGGCCCTCGGCGTCAGCGAGGCGGGCCTGCGCCGCAAACTTGCGGCTTCCGGAACGAGCCTGACGGAGATCATCACTGATGTGCGTATGACCCGCGCGCTCGGACTGCTGCAGGCGACCGAGCTGCCCATCAACCACGTGGCACTCGAAGTCGGCTACAGCTCGGCATCCAAATTCGCGGCCCGCTTCCGCGATCGCTTCGGCATGTCGCCCCGCGAGATCCGAGTCTTTGAACCCCAAACTGATCGTGACGGGACCGAAGTTGATCGGATCGGAGCCGCGGCCGAATAGGCCCTGCGATACGGTTAAGGCTCCCTCATACACAAGGAGCCAACCATGTCCCGCCTCACCCTTTCGACAACCATCGTGATCCTCGGCCTGCTTGCCGGCACAGCCCATGCTGCCGACTTCAGCCTGTCGAGCCCGGATCTCGCCGAAGGCAGTGTCCTTAAGAATGCACAGGTCGCGAACTCCTTTGGCTGCAGCGGTGAGAACATCTCGCCCGCCCTTGAGTGGCGAAACGCGCCCGCGGCAACCAAGAGCTTTGCCGTCTCGGTCTACGATCCGGACGCGCCGACTGGCTCCGGTTTCTGGCACTGGGTGATGTTCAACATCCCCGCCGACGTGACATCACTGCCGTCAGGCGTCACACCCGACAATGGCTTGCCCAAGGGAGCCATCCAGAGTGACGCGGATGCAGGCTATGCAGGTTACATCGGTGCCTGCCCGCCGGAGGGCCAGACGCATCGCTACATCTTCACCGTGACGGCACTCGATACCCCTTCGCTGGACCTCGACGCCTCGGCCAGCGGTGCACTGATTGGCTTCATGAACAACGCACATGCTTTGGCAAAGGCTTCGATTACCGTCCGTTATGGGCGCTAGAAAGTGCCGCGGCCCTAAACCACCTGCCGCGCGACGCCACTGTACAGATCAAGGCAGCGGTCGAACCAGAGGCTGACCGGATCGCTCGCCGGCAGGTGGATGGATCCTGTCGTGATCCTGAGCCACTGTAGCGCGCCAAAAAGGATATAGTCGCCGAAGAGCGGGCTCGCGCCGCCGACAAACGGCTGGAAGGCCAGCATGTGGCGGAGAGGCTGCAGGGCCGCGGGCAAGGCTGCGATAGCGGCCTCCCGCCCAGCGGCAATCTCCTCGAAGCTGCGGCCAAGGCGCTCTTCGCGGCTCTTGCGGAAATAGGCCTGGTCGGTCGGCGCCAGGATGTCATGGATGTCGATCAGCGCGATGCGGGTGATCGCCGTATGGACGACATGCTGCGAATAGCCTTCGATCAGGCGGGCTCCTGCCACGCCACCCGGCCCGCCGAAGAGGCTCGGGGCATCGGGATAGGCGTCTTCCAGATAGAGCGCGATGCGGAAACTGTCGGACACGAGTTCCTGACCGTCCCGCAGGATCGGCACCGTCTTGGAGAAACCGTTCTCGACCGAGGGGATCGCGGTGAAGGCGAGCGGCCGTTCATCAAAGGCAAGGCCCTTGTGGTGCAGGGCCATGACGACCTTCCAGCAATGGGGCGAGATGGGTCGGGCCGGATCAGTGCCGCAGAGCGTGTAAAGGGTCGTCGTCATCGATTTCTCCTGGCGTCGCGCCAGAGAAGACCATCGCGACCTGCGATGCAAATCAGCATTTTTCATGGGACCCATCACCCCCATTTGGGTGAAACGAGGCTAGTCTGTCCCGCCACGCCGAACGGAGAACAGCATGCAGAACTATCAGATGCTCGCCGAATACAATGCCTGGGCCAATCGCCTTCTCTATGCCACGGTCGCGGACCTGACAGACGAAGAGCTTCACCGCGATACTGGTGCCTTCTTCGGATCCGTCTTCGGTACACTCAGCCACCTTGTGACGGCGGATCGCGTTTGGCTCAATCGTTTCACCGGTGAGGGACCGAAGCCAAAGGCGCTCGACGAGCGTCCCTACGACAACTTTGCCGATCTGAGAAATGCGCGGGAGGAAGAAGACGCCCGCATCATACGCTACATCGCAAGCCTGACGCAGGAGGAGGCCGAACGCGAGTTCACCTACACACCCCTCACCTCGCCGGAACTCGTCACCCACAAGCTCTGGCCGGCGCTGACCCACATGTTCAACCACCAGACCCATCACCGTGGGCAGGTCCATGCCGGACTAACAGGTATGGGAAAGCAAAGTCTGTCGCTCGACCTGATCTATTTCGTTCGCAGCGAGGGGAAGACGTGGCTCTGAGCGCTTCAGTCTGACCAATAAAAATGGGGCGCGATGACCGCGCCCCTTGTCTTGAATTCATACCGGTTTTCCCGGCGCTCCTCAGGCTGCGCGGCGCCCTGTGGTGCGCGCCGACGATCCAACGCGGAACTGGGCCATCAGCTGGTCCAGGGTCATCGCCTCATGCACCAGCTGCTGGATCGCGGCACTGGATTCCTCGACCATCGCGGCATTCTGCTGGGTGTTTCGGTCGATCTGTCCGATCGCGGCGTCGATTTCTGACAGGCCCTGGGCCTGGCTTCTTGCGCCGTCGATGATCTTGCAGATTTCACTGCTGATCGCCTGGACTTCCGTCGAGATGGTGCTGAGCGCCTCGCCGGCCTGGTCGACGAGCGAAACGCCGTGGCGGACTTCCTCGCCGGAGGTGTTGATCAGAGCCTTGATCTCCTTGGCGGCATTGGCCGAGCGCTGGGCAAGCTCACGCACTTCCTGGGCGACGACGGCAAAGCCCTTGCCGGCTTCACCGGCGCGTGCGGCCTCGACACCCGCATTCAGTGCCAGCAGGTTCGTCTGGAAGGCGATCTCGTCGATCACGCCGATGATGTTGGAGATCGACTGCGAGGACTGTTCGATCCGGCTCATGGCGGAGACGGCATCGGTCACGATCGTGCCGGAGCGTTCGGCGCCCGAGCGTGCCTGATCGACAAGCTTGCCGACGGAATCGGCAACGGCCGCCGTCTGTTTGACGGTCGCGACGACGCTGGACAGCGCACTTGCCGTCTCCTCGACGGACGCGGCCTGCCGTTCGCTGCGCGCAGAGAGATCGTTGTTCGCCTGCCCGATCTGGCCGGTGCCGTTGCGGATCACCGCCGCGACCTGGCCGACCTGAGAGATGGCGCCGTCGAGCTTCTCCACCGATGCATTGAAGGAGGTCCGCAGCTCATCCAGCGGACCGGCAAAGGCCTGATCGATACGGCAGGAGAGATCACCATTGGCGAGCTTTTGCAGAGACTTCGCCAGTTCTGAGACGGCATGATCAACGGCCGCCGCCTCGCGCTCCTTCTCGGCTTCGCGCTTGCGGCGCTCGGCTTCGGCAGCAGCATCGGTCCGCTTTGCATGATCGGCCATGTCGACCGCCTCGCGGCCCGCCGCCACTGCATCGGCAACCGCCTTGTCGGACACGTCGAAGGCGCGGACGACGGCAGAGGTCAGGGCAATGAGGACCGCGCTCTGCACGATGAGAACCACGGCATGCAGGACGACGCGGGAGAAATCGGACTCACCGGGGAACACCGCAAGTGGCATCGCCACATAGAGCAGCAAATGGTGGACAGCGACCAGGGCGGCATAGCCGATGATCGCGCGCCAATCGATCCAGGCCGCACAGATGGCCAGGCTCGCGAAGAAATACATATGCAGGTCGATCTGCAGCGGCGAACCCTGGAATGCGTAGACGAGTATGGCAACCGTTGCAGCGGTCGCCATGGAGGTCACCATGCGGGTTGCCGGACCCGTCCGGTCGCGGGACCAGATGATGGTTGCCGGCACGAGCAGGACCAGCGTCATGAAGATCATGCCCCAGTCAGCCCCCTCCTCCCGCACGAGATTGCGCAGCACGATCAGGGCAAAATTGACCCAAAGAAGACCGACGATGCCATAGGATACGCGGTCACGGAGCTTTTTCAGTTCATTCATGTGTTCAGTCCTTGAAGGCATCCGAGTGCCAGATCATGGTTGATGACGAGCAATGCCCCGGCATCGAGAAGTCGTTTCGGGAAGTTTGGATCGTTCGAATAGGCAACGGACATCCAGGGCACCCGACCGGCCCAGACAAAGGCACCACCGGCCTGTTCGAGTACGGCCATATTGCCGGCGGCGTTCAGTCCCGGTGACGTCACCACAAGCACGAAAGGTCCGGACGGCCTTGCGACGACCAGTGCGAGAGCAAGGAGAGAGAAAGAGAAATATGCCGCCGGCAGGGTGATTTTCATTTGCAATCTCTGGGATCAAGCCGAGTTACCGAGCGCCAGCGCAGCCTGATCCAACACATCCAACAAGCCTAAAATACCCCTGAATTGATTAAATCTTTCTAACTTACCCTTCAATTTTCAAGGGTTCACGTGCATGTGTTCCCGGCGGCAGACGCGGCCGCCGCATTAACGGTTTCGTATCGGCCGGGATGCTAGAGGGTTTGGCATGACGTTTCCGGTCCTTGATGGGCGGAGACGTTTCTCAACCCGCCAAATGATCATCCGGACGGCTTTCATGAGCGCATCGGCAGACGATCTCCAGAAGATCACGGTCTTCATGCTGAAACATCAGATCGCCGGGATTCCGCGAAACTTCGAGCTCGTCCATGAAGCCTTTGCGGGCGGCAATCCCGAACTCGGAAGGGAGCTTGCAGCCTTGGGCAATCGGCCCTCGCAGGCAGCCCTTGACCATCTTGGTCTCAAGCACCGCATCGCCGGCCATTGCGGCGTCTCGGCAGAGCGGTTGCAGGGCGAGACGCTGAAGACACTGACATCGCTCAACGACCATCTCGCGCTCGGCCTGACCCAGAAACGCGCCTTCACCAACTCCGTCGAAGGCGTCATCCGTTCGATCCGCGAAGACGTTTCCGTCGGCATCGATCAGCTGCTGGGAGAACTGGAGCTGCTTGCCTCGATCGCCAAGGACATGGTCCGGGCGGAGACGGTTCTTTCGGCCCAGGTCCTGGAGGGACTTGAAAGCCTGAAGAGTGCCGATCGTGCCATCCGTGCAACGCAGGCTGCGATGAAGCGGGACCATCTGACGGGCCTCGCCAACCGCATAAGCCTGTTCCAGACGCTGGAGGAGGTGCATGCGGAGACGTCCCCGGCCAAACCGAGTGCGCTTGTCCTCATCGAGATCATCGATCTTCCCGGCCTGCAGCATCAGTATGGCGACGAAGCCGTCAGCAAACTGATCAAGGGACTGGCCGGCATCTTTCGCAAGGCGATCAAGAAACAGGACATCATCGCGCGGATCGAGGCAGATACCTTTGCCTTCGTCTTCGAGGGTATCAATGCGGATGACGCCCATATCATCGCAGAGCGCCTGTTCACGACGGCCGAAAACAATCTCGTCTTCGCATCCGAGACGTCTCCTGGGGTCGGCGGCTTGCCGCTCGCCATCGGCCATGCCATGGCGCATGAAGCGGCCGATCCGACGAGCTGGCTTGCAATCGCCAAGACGGCGACGATCCTCGCCCGCCAGAACCCGCGCCAGCCAATCATCGGCTACAAGCCGGGGCATCGACAGGTGGCCTGAAGACCGGACGGAGCACTTTGCACCGACTTGCCTTTGGCCGTGACATCGGCCAAAAGCCAGAACCATGATCACGATCACCGACATTTCCGCCCGCGTCGCCGGACGCCTGCTCATCGACCATGCCAGCGTCTCGCTGCCGGCCGGCACCAAGGCTGGGCTCGTCGGCAAGAACGGCGCCGGCAAGTCGACGCTGTTTCGGATCATTACCGGTGATCTCGCCTCCGAAAGCGGCTCGATCTCGATCCCCAAGAACGCCCGTATCGGCCAGGTGGCGCAGGAAGCGCCCGGCACGGAAGAGTCGCTGATCTCGATTGTACTATCGGCGGACAAGGAGCGGGCGGCCCTGCTCGCTGAAGCAGAGACGGCCATGGATCCGCTGCGGATTGCCGAAGTCCAGACGCGGCTTGCCGATATCGGTGCCCATTCAGCCGAGGCGCGCGCGGCGACCATTCTTTCCGGCCTCGGTTTCGACCACGAGGCGCAGCTACGCCCGGCCTCGTCCTTTTCCGGTGGCTGGCGCATGCGCGTGGCGCTTGCCTCGGTGCTGTTTGCCGAGCCGGACCTTCTGCTGCTCGACGAGCCGACCAACTATCTCGACCTCGAAGGCACGCTGTGGCTTGAAGACTATGTGCGGCGCTATCCGCATACCGTGATCATCATCAGCCATGACCGCGACCTCCTGAACACCGCCGTCAACTCGATCATCCATCTCGACCAGAAGAAGCTGACCTTCTATCGCGGCGGCTATGACAGCTTCGAGCGGCAGAAGGCCGAGAACGACGAATTGCAGATGAAGGCCAAGGCAAAGAACGACGCCGCGCGCAAGCATCTGCAGAGCTTCATCGATCGCTTCCGTGCCAAGGCGACCAAGGCCAAGCAGGCCCAGAGCCGCATCAAGGCGCTGGAGCGCATGGGCACGGTTGCCGCCGTGATCGAGGACCACGTCCAGCCGATCAATTTCCCCGAACCCGAAAAGCAGCCCGCCTCCCCGATCGTCGCCATTTCCGGCGGCGTGGTTGGCTATGAGCCGGGCAAGCCGATCCTGAAGAATCTGAACCTCAGAATCGACAACGATGACCGCATCGCCCTGCTCGGCTCGAACGGCAATGGCAAGTCGACCTTCGCCAAGTTTATCTCCGGGCGGCTGGAAGCCCAGGGTGGCCAGCTGAAGACGGCGCCAAGCCTGAAGATCGGCTTCTTCGCCCAGCATCAGCTTGATGACCTGATCCCGAACGAGAGCCCCGTCGATCATGTTCGCCGCCTGATGCCGCAGGAGCCGGAAGCGAAGGTGCGTGCCCGCGTCGCCCAGATGGGGCTGGCGACCGAGAAGATGGAAACAGCCGCCAAGGATCTGTCGGGCGGCGAAAAGGCGCGTCTGCTGATGGGGCTTGCGGCCTTCCACGCGCCGAACCTCTTGATCCTCGACGAACCGACCAACCATCTCGACATCGACAGCCGCAAGGCGCTGATCGAAGCGCTCAACGACTACGAGGGCGCCGTCATCCTGATCAGCCATGATCGCCACCTGATCGAGGCGACCGTCGACCGGCTCTGGCTGGTCAACAACGGCACCGTGACGAGCTTTGACGGCGACATGGAAGAGTATCGCTCGCTGATCATCGCGTCGGGCAAGAAGCCGCAGGAGAAAGACAAGGGCGACAGCGGCGCCGACACGGTCAACAAGGCGGAGCAACGCAAGGCTGCTGCGGACAAGCGGGCGAGCCTCGCGCCGCTGAAGAAAAAGATCAACGAAGTCGAAGCCTTGACGAAGAAACTGGAGACTTTGATTCAGGCGCTCGACAAGGAACTGGCCGACCCCGCCCTCTACGAGAAGGCGCCGGCCAAGGCCGCCGAGAAGGCCAAGCAGCGCGGTGAAGCAGCAGCGAAGCTGTCAGCCGCGGAAGAGCAGTGGCTCGAACTGTCGACCGAATACGAAGAGGCGATGGCAGGCTGATGCTTCTGCCTCGCGAAACTAGAGCCGTTCACGCAAACGTATGCGTGCAACCATCAAAGCTCGCACCTAAAAAGTAACCTAGCGATAACTGTGGTACACCATACCGTGTACTCGCGATCAATCGATGACTAAAGCTAGAATTTTAGGAAATCTTTAAGCATCTCTCCCGATTATATGCACTAATTCGAATACCCTGTTTCAATCCTAGGTATGCGGCTCGCCGCATCCGTTCCCCCTTCCGGCACCGCCATGGAGGATGGCGAAGCTTTGCACGCAAGAGGACGTGTGAAGGCGCCGTATGTCGCCGCAGCGATGTTGTCTGCGGTTGGTTCCGTTTCGCGAAATGTCATGATGGCGCTGGCGAGTTCGAGAAATGATAGCGAAAATGACGAAAACCACGCTCTCGATCAAAGCATCCCTCGTGGGAGCTCTGTCGCTTCTGCTGCTTTTGCTTGTCCTCCAAGGCGCCTTCGCACTGATGTCGATGAACGGCGTCTTTTCCAACGTCCAAAGGCTCGCCCAGGGGTCGGTGCCGGTCGTGGACATCACGAACCGTCTGAACATTTCCATCGCAAACCTGCGCGCCCTGCAGACCCGCCATATTCTGAGCACGACGCCCGACACCCTTGCTGCGGCCGACGCAGCCGTCGCCCGGGAAGTTGAAAAGCTTCGGGACCGAATGGCACGCTACGAAGCCATGATCAGCCTGCCGGAAGAAGGCCCGGCCTTCGAAGGCTTCAAGGCAAGTGCCGAGCGCTATCTGGCCGCCGGCGAGCGCATGATCGAACTCTCCCGCGCCGGCGACAAACAGGCGGCGGCGGCACTGCTGACCGGCGAAATGGTCGTCGCCTATGACGAGATGGACGGTCATGCGGATACATTCCGCGACGCCAATGTTGCGGCTGCAGAAGCCATGTACGAGGAAAGCGCCAGCGAATTCCGCTTCGCTCTGATGAGCAATATTGCCGTGATGATCGTAGGCGCGATGGCCGGCATTGCCGCCATGGTCTTCGTCGGCCGGGATGTCACCAAGCCAATCGAGCGTATGACGCGTGTTATGGGGCGGCTCGCCCGCAACGACTTCGATGTCGATATCGCCTATCTCGAGCGGCATAACGAAATTGGCGACATGGCGCGTGCCGTCGACGTCTTCAAGCAGAACGGTCTCAGGGTACGGGAAATGAACGCGCAGGAGCACCGGATGAAGCAGCGCTGCGACGAGTTGCAGGAGAGCATCGGCCAGGTTTGTGCCGCCGCCATTGCCGGCGACTTCACCCAGCGCATCGACCGCGACTTCGAATTCCCGGATCTCAACGCCTTCGCAACCTCGATGAACGACCTGGTGCGATCAATCGACACCGGCCTTGCGGAAACGCGGCGCGTCATCGCCGGCCTGTCGGAAGGTGATCTGACCGATGCGATGCGCGGCGAGTTCCACGGTGCCTTTGCGGAACTGCAGGGCAATGTGAATGGCACGATGCAGGTTCTCAGAACCGTCGTCGCGGAAGTTCGCACCTCGATCGATCAGATCCGTTCCGGCTCCGGCGAATTGCGCTTCGCCTCGGACGATCTGGCCAAGCGGACCGAGCAACAAGCTGCGGCGCTCGAAGAGACCTCGTCCGCGCTGGAGGAAATCACCGCAGCCGTCCGGCAATCCACCGATACCGCACTTCAGGCGACGCGCATGGTCGACGAGGCCCGCCGCAGCACCGAGGAATCAAGCTCCGTGGTCGGTGATGCGGTCGCGGCCATGGGCCGGATCGAGCAGGCATCGGGCGAGATCGGCCAGATCATCAATGTGATCGACGAAATCGCCTTCCAGACCAATCTTCTCGCCCTCAATGCCGGGGTCGAGGCCGCGCGCGCGGGCGAGGCCGGCAAGGGCTTTGCCGTCGTTGCGCAGGAAGTGCGTGAGCTCGCCCAGCGTTCAGCTGGTGCGGCCAAGGATATCAAGGCGCTGATCACCAAATCCGGTGAGGAAGTGGGGATCGGGGTGCGTCTTGTGACGGCAACCGGGGATGCGCTGTCGCGGATCCGGGACCATGTCGTCCACATCAACCAGTCGGTTCATCAGATTGCGTCAGCGGCCAAGGAACAGTCCCACAAGCTGCAGGAGGTGAACACCGCCGTCGGCCAGATGGACCAGTTCACCCAGCGCAATGCCGCTATGGTCGAGGAGACGACTGCCAGCACCAACAGGCTGGCCGACGATGCGGTCAACCTGTCGCGGCTGATCAGCCACTTCAAGCTGGAGACCGCCTCCTGCCGGGCACGGTCCACACTGCCCGTCGCCAACGACACGAGGACCGAGCCACGACGGGCGACGGGCACGCGTTGATCCACAACATCATAAAGAACGACAAAGGGCCGCCCTGTGGCGGCCCTTCTGCATTCTCGTGCCTCGGCAGTCTCACGCCTTCTTTTCCCAACGCCCCTCGGAGGTTTGTTGCCAGTAGGTCAACGAATGCCCCTCGCCCCTCAGGCGCTTCCACTGGGCGCGGGCGCCATCGACCTGCTCTGCGTCGTAACCGTCGAAGACGAAGACGATGCGGTCATAGGCCAGATCCGCCGGCGGCTCGGCGCCATCGACGAGAAAGCGCACGCTTGCCTGATTGACGTTCTGCTGGCCAATTGTCAGCAGCACCGGCTGGCGCTCCGGTGAGGCGCCGTCATCCGTGCCATGCGGCAGGAAACTTTCCTCCCGGTAGGTCCAGAGATGCGCATCGAGCCGGTCACGACGCTCGATGTCGCGGGTCTGGACCGCAACGCGCCAGCCGCGCTCAACACTCTTCTCGAGCAGCGGCGGCAGTGCGTCCTCCAGCTTCGATTCCGTCAGATGGTAGAAGAGAACGTCGGCCACGGATGCGCTCGCCATCATCAGGATTCGTAGTGCGCGCGGACAAGCTCATCCAGCAGACGCACGCCGTAACCAGAGGCCCAGGACTGGTTGATCTCATCGGTCGGCGAACCGATCGCGGTGCCCGCAATGTCGAGATGCGCCCAGGGCGTGTCCTTGACGAAGCGCTTCAAGAACTGGGCGGCGGTGATCGAGCCGGCCTGCCTCCCACCGGTGTTCTTCATGTCGGCAAACTTCGAGTCGATGAGCTTGTCGTAGTCCTTGCCAAGCGGCATACGCCACAGCCGTTCGTTGGTCGTCAGGCCTGCGGCGAGGAGCTTTTCCGACAGATCGTCGTCATTGGAAAACAAGCCGGCATGCAGATTGCCGAGCGCAACGCCGATCGCACCCGTCAGCGTGGCGAGATTGATCATGAAGGCCGGCTGGAAGCGGTCGTTGCAGTACCAGAGCGCATCGCAGAGCACGAGACGGCCTTCGGCATCCGTGTTGATGACCTCGATCGTCTGACCCGACATCGAAGTCACGATATCGCCGGGACGCTGGGCGTTGCCATCAGGCATGTTTTCGACGAGGCCGAGGATACCAATGGCATTCACCTTGGCCTTGCGGGCGGCCAGAACATGCATCAATCCCGTGACGGCCGCCGCACCGCCCATGTCGCCCTTCATGTCTTCCATGCCACCGGCGGGCTTGATCGAGATGCCGCCGGTATCGAAGACCACGCCCTTGCCGACAAAGGCCAGCGGCTTGTCCTTCGACTTGCCACCCTTCCACTGCATCACCACCAGACGAGGCGGACGGACCGAGCCTTGCGCCACGCCGAGAAGCGCGCCCATGCCGAGCTTCTTCATTTCCTTCTCGGTCAGGATCTCGACCTCGACGCCCAGCTTCTCGAGCTCCTTGGCCTTGGCGGCGAATTCCAGCGGGCCGAGCACATTGGCGGGCTCGTTCACCAGGTCGCGGGCGAGAATGACGCCATCGGCAATCGCTTCGGCTTCGGCAAAGGCCTTCTTGGCCGCAGACGCCTCGGCGGTGACGATGGTCACCTTGATCGTCTTGTCGGCCTTATCCTCATCGTCCTCCGACTTCTTCTTGGTCTTGTAGGTGTCAAACTTGTAAGCCCGCAGCAGCATGCCGAGTGCAAAGTCGGCGGCGGCCTTCGGCGACACCTCAAGTCCGGGCACGTCGAGATAGATGCTTGCCGTCTCGGCCCCCTTGAGAGCCGCGGTTGCAACGCCGCCGGCCTTCAGCCAGTCATGCGCCGAGAGGTTTTCTCCCTTGCCAAGACCGAGAACAACCAGCCGGTCGAGGGGCGAACCATGCGGCGCGACGATGTCCAGCGTGGCGAGCGACTTGCCGGAGAACTTGCCGGCCTTGGCGGCGCGCGCATAGACCTGGCCCAGATCGGCTGCGGAAGCACCGGCAGGCGTCTCGGCACCAGAGGTCGTCAACAGGATGGCAAGCCCTCCGGTCGGCGCATGAGACTTGGCGAAGGAGACGGCGAGTTTCAACGACATAGGGTGCACCTTGCATTCGTGGGAAAAGTCCTGGAGGGATCATGGTGTTTTCGCGAACGATGGCAAGAGTTTGGCCATCCGATTGCATCCCAATCCCCTGTTTGCCGCAGCGGTGGTGATGGCGTGTCCGATTTATCGCGGTGATACAAAAAAGGATTTCACCAAGCGGGGGAAAATACCATTCGACGGTCGCCAAATCGCCGCAACCATCGTAGAGAAAACCAATCCTCGGCGCGGCGTGTGCGTGTCGCGCCTGCAAGGGAACCCTATGAAGATACTCGAACAATACATCCTGCGACGGGTCGTCCTGATGTTCCTAACGGCACTTTTGCCGGTGCTGGCGATCATCTGGACCACGCAGGTGTTGCGGCGTATCAATCTGGTCACGGACAGCGGCCAGTCGGTGGGATCCTTCATGTTGCTGGCAACGATGATCCTGCCGACGATCATCGCAACCGTTCTGCCTTTCGCGCTCGTCATCGGCATCACGCATACGCTGACCACGATGAACAACGATTCGGAGCTGGCGGTTATCGACGCTGCCGGTGCGCCGCGGCGGACAATCCAGCGCCCGCTGCTGATGCTGGCCGGAGGGCTCAGCATCTTTTCTCTCGTGATGATGGGCTTCGTCGAACCGGCAATGCGCGTCAATGTGCGCACGATGATCGCGACGGCCTATGCCGACCTTCTGTCCTCCGTGATCGAGGAGAAAACGTTCCGACAGGTGGAACCCGGCCTATTCGTGCAGATTTCCGAGCGGCAAGCAGGCCGCAAGATGAAGGGACTGCTGGTTGCCGATTCTCGCGACCCGTCATCCGAGCTGATTTATTATGCGCGGGAAGGTGCAGTCGAGGAATCCGGCAAGGCGCTCATCATGCAGGATGGGGAAGTGCAGCGAAAGGCGCCGAACGGGGACGTCACCGTCATCCGCTTCGACCGATACGCCTTCGACCTCTCCGACTTGTCTGAAGAACGTGGTCAGGCGCGGTTCGGCGCCAAGGACCGCGACCTCTTCTATCTCATGGATCCGGACCCGCTCGACGAGCGGTATGTCAGCAATCCGAACGACTTCTCGGCGGAACTGCATCGGCGCATCAGCGCCGCCTTCTTCCCGCTGGTCTTTGCGGTGATCAGCCTGATGATGTGCGGTGATGCGCGTTCACACCGCGAGGCACGGCTGCATCCGATGGCCTCCACCCTGATCATGGCGCTCGCGCTCTTCTGGGCATCCAACTATGTGACTTCGCTCGCGGAGAAATCGACCGCCTTCGTTCCGCTACAGTATCTCGTTCCGCTTGCCAGTGGGGCCGCAGCAACCTTCATGCTCGCGACCAACCGCAGCCCACGCTTGCCGAAGGCCATGTCTGCTCTGCTGAACAAGGCGGTGGCTCTGAGCCAGAAGCGGTTCGGCCAGAATGCGGGAGGCACGGCATGATCTGGACTCTCGGCCTGTACTTCTTCCGCCGCTACATGATGACCACGCTCTGGTTCTTCCTCGGCGTCATCTCGATTACCTACCTGATCGACTTCACCGAAACCTCCGGGCGTTTCGACAATCTCCCGGGTTACTCGGTCACCGGCGTTCTCTATCTCACCGCGCTGCGCCTGCCGCTCATCCTGCAGCAAACGGTGCCGTTCATCGGACTTTTCGTCGGCATGGCGACGCTGATTGCGCTCAACCGCAAGTCCGAGCTAGTTGTCGCGCGCGCCGCCGGCATCTCGGTCTGGCAGTTCATGGCGCCGTTCCTGATCGGCGCAACGCTTGTCGGCCTTCTCACCACGCTCGTCATCAACCCGCTCGCGGCCTGGGGAGAACGTCAGGGAACTGAGATCGAGGCGAAATGGCGTGAGACGGCGGGAAGCGCCAAGCCTGCGCCGATCCCGTGGCTTCGTCAGTCGAGTGGCGACAACGATGTGGCGCTCGGCGCGCGGGCCGTGCTCGAGGACGGCACCCTGCTCGTCGATGCGGTCTTGCTGCATTTCGACAAGGACGGACGGATCGTCCTGCGACAGGATGCACGCACAGCTACCTTGAAAGATGGTTACTGGCAGCTTACCGACGTACTGGAGACGCGTCCGGGCGAAATCCAGGCTCGCCTTGCGGAGGCTCGCGTTCCCACCAACCTCAACGAGGAATTCGTTCAGCAACGCCTAGCCAAGCCTGAAAGCGTTGCTTTTTATGATCTTTTTCAGAAAATTGAAGTTGCCCGGTCGTTCGGGATAGCCCCCCACGCGCTGGAAACCCAGTTCCACTCGCTGCTTTCGCTGCCGTTTCTTATGATTGCAATGACGCTGATTGCGGCAACCGTGTCGCTGAAATTCAGCCGTATCAACCAATCGAGAACGGTGATTCTCGGTGGAATATTGTCAGGCTTCGTGCTTTATGTTGTCTCTGTGCTCGTCAGGGCATTCGGAAGCAGCGGCGTCATGCCGCCGTATGTTGCGGCCTGGGTCCCAGTTGTCGTAGCGATGGCATTGGGGGCAACGATTCTGCTTCACAAGGAGGATGGTTAGTGGCGGTAAAAGACCGCGGGAATATCAGGAGGCTCTCAGTAGCCCTGCTGACCAGTGTCGCTGTGTGCGCGATGGCGCCCGCTGCGCCTCTCGTGCATGCGCAGAACCTGTCCGACTCCGCGTCGGCGGCAGGTAACGTCCCTGATGACGCGAAGCTGCTTCTGGCAGCCAATGAACTCATTTATGACCGGGACGCCGAGCGTATTGTTGCGAACGGCGCGGTACAGATCAATTATGCCGGCTACCAGATGGTCGCTCGTCAGGTCGTGTACGACCAGAAGACGGGTCGCGTGACTGCAGCCGGCAATATCGAGCTCGTCGAACCGACCGGTAACCGCATCTATGCGGACTCGCTCGACGTCACCGACAACTTTTCAGACGGCTTCCTGCGGACTTTGCGTCTGGAATCGACGGACAATACCCGTCTCGTTGCCGAGAGTGCCGAGCGCGTGGGCGGCGACCAGATGATCCTGCACAAGGGCGTCTACACGGCGTGCCTTCCCTGTGCAGAAAACCCCTCTCGCCCGCCACTGTGGCAGGTGAAGGCGGAGCGCGTCGTTCAGGACGGCAAGAAGAAAACGGTTCGCCTGGAGCGGGCCCGCTTCGAGCTGTTCGGCAAGTCGCTCGTCACGCTGCCCTTCATCGAAGTCCCGGACAATACCGTCAAGCGGAAGTCCGGTTTCCTGTTCCCCAGATTCCGCTCGGGGGAAAATGTCGGCTTCGGCATTTCAGTGCCCTACTATATCGCGATCGCTCCAGATCGTGATGCGACGGTAACGGCCACCGGGTTCAGCGCGCAGGGCGTACTGCTCGAAGCGGAGATCCGTCAGCGGTTCGAAAAAGGTCAGGCCAATCTCCGGTTCGCCGGCATCAGCCAGATGAACACCGATGAGTTCACGGCCGGTACGAGCGATGCTTCGCGCGACACACGCGGCCTCGTGGCGTCGAAGGGCGAGTTCAAGATCAATCCCCGCTGGACTTTCGGCTGGGATGTCATGGTGCAGAGCGACAACAACTTTGCGCGCACCTACGGCATTGAAGGCCTGAATTCTTCGACAAACACCAACGTCGTCTATTTGACCGGCGTGGGCGAGCGCAATTTCTTCGACATGCGCGGCTACTATTTCGATGTTCAGGACGCCGATGTGAACAACACGTCGGAGAAGAAGCAGGCGACCGTCCTGCCAGTCATCGATTACAGCTATTATGCACCAGAGCTCGTGGCAGGCGGACAGTTGTCCGGCACCATGAACTTGACCTCGCTGTCGCGCTTCTCGAGCGAGTTCGCCGATCTGAACAGCGATGGCACCTTTGATGTGTATCGTGGCCTGAAAGGTCACATGAACCGACTGAGCGGCGAGCTCGCATGGGAGCGGACCTTCGATGGTCCCGGCGGCGTGCAAATCACGCCTCTGCTTGCGGCGCGCGGCGATGTCTTCGGTCTCGCAATGGATGAACCCACGGGTTATGCCGGCGGCTACACCTCCAACGATGCGCCGGCTCGGGCATTGCTGACGGCTGGTGTCGAGGTGCGGTATCCCTGGCTGATCACGACGGACAACAGCTCGCACATCATCGAACCGATCGCGCAGATTTATGCACGCAACGACGAAGACTTTGCCGGGCAATTGCCGAATGAAGATGCGCAGAGCCTGGTGTTCGACGCGAGCAACCTTTTCTCGCGCAACAAGTTTTCCGGCTATGATCGTGTCGAGGGCGGCACCCGTGCCAATCTCGGCATGCGCTATACCGGCAGCTTCGACAACGGTGTCGGTGTTCGCGCGGTCATCGGCCAGTCCTACCATCTCGCTGGCCTGAACTCCTATGCAACCGAGGACCTGCTTGCGGTCGGATCTGATTCCGGTCTGGAAACCGACGTATCGGACTATGTCGCTTCGGCTGGATTCGAGCTGCCGATGGGCTTGTCGCTCAGCGCCGGTGTTCGCCTTGACGAGAAGTCGCTTGATGTTCGGCGCACCGACCTCAACGCGACCTATGCTCGGGACCGTTTCGAAACGAGCCTGACATTCACTCAGGTTGATGCACGTCCGGAATACTCGTACAGCGACGATAACCAGACGATCTCAACGTCATCGACAGTCAAGGTCACCGAGAACTGGTCTGTGTTCGGGTCGCTGAACTACGATATCGACGCTGACAAGTTCAACCGTCGCAGCGTCGGCCTTTCCTATGCCGACGAATGCACGATCTTCTCGATTACTTATTCGGACAAGTATGATCCGAATGCGGAGACGGCGAACGACTGGACGATTGGCGGAAGGCTGGTGTTCCGCACCCTTGGCGAAATCAACCTCAGCGATACCTCGTTCGAGTGAGTTCACATCGCCGCGATGCAGGTCATTGTTTTGCCGCATGGATTGTGCAATCCGTGCGGCAGTTCTAAAATCCAGTAGATGATTTACGTCCGCAGCAATCACGAATGCTCCGGAGAAAGGATGACAGATGGCTAATGCGAAGAAGGGCACCGGTCTGCTGCTTGCCGGCGTCATCGCGCTGTCCTTGAGCGTAAGCCCGACCCCGATCTTTGCGCCCGTGCCGGCGCAAGCCGCGACATCGGTGGTTGCTGTCGTCAACAAGACCGCGATCACGACCGGGGATCTCAACCGTCGCGTGGCCTTCCTCAGACTGCAGCGTCGCAGCGGTAATCTGCAGAAGATCGCGCGCGAAGAGCTGGTCAACGAAGCGCTGAAGCGGGAGGAAATCGCCCGGGTCGGCATGTCCGTCAGCACGGCTGATGTCGACGCATCGTTCGAGCGTTTTGCGTCGTCGAACAAGCTCTCGGTTTCGCAGCTCAATTCGGTGCTCGACCAGGCCGGTGTCGGCGCGGCCCATTTCAAGGCCTTCATCGCGGTATCGATGAGCTGGCCGCGTCTGGTCAATGCCCGTTATGGCGCTGGATCCCGCGGACGCCTCTCCAACCAGGACCTCGTCACGCGTCTGCTCGAGAACAAGCAGAAGCCTGTGACGACGGAGTATTTCCTCAAGCAGGTCATCTTTGTGGTGCCTGCGTCGAAGAAGGGCATTGTCGGCAAGCGCAAGGCGGAGGCCGAAAAGTCACGCGCGTCTTTCCCCGGCTGCGATCAGGCGATGGAGTTCGCCAAGAATTATCTCGACGTGTCGATCCGCAATCTCGGTCGGGTTCTTGAACCGGAAATGCCGCCGGAGTGGAAGCCGCTGGTCGAGAAGGCCAAGGGTGGCACCACGGCAACCCGTGTCACCGAGCGTGGCGTCGAGTATCTTGCAATCTGCAACCAGCGCCAGGTATCCGACGACGTTGCGGCAGAAGTCGTGTTCCGCGCCGAGGACATCGGCAAGGAGCAGGAGGGTGAGAACCCCAACTCCGAGAAGTATCTGGAAGAACTGCGGTCCAAGGCCCAGATCGTGATGCAGTAAGCGGCGAAAGGCCGATCCATGACCGATGGTGTGCTTCCGCTGGCGCTCAGCCAGGGTGATCCGGCCGGCATAGGGCCGGACATTGCCATTCAGGCCTGGCTGAAGCGCCACGAACTTGGCCTTCCACACTTCCTTTACCTGGGCGATCCAGCCGTGCTCCAGGTCCGGGCGCGTCAGCTTGAACTGGACGTGACCATCGCCGAGTCGGACGCTGCCCATGCTGGTGCCCTCTTCGCGTCCGCCCTGCCCGTGCTGCCGATCCCGACCGGCGTCGATGTCCTCGCGGGCAAGCCACATGTTGCAAATGCCCGGGGTACCATCCAAGCGATCGAGCAGGCAGTTTCACTTTGCCTTGCCGGCAAAGTCGGCGCTGTGGTCACCAATCCGATTGCCAAGTCTGTTCTTTATGAGGCAGGCTTCGGCTTTCCGGGCCACACCGAGTTTCTGGCCGACCTGACGGCGCGCGCCACGGGGCAAGCGGTCATGCCTGTGATGATGCTTGCAGGCCCGAAGCTGAAAGCTGTCCCGGTCACGATCCATATCCCGCTCAAAGATGTGCCAGGGGCCCTCAACGAGGCTCTTATCGTGGAGACCTGCCGGATCGTCGCTCGCGACCTGAAGGCCCGTTTCGGCTTAGCATCGCCGCGTCTCGCCGTGGCCGGCCTCAACCCCCATGCGGGAGAAAACGGTTCGATCGGCCATGAGGACGACGACATCATCCAGCCGGCCATCCGTTTGCTCCGCGACGAGGGCATCGACGCCTTCGGGCCACTGCCTGCCGACACCATGTTCCACGATGATGCCCGGACACGCTACGACGTGGCAATCTGCATGTATCACGACCAGGCATTGATCCCCGCCAAGGCACTTGGCTTCGACGACAGTGTCAATGTCACGCTCGGCCTGCCCTTCATCCGCACCTCGCCGGATCATGGGACGGCCTTTGGCCTTGCCGGCAGCGGATTTGCGAAGGAGATGAGCCTGGTTGCCGCACTGCAGATGGCCGACCGTATGGTGCGGGCCGGGAGCGTATCCGTCTGATGGCTGCGCTTGACGGACTGCCGCCGCTGCGCGAGGTGATCGCGCGCCATGGTCTCGACGCCAAGAAGGCGCTCGGACAGAACTTTCTGCTCGACCTCAATCTGACCCAGAAGGTGGCTCGCAATGCCGGTTCACTTGAAGGCGTGACGGTGATCGAGGTGGGGCCCGGTCCCGGCGGCCTGACCCGCGCCATCCTTGCCCTCGGAGCAAAGAAGGTGATCGCCATCGAGCGTGACCCGCGTTGCCTGCCGGCGCTGCAGGAAATAGCAGACCACTATCCAGGCCAGCTCGAGGTCATCGAAGGCGACGCGCTGAAGACCGATTTCCAGGACCTCGCCAAGGGCGAGCCGGTCAAGATCATCGCGAACCTGCCTTACAATGTCGGCACCCAGCTTCTTGTGAACTGGCTTCTGCCTGCGGCATGGCCACCCTTCTGGCAATCGCTGACGCTGATGTTCCAGAAGGAAGTCGGACAGCGCATCGTCGCGCGCGAAGACGACAATCACTACGGCCGGCTCGGCGTTCTTTGCGGCTGGAGAACGCAGGCCCACATGGCTTTCGACATTCCCCCGCAGGCCTTTACCCCGCCGCCGAAGGTCACCTCGACCGTCGTGCATCTCGTGCCGATCGAGAAGCCCCTGCCCTGCGATCCCGACAAGCTCGAGAAAGTCACGCTTGCGGCATTTGGACAGCGGCGCAAGATGCTTAGGCAGAGCCTGAAACCGATCGGCGGTGAGGCGTTGCTCGCCCGCGCCGAGATCGATCCTCAGCGCCGGGCGGAGACGCTCAGCGTCGAGGAATTCTGCCGGCTCGCCAATCTGCTTTGACCATCAGGCCGCCCTCTCAGGCGGCCTCACGGTCACGACGGCGGTTTTCGTTTTCCGGAAGCTTGAACAGAGCGATTTGGCCGTTCAAACGGTCGGCTTCGGCAGCCACGCTCGATGTTGCCGCACTTGCCTCCTCAACCATCGCCGCATTCTGCTGGGTGACCAGATCCATCTGGCTGACAGCCTGGCTAATCTCGTTGAGAGCTGCGGATTGCTCCTTGGCAGCAGCAACGATGGCCGTGACGCGTTCATTGATCTTCATCACATGGTCTTCGATGCCCTTCAGCGTGTCGCCGGTTTCATGAACCAGCCGCACACCTGCTTCGACTTCTTCCGTCGACCGGTTGATCAGTGCCTTGATCTCGCGGGCGGCCGTTGCCGAGCGCTGGGCAAGTTCACGCACTTCCTGGGCGACAACGGCAAACCCCTTGCCGGCCTCCCCGGCACGTGCCGCTTCCACACCGGCATTCAGCGCAAGCAGATTGGTCTGGAAGGCGATCTCATCGATCACCGAAATGATCTGGCTGATCTGGCCGGACGACTGCTCGATATGGTGCATCGCCTTGACCGTATCGGAGACCACGGCGCCAGATCTCTGCGCGGTCAGTGTCGCCTCACGCACCAGGTGGCCGGCCTCCTCGGCGCGTTGGGTGGAACTGGTCATGGTCGCGGTAATCTCGGTAATCGAGGCAGCTGCCTCCTCGAGCGCTGCGGCCTGTCGCTCGGTACGCCGTGCAAGATCATCCGCCGCAAGCTGCAGTTCCTGCGAACCGCCATGCAATTGGCCCGTGCTCTGCCGGATGGTCGAGATCACGCCGCACAGCCGCTCCATGGAGCCGTTGAAACTGATGCGGAGCGGATCGAGGGACGGCGCGAATGGTCTGGAGAGACGGAAGCCGATATCGCCCGATGACAGAGCGTCCAGCCCGCCAGCAAGCTCGTCCACCGCGTAGGCGATCTCGGCGGCGCGCTCGGCGCGTTCACGCTCGGCTTCCAGTTCGGCGGCACGCTTGATGCGTTCGGCCGCTTCCTGCTCTTCACGCTCCTTGACCATGCGGGCTTTCGCAAGCGCGATATACTCCGTCACGGCTCGGCCCATCTGGCCGATCTCGTCCTTGCTCTCCGATCGGATCAGATCGACTTCCACCTGGCCGGCGGCCAGATCGTTCATCGTCTGCGTCAGTCGACGCAGCGGCCGCACGACTGTCAGCGAGAGCGAGACTGCAAAGAAACAGGCGAAGGTCAGCACTGTGCCCGTGATGCCGGCAACACGCAGAAGATGCTGATATTCCTCGTCCGCCATCTTCTGGGCATCAACGACGATCGTCGCAAGCGTCTCGTGCTCCAGTTCCTTCAGGCGTTCGATGCGCCGGGCGGAGCGTTCGAGCCACTCGGTACTGTCGATGCTGCTGAGATCGGCAGACAGGCCGCCCACCATCATCTTCGAGCGGATGTCCTCGACCGCTTGAGAATCCGGAGTATGCAAGGACTGACGGTAGTGCTCACGGTCCTCATCCGGGAGAAGCTCCAGATACTGATCGATCAGTGATTTCTGCGAGCCGAACATGCCGAGGAAATCGAGATAATGCGCCGCGTCGAACTTGCCTTCGGAGATGAAGGCGTGACCGAGGTTACGCTCCTGGCCAGCCACTTCCTTGGCGTTCATCAGCAGGCTGTAGGCCATCATCTTGCCGACAACGCCGCGCGCGCCAGCAGCCAGGGAGAATTCGCGAGAGACATTCATCAACCGGTGAACGAGATCGGTGTAGTAGACGAAGGCTGCGGTGGGAGCCAGGGCGAGCTGGTCAGTCGTCGCCCGTATCTCTGGGAGCTTGGCCAGCATGGCTGCCAATTCCTCTTCATGGCGAAGAAGCGTCGGATCGCCTTCGGCCTTCATGTCCTTGAGGACCTGATCCATACCGGCAAGCGCGGGGGCCGCCTTGTCGCGGGCCTGGTCCAATTGCGCCCGGTGCTCCGCGCCTTTCGAGGCAAGCAGCCCCACCGCTTCGGCACGTTCAGCCTGAAGCGCATGGACAAAGTCGCCGATCACCCCGAGGTCGGCGCTGACGACGCCAAGATGGCGTGCATGCTGATAGGCCGTGAAGGTGGTGTTGATTTCGACATAGGCCAGACCGGCCAGAGCCACGAGGGGTATCGCAAGCGCCAGAGCAAGGCGCCACGTCACAGAGACATCCGTCAGTCGCATTTGCATCTCTCCAGCATTTGACTTGCAGAAATCACCTTTCTGCAACCATAGCGTCCTGGAGAGCATGCGCCCTAAAAGTTAAACATAAGTCATATATAACATAGCGAAATTGAAGGACGGGCGAAATTTGCCCGGTAAGACTGGCCTAGGAAGCAATCATGCCAGTGCTGCGATGTCTGCTTGCGAAAGCAGGCTTCCGCGGGCAGCGCAATCAACTGGCAAGGATCTTGACGGCACCTTGTCGATGCTGCGCGCTCGCCATTCAGGCGATCAGACCTTCGACGAAATCGAAGAGGCCGTGGCGGCGGTCGCGGCGCAGGCGCTCCGCCTTGACGATCGACTGCACGGCGTCGAAAGCCGAGTTGAGATCGTCGTTGACGATGACATAGTCATATTCTCGCCAATGGGCGATCTCGGCGCGGGAATTGTTGAGGCGGGTCTGGATGACCTCCTCGGTGTCCTCGGCGCGGCGGTGCAGGCGGGACTGCAACTCGGCCATGGTCGGCGGCAGGATGAAGATCGAGACAACGTCGGCCGACATCTTTTCCTGCAGCTGCTGGGCGCCCTGCCAGTCGATGTCGAAGAGCATGTCGCGCCCCTCGCCCATCGCAGTTTCAACGGCTTCTCGCGGCGTACCATAATAGTTGCCGTGGACCTGCGCCCATTCGAGGAGCGAGTCGCTGTCGCGAAGGCGCTCGAATTCGCGCTGGGAGACAAAGTGGTAATGCACGCCCTCGATTTCGCTCTGGCGACGCGGGCGCGTGGTGACGCTGACCGACAGGCTGATCTGCTGGTCGCGGTCCATCAGGGTGCGTGCAATCGTCGACTTGCCGGCGCCCGACGGCGAGGAGATGACGAGCATCAGGCCGCGCCTTGCGATCTTGACGGATGTGGGGGCGGCAGCGGCCATGGACTACTCCAGATTTTGAACCTGTTCGCGGAACTGGTCGATGACGACCTTCAATTCGATGCCGGCGGCAGTGACCGCGACCGAATTGGATTTGGAACAGATAGTATTTGATTCTCGGTTAAATTCCTGCGCCAGGAAATCGAGCTTGCGACCGACAGGGCCTCCGGAACAGAGCAATTCGCGGGCAGCATTCACATGTGCCTTCAGCCGGTCGATCTCTTCGCGCAGATCGGCCTTGGTGGCGATCATGGCGATCTCCTGATGGAGGCGGTCGCGGTCGAGGCCGCTTGTACCATCCATCAGGCTTGCAAGCTGGGCTTCCAGCCGCCGCGCAATCTCTTCGGGCGAGCGCGAGGGATCGGCCTCAATCTGCAGGGCAAGCTCTTCGATCTTGCCGATATGCTCTTCGAGGATCCGGCGAAGTGCTGCGCCTTCCGTCATGCGCATGTCGGCAAGCGCGCAGATGGCGCGCTCAAGGCCATCGAGGATGTCGGCGTCACGCGCGGCGATCGCGTCCGGATCATCGGTGGCTTCGCGCATGTCGACCAGTCCGCGGATCGACAAAAGCGTGTCGAGCCGCAGGGGAGCGGGGTCGAGAACGTCAGGGCCGAGTTCGTCGCGCAGCGCGAGTACGGCTGCGAGTGCATCACGGTTGAGAACGGCCTCGACGCGATTTTCGCTGACCGTGACGCTCAGACCAATCTGCAGATTGCCGCGGGTCAGCCGCTCACCGGCGAGACGCCTGATATCGGTCTCCAGCGCCTCGTGCCCCTGCGGCAGACGGCTGCGCAGATCCAGGCCCTTGCCGTTGACCGAGCGCAATTCCCAGGCCCAGCGATAACGACCGGACGAGCCCTCAACCCGGGCAAAACCGGTCATGGATTGCAGTGTCATATCCCCGCCCCTTTACGCCGGTCTCAATTGTTGGCCGTCGGATCGACTTCCGGCTCGACATCGAGGGTCGCAGGCGGCGTCTGGGCACGTTCGGCCTCGATCTTGCGCCAACGGCGTACATTCGCATTGTGCTCTTCGAGCGTCTTGGCGAAGGCATGGCCACCGGTTCCGTCGGCGACGAAATAGAGGTCGTCCGTCTTCCACGGATGGGCGACCGCTTCGAGGGCGGCACGGCCCGGATTGGCGATCGGACCGGGCGGCAGGCCCTTGATCACATAGGTATTGTACGGCGTTTCCTTGCGGATGTCGGATTGATAGATCGGACGGTCCGCAGGTTTGCCGTCGCCACCGAACAGACCGTAGATGATCGTCGGATCGGACTGTAGGCGCATGCCCTTGTTGAGGCGATTGATAAAGACCGAGGCGACATGGGCGCGCTCGTCGTCCTTGCCGGTTTCCTTTTCGACGATCGAGGCCAGCGTGACGAATTCTTCCTTGGTCGTGATCGGAAGATCAGGATCACGCTTCTCCCAGATCTGGTCGACCAGGCGTTCCTGGGCGGCGCGCATCTGGGCGACGATCTCGGCCCTGTTGGTGCCGCGGGTGAACTTGTAGGTATCCGGGCGCAGACTGCCTTCCGGCGGCAGTTCGGCCGGCAGGTCGCCTTCGAGCACCGGATCGGCGGCGAGACGCTGGAACATCTGCTTGACCGTGAGGCCTTCCGGCAGGGACACCGAATAGAGAATCGACTTGCCGGATTCCAGCAGCGCCGTGATGTCCTTCATCGAAGCGCCGGCCTTGATCTCGTATTCGCCGGCCTTCAGCGTCTGACCATCCTGGAGATAGGTCGTGGTCACATAGCGGTAGATGCGCGCATCCGAGACAATGCCGTTGCGCTCCAGATTGTTGGCGATTTCGGCAAGGCCTGCCCCGCTGCGCACGACGAAATTCGTGTTGGCGGTCAGCGGCCCCGGCCTCTGATAGGCGTCCATGACATAGAAGAAGCCGGCCACGGCCACGACACAGACGAAAACCGCCATGGTCATGAGGAAATTGAGGAAGATGACGAGCTGGCTTCGCGCCTTGCGCGAACGGCGCGGCGGCTGCGGCACGCGTTCGGGGCGCAGCGCCTCATTGGGCGATTTCGGAATGAAGGGTCCCTTGCCCGGCTGGCTATCGGCATCACGGCCGAAGGAGACACCGTTGTTCTGGCTACCGCCGTTCTGGCTGTTGTCGGTCACCGGCAATCCTTCTTTGTTTCGCACTCGCGGCTGTTTCATCCAGCAATGCGGCAAAAATCCGGGTCATCGTCCGGCGCATCAGCGCCGGGCGTTGGGAAGATTTCTACCCGCAGACAGTGGCGGCGGGCAAGAGCAGTCCGCCGTCATCCCGTTCAATCGAGGGCGGCCGGAGCAACGACCGTCCGCCCCACCCGATCAGGCCTCGTAGCGCTTCAGCACCAGCGAGGCGTTGGTGCCGCCGAATCCAAAGGAATTCGACAGGGCGACGTTGATCTCGCGCTTGCGCGCCTTGTGCGGCACGAGGTCGATCTTGGTCACAACATCGGGATTGTCGAGATTGAGCGTCGGCGGCGCGATGTTGTCGCGGATCGCCAGCGTCGAGAAGATCGCTTCGACGGCACCGGCGGCCCCGAGCAGATGGCCGATCGCCGACTTGGTCGACGACATCGAGACGTTTTCGGCGTGGTCGCCGAGCAGTCGCTCGACGGCGCCGAGTTCGATCGTGTCGGCCATGGTCGAGGTGCCATGGGCGTTGATGTAGTCGATGTCGGACGGCTTCAGGCCGGCGCGCTTCAGCGCCATGGTCATGCAGCGGAAGGCACCATCGCCGTCCTCGGAGGGGGCGGTGATGTGGAAGGCGTCGCCCGACAGACCGTAGCCGACCACTTCGGCATAGATCTTGGCACCGCGGGCCTTGGCGTGTTCCAGCTCTTCGAGCACCACGATGCCGGCGCCCTCGCCCATGACGAAACCGTCACGGTCCTTGTCATAGGGGCGCGAGGCGGCGGTCGGATCGTCGTTGCGGGCGGTCGACAGCGCCTTGCAGGCGGCGAAACCGGCAAGCGAGATGCGGCTGATCGGCGATTCCGTGCCGCCGGCGACCATCACGTCGGCGTCGCCAAGGGCGACGAGACGGGCCGCATCACCGATGGCGTGGGCGCCGGTCGAGCAGGCGGTTACGACGGAATGGTTCGGACCACGCAGCTTGTGGCGGATCGAGACCTGGCCGGAAGCCAGGTTGATCAGGCGGCCGGGAATGAAGAAGGGCGACAGACGGCGCGGACCCTTGTCGCGCAGGATGTGGCCGGCTTCAACGATGCCTTCGATGCCACCGATACCGGAGCCGATCAGCACGCCGGTGGCGCATTGCTCGTCATCGGTCTTCGGCTCCCAGCCTGCATCCTTCAGCGCCATATCGGCTGCGGCAACGGCGTAAATGATGAAATGGTCGACCTTGCGCTGCTCCTTGAGCTCCATCCAGTCGTCCGGATTCCAGGCGCCTTCACCTTCGGTCGGAATGCGGCAGGCGATCTTCGCCGGCAGGTCTTCGACCTCGAATTCCGTGACCAGGCGCGCACCGCTCTGGCCGGCCAGAAGGCGCTGCCAGGTCAGTTCCGTACCAACTCCCAGAGGCGATACCATGCCGGTACCGGTGATGACGACACGTCTCATCGTGCGAAGCCCACCCCAAATTCGTTGACCGAAGTCACTGTAAAGAAAGGTCCAGATACAACAAGGCCCGCTCATCGCGGGCCCAAGCGGACAGGACGGGCGTGAACCCGCCTTCCGCAGCAGTGAGATCGATCAGGCCTGGGCCTTCTCGATGAACTTCACGGCGTCACCGACCGTCAGGATCGAGTCAGCAGCATCGTCCGGGATCTCAACGCCGAATTCTTCTTCGAAGGCCATGACGAGTTCGACGGTGTCGAGCGAGTCAGCGCCCAGATCGTCGATGAAGCTCGCGCCTTCGACGACCTTTTCAGCGTCAACGCCGAGATGATCAACTACAATTTTCTTCACGCGTTCTGCGATATCGCTCATGTCGGTATCCTCGACCTTCTAAAATTCAGAGGGAGCCGTAATGGCTACCCTGCCCTGCATTCAGCCAGTGACGCTTTCGTCCCCACCAGCAAACCCTTCGGCCCTGACCCAGAGCGGTTTATGCAAACAAAAGCATAAACTTCGGCTCATGAGACGGAGCGACTGCTCACAGTCATGGCCCGCTTAACACGGTTTAAGCGCGCCGCAAAGCCAGAAATTCGCCCCTTCGCCTCGGTCAACATCCTATTGCGCAAGGGCTCTTTCCGGCAATTCGATCAGATCATCGCCATGCCGCCATTCACGTGCAGCGTCTGCCCGGTCATGTAGGCGGCTTCGTTGGAGGCGAGATAGACGACGGCGGAGGCAACTTCGGCGCCGGTGCCCATGCGCTTCATGGGGATGGCACCCATGATCGCTTCCTTCTGCTTGTCGTTCAGCTTGCCGGTCATGGCGCTTTCGATGAAGCCCGGGGCAACGCAGTTGACGGTGACGTTGCGGGTGGCGATTTCCTGGCCGAGCGACTTGGTAAAGCCGATCATGCCGGCCTTGGAGGCGCAGTAGTTGGCCTGGCCCGGATTGCCGGTGACGCCGACGACAGAGGTGATGTTGATGATGCGGCCGAAACGGCGGCGCATCATCGGATGGGTCAGCTCGCGGGTCAGGCGGAAGACGGCGGTGAGGTTGACTTCCAGAACCGCATCCCAGTCAGCGTCCGACATGCGGACGAACAGGCCGTCCTTCGTGATACCGGCATTGTTGACGAGGATATCAACGCCTTCGAGCTCGGCTTCAGCCTTTTCGCCCAGCGCCTTGACCTCGTCGCGATCGGAGAGGTTGGCCGGGAAGATCTTGACGCGATCACCGAGTTCGGCGGCCAGCGCCTCCAGCTTTTCGACGCGGGTGCCGTGCAGGCCGACGATCGCGCCCTGGGCATGCAGCTGGCGTGCGATTTCTTCGCCGATGCCGCCTGTGGCGCCGGTCACGAGAGCCTTGCGGCCGGTCAGATCGAACATGATCGTTTTCCTTGTTGTTCGTTGAGGCTATCAGCCGTTGAGTGCGGCAAGAGCCGCGTCGATATCGGCCGGGCCATTCACGGCGACGCCGTTGATGTTCTTGTCGATGCGGCGTGCGAGACCCGTCAGGACCTTGCCGGCGCCCACTTCGTAAAGCGTGGTCACGCCATTGGCGCCGAACCATTCGACAGTCTCGCGCCAGCGAACCTGGCCGGTGACCTGCTCGACGAGCAGATCAGCGATTTCGGACGCAGAGGTCACAGGAGCGGCACGCACATTGGCGATCAGCGGCACGATGGGGTCTTTCTTCTCGACCTTGGAAAGGGCCTCGCGCATGGCGTCTGCTGCCGGGCCCATCAGAGCCGAATGGAAGGGTGCCGAAACCGGCAACATGATGGCGCGCTTGGCGCCCTTTTCGGTGGCAAGAGCTCCCGCCTTCTCCACCGCAGCCTTGCCGCCCGAGATGACCAGCTGACCACCGCCATTGTCGTTGGCGATCTGGCAGGGACCGATCGCAGAGGCTTCCGCGCAGATCGCCTGCACGTCACCATGCTCCAGGCCGATGATGGCAGCCATGGCGCCCTCACCCACCGGAACGGCCGCCTGCATGGCGTTGCCGCGAATGCGCAGGAGACGGGCGGTGTCGGCGATCGAGAAGGTGCCGGCGGCGCAGAGGGCGGAGTATTCGCCCAGCGAATGGCCGGCGACATAGGCGACCTTCGACTTCAGATCGAGGCCCTTGGCTTCGAGTACGCGGATGACGGCCATGGAGACGGCCATCAGCGCCGGCTGGGCATTGGCGGTGAGGGTCAGCGTTTCCTCAGGGCCGTTCCACATGATGTCGGACAGCTTCTGGCCGAGCGCTTCGTCAACTTCTTCGAAAACGGCGCGGGCTTCGGCAAAATTGTCGGCAAGGTCCTTGCCCATTCCGACGGCCTGGCTGCCCTGACCGGGAAAGGTGAATGCGACTGACATGGGCGTATCTCCCTTGGTTTTTTCCTGTCAATTCACAGATGGACCTTGAGAGTCAAGCCTCGGCACCGTTTCCAGACTGCGCGAAACAGGCGAACCATGGGGCTGTTCCACAGCTATCGACATCTTGCGATGCATCAATTTCTGCCTAAATTGCCCCTGAACTTCGTCGTCTCCCAAGACACTCTCTCCCATCAGAGGCTTCCCCCATGAAAATGAACCGGCTCGGCCGAACCGATATCCTTGTCTCCGAAATCTGCCTGGGCACGATGACCTGGGGCTCGCAGAACACGCGCGAGGAAGCCTATGCGCAGATGGATTACGCGCTCGACCACGGTGTCAACTTCTTCGACACGGCAGAGCTCTATCCGACCACGCCGCTTGCTGCGGAAACCTATGCCGATACCGAGCGGCTGATCGGCGACTGGTTCGAGAAGAGCGGGAAGCGTGACAAGGTGGTGCTGGCGACCAAGGTTGCCGGCCCGGGTCGTCCCTATATCCGCGAAGGCAAGCCGATCACCGGCGCCGTGGTTAAGGAGGCGCTCGATGCCAGCCTGAAGCGGCTGAAGACCGATTATGTCGACCTCTATCAGATCCACTGGCCGAACCGCGGGCATTTCCATTTTCGCGGCGCCTGGAACTACAACCCCTTCAAGCAGGACCGGGCCAAGGCTCAGGCCGATACCGCGGAAATCCTCGAGGCGCTCGGCGACTGCCAGAAGGCGGGCAAGCTCAAGGCCTTCGGTCTTTCCAACGAAACGACCTGGGGAACCCAGAATTATCTGACGCTCGCCGAAGCCAAGGGGCTGCCGCGCGTCGCCACGATCCAGAACGAATACAATCTGCTCTACCGGCACTTCGATCTCGACCTCGCCGAGCTTTCCCATCACGAGGATGTCGGCCTGCTCGCCTATTCGCCGCTCGCCGGCGGCATTCTCTCGGGCAAATATCTCGATGGCAAAAAGCCTGCCGGTTCGCGCGGTTCGATCAATGGCGACATCGGTGGCCGGCTTGTCCCGCAGCAGGATGCAGCGACCCGCGCCTATGTGGAGCTTGCCCGCAAACACGGGCTTGATCCCTCGGCCATGGCGCTTGCCTTCTGCCTGACGCGCCCCTTCATGGCCTCGGTCATCATCGGTGCAACGACCATGGAGCAACTGGAGATCAATATCGGCGCTGCCGATCTCAAACTCTCCGAAGAGGTGCTCAAGGAGATCGCGAAGATCCATCGGCTCTATCCGATGCCCATCTGACCGGCTACGTCTTCTGCGACCGGTCGTTCCACAAGAACGTGAACGGCCGGGACCTACCGAGTGCTGCAGTGCATCACCACTTGCCGCAAGAACCGAATGGCGGCACCTGAGCCGCGGACATGGGGATGGACATGGACTACGTTTACGTGCTCGGGGGGCTGGTCGCCCTTTACTTCGGGGCCGAATGGCTGCTTCGGGGCTCCATATCCTTCGCCCACAAGATGGCCGTTCCCACGCTCCTCGTATCGCTTGTGATCGTCGGTTTCGGCACGTCGATGCCGGAACTTCTCGTATCCGTGCGCGCGGGCATTGCCGGCTCCTCCGATATTGCCCTTGGCAATGTCGTCGGCTCCAACACCGCCAATATCCTGCTGATCATCGCCATCTGCGCCTTGATCTTCCCGATCACGCATTGGGACAAGGCCGTCAAGCGCGACGCCTATGTGATGGTCGGCGCCGCAGTCCTGCTGCTCGGCCTCGTCCAGTTTCCCACGATCGGGCGCATCGCGGGCCTCCTCATGGTCATCCTGCTTCTTGCCTATGTGGCCTATTCCTACCACTCCGGTAAGAGAGCCCTGGAAGCCGTTGCGGACAAGGACGTCAAGCACGAGGTCCTCAGCGGCCCCTTCATGGCGCTTCTGATCCTCGGCGGTCTCGCCACCCTCTTTGTTGGCGCCGAGTTCCTGGTCCGCGGCGCCACCAGCCTTGCGCGCGAGTTCGGCGTTTCTGAAGCAGTCATCGGCCTTACCGTTGTTGCCGTCGGCACCTCTCTGCCTGAACTTGCCACGGGAATCATGTCGGCGATCAGAAAGCATTCCGACATCATGATCGGCAACATCGTCGGCTCGAACATCTTCAACATCCTGTTCATCCTCGGCGTGACCTCGGTCATCCAGCCGATTGCGGTTGCCCCGCGCTTCGACGACTTCGATGTGCCGGTCATGCTGGGCGTGACGATCGGCTTTGCCTTCCTGCTACTGACCCATCTGGGGGTTCGCAGGCTCACGGCCGTCGGCATGCTCATTGCCTATGTGGGATATACATCTGCACTCATTCAGATCTGAGTCCGCAGCACCTGCTGGTCACTTTAGCCTGGGCCGCCGGCAGAAAATGCCGTGCGGCCCTTGCTTTTATGCCCAATCCGCGTATAAGCGCGCCGTTCACAACACCCGGTCCTCTGGCTGGTGGCTGAACGGAGGGCTGGCAGGCTCACAAGGTCTGCAGCAGGAACCATAAGGGTTTCCGGCCTCCCGTGTCTCCGCTCTCGACCGTCTCGAACACACTACTTTTCTTGCCGCGGCCTTGGCCGTCCAGGAGCAGTCTGTGAGGCTTAGCGCCGGATCCGGGTGACGACAACCGCAAGAAAAGGCAAAGCTTACATGGCTCTTTACGAACACGTATTCCTTGCCCGGCAGGATATGTCCGCTCAGCAGGTTGATGCCCTCGTCGAACAGTACAAGGGTGTCATCGAAGCTAACGGCGGCAAGGTCGGGCGCATCGAAAACTGGGGCCTCAAGTCCCTGACGTACCGCATCAAGAAGAACCGCAAGGCTCACTACGCCCTCATGGACATCGACGCTCCGGCGGCTGCCGTCCATGAAATGGAGCGCCAGATGCGCATCAACGAAGACGTTCTTCGTTACATGACCATCGCTGTCGAAGCCCACGAAGAGGGCCCGTCTGCGATGATGCAGAAGCGCGACCGTGACGACCGTCCGCGCCGCGAAGGCGACGATCGTGGCCCGCGCCGCGACTTCGGCGATCGTGGTCCGCGTCCGGACCGTGGCCCCCGTGAAGGTGGCTTCGAGCGCCGTCCGCGCGAAGACCGCGCGTAATTTCGAGCAATAGGAGAAAACACAATGGCTGATGCATCCTCTGCTCCGGCACGCCGCCCGTTCCATCGTCGTCGCAAGACCTGCCCCTTCTCGGGCGCGAACGCACCGAAGATCGACTACAAGGACGTCCGTCTCCTGCAGCGCTACATTTCCGAGCGCGGCAAGATCGTTCCGTCCCGTATCACTGCAGTTTCGCAGAAGAAGCAGCGCGAACTGGCCCAGGCCATCAAGCGCGCCCGCTTCCTCGGCCTCCTGCCGTACGTAGTCGCTTGATCTGATCAGAAGCCTGGCGGTTCTTGACCGGCGGGCTTCATCCCTTCCGCGTTGGGCGCGGATCGGAACCGACTGCCCGATGGCGCGCTACCGCGACGTCAGGTGAAATCCCATGTTGGGGATGCTTTTTGCAAAGCCGCTCGAAGCCCCTCCCCTAACTGCTAGAACCAGCAGGACAGCGACGTGCAAAAACTGGATGCCAAATTGCTGATAACCGGCTTCGTTGCCGGTATTACCGCCGCCCTGTTGGTCATGGGTGCTGCGGCTCAGCCTTCGCTTGCCTCGCTTCTTTATGCAGCCTCCGCCCTGCCTGTGCTGATTGTCGGCCTCGGCTGGGGCAATGTCGCTTCCATCACCGCCATCATCACCGCAGCGCTGCTCGGCACCATCAGCGTCTCGCCGATGTTCGCCTTCGGCATGTCGATCTTCACGCTGGCGCCTGCCGGCTGGCTTGCCCATCTGTCGAGCCTGGCGCGTCCGGCCTCCGAGATCGGTGGCCCAGACCACCTGATGGCCTGGTACCCGCTGTCGGACATCATCCTGCAGCTCTGCAGCTTCGTAACGATCGCCGTCGTCGTCCTCGGCGTTATCATCGGCTTCGGTCCGGAATTCACCGACCAGCTAATCGACGCCATGGTGCAGGCGATGAGCACGCAGGATCCGGCAATGCTGCCGGATGCGGCCGCGCTTGAGCAACTCAAGCGGACGATGTTCATCCTGCTGCCGATCATCCAGGGCGGCACCTGGGTGCTCCTGCTGACGATGATGTATTACATCGCCATGCGCATCGTGACCGCATCGGGCCGCAACAAGCGTCCGCGCGAGGATTTTCCCTCGGCGCTCAGGATGAACCGCAACACGGTCTTCATCTTCCTCGGCGGGATCATCGCCTGCTTCCTGGGCGGCGTACCGGCGATGATCGGCGCGACCGTCTGCGGCACCTTCGGCGCCGGCTTCCTGATGGCCGGCTTTGCCTCCATGCATCACAAGACACGCGGCAAGGACTGGCGTCTGCCGGCACTGGTGCTCGCCTATCTCTCTTCGATCATGCTCTTGCCGCTCATGATCCCCCTCATCATCGGCCTCTCCGATACCCGGCGGACCGTTGCCCTCACGCCGGCCCGCAAGGCCGACACCGAAAACTCCGAAACTGACTGAAAACTGAAAGGAACACGACAATGCAGGTCATTCTTCTCGAACGCATCGCAAAGCTCGGCCAGATGGGCGAAACCGTGAAGGTTCGCGACGGCTTTGCCCGCAACTTCCTGCTGCCGCAGGGCAAGGCGCTGCGCGCCAACGAAGCCAACAAGAAGCGTTTCGAAGCCGAGCGCGCCACGCTCGAAGCCCGTAACCTCGAGCGCCGCTCGGAAGCCCAGAAGGTTGCCGACGCACTCGCCGGCAAGTCCTTCATCGTCGTCCGCTCGGCTGGCGAAACCGGCCAGCTCTACGGTTCGGTCGCTGCCCGTGACGTCGTCGAAATCCTGGCTGGCGAAGGCTTCAACATCGGCCGCAACCAGGTTGAACTGAACACCCCGATCAAGTCGATCGGCCTGCACCAGGTCACCCTGCACCTGCATTCGGAAGTCGAACTGACCGTCGAACTCAACGTTGCCCGTTCGGCCGAAGAAGCCGAGCGCCAGGCCAAGGGCGAAAGCCTGACCTCGGCCGACGCCATCTACGGCGTTGACGAAGATGCCCTGCGTCCGGAAGACTTCTTCGATCCGGAAGCCGACCGCGACGGCGACGACGCCTGATTTTTTCAGCCCCAAGCTGACGCGAAACGCCCGGATTTTTCCGGGCGTTTTTCGTATGTGCTCTGCTAAAATCTGATATCCCAAGGCCGATTCGTTGAATGTCACAGTCAATCGAAAAGATCGGAACCTTGAGCTTTTTCTGAAGTCGCGATGAGGCGCCTGTGAATCAATGTGGGTTGCTGCGCGAGCCATTTCGCCGCCCTGCGTTCTCGCTATGGTGCAGCCACCGCCGACACATGGATTGGATGCGAACGAATGAACGATGCTGCGCGCAAACTGAGCCCGGTCCAGCCGACTGAGCCGCTCTACCGGGAGGCTCCGAACAACATCGAAGCCGAACAGGCTTTGCTCGGCGCCATTCTCGTCAACAACGATGCCTTCTATCGCGTTTCGGACTTCCTGAAGCCCGAGCATCTCTATGAACCTCTGCACCGGAAGATCTTCGAGGTTGCCTCCGAGATCATCCGCATGGGCAAGACGGCGAACCCGGTCACCATCAAGACCTTCCTGCCGGCCGATCAGAAGGTCGGCGACCTGACGGTCGCGCAATATCTCGCGCGTCTGGCTTCCGAAGCCGTCACGATCATCAATGCGGAAGACTATGGTCGCGCCATCTATGACCTTGCGCTGCGCCGCTCACTGATCCAGATCGGCGAGGACGTCGTCAACATCGCCTATGACGCACCGCTCGACATGCCGCCGCAGGCGCAGATCGAAGACACCGAGCGCCGCCTCTTTGCGCTGGCCGAAAACGGCCGCTACGATGGCGGCTTCCAGTCCTTCTCGGACGCGGTCGCCCAGGCCGTCGACATGGCGGGGGCTGCCTTCGAACGCGACGGCAACCTCTCGGGCATCTCGACCGGCATCCATTCGCTCGATGCCAAGATGGGCGGCCTGCAGCGCTCCGACTTGATCGTGCTTGCCGGACGTCCGGGTATGGGCAAGACCTCGCTTGCCACCAACATCGCCTGGAACATCGCAGCCGCCTACGAACCGGAAGTGCTGCCGGATGGCTCCTTCAAGGCAAAGAACGGCGGCGTCGTCGGCTTCTACTCGCTCGAAATGTCGGCCGAACAGCTCGCCACCCGTATCATGTCCGAGCAGACCGAAGTCTCGTCGTCGAAGATCCGCCGCGGCGACATTACCGAGCACGAATTCGAAAAACTCGTGGGCTTTTCCCAGACCATGCAGAAGGTGCCGCTGTTCATCGACCAGACCGGTGGTATCTCGATTGCCCAGCTGGCAGCGCGTGCCCGCCGCCTGAAGCGCCAGCGCGGTCTCGACTTCCTCGTCGTGGACTATATCCAGCTGATGACCGGCGCCGGCAAGGCGGGCGAAAACCGCGTGCAGGAAATCACCCAGATCACCACGGGTCTGAAGTCGCTCGGCAAGGAGTTGAACGTTCCGATCGTCGCCCTTTCGCAGCTCTCGCGTCAGGTGGAAAGCCGCGAAGACAAGCGTCCGCAGCTCTCCGACCTTCGTGAATCGGGTTCGATCGAGCAGGACGCCGACGTGGTGCTCTTCGTGTTCCGCGAGGAATACTACGTCAAGAACCTGGAGCCCCGTGACCCCGCCGATCCAAAGTATCCGGAATGGGAAGCGCATATGGACAAGGTCAAGGGCACGGCCGATGTCATCATCGCCAAGCAGCGTCACGGACCGACCGGTACCGTGAAGCTCGCCTTCCAGTCGGAATTCACCCGCTTTGCGGATCTGGCCGATCCGACCTTCATTCAATACGAAGAACCGTGAGATCGAAGGGCGCCGGAGTGGCGCCCTTTGTTTTTGACGACTAGAGACCGGCGGCTCTCAAGGCGGCAACGGTGACGACGCCGGCGGCAGCGGCCGGCAGAAGCGGCAGGCGGTTTGCCGCCAATGCAACGACCGCACAGCCCGCCGTTTCGGCCCACCCCGTGGCAAAGGCAGTCGGCGTTACCACGGCCATCAGCACCGAGGGCGGGATGGCGGAAAGGATGTCTTCCGCCCCGGGCGAGAGCCGAAGGAGGCGCCCGACCAGCAAGCCCGCCTGGCGGGTGGTGATGGTGGCGGCCGCCATCGCGAGGATCGCAAGCAGCGTGTTCAAGTCTACGGTCATGCTCTCTCCCCCTTGGCGAGCGAGCTCAAGGCCGCGACGGCGACGCCGCCGAGTGCTCCGGCGAGGATGTACCAGACACCCGGCACAAGCTGGTGGACGAGCAATGCACTTGAACCGCTGCCGATGAGGATCAGTCCCGTACGCGGCCCACGCCAGAAACCTGCAATGAGGATGACGAAGACCGCCGGAAAGACGAAGTCCATGGCAATCACGGCGGGATCACCGACGAGGCCTCCGAGCAGGGCGCCGACCAGCCCCGACAGCACCCAGGCGGCATAGAAGGGCAAGGCCGCGCCGAAGAACCAGGCCGGACTGAGGCGATGATCCCGGGCGTGGAATTCGGCAACGGCCCAGATTTCATCGGCCAGGAAGAGCATCGACGCGGTCTTCTGCCGGAACGAAAAGGCTCTCATGTGGCGCGAGATGGAAGCGCCCATCAGCACATGCCTGACATTGACGAGCAGGGCGGCAATGGCGAGTGCTGCTATGTTGGCGGGATGGCTCCAGAGGTCCATTGCCACAAACTGCGAGCCGCCGGCAAAGACCAGCGCGCTCATCAGCATGGCCTCAAGCGCCGTGAGCCCCTGGGTGGCGGCGACAGCGCCGAAGACGAGGCCGATCGGCACGACGGCGACGGTCAGCGGAAGGATGGATCGGAACCCCTGGCGGAATTCGAGATGTGACGAGGATGGCATGCGTGTTTCCCTGAGATCCTGTCTCGCCGGGATAAGGCCGCCCACCTGAGAGGTCTTGAAGGAAAGTGATCAGCCCGCACGAAAGACGGCAGGGGTGAGGCCCGTACGGGCCTTGAACTGCCGTGTCATATGCGCCTGGTCGGCAAAGCCGCAGGCGGCAGCGGTATCCGACGGCGTGGCGCCGGTGCGAAGCAGATGCCGGGCATGGCGGATGCGCATGTCGGTCTGGAAGGCATGCGGGGTGATGAAATATTGCTTGCGGAAGGCGCGGATCATGTGTGCGCGACTGAGCCCCGCGACCTTCGCCAGTGTCTCGAGCCCGATCTCCTCGTCGAAGTGAGAGGCGAGATAGTCGCGCACCCGGCGCATGGCGAGCGGTTCGTTGTGATCAGGCGCGCGGATGATCTCGCTGCCGTGGCGCGCGAACATGGTGGCGAGCACGCAATACATGCTCTCCTCGCCCTCCAGCGCAGCCGCGTGGCCGCTTTCGATACGCCGATGAGCAAGATTGAAGGCGCGGGCGAGCTCCGGATCGGCCAGCAACTGGCGGCCAAAGCTTGGCGTACCGTTAAAGGCGCGCCCCGTCACATCCTCTATGACGTCGGTCAGCAGGCCCAGCTCGGGATAGATCATCCGGTAGCGATAGCCCTCCGGCGCACCGGGCTGACCGTCATGGATTTCGCCGGGATTGATCAGGTAGAGCGCGCCGGGACCGGTGTGTTCGCGCGTGCCGCGGATGCTCGCCACCTGACAGCCGACCTCGATCGCGCCGATGGAAAACGTGTCGTGCGAATGCGGCGAGAATTCATGGGTGATGAAGGAGGCCGTCAGGCATTCCATGTCGCGGAAACGGGCATCCCGCCAGAAACGGGTCTGCTCCTGCCGCGAGACCGGATTGGCTTCAGCCGCCTCTTGCTGCGAAACACTGTGCATAGCAGCATAATATCGGGCCGCCGCATTTTCGTCTTGAAGAAAAGTGCTAGGGTCGCCGGACAGATCAACCGACCCGAAGCCTTCATGACAGACCGTTTCACCATCCTCGATGCGCCGGAGGAGTTTCTTTCGGCACCGCTGCGCCTCACTGTCGATCTCTCGGCGATCGCCGACAACTGGCGGGAGATGGCGCGGCGATCGACCAAGGCGCGGGCGGCAGCCGTCGTCAAGGCGGATGCCTATGGGCTCGGGATCGAGGATGTCGGCCAGGTGCTCTACCGCGCCGGTGCCCGTGACTTCTTCGTCGCCGTGCCATCGGAAGGCGCAACGCTTCGCCCCTATGCACCGGAAGCCCGAATCTTCGTGCTCTCAGGTATCTGGCCGGGTCAGGAAGAAATCTTCTTCGAGAATGACCTGGTGCCGGTGATCGCATCCGAAGAACAGCTCGCCTTCTGGATGGCGGTGCTGACTGAGCGTGGCCCCTACCCCTGTGCCCTGCATGTCGACACCGGCTTCAACAGGCTTGGCCTGCCGATGGCGGAGGCAATCGCGCTCACCGATGACGTCTCACGACCGGCAAGCCTCGATCCGGTGCTGGTCATGAGCCACCTTGCCTGTGGCGATGATCCATCCTCGCCGATGAACCGCCAGCAACTCGAGAAATTTCGAGAGGTTAGCGCGGCTTTCGAAGGTGTTGATTCCAGTCTATCGGCATCCGCCGGCATCTTCCTCGGGTCCGATTACCACTTCGATCTGACCCGCCCGGGTATCGCGCTTTACGGTGGCGAGGCCGTCAACGGCGCGAAAAACCCGATGCAGCCGGTGGTCAAGGCCGAGGCGCGCATCCTGCAGATCCGCGAGGCCAAGGCCGGCGAAAGCGTCTCTTACGGCGCAACCCATGTGCTTTCACGAGAGAGCCGCCTTGCGGTCGCAAGCATCGGTTATGCCGACGGCTATCTGCGCAATCTCTCCGGCTCCGGCATTGCCTTGCGCGGTACGGGAATCGCCGGTGCTCAGGGCGTGATCGCCGGTCGGCGCGTGCCGGTCGTCGGGCGGGTCACCATGGATCTCACCATCTTCGACATCACCGATCTCCCCGACGGTGCCGTGCGCAGCGGCGACTATGTCGAACTGCTCGGCCCCTCCATGCCGCTCGACGACGTGGCCCGCGCGGCGGGCACGATCGGCTATGAGATGCTCACCGGGCTCGGTCTGCGCTACGAGCGGATCTATCTCGAAGGGGAGGAGTGAGGTCTGGCGCGGGCGGATTTGTTCTGCTATTGTTCCGAAATTGGAGTAGCCAATGACTGAAGAACATTCGCCGCATACCTCCGTGCAGGTAGACCTGGAGCCAGAAGACACTGCCTTCATCCAACGGCAGGTCGAGAGTGGTGTTTATGCGTCTGCCGAGGACATGCTGCGCGCGGGCCTTCGGCTTCTGGCCAAAAACGAACATCAGCAGCGGGTTGCTGCGCTGCGATTGATGATCGATGAGGCGGACAGGTCCGTCGAGGCGGGCAACTTCAAACAATTTACTGGTGACGGTGACCTCACTGCCTTCATCATCGCCGAAGCGAAAGCACGAAAGTGAGTGGACGTTTCGGTCGTTCTCACCGACTGTCGCCGCAGGCTATTGAGGATCTCATACAGATTTACAGTTATCTAGAAGAGCGCAACCCGATTGCGGCCGAGCGATTTACTCAGGATATCGAACGAAAGATCGCTGAGCTCGCCGGATCCAGGAACCCGGGCGTGTCCCGCGACTGGCTGAAGCCAGGTTTGCGCGCGTTTCCCTACCGACGTCGATGCATTTACTTCCGCTTCGTCGAGGACACTCTTGTCGTTCTTCGCATCGTCCATGGGCGGCAAGACATTACCGCCGATAACTTCTCCGAGAGTGAAGATTGAATGGCCAAAGCCAAGACTCAGTTCGTCTGCCAAAACTGCGGCACCGTTCACACCCGTTGGGCGGGAAAATGTGATGGCTGCGGCGAGTGGAACACCATCGTCGAGGAAGATCCGATGGGCGGGATCGGCTCCGGTCCCGGCAAGGCGCCGAAGAAGGGCCGGCCCGTCACGCTCACCTCGCTGTCCGGCGAGATCGAGGAGGCGCCGCGCATTCCGACCGGCATGGGCGAACTCGACCGCGCGACCGGCGGCGGCTTCGTGCGTGGTTCGGCCGTGTTGATCGGCGGCGATCCCGGCATCGGCAAGTCGACGCTTCTGATGCAGGCGGCAGCCGCGCTTTCCCGGCGCGGGCACAGGGTCATCTACGTCTCCGGCGAAGAGGCCGTGGCGCAGGTTCGCCTTCGGGCGCAGCGTCTCGGAGCCGCCGATACCGACGTGCTGCTGGCGGCCGAGACCAATGTCGAGGACATCCTGGCGACGCTGGCCGAGGGCAAGCGTCCGGACCTCGTGATCATCGATTCGATCCAGACGCTGTGGAGCGATACCGCCGACAGCGCGCCGGGTACCGTCACCCAGGTGCGCACGGGCGTGCAGGCGATGATCCGCTATGCCAAGCAGACCGGGGCGACCATGGTGCTCGTCGGCCATGTCACCAAGGAAGGCCAGATCGCGGGTCCGCGCGTCGTCGAGCACATGGTGGATGCCGTCCTCTATTTCGAAGGCGATCGCGGCCATCACTACCGTATCCTACGCACGGTCAAGAACCGCTTCGGGCCGACCGACGAGATCGGTGTCTTCGAAATGTCGGACAAGGGGCTTCGCGAGGTTGCCAATCCATCCGAACTCTTCCTTGGCGAACGCAATGAGAAGGCGCCAGGCGCCGCTGTCTTTGCGGGCATGGAGGGCACCCGCCCGGTGCTGGTCGAGGTGCAGGCTCTGGTGGCGGCCACTTCGCTCGGCACGCCCCGCCGCGCCGTGGTCGGATGGGATTCGTCCCGGCTCGCCATGATTTTGGCGGTATTGGAGGCGCATTGCGGGGTCAGGCTCGGGCAGCACGACGTCTATCTGAACGTCGCCGGCGGCTACCGGATCAGTGAACCGGCAGCCGACATGGCGATTGCTTCGGCACTGGTTTCGTCGCTGGCCGGTCTTGCCCTTCCGGCCGATTGCGTCTATTTCGGCGAAGTCAGTCTGTCGGGGGCTGTGAGGCCGGTGGCCCACACGGCCCAGAGGCTGAAAGAGGCGGAAAAGCTCGGTTTCTCCGCTGCGGTCTTGCCGGCTGCTTCCTCGGACCTGCCAAAGGGTTCGTCGGGCAAATGGAGGGAAGTGGACAGCCTTCCCGATCTCGTGGCGCGGATCGCCGGTTCCCGGCTGAAAGCCCCCGCGGATCAGGAGGACGGTTGAACCGGTCCGACGCGTGACCCCACGCGTTCCGGCGGAATCGCGGTGACATCAATGCCGGCCTTCGCCGGCGGCCTTGGAGTTGGTATTTATGCCCATCACAATTTTTGACGGTATCGTCATCGGCGTCGTCTTGTTTTCGGCGGTGCTGGCGATGGTGCGCGGCTTCTCGCGCGAAGTGCTGTCCATCGCGAGCTGGGCGGGCTCGGTGGCTGCCGCCTATTACCTCTATCCCGTGCTCGTCCCCTATCTGATGAACTACACGAGCGACGAGCGCATCGCGATGGCCGGCTCGGCCGGCATCATCTTCCTGATCGCGCTGATCGTGATCTCCTTCATCACCTCGCGCATTGCCGACTTCATCATCGACAGCCGGATCGGCGCGCTCGACCGCACCCTGGGCTTCCTCTTCGGCGCTGCGCGCGGCCTTCTGCTGCTCGTCGTCGCTGTTGCCTTCTGGAACTGGTTGATCAACGAGCCGCAGCGTCCGGACTGGGTCAACAATTCCAAGTCCAAGCCGTTCCTCGACGCGCTCGTGGTCAAGCTGGAGGCCGTTCTTCCGCAGGACATCGAGCCCCAGATCCGCGAACGTATTCTCGGCCGTGAGGCGAACGAAACCGGCACCTCCGGCGAGACGGCTCCGGCCGAACAGGCCCCCGCCGATCAGGCCCCGGCCACGGTTACGCCTGCACCGAGCAATTGATCGTCTCGCGGCCACCAGCCGCGCGACCTAAGACAAGACAGACGCCGCCGGATCGGGACAGACCGGCGGCTTCCCTGTTCAAAGCGCAGCACCCAGCGTCTGTCCCCGGAGCAAAGGCCATCGCCATGAAGCAGATCAGCCCTTCTTACGTCGTCTATGGCAGCCAGGACGATAAGTTCCATGAAGAGTGCGGTGTGTTCGGCATTCTCGGTCATCCCGATGCTGCCACGCTGACGGCCCTTGGCCTGCATGCGCTCCAGCATCGCGGTCAGGAAGCGGCCGGTATCGTCTCCTTCGACGGCCGGCAGTTCTACACCGAAAAGCATATGGGCCTCGTTGGCGACCACTACACCAACCCGGCAACGCTGGCGAAGCTGCCAGGCCCGCAGGCGATCGGCCACACGCGGTATTCGACGACGGGCGAAGTGGCGCTGCGCAACGTCCAGCCGCTGTTTGCCGAACTGGAAGAGGGTGGCATCGCGATCGCCCACAACGGCAACTTCACAAACGGGCTGACGCTGCGTCGCCAGATCATCGCGACCGGCGCGATCTGCCAGTCGACCTCGGATACCGAAGTCGTTCTTCATCTCATTGCCCGCTCGCGTCATTCCTCCACCACCGACCGCTTCATCGATGCTATCCGGCAGATGGAAGGCGGCTATGCGATGATCGCGCTGACCCGCACCAAGCTGATTGCCGCACGCGATCCGATCGGCATTCGCCCGCTCGTCATGGGCGAACTCGACGGCAAGCCGATCTTCTGTTCGGAGACCTGTGCGCTCGACATCATCGGCGCGAAGTTCGTACGCGACGTGAAGAACGGTGAAGTGGTGATCTGCGAGACGCAGGCGGATGGCTCGATCTCGATTGAGTCCCGCATGCCAGCCCGGCCGCAGCCGGAACGCGTCTGCATGTTCGAATATGTCTATTTCGCCCGCCCTGACTCGGTCGTTGCCGGCCGGAACGTCTACACGACCCGTAAGAATGCCGGCATGAACCTCGCCAAGGAATCGCCTGTTGAGGCCGATGTCGTGGTGCCGGTCCCGGATGGCGGCACGCCGGCTGCACTCGGTTATGCGCAGCAGAGCGGCATTCCCTTCGAATACGGCATCATCCGCAACCATTATGTCGGCCGCACCTTCATCGAGCCGACCCAGCAGATCCGCGCCTTCGGCGTCAAGCTCAAGCATTCGGCCAACCGGGCGATGATCGAGGGCAAGCGCGTCGTGCTGGTCGATGATTCCATCGTGCGTGGTACGACATCGCTGAAGATCGTGCAGATGATCCGCGATGCCGGCGCCAAAGAAGTCCATATCCGCGTCGCCTCGCCGATGATCTTCCATCCGGACTTCTACGGGATCGACACGCCGCACAAGGACAAGTTGCTCGCCAACCAGTATGCCGACGAGGCAGCCATGGCGAAGTATATCGGCGCGGACTCGCTCGCCTTCCTGTCGATCGACGGGCTCTACATGGCCGTCGGCGGCAAGCCGCGTGATCCGCAGAACCCGGAATTCACCGATCACTACTTCACCGGCGACTATCCGACGCGCCTTGTCGACAAGGAAAGCGAAAAGCCCGGCCGCAAGGAAAGCATGCTCGCCGCCAACGGCTGAGCTCACGAGCAGGTCCAGCAAAAGTGCGCCAGCGGTTTTGCGTGCGGACTGCGCTGAAACAAGGAGATAGAGCACGTAATCCGGCTTACGCCGGACGTGTTCTAGGGATATAGGACAGACCATGACCATCGACCTCAAGGGACGGCTCGCGCTCGTCACGGGTGCCTCGCGCGGCATCGGATATTTCACCGCGATCGAACTCGCCAAGGCCGGCGCGCATGTGATCGCCTGCGCCCGCACCGTGGGTGGACTGGAAGAGCTCGACGACGCCATCAAGGCGGTCGGTGGCTCCGCCACGCTCGTGCCATTCGATCTCGCGGACATGGCGGCGATCGACCAGCTCGGCGGCCATATCTTCGAGCGCTGGGGCAAGCTCGACATCGCCGTCTTGAATGCCGGTGTGCTCGGCGTCATCTCGCCGATCGGCCATGTCGAGGCGAAGGTGTTCGACAAGGTCATGACGATCAACGTGACGGCAACCTGGCGGCTTATCCGCTCGCTGGAACCGCTGCTGATCAAGTCCGACCAGGGCCGCGCGCTGATCCTGTCCTCGGGTGCTGCGCACAAGTGCCGCCCGTTCTGGGGCCCCTACTCCGCGTCCAAGGCCGCCGTCGAAGCGCTCGCCCGCACCTGGGCTGCCGAGACACAACGCCTGCCGCTGCGCGTCCTGTCCGTCGATCCGGGCGCCACCCGTACCGCCATGCGCGCGCAGGCCATGCCGGGCGAAGACCCCGCGACCCTGCCGCATCCGTCCGAAGTTGCCGCGAAGCTCCTGCCGCTTGTCGGCCCGGAGCAGACGGAAACCGGCAAGCTCTACCAGGTGCGCGAAGGCAAGATCGTCGATTATCGGATGCCGGAGTAAGGGCATCTGCCAGGATGCCTGCGGCCTGAAGATCGCACAAAGTCAGGACTGAGCATGTCCCCCAAAGACTTCGCAGCCTTTGCCTATCTGTCTCTGGCATGGGGGCTGTCATTCCTACTGCTTTTGCACGTCGTGGATGCCTTCGGCTGGATCGGGGCGGTGACGTTCCGCTGCTTCATCGCAGGCGCCCTGCTCTATGCCATTGCCCGGCTGATGCGGCGACGGCTGGACTTCAGCGCAGGCTGGCTTCCCTTCGCGATCGTTGGCGCCACGACGGTGGCGGGACAGCTGGTGGGGCTTTCCTATGCGACGCCGCTGATCGGCACGGCCATGGCCGCTATCTTCGTGGCCTCCATACCCCTCTTCTCCATGGTCATCGCCCAGCTATGGGGGCTTGAGCGGATCACGCCCGCCCGGGTGTTCGGGCTTGCCCTTGGGACCATCGGGATCGTCATGCTCGTCGGTTTTCCGGCGGTGCCGGTCACGGCTGCCTTCCTGCTGGGCTGTGCCGCCATGGTCGGCTCGACCTTCTCTGCCGCCTTCGGCAGCAATTATGCCAGCCGCTATCTTTCCGGCACCGGGCCCTGGGAGGTGACGATCGGCTCGTTCATCGCCGGCGGGATCCTGACGCTGCCGCTTCTTTGGTTCGTGCCGGTCCCCGGAACGCCCGTTGCCCTGGACTATCTCTATCTCGTCGCGCTTGCGGCCCTGATGAGCGCGCTGACCTATGTGCTGTATTTCGGCCTGGTGAAAAGCATCGGCGCGACGGCTGCCATCAGCGTGGAATTCGTCGTGACCGTCGTCGCCGTACTCGTGGGAGCGCTCGTTCTCGACGAGCCGCTGACACTGCTGCAGCTCTGTGGCGGCGTGGTGATCATCATCGGTTGTGCGCTGGTGCTTGGACTTTTCCGACTGCCACGCACGACGGCCTGATCATTTGCCTCTGCGGCGCAGCCGAGACACAGCGCTGCGCGGCTGACCGACCGCTCGGGCCAGCGTTTCGGCCGTTTCTTCCAGCAGGGTCGCGGGTTCGCAGAGACGGACGCAATTGCGCCCGTCCGCCTTGGCTCGGTAAAGAGCGGCGTCTGCACGGGCAAGAAGCGTGTCGAGATCCACACCTTGAGCGCCCGCCTCGCTGACACCGATGCTGACGGTGATCTGCAACGGTGCCGAACCGGAAACGACCATTTCCGCCACGGCATGGCGGAGATTTTCGGCGACCGCGACCGCCTTCTGCGCACTGATGCGCGGCATCAGACAGGCGAATTCCTCGCCGCCAAGGCGAGCGAAGAGCCAGCCCTTGGGCATGCGCTGCTCGATCGTGCGCGAGAAGGCGAGCAGGACCTGGTCGCCTGCGGCATGACCATGGGTATCGTTGACGACCTTGAAATGGTCGATATCCAGGAGAAGCAGGCTCGTCTCGTCATCCCTCTCCAGAGCTGCCTTGGCCTCAGCCACGAAGGTGCGTCGATTGGCGAGATTGGTCAGAGGATCCCGCTCGGAGGCGAGGCGGTAGCGGAGCTCGTCCCGCTCTTTCGCCAGCATCAGCAGGGCGACGAGCGTCAGCACGATCATCATCGAATTGGCGAGAACGACATAGGCAAACCAAGGCGCCGTCGTCCCATCCGGCGCATAGGCCGGCGCCACGAAGAGGGAGAGCGGTGCTGGCGACAGCCAGACGACTCCGCGAATGATGTTGGCAAAGGCTGCAATGGAACGCGACGGCAGAGGCTCCGGTCGCATCTTTTTGAGGATCTCGCACGCAGTCAGGAAGCAGTAGCCTGCCACCAGCACACCTAACACGCTGGTGCGCACCTCCATCGACTGATGAACGATGGGAATGAACCACAGGACAGTCCAGATGATCAGTCCGATCGACGCCTTCAAGACCGAAAGCCGCCCCCCTTCAAAGACCACCACAGCCTGCCAATAGAAGCCCACGGCAAGCACACCGAGGCCGAGGCCAAGCCCCGAGGACACGACGAGGGGCAGCGTGTCCCTCGAGGAATGCAGCATCATTGCGGCACATGCGGCTACGCCTGCAACAACAAGGATCGGTAGAATGCGGCTGCCCCGGATGCGCAACCACATGTAAATGGTCACCACCGTCGAAACGAAAGTGATCAGGGCATGGACGACCATGATGGTGGGCAAATGCAGGGTTTGGTCCATTGCCGAAGATCATCTCCGAGGGTGGGGGATTGCCTCGCTAGAATTGGGGGAGTTATCTTGAAAAAGACTTAAGGTTGCTGGCGACTATCCACAGCCTTTGCCACAGGAACGGTTCGTTCTGGGACGCCGCAAGCGCCCTTGACCAAATTCGCGACCCGCGCCATAACAGCGCCCATGAAAACGAGCCTCTGCATCATTTGCGGGATCATTATTCGCTAGCGCTTCGCTGGCCTGGCCGTTTTCGTCTCCTGCATAGCCCCAGATGACAAACGACCCGGTCCAGCCGGGTCCATTCGTTCTGGGAGTTTCACATGGCCGGCGGCCTCAAGCTTTACAATACGCTCACACGCGAGAAGGTCGACTTCGAGCCGATCGATCCCGACAATGTGCGCATGTATGTCTGCGGCCCGACGGTCTATGACTTCGCCCATATCGGCAATGCGCGCCCCGTCATCGTCTTCGACGTGCTCTACCGGTTGCTGCGCCACACCTATGGCGCCGACAAGGTCACGTATGTTCGCAACATCACCGACGTCGACGACAAGATCAACGCGCGGGCACTGCGCGATTTCGGCGGACAGATCGCCGACGGTTCGATGAGCCTCAATGACGCCATCCGCGCCGTGACCGGCAAGACCGAGAGCCAGTTCCATGAGGATGTGGCAGCACTCGGCTGCCTGAAACCCACCGTCGAGCCGCGCGCGACCGACAACATTCCGCAGATGATCGTGATCATCCAGCGGCTGCTCGACATGGGCCATGCCTATGTGGCGCAAGGGTCTGAGGGCCACGAGGTGCTGTTTTCCACTGCCTCGATGGCGGATTACGGCATGCTGTCGAAGCGCAAGCTGGAAGACCAGCAGGCGGGTGCCCGCGTCGCGGTCGAAAGCCACAAGATGAACCCGGCGGATTTCGTGCTCTGGAAGCAGTCGGCCGATACCGAACCCGGCTGGCCGGCGCATTTCAGCTTTGAGGGCAAGGCACACCCGATCTTCGGCCGTCCCGGCTGGCATATCGAATGCTCTGCTATGTCCGACCGCTATCTCTGGGAGGAGATCAAGGATCGCCTGTCCCCCAAGGCAAAGGCCAAGCCGCACCAGTTCGACATCCATGGCGGCGGGCTGGACCTGATCTTCCCGCACCACGAAAACGAGATCGCCCAGTCCTGCTGCGCCTTCGACAACGACCTGATGGCGACGGTGTGGATGCACAACGGCTTCCTGCAGGTCGAAGGCCGCAAGATGTCGAAGTCGGAGGGCAATTTCGTCACGATCAACGAGCTCTTGGCGACGGAGAAATTCGGCGGGCGGAAGTGGCCGGGCGAAGTGCTGCGGCTGGCGATGCTGATGACGCATTACCGCGAGCCGATTGATTTTTCGGTGAAGAGGTTGGAGGAGGCCCAGAACATATACAACCGGTGGGCGGACCTGGCGCTAGGAACCAACACATCCGGCCACAGCACGCAGCTTCCGGATGGAAACCCTCTCCTGGATGACTTGAACACTCCGTTGTTCATCAGCCAGATGCAGGGCCTCTACAAGCAGGCAAAGGCGGGCGATGAGGAGGCGAGAGTATCGTTTAAGCTCGGCCTCCAGCTCTTGGGCTTCGAACAAATCGAGTTCCAGTCACAAGCTGTTGCGAACTTGGTCGACGACGACCTCTCCGCCGCCGTCCAGGCGCTGGTCGACATGCGGCTCGAAATGCTCAAAGCCAAGAACTTTGCCGAAGCCGACAAGATCCGCGACGATCTGGCTGCCAAGGGCATCCAGCTCAAGGACGGCAAGGACAAGGAGACGGGCGAGCGGGTCACGAGTTGGGAGGTCAAGCGGTAGTTGCTTGAGGGGAATGGGCGGCATATGCTTGACATATGCCACAAATGGAGGCGCGAATGGAACTGGAAAGGCATGTCCGTATCTTCAAGAACGGTCGCAACCGCGCCGTCCGCATTCCCGTGGAGTTCGACTTTCCGGGCGACGAGGTGATCATGCGCAAGGAAGGCGACAAGATCACCCTGGAACCTGTCAAGAAGAAGCAGGAGAGTCTGATCGAGTGGCTTCGTCGTCAGGGACCCCTCGATGAAGACTTCGACTTTGACCTCCGCGAAGCACCGGCACGGGACGTCGACCTGTGAACACGCCCCGCTACATGCTCGACACCAACATCGTTTCGGACCTCATCCGGAACCCGCACGGCGCTGCCGCGGCGATGGTGGAGCGTGCCGGCGATGACCAGATCTCCATCAGTGTGATTGTCGCGTCGGAACTGCGCTTTGGAATCCTCAAACGGAATTCTGAGCGGCTGACCAATCTGGTCGAGTCCATTCTCGATCGCATCGCAATCCTGCCCTACGAGGACAAGGAGGCGTCGCATTTTGCTGAAATCCGCCACGACCTCGAACGTATCGGCCAACCGATCGGCACGACCGATCTTTTCATCGCCGCCCATGCTCGCTCGCTTGATGTCACCCTGGTGACCGGGAATGTCCGCGAGTTTGGTCGGGTGCCGGGCCTGAAGGTCGAGAACTGGCTGGAGGGAACCCCATGACCTCCCCCCTCACCCACACCGGCGGTTGCCAGTGTGGCGCCGTGCGGTTCCGCATGGAAGGCCAACCGAAAGATGTTTCCGTCTGCCATTGCCGGATGTGCCAGAAGGCCTTCGGGGCCTTTTACGCGCCGCTTGTTGCCGTCGGGGATGCTGAGGTCAGCTGGACCAGGGGGCAGCCGAAGCGTTTTGCCTCGTCGAACTTCGTGAAACGCGGTTTCTGTGGCGATTGCGGCACGCCGCTCACCTATGAGGCGCCCGACGGGCTGTCGCTGGCGGCGGGCGCCTTCGATGATCCGTCACGGCTGCCGCCGACCATCCAGTTCGGGGTGGAATGCAAACTCGCCTTCGTCGACGCCATCCCTGCACTGCCGGAGCTGAAAACGCTGGATGATCTCGAGGATGCGCCCTTCCTCACCGACGTCGTGTCCTACCAGCATCCGGACCGGGACACGGAGCAGTGGCCGGAGGCGAAGTCGTGACGCAGCCGAACCCGAATACGAAGATGCCGAAATGGCTGCTTTACGGGCTGATCGCCAAAGGCGTTGTGGTCGCAGCAGTGATCATCGGCGTCACCGTTTATGTGACGATGCAATGAGGACGTCGAGATGAGTGAAATCGAAAGCGGTGGCTGTCAGTGCGGGGCGATCCGGTTCCAGGCGTCGAAGCTTGGGCGGCCGTCGATCTGCCATTGCCGCATGTGTCAGAAGCATTTCGGCTCCTTCTTCGGCGCCTTCGTCACGGCCGATCAGGCGCATCTGACCTGGACGCGCGGGCAGCCGATGCTCTACCGCTCCTCGTCGAAGGTGAAGCGCGGCTTCTGCGCCAAATGCGGAACGCCGCTCTCCTATCACCACCCGAACGGTGTGGAACTCGCCATCGGCGCCTTCGACCATCCGGAGCGTTTCGAGCCGCAGGTTCAGGTGAACCATCACCAGCGGCTGCCGTGGATCGATCATCTCTTCGAAAAGCCCGCCTTTACCAGCCCCGCGATGGAGGAATTCTTCGCTTCGGTCGAGAGCTTCCAGCACCCGGACCACGACACGGCCCAGTGGCCGCCGGAGGATGATCAATGACCCGTCAGGTACATTCGGGCGGCTGCCAGTGCGGCGCGATCCGTTACAAGATCGCGGGCGAGCTCGGCTATCCGCATATCTGTCACTGCCGCATGTGCCAGAAGGCCAGTGGCAACTTCTTCATGGCGCTTGCCGGCTCCCGGCAGGAGGATTTCCTGTTGATGCGCGGTGAGCCCAGCTGGTTCCAGTCGTCTGATCCTTGCGGGCGAGGCTTCTGCAAGGACTGTGGCACGCCGCTTTTCTTCCGCACCAAGGGTTCGCCTTATATCAGCGTGACGATCGGCAGCCTCGACAAGCCTGAAATGGCCGAGCCCATTTCGCAGGATGGCGTCGAAAGCCGGGTGCCTTACTTCGACAAACTCTTCGGCCTGCCGGAAAAGCAGACCGACCGCTCGGATCTTCCGGCCGGCAATGCCGGGATCGCCGCCACCTCGCGGCAGCATCCCGATCACGATACGGTGGCCTGGCCACTGACGAGGACATGACATGACAAGTGAATTGCGCGGCTTTTATCCCGAAATCGAACCCTTCGAGACCGGCATGCTCGATGTCGGCGACGGTCACCAGATCTATTGGGAGCGCTTCGGCACCAAGGGTGCCAAGCCCGCCGTCTTCCTGCATGGCGGCCCGGGCGGCGCGACCAGCCCATCGCATCGCCGCCTCTTCGATCCCGCGCTTTATGACGTGAGCCTGTTCGACCAGCGCGGTTGCGGCAAATCCACGCCGCATGCCTCGATCGAGGCCAATACCACCTGGCATCTGGTCGCCGACATAGAGCGCCTGCGTCAGATGATCGGCGCTGAACAGTGGCTCGTCTTCGGCGGCTCCTGGGGCTCGACGCTGGCGCTTGCCTATGCCGAGACCCATCCCGAGCAGGTGTCCGAACTGGTCCTGCGCGGCATCTACACGCTGACCAGGGCCGAGCTTGACTGGTACTACCAGTTCGGCGTCTCCGAGATGTTCCCGGACAAGTGGGAGCGGTTCTGTGCGCCCATTCCGGAAAACGAGCGCCACGAGATGATGGCTGCCTATCGCCGGCGGCTGACCGGCACCGATCGCGAGGAACAGCTGCGTTGCGCGGTTGCCTGGAGCTCCTGGGAAGGCGAGACAATCACGCTTCTGCCGAACCCTGACTATTCCGACCACTTCTATGACCCGGAATTCGCCTTGGCCTTTGCCCGCATCGAAAACCACTTCTTCGTCCATGCCGGCTGGCTGGAGGAAGGGCAGCTCTTGCGCGATGCCTACAAACTGAAGGATATCCCGGGCGTGATCATTCACGGCCGCTACGACATGCCCTGCCCGGCGAAATATGCTTGGGCTTTGCACAAGGCCTGGCCGAAGGCGGATTTCCACCTGATCGAGGGGGCGGGTCACGCCTATCTCGAGCCTGGTATCCTCGACCAGCTGATCCGGGCGACGGATCGGTTTGCGGGGAAGAATTGATATGTTGGTGGTGGTTACCCCCCTCTGCATCCTGAGCCTGTCGAAGGCCGGGCATCTCCCCCACAAGGGGGGAGAGCGGATTGTGGAAGCGGCGCGCCTTCACCCTCCCCTTGAGGGGGAGGGTCGGAGCAAAGCTCCGGGGTGGGGTGACCGTGGGGAGCTCATTGCAGGTCTGACGCGCCGAACTCGCCGCTTGCTTCACCCCCACCCGCCGCTTCGCGGCGACCTCCCCCCTCAAGGGGGAGGTGGGAACGGCCACCACTCTCCCCCCTTGGGGGGGAGATGTCACGCAGTGACAGAGGGGGGTAATTCCCCCACAGCGAAAGTTTTCGTAAGGATTGCAGCATGACACGCGAAAAGATCACCCTGTTCGATACGACGCTCCGCGACGGCCAGCAGACGCCGGGGATTGATTTTTCCGTCGAGGACAAGATCGCGATCGCCACCATGCTGGACGAGTTCGGCTTTGACTATGTCGAGGGCGGCTATCCCGGTGCGAACCCGACGGACACGACCTTCTTTTCCAAGAAGCGCACGAAACAGGCGGGCTTCGTCGCCTTCGGTATGACCAAGCGTGCCGGTGTCTCCGCCTCCAACGATCCGGGGCTGACCCAACTGCTGCAGGCCAAGGCGGACGCCATCTGCCTCGTGGCCAAGAGCTGGGACTATCATGTGAAGGTGGCGCTCGGCTGCACCAACGAGGAAAACCTCGAAAGCATCCGCGACAGCGTCAAGGCCGTCGTCCAATCGGGCAAGACGGCGATGGTCGACTGCGAACACTTCTTCGATGGCTACAAGGCCAATCCGGATTATGCGATTGCCTGCGCGAAGGAGGCTTACGACGCCGGCGCCCGCTGGGTGGTGCTGTGCGACACCAATGGCGGCACGCAGCCGCCGGAGATCCGCGACATTGTCTCGTCCGTGATTGCCTCCGGCATCCCCGGCGCCTCGCTCGGCATCCACGCGCACAACGATACGGGCCAGGCGGTCGCCAATTCGCTCGCAGCCGTCGAAGCCGGCGTGCGGCAGATCCAGGGGACGCTGAACGGGATTGGCGAGCGCTGCGGCAATGCCGATCTCGTCACGATCATCCCGACGCTCTGTCTCAAGGAGACCTATGCCTCGCGCTTCGAGACGTCGATCGACCGGGAAAAGCTCGTCGGCCTCACCCGTCTGTCGCGCGCCTTCGACGAACTCCTGAACCGCTCGCCGAACCATCAGTCGCCTTATGTCGGCGGCTCGGCCTTTGCCACCAAGGCCGGCATCCACGCCTCGGCGCTGCTCAAGGACCCCAAGACCTACGAGCATGTCGAGCCGGAAAGTGTCGGAAATTTCCGCAAGGTCATGGTGTCAGATCAGGGCGGCAAGGCCAACTTCCTCAACGAGTTGAAGCGTCGCGGCATCCGGGTTGCCAAGGACGATCCGAAGCTCGACACGCTGATCTCGGTCGTCAAGGAACGCGAGGCCTCGGGCTATGCCTATGAGGGCGCGGATGCGAGCTTCGAATTGCTCGCTCTCAAGACGCTCGGCACCGTGCCGGAATTCTTTGCGGTCGAGAGTTTTCGCGTCATGGTCGAGCGTCGCTTCGACAGCCATGGCCGTCTAAAAACCGTCTCGGAGGCAGTGGTCAAGGTTCTCGTCGACGGCGAGACCGTCATGTCGGTCGCGGAAGGTGACGGCCCGGTCAATGCGCTCGACATCGCGCTGCGCAAGGATCTCGGCAAGTATCAGGCCGAAATCCTCGATCTGGAACTCGCCGACTACAAGGTGCGGATCCTCAATGGCGGCACCGAGGCGATCACCCGCGTTTTGATCGAATCCACCGATGCGACGGGCGCCCGCTGGTGGACGGTCGGCGTCTCCGAAAACATCATCGACGCCTCCTTCCAGGCCCTGATGGACAGCATCGTCTACAAGCTGATGAAGAACCGCGAACTGGCGGGACAGATCGCGGCGGAGTAAACGAACCTCGCCGACATTCATCGGCGTTCCTGAACGATGCTTCACAGAAATGAATTGGCGCCTGCAACCTTGCAGGCGTAATCCCGTTTCCAAGCATAACAAACGTCAGGAAACACCATCCATGGCCGACGCTACCGCTCCTGCGGAGAACCGGGACAGCCTGAACGGCTTTCTCTTTGCGCTTTCCGCCTATCTGCTCTGGGGCTTCCTGCCGCTTTACATGAAGGCGATGGCGCATATCTCGCCGGCCGAAGTGATTGCGCATCGCATCCTGTGGTCCGTGCCGGTGGCGGGATTGCTGCTGCTCGTCATCAGGCAGACCGACGATCTGAAAAAGGCGATCCGCAATCCGCGCATGCTCGGCATGGCCGCCGTGACCGCGACGCTGATCAGCGTCAACTGGGGCATCTATGTCTGGGCGATCGGGACCGGCCATGCGCTGGATACGGCACTCGGCTATTTCATCAACCCGCTGTTTTCGATCCTGCTCGGCGCCGTGATCCTGAAGGAAAAACTGAAGCGCACCCAGATCGCGGCACTGGCGCTCGTCGTTGTCGCCGTCGTCATCCTGACCGTCGAGGCGGGTCGCCTGCCGGTGGTGGCGCTGGCGCTCACCTTTTCCTGGGGCTTCTACGCCTTCTTCCGCAAGACGCTGCCAATCGGGCCGAACCAGGGCTTTCTCCTGGAAGTGCTGCTGCTCTCGCCGATCGCACTCGGCTATCTCGTCTATCTGAACCTGCAAGGCGGCGGGCATTTCCTGATGGGCAATGCAACCGACACCATCCTGCTCGCCTCGGCGGGCCTGGTGACGGCGATCCCGCTGATCCTTTACGCCAACGGCGCCAAGCTTCTCAGGCTCTCGACGATCGGGATCATGCAGTATATCGCGCCGTCGATGATCTTCATCACCGCCGTCTTCGTCTTCCACGAACCCTTCAGCATGGCCAAGGCTGTCGCCTTCCCGCTGATCTGGTCGGCGCTCGTCATCTATACGCTGCCGATGCTTCGGCAGCGCTGATCGCTACGCTTCAAACTCAAAGCTTTGAAATGGTCGCCGGGTCGCCTTCCGGCGATCCGGTCTCGGCCCAGCGCTGATTGATTGCCGGCACGATATCCTCGATCCGGTCGATGACCAGCGGGCGCACCAGATGGGCGGTGTGGATGAAGCCAGAGGCCGACATATGGTCGACGAGCTCCAGCATCGGCTTCCAGAAGTCGTTGACATTGGCAAAGACCATCGGCTTGGCATGGCGGCCGAGCTGGCCCCAGGTCATGATCTCGACGATCTCCTCCAGCGTGCCGATGCCGCCGGGTAAGGTGACGAAGGCATCCGAGCGCTCGAACATCGCATGTTTACGCTCGTGCATGTCCTTGGTGATGATCAGTTCGTTCAGCTGGCCAAGCGAATGGCGTGTCGCTTCCATGTCGACCAGGAATTCGGGTATGATGCCCGTGACGTGGCCACCGGCGGAGAGAACGCCCGAGGCGACCGCTCCCATGATGCCCTTGGTGCCGCCGCCATAGACCAGGCGGAGATTGTTTTCTGCAAGCGCGCGGCCGAATTTGCGGCCCGCTTCCATGAAGGCGGGATCGCGTCCGGGCTGGGAGCCGCAATAGACGCAGACGGATCGAATCGGGGTTTTCTGTTCGCTCATGCGGGGCAAAAAACAGGCTCGCCCGCTTCAGGTCAACAAAATTGGCTGAAAACCCTTGTCCGGCCGGGTGGATTGATCCATCGACGCTTGTCGATTCATCGGGTTGACGCTAGCAATTCCAAGGGAATGGCGGCTGTTCCGCCGGGAGACTTGAGAAATGAAGAACCGTGCCCTCTGGGTGGTCCTGCTTGTGCTTGCCATCGTGACCTTGCTGATGGTGTTCGTCATCATGCCGCGACTGAATACGTCGACGGGTGACCTTCCGACCGTCAACGCGGCCGCGGATGCCGTGAAGTCGGCAGCCGAGGAAGCCCAGGCCACGGCTGAAAATGCCGTCGCCGATGTTGCAGCCGCCGCCACGCAGAAGATGGACAGGCTCAAGAGCGAAGCCGTCTCGGCGGTCGACGGCATCACGGCGCTGTTTGCCGATGGCCGCACCCCCGGCGTCGAGGCCTATACGGCTGCCAAGACTTTGGCCCAGGGTGCGCTTCAGGCCCTGTCGGCGATCGAGATCCCGGCGGGCCTCGATACGGCTGTCGCCGACGGCATCAAGGCCGTCCAGGCGGATGCAGCGCGCGCGCTCGAACTCGTGCAGCAGTTGCCGGCCGATCCGGCGCAGGCCGCGAGCTTGGTCGCCTCGATCAAGGACGCACTGCTTGGCAAGCCGGTAGCGCCCACGGCCCCCGCAGCAGCGGTCGAGGTTGCGCCGCGCTTCGACGTGCTGCGCGTCGAGCCCGATGGTTCGACCGTCATTGCCGGCAATGCCGTGCCGGGTGCCAAGGTTGAAATCCTCAATGGCGACCAGGTGATCTCCTCGCAGACCGTCGATGGCAGCGGTGACTTCGCCGCCGTGCTCGACCAGCCGCTGGCGCCGGGTGACCATTCGCTGCAGATCCGGGCAACCGGTCCGGACGGCAAGGTCGTCACCTCTGAGGAAGTGGCCACCATTTCCGTTCCCGAGGGCGGCAAGGGCGAGCTTCTCGCCATGGTCTCCAAGCCCGGCGAGGCTAGCCGTCTGATCACACTGCCCGGCGCGGAGAATGCCGCTGCGGCGCAGGCCAATGCAGCCTCGGCAGCCGCGTCCACGACTCCTGCAACCACGCCTGCTCCGGCCGGCACCGTTACCCTGCCGGATCTCCCGGCTGCGGCAACGGAACTTGCGGGCACTGCACCTACCCTTCCGGGCAGCAGTGAAACCGCAGCAGCGCCTGCCACAGAACCGGTCGCCGAAGAGCCCGCCGCCCTTCCCGGCGCGACCGAAGTTCAGGTCACGGCTGTCGAAATCGAGGGCGACCGTATCTTCGTCGCCGGCAAGGCGCCCGCCGGTGCGACCGTTCGCGGCTTTGCCAACAAGACCAAGATCGGCGAGGCCGTGAGCGATGGCAGCGGCAATTTCGTCATCGAAGGCGAAATCAAGCTCGAAGTCGGCAACCATATCATCGAAGTGGAACTGCTCGATCCGACCGGCAAGGTCGTGGTGCGCGCCTCTGTTCCGTTCGAGCGCCCGGCCGGCGAGCAGGTCTCGGTCGTCGCCCAGACGGCGCCGTCTGCGACCTCCCCGGATGCAAGCCCGGAACAGGCCGAGTTCGAACGCCAGCGGATCGCCCTGACAAAGGCGATGACGATCCTCGAAAACCTCTTCGCCAATGGGCAAAAGCCGGCGCTCGAGCAGGCCGCCGCCGCCCGGTCGGCCACCGAAATCGGACTGCAGTCGATCGCTGGCTTCCGCCTGGGTGCCAATGCTGCACCGGACTTTGCGGCAGCCGTCAGTGCCCATTCCGCCAAAGCCAAGGAAGCGCTGGCTCTGCTTCAGTCGGTTCCGACCGGTGATGTCGACGCGCTGGGTGCGGCCTTGCCGAAGCTCATGGCGCTGATCCGCGACCTTCTCGCCGAACCGACACCGGCACAGACTGCCGCAGCGCCGGCTACAGCGGCGGCCCCCGCAACAACGGCTCCGGCTGCATCCGACGCGACGGCCTCGGCCGAGCCGAAGACCATCCAGCAGGCGCCGCTCGCCCAGAGCGACAGCAGCGTGATCATCCGTCGTGGCGACACCCTGTGGCAGATCTCGCGGCGCGTTTACGGACAGGGCGTGCGCTACACCACGATCTATCTGGCGAATGCCAACCAGATCAACAATCCGGACCTGATCGAGCCCGGCCAGATCTTCACCGTGCCGCGCGATGCGCTTCCGAATGCGGAAGAGATCCACCGCAAACGCCTGCAGGGCGAACCGGTGAACTGAGCTTTCACAGTTCCGTTATTGTATTCGCGTCAGCGAAAACCTAATTGAGAGAAGGCGGCGATCCTTAAACGGGATCGCCGCTTTTTAATCTGCAGACAAGCGAGAGGTCGGGGATGGCAGAGGCGAAGAAGAAGACGGTATCGGCCGATGACGGGAACCCGATGCAGACCCTCGTCAACCTCTGGCCCTATATGTGGCCGGCCGATCGCTTTGACCTCAAGATGCGGGTCGTCTGGGCTACCGTCTTCCTGATCATCTCGAAGTTCGTGCTGATCCTCGTCCCCTATTTCTTCAAGTGGGCAACCGATGCGCTTGACGGCCGCATCGACATGGCCGGCCTTCTGCCGACCTTCCTCCTGGGGGCCGTGGCCCTCGTCATCTTCTACAATGTCACCCGCATCCTGCAGGTCGGTCTCAACCAGCTGCGCGACGCGCTGTTTGCCAGCGTCGGCCAGCATGCGGTGCGCCAGCTTGCCTACAGGACCTTCGTGCACATGCACCAACTGTCGTTGCGCTTCCATCTGGAACGCAAGACCGGGGGCCTGTCGCGCATCATCGAGCGCGGCACCAAGGGTATTGAAACGATTGTACGTTTCACGATCCTCAACTCGATCCCGACGCTGATTGAATTCCTGCTGACCGCCGCGATCTTCTGGTGGACCTACGGCTTCTCCTATCTCGGCATGACCGCCTTCACGGTCTGGGCCTATATCTGGTTCACCATCCGGGCGTCGGACTGGCGCATCGGCATCCGCCGCGCGATGAATGACAGCGACACGGATGCCAATACCAAGGCGATCGACTCGCTTCTGAACTTCGAGACGGTCAAGTATTTCGGCAATGAGGAGATGGAAGCGAAGCGCTTCGACGCCTCGATGGCGAAATACGAGAAGTCGGCAACCCAGGTGTGGACCTCGCTCGGCTGGCTGAACTTCGGCCAGGGCCTGATCTTCGGCATCGGCACTGCGATCATCATGGTGATGTCGGCGCTGGCGGTGCAGCGTGGCGAGCAGACGATCGGCGACTTCGTCTTCGTCAATGCCATGCTGATGCAGCTGTCGATCCCGCTCAATTTCATCGGCTTCGTCTACCGCGAAATCCGCCAGGGTCTGACGGATATCGAGCAGATGTTCGATCTGCTGGAGGTCGAGGCTGAGGTGGTCGACAAGCCGGGCGCGACGTCGCTCAGCATTGGCCAGGGTGCGATTGCCTTCAAGGACGTGCATTTCCACTATGATCCGGACCGCCCGATCCTCAAGGGCGTGTCCTTCGAGGTGCCGGCAGGCAAGACGGTGGCCGTCGTCGGTCCGTCCGGCGCCGGCAAGTCGACGATCTCCCGCCTGCTCTATCGTTTCTATGATGTGCAGAAAGGGTCGATCACCATCGACGGGCAGGACGTGCGCGACGTGACGCAGAAGTCGCTGAGAGCCGCCATCGGCATGGTCCCGCAGGACACCGTGCTGTTCAACGACACGATCGCCTACAACATCCGCTATGGCCGACCCGGCGCCTCGGATGCAGAGATCGAACAGGCCGCCGAAGTGGCGCAGATCTCGCGTTTCATCAAGGAGCTGCCGGAGGGATACGCCACCAAGGTCGGCGAGCGAGGCCTGAAACTCTCCGGGGGCGAAAAACAGCGCGTCGCGATTGCCCGCACCGTGCTCAAGGCGCCGCCGATCCTGATCCTCGACGAGGCGACGTCAGCGCTCGACACGACGACGGAACACGAGATCCAGTCGGCGCTCGACATCGTCTCGAAGAACCGAACGACGCTGGTGATTGCGCATCGCCTGTCGACCGTCGTCGGCGCAGACGAGATCATCGTGCTCAAGGGGGGCGAGATTGCCGAACGCGGCAGCCATTCCGAGCTTCTCGAGCAGAACGGGCTTTATGCCTCGATGTGGAACCGGCAGCGCGAGGCGACCCAGGCGGAAGAAAAGCTGCGTCAGGTTCGCGAAAGCGACGAACTCGGCGTGGTGGTTCGCCGCGCCCCGGCGACCTGATCACCGGGGTACTGACGTAACCGGCGGCTTTCCGGTTACTCGGCGCGACAGAGACGGTTTCGTCCGCCACGCTTGGCGCGATACAAAGCGAGATCAGCGCGCCGCAGCGCCTGATCGACCGTTTCCTGCCGCGGGTCGAAGTCGGCAAGGCCGATGCTGATCGTCCCGGCGGCCCCGATGCCGGTCATCAGCTGGCAATAGCGGGCGATGTCGGCCCGCATCTGCTCCAGGATCTCCTCGGCCCTGTGGGCGTTTTCGCCGGAGAACAGGGCGAAGAATTCCTCACCGCCAGCGCGGGCCACCAGAACGCCCTTGTCCTCATGGGAGCGCAAGGTGTCGACGATCGAGCAAAGTGTCAGATCCCCCTCACCGTGGCCCAGTTCGTCATTGATCGCCTTGAAGTGATCGATGTCGATCACCGCAACGGCAAACTGCCTGCCGGTCTCCGAGACCTGCTCGATGGCGGAGGCGGCAACCTGGAAGAACTTGCGGCGATTGAAGGCATTGGTGAGCGGATCGCGCTCGGCCGCCACCGTCAGGCGGGCCTCCAGTTCCTTGCGTTCGGTGATGTCGATCAGGACGCCGGCTATGCCGCGCAGGCCACCATTCGGCGTGGCGACGCAGGCCTTGTGCAGCATGATGTGCCGCATGCCGGTATCCGGCACGCAGACATCCGTCTCGACCCGGATCACGCCTCCGCTGCGCATGACATGCAGATCGGATTCGCGGTGGACCTCGGCAGCGTCATGGGGCAGAAAATCGGCAAGGGTCTGGCCTATGACACGGTGGCGTTCGGTTCCGACGAATTGGCTGAAGGCCGTGTTGCAGCCGATGTATCGGCCGCCCACATCCTTGATGTAGATCGGCGTCGGCAGGTGATCCAACCCGTCCTGCCAGGTGTCCAGCTTCTCCTTGAGGGCCTCCAGCTGCCGTTCATGGCCCTGCAGCAGGGTCAGATGGCGTTTGGCACGCAGGAGGCAGCGCAGCAGATGGGGAGAGCTTTCCTCCATCAAGAGATCATCGACCCCAGCATCGAAGAGTAAGACCTGGAATTCGGGGCTTGCGCCGCGCGTGACCGCCACCAGAAACACGGCATCTCCGCAGATCGCGCGGACACGGCCTACATCGGACATCGCGCTGCTGTCAGCGCAATCAAGAAGGCAGACGGAAGAGGATGCAAGGGCCTGCGGATCGGTTACATGCGCCGGAGAGAGAGAGGCAATCTGTGCGGGCGGCGGTAAACCGCGTGGCGAATGCCAGGAAATCGTAGCAAGCGAGACCGCATCCGAAACCGGTTCATTTTTCCTGGCGAGCTGCAACGATCATTCCTTGCCCAAACCGGCCCTTAAGCGGTACCGCGTTCCGGATTCTTGTTAAATCCAACACCCCTTTTTTAGGGTGAAATGATTTACAAAATCATTCCGACATTTTTCCTGTCCCGTCTTTTTTTGAGACAGTCGGCGATTGTCACATCTGCTTTAGCCTGGCTTGATTTGATGCTCGGCATTGCCCATCTGCGGCTTTCAGAGTAGTCACGGGCGACAGAAAAAACAAAGACCGAGGACCCCATGGATCTGTTCGAAACCATCCGCAAGACGATCGTGCCGGTGCACAAGGAAGGCTATCCCTTTGTCGCGGCCTTCTTCGTCGCATCGCTGGTGCTCGGCTGGATCTGGGATCCGCTCTTCTGGGTCGGCCTGGTGCTCACCCTCTGGTGCGCCTACTTCTTCCGCGATCCCGAGCGCGTAACGCCGCAGGATGACGACCTTGTCATCAGCCCGGCCGACGGTCGCGTGTCCTCGGTCCAGATGGCTGTGCCGCCGCAGGAACTCGACCTCGGCACCGAGCCGCTGCTGCGCATCACGATCTTCATGAATGTCTTCAACTGCCACGTGAACCGGGCACCGGTGCGCGGTCGCGTGACGACGATCGCCTACAAGGAAGGTCAGTTCCTCAATGCCGAGCTGGACAAGGCTTCGACCGACAACGAGCGCAACGGCCTCGTCATCGAGAGCAAGCATGGTAGAATCGGTGTCGTTCAGATCGCCGGCCTGGTTGCCCGTCGCATCATCTGCTGGACAAACCTGAACGAGCCGCTGGATGCCGGCGAGCGCTTCGGCCTGATCCGCTTCGGTTCGCGTCTTGACGTGTTCCTGCCGGCTGGCGCCGAGCCGCGCGTCTCGCTCGGCCAGACCGCGATTGCCGGAGAAACCGTGATCGCCGAGTTCGGCTCGGCCAAGGGGCCGGTCATCAGCCGCCGCAGCTGAGGAGGTTTCCGATGGATGATCAGATCCCTTCGAACGAAGTGCGGAACGCGAGCAATGCAAGTGCCGAGGCCCGCGGCCCACGCCTGCGTGAAATTCCGCTGCGGCTGATCATTCCCAACCTGATCACCGTGCTTGCCATCTGCGCCGGTCTGACCGGCATTCGGCTCGCCTTCGAGAACCGCTACGAACTGGCCGTGGCGATGGTCCTTGCGGCTGCCTTCCTCGACGGCATCGACGGACGGATCGCGCGGATGATGAAGGCGACTTCGAAGTTCGGCGCGCAGATGGATTCGCTCGCTGACATCATCAATTTCGGCGTCGCGCCTGCCCTTGTTCTCTATGTCTTCGTGCTCGATCAGGCACGCTCGCTCGGCTGGATCGCAGCCCTGATCTACGCGATCGCCGCCGGACTTCGTCTGGCACGCTTCAACGTGATGGCCGATCGCGAAACCAAGGCACCCTGGCAGTCGGAATTCTTCGTCGGTGTGCCCGCCCCTGCCGGTGCCGCCCTCGTGATGCTGCCGGTCTATCTCGGTTTTCTCGGTGTCGCACCGGTCGGCGTCTTCGCCTATGCCAGCACGGCCTATACGATCATCATCGCCTATCTTCTCGTCAGCCGCCTGCCGGTCTGGTCGGGCAAGTCGGAGACGAGCCATATCCGCCGCGATCTCGTTCTGCCGATGATTCTCGGTGTCGTGCTCTATGTCGCGCTTCTGATGAGCTTCACCTGGGAAGTGCTTGTTGTCAGTGTGCTTCTCTATCTCTGCTCGCTGCCCTTTGGCGCGAGGAACTGGCATAAGCGCTACGGCACGCTGACCATCGGCGAGGAATCAGCCGAAAAGGGACTTTCCGAGATAGATCGGGGCGTTTGACGCCATTTTCGCGCCGAATTGAAGAATTTTCAGCCCCGCCAGGCCCAAAAGCTTGCGCGGGGCTCTCCATATCTACTGTTTTTATCCAAATTTGATTTGAGTCACAGCGCCGGCCACGCTTTTGTCATGATCTCCACAGAGAGAGCCGAAAACAAAAAAATGCACTGGTCAGGAAACACTCCAAGGAACATGACGATGACGACGCAGACCGAAGCCGAGCAGCAGAAGCCGGCAAATGAAAATCTGGCGCTGAACTACCGCCCGCTTGGCCTGAAGGCCGTGCTTGCGGCAGCCCTGATGCTGAAGCGCAAGCCGGCACCGAAGATCGCCTGAGGCGCAAATCTCCCCTAGAACAAGCTCATCTGCCCGTCGTCGGCTTTGCCTGCGGCGGGCTTTTGCTTTTTCGGAGCAAGCGCAACGGGGGTCTGCAGGTCCGGGCCGACATTCGCAACCTTGTTGACGAGATCAGAGACCGGGATCGCCTCGAAGAAGTCTTCCGGCGCGGGGCGCATCAGGTCAACGATGTCCCGGGGCTCGCCTGCGCGGCAGTCGAGCCAGCGGGTGAAGTCTTCCGGTCCAATCACAATCGGCATGCGATCATGGATCTCGCCGATGGTTCTGTTGGCCCCGACAGTCAGGATGCAGCCCGTGTCGAGCTCGGAGCCGTCCTTCGACATATAGGTCTCCATCAGCCCGCCGAAGCAGACGATGCCGCCATTGCGCGGGCGGATCCAGTAGGCCTGCAGCTTCTCGCCGCTTTCCTTCGGCGGTCGGTGCCATTCGTAGAAGCCGGAGGCTGGAACGAGGATACGCCGGTGACGCATGGCGGCGCGGAAGGAGGCCTTCTCGATTGCCGTCTCGGAACGTGCGTTGATCAGCAGCGTGAATTCCTTGGGATCCTTGACCCATGAGGGAATGAGCCCCCAGCGCACCAGGACGGCCATGCGATCCGGACGGTTCGAGCCGGGCTCGAGGGGCGGTGCAGCCACGGCGACCAGGATCGGCTGGGTCGGGGCAATGTTGTAGCGCGGCGGAAAGCCCTCGAGCTCCATCACGTTGAGGATCTCGGCCACTTCTTCCGGGCTGGCTGTCAGGGCAAAACGTCCACACATGTCCTGTAGATGGCAGTCCGCCTCCCAAGGGTCAAGACAAGACGCCACGCTTGCAGGGCCCGCCAAAGCCCGCGATAATCGCGCTTGCGCTGCTTCGCGACCTGCCGCGCGTCAAAGACCGGAGTTCCCGTTTCATGAGCATGCCCCGCCTCGCCTCTTCCGCCATCGTCGAACGGGCCGGGCGTTATCTTCTCGTCCGTCGCGGCAATCCGCCGGCGGCCGATCTCTATGCCTTCCCCGGCGGGCGGGCCGAACCGGGGGAAACACCGGAACAGACGGCCTTGCGAGAGCTTTTCGAAGAAACGGGCCTCATCGGCCGCAATCCGCGCCTGTTCGAAACCGTCGAGCTTCTGCCGGAAGCCGGTGTGACAGGCAGCCATTTCCTGCTCTCGGTCTTCCAGGTCGAGGCCGATGACGGCGAACGGGCCGAGGCCCAGAGCGATGCGCTGGAGGCCGGGTGGTTCTTGCCGGAGGAGATTCTTGAACTTCCCATTCCGGAGAGCGTGCGGGCCTGCATCCTGCGCCTGTCTCCGGATCTCAATGTCGGGGCCGAAGCATGAGCCACCGGATGTATACCTTGCGCCTTGCCCCGCTCTTCCTGCTGCTTGCCGGCCCGGTGGCCGCGCAGGACACAATCGAGGTGGCGCCACCGCCGGTGGTCGAAACCGAAAAGCCGACGCCCTATGATGACCGTCTGGCGCGGCTGTCGGAGATCATCGGGGCGGTCCATTACCTCAGAAACCTCTGCAAGGCGGATGGGGAACCGGAATGGCGGCGGTCGCTGCAGGAACTGCTCGACGCCGAAACGCAAGCCGAGCCGAAGCGGCGGGCGCGGATGACGGCCGCCTACAACCGCGGCTACCGCTCGTTTGCCTCCGTTTACACCTCTTGCACACCGGCTGCAGTTCGTGCAGAGCAGAATTACCGTAACGAAGGCGCAACACTTGCCACAGAAATTACCGCGCGCTTCGGAAATTAACGATTAATTCACCTCTTTTGGTCTGCCCCCGTGTCGTTTTGGCAAAAGGCTGATAGGGTCTTTAAGGACTGAGTAAGTGCTTTGAGGAATGCCCATGGAACCGCGCCGCAACGAAATCGATGAGATGATCGTGCACGAAAAGATGCAGGCTGCGCTGGAATACCAGAACGAGGCCTGGGCTGACGGCATGGCCGACGGAATCGAGCCCGAGATCATCGCCGATGCGGCCTTTGCCTTGGCCATGCGCGAGACCATCCGCATCCATGGTGAACATGGCGCCGAGGCAATTCTCGACGCGCTCAAGACCCGGCTGCTCGCCGGCGAATTCTCGCCCGAGCGCCAGCTCCAGTAAGACAGCAATCGAGGAACAGAATGATGATCTCGTCGCGGGTCAGGCTCCTTCGCTTGACGAGCGCGCTGACGCTCATGCTAGCCTCCCCGATGGTGGCACCGCCCGCCGTCGCCCTGTCCGACATCAAGGACGTAACACCGCCAACAGCCGAGGATGGGGCCACACCATCCGAACCCTTGCCCAGCGAGGAACCGGAAATCCTCGAGGATTCGATACCGGTCATCCCCGATCCGGATCCGCTTATCAAACAGGACGAGCCGGAGGAGGTGGACAGCGTCGAGCCACCCTCCCCGCCTGCGGAAGTCATCTATGACATCGAGAAGGCGCCCGAGCCGGTCCGCCGCATGCGTCAGCTGATCATGGACGCGGCGGCGACGGGTGATATCTCGAAACTCAAGCCCTTGATGAACCCGGGTCCGGATCAGACCGTGGTTCCGGTGCAGGAGCCGGAGCAGGATCCGATCGAGGCGTTGAAGGCGATTTCCGGCGACAGCGAAGGCATGGAAATCCTGGCCATCCTGCTCGACATCCTCTCGACCGGCTTCGTGCAGATCGACAAGGGCACGCCCGACGAGACCTATGTCTGGCCCTATTTCGCCGGCAAGTCACTCGGGTTGCTGACACCGCAGGAAAAGGTCGAGCTGCTGCGAATCGTCACCGCCGGTGACGTCGCAGGCATGCAGGAATACGGAAACTACAACTTCTTCCGCGTCGGCATCACGCCGGACGGACGGTGGAAGTTCCTGTCGGTCGGCGACTGACGATACCGCCGAGCCCGGGCCAAACTGTGGGCTGTGATGGAGACTGCTTGTCGTCTAGACTGGCAGCCACTAACTCAGTCGGCATCACAACAGCCCGGTGAATTCCCATGCCCTCAGCCTTCCTGCCCGATCGCAGCTTCGTCAGAATTGCCGGTCCGGATGCGGAACACTTCCTGCAAAACCTCATCACAACGGATCTCGGCGCGCTCAGCGCGGAGGAGCTGCGCCCCGGCGCGCTTTTGACCCCGCAAGGCAAGATCCTCTTCGATTTCCTCATCTCGCGCGAGGACGGCAGCTTCCTCATCGATATCCGCAGCGATCAACGGGAAGCCTTCGTCAGGCGGATGACGATGTACAAGCTTCGCGCAGCTGTCACGATCGAGGCCCTTACCGAGACGGGCGCGACCGTCACCTGGGGCGAGCCTGGCCAGGGCGTTGCCGACCATCGATTCGCGCTTGGCGGCACGGAGGTTCGCCGCCAGCCTGGTCAGATCGGACAGGCCGGTGAACGCGAGGGCTATGACGCGCTGCGCATCCTGCATGCGGTGCCGGAATCCGGTGCGGACTACCCCTTGTCAGACGCCTTTCCGCATGACGTCCTCTTCGACAAATCCGGAGGCGTCTCCTTCCGCAAAGGCTGTTATGTCGGCCAGGAAGTCGTGTCGCGCATGCAGCACCGGTCAACGGCCCGTCGTCGCGTGGTGATCGTCTCGGCCGAGACGGCTCTGCCCGCATCCGGAACCGAGATCTCCATCGGTGGCAAGTCGATCGGTACGCTTGGCACGGTGGCCGGGGAACGGGGGCTTGCGATCGTCAGGATCGACAAGGCGGGAGAAGCCATGGCGGCTGGCGACCCGATCCTTGCGGGCGAGGTGCCGGTAACCGTGGCACTTCCCGGCTGGAGCGGGCTGACATTCCCAACCTCCGCCGAGGAGGCGTGACATGGGTTCGGCGACCCCTCTGCCGTCGGCCCGTGCCTGGCAGCGCATGCTCTCCGGCCGGCGACTTGATCTGCTCGACCCCTCGCCGCTCGATGTCGAGATCAGCGACATAGCCCATGGCCTTGCACGCGTCGCCCGCTGGAACGGCCAGACCTCGGGCGACCACGCCTTTTCGGTCGCCCAGCACAGCCTGATCGTCGAGGACATTTTCCGCCGCTCAAACCCCAAGGCGACCGCCGACGAGCTGATGGTCGCGCTGTTGCACGACGGACCGGAATACGTGATCGGCGACATGATCTCGCCGTTCAAGGCGGTCGTCGGTGGCGGCTACAAGGTGGTGGAGAAGCGGCTGGAGGCCGCCATCCATCTGCGTTTCGGCCTGCCGGCGCATCCGAAGGCAACGCTCAAGGACCTGATCAAGAAGGCCGACATGATCTCCGCCTATTTCGAGGCGACGGTGCTGGCGGGCTTTGCGGAGGCCGAAGCGCGCAAATTCTTCGGCCACCCCAAGGGCTTTACCCGCGATACGATCCTGATCGAGCCGCTGCCTGCCTATCAGGCACAGGCGAAGTTCCTCGAGCGCTTCGAGGAGATCGAAGCTGACAGGCAATCGACCACCTGGGCCCGCGCATGAGCCTGATCGTCGTATCGCCGCTTGCCCGGATTGCGGAAATGGCCGTGCGCCACAAGGCGCGCGAGATGATCAGCCTGCTTGCCGCCAATCAGGACTTCCATCGACCGGCCGTCATCTCGGCAGAGCGACATCTGAAGCTTGCCATGAACGACATCACCTTTGCCGGAACGGGTGACCTGATCGCACCACAAGAGGTGCATGTCGCAAAGATCATCGAATTCGCCCGCGACTGGGACCAGAGCGCCCCGCTCGTCGTGCATTGCTGGATGGGCGTGTCTCGTTCGCCGGCAGCCGCGATGATTGCAAGCCTTGCGGTTGCTCCCGAGGATGACGAGGAGGCGCTGGCGCAGCGTCTGCGCGTCTCTTCCCCCTTTGCGACGCCGAACATGCGGCTTGTGGAGATCGGTGACGACCTGCTCGGGCGCGGCGGGCGCTTCGCCAAGGCGGTGAAGGCGCTGGGGCGTGGTGCCGATGCCGATGGCAACACGCCGTTTACGCTGCCACTTCCGCCGCGCGAGCCGGCCGGCCCATGAGCGCACCGGCGGAGATCGAGATCGGCCTGAATGCCGCAATCGTCGCAATTAGCGCCCGCACGCCGCATCTGCTCGTCGTCGGCGAAGATGGCGATGCGCTTGATGCCCTGCCCTTCGGTCCCTTCGATCCGAACCGGCACCGGACGATGGAAATGTCGCTCAGAAACACCGTCGAGGCCCAGACGGCGCTCGAACTCGGCTATATCGAGCAGCTCTACACCTTCGGCGATCGTGGCCGGCACAAGATGCCTGATGACCAGGGCCCGCATGTGGTCTCGGTCGGCTATCTCGCGCTGACCCGTCTCGACCGTGACCGTGACGCAAAGCTGGAGCTTTCCGGTGCACGGTGGAGGGACTGGTATGGCTACCTGCCCTGGGAGGACTGGCGACAGGGACGTCCCCCTCTGCTCGACGGCGCCATTCTCCCGGCACTGACGGTCTGGGCGGAGGAAGGGGTATCTGCCGGCGATCGATCGCAGGGCGGATCTCGGCGTTCACGGTTGAAGCTCGCCTTCGGGCTCGATGACTTTCCCTTCGATGAGGAGCGCGTGCTCGAGCGCTACGAATTGCTCTACGAAGCAGGCCTCGTCGAAGAGGCCGTGCAGGACGGGCGGATCGAGCAATGCCGTACGACGGTCCCGCTGGGGCGTCCGATGCGACACGACCACCGCCGGATCGCGGCGACGGCGCTCGCGCGGTTGCGCAGCAAAATCAAGTATCGTCCCGTGATCTTCGAACTCATGCCGCCGGAATTCACGCTCACCGACCTACAGGGGACGGTCGAGGCGATCGCGGGCCGGCATGTGCACAAGCAGAATTTTCGCCGTCTCGTTGAAGGCGCGGAGCTCGTCGAGCCGACCGGTTCGACGGAGTCGGCCACCGGTGGGAGACCCGCCGCCCTCTTCCGTTTTCGCCGCCAGGTGCTGGAAGAACGCCCCGCCCCCGGACTCAAGGTCGGCGGTCGCACCAACGGTTGACGACCTTGACAGGCAGCCTAGAAGGATCGTCAAAAACTGACCCTGCTTGGAAAGAGATCCTTCGACGAGAACGGGAATTCCATCCCGTTCCCGCAGGTGACCAATCACGGCACGCCGCAAGTGGTCGCCCTGCCCGAACGCTTCGTCGACGCCCGGGTGAAGGAAGCCTGAGCGCCGACTGCCGCCACAGCCACCGCTCGGGTCTTACAAGGAAAGCGGAAAGATCAGCGGTCGAGGTCCTGCCGCTCGGTCTTTTCGAGATATCGGTCGATGATGTTCTGCATTTCCGTCAGCACTTCGAGAACACTGACGGTGTCTTCTTCCGTCATTCCGGAAGCAGGTTGAGGATCGAGAACGGCGCCGAGGAGATCCGGCTCCTGGCCGGTCAAGACGCGGGGCTCCACGCGGCTGTCATCTGCCCGACAAACGTGGCTCAAGATTGCGCTGTCAGGCTCCAGAAGTGTCGTCGTCATGCGTGCCCCTTACACAAACATCCTGTCTGCTACCCCGCATGCAATGGAAGTTGCATGGTGTGAAAAGGGCTAGGGGATTCGAGTTGGCCGGTCAAAAACCAGGAATCACAGGTGATAACTAGCGAAGGAAATGCTGATATATCAGCAAGCCCCTGTGCCATATGGCTTTTTTAGACAGACGCGTTTCGACCAATCTGTTGCAGCGCAAGATTGCAGGCAAAATTTGTCGTGAAATCATGTGACCGCGATGTCGAGCCCGATATCCAGGGTGGGGGCTGCCATGGTGATCTTCGATGTCGAGATGTAGTCGACCCCCGTCTCGGCGATGGCGCGGATGGTCTCCAGGTTGACATTGCCGGAGGCCTCCAGCACCACGCGCCCGGTCTCGGCGGGATAGGCCTCGGTGCTCAACCGATGATGTTCGAGATTGATCGCCACGGCCTGAAGCAGCCGGTCCGGCCCCATGTTGTCGAGCAGGATGACATCCGGCCGTGCCGTCAACGCCTCGCGCATCTGGTCGAGGCCGTCGACTTCCACCTCGATCTTGACGAGATGGCCGGCATAGGCGCGCGCGGCCTCGATTGCGGTGGCGACACCCCCGGCGACGGCGATGTGGTTGTCCTTGATGAGGATCGCGTCATCGAGGCCGAAGCGATGGTTGGAACCGCCACCCAGCCGCACGGCGTATTTCTCGACGGCTCTGAGGCCCGGCAACGTCTTGCGGGTGCAGGTGACGCGCGCCCTGGTATGGGCGATCTCGCTGGCAAAACGGGCCGTGTAGCTGGCGACACCCGAGAGGTGCATCAGGAAATTCAGCGCGACGCGTTCCGCCGACAGCACCGATCGGGCATTGCCGGAGACGCGGGCGATGGCGTGGCCAGGCGCCACCGTATCGCCATCCGCAACCAGCGCTTCAAAGCGCACTGTCGGATCGATCAGGCGAAAGGCGGCTTCTGCCAAAGGAAGCCCCGCCACCACGCCGGTCTCGCGGCTGTTCAGTTTAGCCGTGGCCGTCTTTTGCGGGCCGATCGTGGCATAGGTCGTGATGTCGCCGGCGCGGCCGAGATCTTCCAACAGGGCGTTGCGAACGAGGTCCTCGATCATCAGCGGAGAGAGTTGCGGGCGAAGGCTCGGGGTCATCGGCGTCTCCTCCTCAGCCGGCCAGTTCGGCGGCGATGCGATTGGCATCCTTGAGCGTCAGATAGGTGCGGCGGCGCAGCGCCTCCTCAGCCTCGGGATGATCGGCACGCGTATGGGCGCCCCGGCTTTCGGTGCGCAAATAGGCGCCGACGGCGATCAGCTTGGCGGTCGCGACGATGTTGGAGAAGCGGACACGCGGGCGCTTGCGCTCCAGCCCCACCAGTTCGCGGATCAGGAGCTTCAGCCCAGCCTCGTCGCGGATAACGCCGGCATGGCGGCTCATCAGGCCGCGCAGCACCTTGAGTTCGGGGCTGTCCTCCACGGTGACGAGGTCGTCGTTTTCGCCTGCGGTCTTCGGCCATTCGTAAAGGGCCGATTCGGGCAGCATGCCCTTGATCGACTCGGCAATGCGCCCGGCAAAGACGATCGCCTCCAGCAGCGAGTTCGAGGCCAGCCGGTTTGCGCCATGCACGCCGCTCGACGTCACTTCGCCGGCGGCCCAGAGCCCATCGAGCGAGGTGCGGCCATCGGCATCCACGGCCACGCCGCCCATGTGGTAGTGCACCGCCGGGACCACCGGGATGGCTTGCGTCACGGGGTCGATGCCAGCCGCAATGCAGGAGGCATGAACCGTCGGAAAGCGCGTGGCGAAGTCCTTGCCGATCGCCCTGGTGCAGTCGAGAAAGGCGCCGCGACCGGCCGCCACTTCGGCAAACACACCACGGGCGACGATATCGCGAGGGGCCAGTTCCGCATCGGCATGCAGGTCGGCCATGAAGCGATGGCCGGCCCTGTTGACGAGGACGGCGCCGTCGCCGCGCAGTGCTTCGGTCGCGAGCGGCGTCGGATCCTGGCCGATGTCGATGGCCGTTGGATGGAACTGGACGAATTCTGGATCGGCGATCACGGCTCCTGCCTTGGCGGCCATGCCGACACCGGTTCCGCGCGCTTCTGCGGGGTTCGTGGTGACCTCGTAGAGGTGGCCGACACCGCCGGAGCAGAGCACGACGGCGCGGGCCGGAAAGGCGACACGCGTCTTCGACTGGCCGGCATCGGGTCTTGCGATGACGCCGGAGACGAAACGGCCTTCGGCGATCAGTTCCTCGACGACATAACCTTCCATCACGCGGATCGAGGGCGTGCGGCGAACGGCGGCGATCAGCGCCTCCATGATCGCACCACCCGCGCGGTCACCCGCCACGCGCACGATGCGCCTTTCGGAATGGGCAGCTTCGCGCGACAGCAGCAGATGTCCCTCGAGATCGCGGTCGAAGGGCACGCCATAGGCGAGCAGGTCATGCACACGGTCCGGCCCTTCCGAGATCATCAGCCGCGCCATCTTCTCCTCGACGAGCCCGGCACCGGCCGCAACCGTATCCGCCAGGTGTTTGTCGAAGCTGTCGCCGGGGCTCATCGCGGCGGCAATGCCCCCCTGCGCCCAGGCCGAGGACGCGCCCTGCCCGATCGGGGCGGCAGCCAGGACCGTGACGGGACGTGGTGCGAGCTTCAAGGCGCAGAAAAGGCCAGCCAGACCGCCGCCGACGATGACGATATCGTCAATGCCCTGCCAGGATTGCGGGCGCATGGATTCAAGATTGGTTGGCATTCAGCCCTCCCCGGCCGGCTGCAATTTCAATTCTTCAGATTGATCATCCGCTCCACCGCAAGCCTTGCGCGGCCCGCAATAGCCGGATCGACCGTCACTTCCTCCGTCATGAACAACAGGCTGTCGAGGATCTTCGGCAGGGTGATGCGCTTCATGTGCGGACAGAGATTGCACGGCTTCACGAAATCGACGTCGCGGACTTCGGCCTGGATGTTGGAGGCCATCGAGCATTCGGTGACCAGGAGGACACGGGCGGGGCGCTTTGTCTTGACGTAGTCGATCATGCCCTTGGTCGAGCCGGCATAGTCCGAGACGGCCAGCACGCTCGGATGGCATTCCGGATGGGCGACGATCTCGATGCGCGGATCGGCCTTCTTGTACTCGAGCAGCTCGTCGGCCGTGAAGCGCTCATGCACCTCGCAATGGCCCTTCCAGGTCAGGATCTTCTTCGTCGTCTGGTTGGCGACGTTCATCGCCAGATACTCGTCGGGGATGCAGAGCACGGTGTCGCTGTCGAAGCTGTTGACCACGTCGACGGCATTGGCCGAGGTGCAGCAGATGTCAGTCTCCGCTTTCACCTCGGCCGAGGTGTTGACATAGGTGACGACGGGCACGCCGGGATAGCGCTCGCGCAGCAGGCGGACATCGGCACCGGTGATCGATTCGGACAGCGAGCAGCCGGCGCGACCATCGGGGATCAGCACCGTCTTGTCCGGATTGAGCAGTTTCGAGGTCTCAGCCATGAAATGCACGCCGCACTGAACGATGATCTCGGCGTCGACGCTGACCGCATCACGCGCGAGCTGCAGCGAATCGCCCTTGATGTCGGCGACGCAGTGGAAGATTTCCGGCGTCTGGTAATTGTGCGCGAGAATGACGGCGCCGCGCTCCTTCTTCAGCCGGTTGATCGCATGGATATAGGGCGCAAATACCGGCCACTCGATCGCCGGGATGAAATCGCGGACACGCGCATAGAGGTGCTCGGTCTCTTTGGCCACGGCTGGCGTATAGGTCAGATCCGGCCGTTCCCAGACGCCGAAACGCTCGGCTGCGGTGCGGATCGCGGGACGATTGGGCAACAGGTGCTGCGCTTCCATGGCCATCTCCTCCATCAATTATGCTCATACTGAGCATAACAAGCGCCAAAGAAAACCGGCGGCTGCCGGTACGGTCGATTTAGAAAGTTTCGGGTGGGATTGCAAGAGCGTGCGTGTTCGCCGATCCTGGGGCGCAGGGGTCGGGGCCACGCCGCGTGACGCGCAACGCTTCCCCTCGGCGAGAAAAGGGGTAGTTTGTCCCCTCGTTTCGCTGGGTGCTGCGAGGAACCATGTTCGAACTGCTGCCGCTGATCCTGATCGGCGTTCTCTTTGTCATCAACCGGGGTGCGACCAAGCGCATCGACCGGCTTGAGAAGGAACTGGGAGAAGTCCGGGAGAGGTTGCTTCGTTTGGGCGGATCGAATGCCCAACAGGGGCTATCCAACCTTGCGAGCCGAACCGGCGCGCCGGACGCTGCGGCTGACGCAAGGCGGCCTGCCGAAGCGATCGACCAGGAAGAACCGCCGCTGCAAGAGATTGCGCCCCGTGCAGAGACGCCAGCAACGCTGGTCGACGAGGAGCCGGAACTGGAGGTTTTGCCGACTGCGGCGCGCATGGAAACACAGGCATCGGCACCGGCCGAAAGCCTCGAAAACCTGCTCGGGGCGCGCTGGGCGGTCTGGGCCGGTGGTCTGGCGCTGGCGCTTGGTGGCGTGTTTCTCGTGCGTTATTCGATCGAAAGCGGCCTGCTCGGCCCCGGCGTGCGCCTGACGCTTGCCGCGCTCTTCGGTCTCGCCCTGATCGCCGCAGGCGAACTGATCCGCCGCAAGGCGCTGCCGAAGGCCGAGGCGCTCTACGCCAATGCCATGGTGCCGGGCATTCTGACGGCTGCCGGCGCGGTTTCCCTGTTCGGCGCAATCTATGCGGCGCACGGGATCTACGACTTCATCGGGCCGACGCTGGCCTTCATTCTGCTGGCGGTAACGGCTTTCGGTGTGCTTGGTCTTTCGCTCTTGCATGGCCAGGCGCTGGCCGGGCTCGGGCTTGCAGGCTCGATGCTGACGCCGCTCCTCATCTCGACGACGTCGCCAAACCTCTGGACGCTGTTTATCTATCTTACCGTCGCGCAGGTCGCGACATCGCTCGCTTCGCGGCTCAAGGGCTGGCTCATCGTACCGGCGATCGCGCAGGGCCTGCTCGGGATCTGGGCCCTCACTGCGCTCATCGACACATCCGAGATAACGCCGATCGCGCTGTCTCTTCTTGCCATGGTCGCTGCCTGGATGCTGATCTGGCCGGGCAACACCGGCGAGGATCCGGCGGAGCCGGAAGCGCCCCTGTCGTTCGAAGCACTCGGGGGACGGATGTCGTCAGGTCCTGTCGGTCTCGACATCACGATGTCGCTCGCGGTCCTCTTGCCGGCGCTCATGATGCTTGAACGGAACATCGGGGATCTCTTCCCGCTCTTCGGCCTTGCCGCTTTGCTGGCAGCGCTTGCTGCAGCCGGCAGTGCCCGTCATGGCGCCTTCTGGCCCACCGCCATTTCCGCCGCCGGAGCCTTGCTTGCTGCTGTCGTCGAAACCGGCATGATCGGTCAAGCTCAGGCCATGCTGCTTGGCTGGGATATGGTGAAGACCAGCCTGCCGGCGCTCGACGTCACTGCCATGTATGTGCTGCTCGGTCTTGCCGCCGTTTTCCTGTTCATCGGACTTGCCCATATCCGCCGGCGGTTCGCCGAAGACCCGCTCTTCTCGACGGTCTGGGCGGTGATTGCGGCGGCTCTGCCAGTCCTGCTTGCCGCCATCAGCTTCGTCTTCTACGGCATCTATGCCCGCGACTGGCTGCACGGCCTGTTTGCCATCGGCCTCGGCGCGGTTCTGCTCGGGGCTTGCGAATTCCTGGACCGCAAGGGCGCTCTGCCCGCCTTCCGGCGTGGCATCGATGTGCTGCTGGCGGGCAGTTTCGGCGCCTTTGCCCTTGCGCTGCACACGCTAACCGATGGCGTGGTCACGACGATCCTGCTGGCGCTCCTCGGCTTTACTTATCTCATGGCAAGCCGCAAGCGGGGCTGGAGCGGGCTGCCATGGATCATGGTGATCGCACTCGTCGGCGTGCTCACCCGCATTGGCTGGGATCCGACGCTCGTCGGACCCGAGGCGCTTTCGCGGACGCCCTTCCTCAACCAGCTTCTCCCGGGATACGGCATCCCGGCGCTCCTTGCCCTGCTCTCGGCTTACGAGATGCGCAACTGGCCGGGCAGCCGGGTTCGCAACGCGCTGCAGGGTCTTGCCAGCCTGCTCGGACTGCTCGCAATCGCCATCCTGGTCCGCCACGCGATGAACGGCGGCGTGCTCGATTCCACCGTGCCGACACTCGGCGAGCAGTCGATCTACACGCTGCTCGTCGTCGGCCTTTCGGGTATCCTGATGACCCTCGACCTCAAATCGCCGAGCCCCGTTTTCCGTTACGGGTCGATGGTAGCCGGCGGTCTTGCCATCGTGCAGACGGTGAGCCTGCATCTCGGGGCGCTCAATCCCTATTTCACGGGTGAGAGCACCGGCAGCTGGCCGCTGATCAATCTTTTGCTCATCGGCTATCTCCTGCCCGGCCTCGCCTATGCAGGCCTTGCCCATTACGCACGGGACAAGCGACCTTTGCCCTATGTGATCCTGCTGGCGCTGTCTGGCGCCGTACTCGGTTTTGCCTGGGTGACGCTTTCGGTGCGGCGCTTCTGGCAGGGCGAGTTCATCGCCTTCTGGAAGGGCTTCGAGCAGGCGGAGACCTACAGCTATTCGGTGGCCTGGCTTGCGATCGGCGTCGGGCTGCTTGCGCTCGGTTCACGTTTCGATGCCAGAAGCCTGCGCATTGCCTCGGCGGTCATTGTCATCCTCACGGTCGCCAAGGTCTTCCTGATCGACATGGCCAATCTCGAAGGCGTGCTGCGGGCGCTCTCCTTCATCGGCCTCGGCTTCGTGCTGATCGGGATCGGTCTCTTCTATCAGAAGATCCTGAGCGGGAAGTCCATCCGGCCTCAGGTCGTGGACGAGGACGAGGCGCCGACGGGGATCTGATCGAGGGCGGTTGAACAGAGGGCGCGCGCAAGGCTAGATGCGGCCTCACCGCAACGGGGAACTCTGCCTTGACCGCCCTTCTCACCGCCGCCGACTTTGCCCCGCATCAGGCGCTCGCCGCCGATCTCCTCGACCACGCGACCGAAGGCGACGACGGCTCGCATGATCTTGCCCATATCCACCGCGTCTTCAAGAACGCGCTGAAGATCCAGGCGGGCGAAGGCGGCGATCCGCAAATCCTCGCGGCGGCCGTGTTGCTGCATGATTGCGTCGCGGTCGAGAAAAGCTCGCCGCTGCGCTCGCAGGCCTCGCGGCTGGCGGCAGAAAAGGCGAGCGGCATTCTGGCCGGGCTCGGCTGGCCCGACGAGAAGATTGCGGCGGTCGCGCATGCGATCCTCACCCACAGCTTTTCCGCCAACATCGCGCCGGAAACGCTGGAAGCGAAGATGCTGCAGGATGCAGACCGGCTGGATGCGATCGGCATGGTCGGCGTGGCGCGCTGTTTCTATATCGCCGGCCGCATGGGTTCGGGCCTCTATCACCCCGCCGACCCTGGCGCCGAGCATCGGCCGCTCGACGACCGGTCCTATGCGATCGACCATTTTCCAGCGAAGCTCCTGAAGCTCTCCGATGGCTTCCAGACCGAGACCGGCCGCAAGCTCGCCCAGGAGCGGCACGAGCGGCTGACGCTGTTTCTCACCCTCTTCCGCGACGAAATCTGAACAAGGCAAAGCACGATGCAGGTTACCGGTCTCTTCATCTACCCGTTCAAGAGCGCACGCGGGATTGCGCTGGCCCAGACACCTGTCGACGCCATGGGGCTTTCCGGCGATAGGCGCATGATGCTGGTCGATCCCGAGGGGCAGTTCATCACCCAGCGCGAGCTGCCGGAGCTGGCCCGCCTGACGGCGCTTCCGACCGCCGCCTCTCTGACGCTCAGCCTTGATGACGGGCGCGAGATGCTGGTTGCCCCGCCACAGCCGGAGGCGCGCATGGATGTGGCGATCTGGCGCTCGATCGTCAGCGCCGCTGTCGCCCATGACAGCGTCAATGACACGTTGTCGGAGTGGTTCGGACGGCCGGTGAAACTGGTCTTCATCGATGGTGATAGCCGCCGCGACGCCAATCCGGAATGGGCAGGCGAAGGCTCGCCGATGGGCTTTGCCGATGGCTACCAGATCCTCGTCACCACGACGGGTTCGCTCAGGGCGCTGAACGAGGACATGGAACGGCATGGCGAAGGCTCCGTCGGCATGGAGCGCTTCCGCCCGAACATCGTGCTCGACTGCGACGAGCCCTGGGCGGAGGATGCCTGGACCGGTCTCGAGATCGGCGGCATCCGCTTCGACTTTGTGAAACCCTGCCCGCGCTGCATCATGACCACCCAGGACCAAGAGACCGGCTCCCGCGAGGGCGCCAACCCGATGCCGGCAATGGGGCGTCTTAGGATGTCCGCCGACCGCCGCGTGCCGGGGCCGCTCTTCGGCTGGAATGCGTTGCCGCGCGGCGAAGGTCTGGTGCGGGTCGGAGATGCGGTGACGGTGCTCGGTAGTCGGGAGCGCTGGGCGATCAAGGGGCGGTGAGATTACGGCGTCAGCAGAGCGTGCGGCGCCCATCTCCCCCTTGGTGGGGGAGAAAGCGATTTCGATGAGTTAGTCGTGGCGGAAGCCACGGCTAAACATCTGAAATCGCAAGCGAGGGGGATTGTTCGCTGTGCCAACTGAACCGATCCCCTCACCAACAAAATCTGAAGTTTAGCCCTGATCGGGCTAAGCCTTCGATTTTGTATCCTCTCCCGCAGGGGGAGAGGTGGGCCCCACCTCCGCCCCACCCAACCTGACATCCATCAAATCCCCTGATGGCCAGTTCATCAAAAGGCGTTTCTGTTCATCAATCGACTGCACTACTCTGTGATCGACAGAGGAGAATCCGCCATGACCACCACAGCCCGTCCCGCCATGCCCTGGCTCATCATTCTTGCGGGATCGCTGATCGCGGTCATGACCTTCGGGCCGCGGTCGGCGATGGGCTTCTTCCAGCTGCCGATGCTGGCTGATCGGGGCTGGGACCGGCAGACCTTTGGGCTGGCGATGGCGTTTCAGAATCTGTTCTGGGGCTTGAGCCAGCCCTTCTTCGGCGCGCTGGCCGACAAATATGGCACGGGCCGCGTGCTCGCCGCCTCGGGCGTGCTCTATGCGGCAGGCCTCGTGATGATGGCCAATGCCTCGGCTCCGATCTGGCTGCATATGGGTGGTGGCGTGCTGATCGGGCTTGCGATCGGTGCCGGCTCGTTCAGCGTCATCCTCTCGGCCTTTGCGCGCAATGTGACGCCCGAGCAGCGGTCGATGGCCTTTGGCATCGGGACGGCGGCGGGTTCGGCCGGCATGTTCCTGTTTGCGCCCTTGAGCCAGGGTTTCATCTCGGCCTTTGGCTGGTCGGACAGCCTCGTCATCATTGCCGTCATGATGCTGGTCGTGCCGCTGCTTGCCTTTCCGCTGCGCGGCAATGCGCAGTCGGGCACGCAATCCGGCAACCAGTATCAGCAGACCATTGCCGAAGCGCTGAAGGAGGCTTTTGCGCATAAGAGCTATCTGCTGCTGACAACCGGCTTCTTCGTCTGCGGCTTCCAGGTGGCCTTCATCACCGCGCATTTCCCGGCCTATCTCGGCGATATCGGCATTGAGGCACGTTACGCCGTCATTGCGATGGCGCTGATCGGCTTCTTCAACATCATCGGCTCGCTGGCCGCCGGCTGGATCGGGCAGCGCTATTCCAAGCCCTATTTCCTCGCCTTCATCTATATCGGGCGTTCGATCACGGTGACGCTCTTTCTGCTCCTGCCGCAGACGCCGGCTTCGGTCGTGATCTTCGCAGCCGTCATGGGCCTGCTCTGGCTCTCGACGGTGCCGCCGACCAACGGGCTGGTCGCGATCATGTTCGGCACGCGCCATCTCGGCCTCCTGGGCGGGCTTGTTTTCCTCTCCCACCAGATCGGCTCCTTCCTCGGCGTGTGGATGGGCGGCTATCTCTATGACCACTTCGGAACCTATGATCAGGTCTGGTGGCTGGGTGTGGCGCTCGGGATCTTCGCGGCTGTGGTGCATTGGCCGATCCGCGAACAGGCTGTCGAGCGACCGGCCATGGGCATGGCGTAATTTTGCCCAAAGTGAGATCATATTTCGGCATATCGCCTATGCCGGATCAAAATTCCTGTGTTTTTGCCTAGCGCGAACCGTCACAGAAAATTATTTTATTTTTCTTGGTTCGCCCGTTGACGGATTCCGACCCAGCACCTACCTTGTGCGTGCTGGTTCGGACACTGACGACGAACCATGTTTGGCCTTCAGCAAGAAGGCCCCAGCCAAAGAAGGAGGTCAGCGAAATGCAAGTTGTATTTCTTGATGCCATCCGATCCTGGCAGACGACCCCGTGCCTCGTGATGGCGAAACGCCATTACGCCTGCTCCTGTCGAATGTGACGCAGCACAAAGCCTGACATCCACAAACGACTCTTGAAACAGCGCCGTGCCATGCGTGCACGAGCGGGGATATTCGTTATGAAGAAGCAAGTCATTGAATATGCCGGGATCCCGGTTGGCATCACCATACCCGACGGAGACAGGGTCAAATTCATCGCCGTCAAGTATCCGGTCATCGATCTCGATGGCGGCGTCTATCGCAGCGTCGGCGAGTTGCAGTCGGCCATTCACCAGCACATGGCGAAATCCGCGTCGGAAGATCAGGCCGAGTTCTTCGGTGTCGCCAATTCCGTGTTCGCATCCAGCGAGCGCAAGGTCTTCAACGCTGCCTGACAAAATCCCTCGCGTGCCGCGCCGGGCTCAAGCCCCCGCGGCACGTAGACATGCCGATCGAGAAAATAGGCCGTCAGCCTGAAGGCGTCGGCAAGGCTCTCGGGGTCGGCTGCCCGGTTCGTGCCCGGTGTCAGGAAATCCGGTAGCGCCAGCATCTTGTCCGCCCAGGGCGCGCCCGCCTCGCGGCTGACCGCCCTGCCCGACTTCGGCGAGACGTAAGCCAGGTCGTAGCGGGCACCGGTCGCCGCGCATTCCTCCAGATCCAGCCCGAAACCGAGATCGTTCAGCAGCGCCAGCTCGAAGCGAACGAAGAGTTCGCCCGCGGTTGCCGGCTCTTCCAGATGATCGAGGATCACATCGAGTGCTTCAAACAGGTGCGGATGCGGATCGCGCTCGGGAAGCAGTCGCAGCAGCGCCGCCAGCGCCTGGACGCCGTAGACGGCGGTCGCACTTTCCATCAAGCGCCCTGCCCGCAGGACCAGCGGCTCGATCCGGTATTCGCCGAGATGTTCGTCGAGGCGTGCGCGCCATGTCACTTCCAGCCGATTTCCCGGCTGCAGCATGGGCTGCATGGTGCGGGAGCGACCGGAGCGAACCATGCCCAGGTGCCGGCCGCGACTGCGCGTCATCATCTCGGCAATGACGCTCGATTCGCCATGCCGCCGCACCCCGAGAAGGATCGCCTCATCCGTCCATTGCATGATCGGGTTTTATCGCAGAGGCGCCCGGAGGAACAGGAGTTTCCGCGTCCGGCTCAGATTTCGGTGAGGTAGCGCTGCACCCAGCCGCGCCAATGGGCGATCGCCTCAGCCTTGCCGGGATAACGTTTCTCTTCATGCAGTTGCACGAGGGACTTCATTGCCTGGAAGAGCACGACCGACATGGCCTGCGCCTGATCCACCGCAAGTTCAGGACGCCAGAGCGTCAGGATCTCGGCGATACGCTTGCGCAGGCTTTCGCGCAGCACGCCGGGGCGAACGCCCGGCTGCTCCCAACGGGCGTCCAGCAGGCTGAGCGCGAGGCTGCGCTCGGCGGCATGGGCAACGAGCACATCGAGCAGTCTGTCTGCGAGCTGGATACCGTCGAGCTCGGCGACCTGTGCCCTGATTCGATCGAGCGCTGCCTCGACATGCTCGGCATAGCGGGCGACAAGTGCGTCGGCCAACACATCCTTGTTGGGAAAGAACTGGTAGAGTGAGCCGATCGGTGCGCCGGCGCGTGCGGCGATCTCGGTCATGGTGGCGGCCTTGTAGCCCTGCTCGGCAAAGACGGCAGCTCCGGCGTCGAGGAGTTTGGCCACACGCGCGATACCGCGCTTGCGCTTGGGCTCCTTGGCCGTTGGTACTGCCACCTGCTGCACGGGCTCCGACGCTGCCGAACTTGACTTTTGCGAGGCCATTCTCATAAAACTTGTTTGTGAGTTACGCCTCATTTATTCGATGAAATGTCTCGTTCGTCCAGCCCTTTCCGGCGATTAGGGTCCAGACGAAGGACGGAGATGATCATGCCATCGGGCAAAGACCACGAGGACCTGCCGCAACCAGCCCCGGGCGCGATCCCGGAGCCCGTTGCTGCAAAGGCTGCGGCCATCGATCCTCCTCCGCCGCCGGGCCTTCTGACCCCGCTGCCGCTCGCGCTTCGCTGGCTCATACTTCTGGTGCTGTCCCTTGTGATCTCAAGCGGGCTCTATCTCGCGCATATCCCGGGCGCCCTTCTGCTCGGGCCCATGGTCGCGGCAATCCTGGTTGCGACGAATGGCGCACGGCTCTCGGTCCACCGCACCCCTTACATCTTCGCCCATTCGCTGATCGGCTGCATCATTGCCCGCTCCATCGACCTCGGCACGCTCGCCACGGTCGCCAAAGACTGGCCGGTCTTTCTGTCGATCGTGCTGGCTATCATCGGGGCGAGCACTCTGCTTGGCTATCTCATGGCGAAAGCCAGGATCCTGCCGGGCACGACGGCGATCTGGGGAACCTCTGCCGGAGCGGCCTCGGCGATGGTGCTGATGGCGGAAGCGCATGGCGGCGATCCGCGCCTCGTCGCCTTCATGCAGTATCTGCGCGTCGCTTTCGTAGCGACGGGCGCTTCGCTTATGGCCGCCTTCCTCTTCAACATCGAAGGTGGCGCGGCCCATCCCGTCGTCTGGTTTCCGCAGACCGACTGGCTCGATCTCGGACTGACGCTCGTCGCCGCGCTCGCTGCAGCCGCAATCGGCGCAAGGTTCAAGATCCCGGCCGGCACGATGCTGCTGCCGCTGGTTGCCACGACCGTGTTGCATGTGATGGGCGTCATTACGCTGCAGCTGCCCGAATGGCTGCTGGCGCTTGGTTATGGCGTGATCGGCTGGCGGATCGGCCTGTCCTTCACGCGGCGGATCCTGCGGCATGCGGCCGGCGCGCTGCCCCAGATCGTCGGCTCGATCCTGGTGCTGATGGCGTTCAGCAGCGGGCTTGCCTTCCTGCTCTGGTCGCTGCATGGCATCGACCCGCTGACCGCCTATCTCGCGACCAGCCCGGGCGGGCTTGATTCGATCGCGATCATCGCCGCGACCACGCCGGTGGACATGTCCTTCATCATGGCCCTGCAGACCATGCGGCTCATCCTGATCATCCTGATCGGGCCGCCGATTTCGGATTTCGTCGCGAGACGGGTGGCGAAGGGCTGACAGCCCCTCGCATTGTCTGATTTAGTCGCGCGGGAATTCCAGGCCCATTTCGCGGAAGCGCTCGGGGTCGTTGCCCCAGTTCTCGCGCACCTTGACGAAGAGGAAAAGGTGGACCGGCTGCTCGAGGATCTCGGTGAGTTCCTTGCGCGACGCGGTCGAGATCGACTTGATCGCCTCGCCGTTCTTGCCAAGGACGATCTTCTTCTGGCTGTCGCGCTCGACATAGATGACCTGCTCGATGCGAACCGAGCCGTCCTTTCGCTCTTCCCACTTCTCCGTCTCGACATGCGAAGAATAGGGAAGCTCCTGATGCAGGCGCAGGAACAGCTTCTCGCGGGTGATTTCGGCGGCGAGCTGGCGCATCGGCAGATCCGAAATCTGGTCTTCCGGGTAGTACCAGGGCCCTTCCGGCAGCGCCGCCGCCAGATAATCCATGACATCGTCACAGCCGGAGCCGGTCGTGGCGGAGATCATGAAGGTGCGGTCAAACTTCACCGCTTCATTGGCGGTCTGCGCCAGCTTGAACAGATCCCCATGCTTGACGCGGTCGATCTTGTTGAGGACCAGGATCTTCGGCTGCGGCACATCCTTCAGCGCCTCGAGGATCGCCTCGGCATCGCCGCGCAGACCGCGCTCGCTGTCGATCAGGAGCAGGATCACATCGGCATCCTTGGCGCCGCCCCAGGCAGAGGTGACCATGGCACGGTCGAGCTTGCGGCGCGGCTTGAAGATGCCGGGCGTGTCCATGAAGACGATCTGGGCGTTGTTGTGGATCGCGATGCCGCGCATCACGGCGCGGGTCGTCTGCACCTTGTGGCTGACGATCGACACCTTGGCGCCGACAAAGCGGTTGACCAGCGTCGACTTGCCGGCATTGGTGGGGCCGATCAGGGCCACAAAGCCGGATCGGGTGGGGGTGTTGCCGGTGGCTTCGCCGCCGTCATGGGGTTCGGTGTCGGTCATATCTTCCAATCAGTTCGCGTCGGAGGCCTTGGCCCAGACGCCTTCGCGTTCGAGAATCTTGGTCGCGGCCACCTGCTCGGCGGCACGCTTGGAACGATCCATGCCGATCTCCGGCTTCAGGCCCGGGATCTCGACGACCACCGTGAAGCGGGGATCATGATCCGGTCCGGAGCGATCGGCAACCTTGTATGTGGGCGGCGCGCCAAACTTGGCGTGCGTCCATTCCTGCAATTCGGTCTTGGCATCCCGGCGGGCGCCGTCGGCACGGGCCGCGCGGTCCTTCCAGTATTTCAGGATGAAGCCGCGCGCGGCCTCCAATCCGGCTTCGATGTAGATCGCCGCAATCAGGCTTTCCACCACGTCGGCGCGAACATTCAGCATGTTCTTCGCCGTAATCTTCTTCACGTCTGCCCCGGTGCGGATGAAGCGGTGCAGGGCCATCTCGTCGGCGACGGAGGCGCAGGCTTCGGCGCTGACCAGCTGGTTGAAGCGGACGGAAAGCTCGCCTTCGGTCGCGTCGCGAAAGGTGGTGAACAGCATTTCGGCGACGCAGAGGCCGAGCACCCGGTCGCCGAGAAATTCCAGCCGTTCGTAATCGCCCTTCTTGCCACGCGAGACCTGGGCGCTGGAATGGGTCAGCGCCCGCTTCAGGCGATCGCGGTCGGCAAACCTGTGGCCGATCGCAGCTTCAAGCTGCGCCCAGTCCTGTTCGCCGACCACCTTCTTTTCCGTCATTCGACACCCTTGAACAGGCGATCCCAGCGCATGTTGGTCGGCCACTTCCAGACTTCGCGGAACGAGGTGTCGTTGCCCAGCGAGAAGAAGATCAGCGAGGCCTTGCCGATCAGGTTTTCGGCCGGCACGAAGCCGACGTCAAAACGGCTGTCGAGCGAGTTGTCGCGGTTGTCGCCCATGGCGAAGTAATGGCCCTCGGGCACGATGAATTCGCGCGTATCGTCGCCGCGGGTATTCTGTGCCTGGTCGAGCGTATCGAAGCTGACGCCGTTCGGCAGCGTTTCGCGGAACACCGGGACATCGGTGCCCGGATCCAGGCGGTAGTCGGAGGTGAAGACACCGTCCTGAACCTTCGGTATCGGCTGACCGTTGATATGCAGCACGCCACCGATCATCTGAATGCGGTCACCGGGCAGGCCGACGATACGCTTGATGTAGTCGATGCTCGGGTTCGGCGGGAAGCGGAAGACGGCGATGTCACCACGCTCCGGCTCGCTCGCAAAGATACGGCCTTCGAAGAGGTTCGGCGAGAAGGGCAGCGAATACTTCGAATAGCCATAGGAGAACTTGTTGACGAAGATGTAGTCCCCGACCAACAGCGTCGGCATCATCGAACCCGATGGAATGGTGAAGGGCTGAAAGAACACGGTCCGGATCACCATGGCCAACAGCAGGGCCTGGATAATGACCTTGACGTTTTCCCAGAGGGCACTTTGCTTCTTGTCTTCGCTCACGCGGATCGGTTCCTTCTTCCGAAAATCCTGCTCTCTCTAGTCGGTTCGCGCCCGCGCGGCAACCGCAGACGCATCCGCGTCGCCGCGACCTGTTAACTCAGCGGCTTTCCGGCAGGGCTTCGACGATGACGAATGCCTGGGCATAGGGGAATTCGTCGGTGATGGTCAGATGGATCTGGGCAACATGCCCGGGTGGCAGGAGACGCTCCAGGCATTTCGCAGCACCACCGGTCAGTTCGAGACCCGGCTTGCCATTCGGCAGATTGACGACGCCCATTTCCTTCCAGAACACGCCTTCGGCAATCCCGGTGCCGAGCGCCTTGGCCATCGCCTCCTTGGCGGCAAAACGCTTGGCATAGGAGGCGGCGCTGTCCTTTCGGCCATTCGAACGCGCCTGTTCTTCGTCCGTGAAGCAGCGGGCGGTGAATTTTTCGCCGAACCGGGTGATCGACTTCTCGATCCTTCTGATATCAACGAGGTCGCTGCCGATACCGATGATCATGTCAGATGCTCGATCCTTGGAGGGCTTCTGCGAGGCGGATTTTCGCTCGCTCGGCAAGGCGCTCGCGGCGTCGTGCCTGGAACTTGGATACCGCGATGTAGATGGCGGCGTAAACCAGCACGCCACTCACCGCGGCCAGCGGGATCGCCCCCACCAGCATTGGCTTGAGAATCGGTTGCCACATGCTTTCGAGGCCCATCAGCGAGTATTTCTTTTCCAGGTCGAGGCTGCGACTGACGGGATCACCGTTGCCGATCATCCGGTGACCGACCTCCCAGGTCGCGGCCCAGATGAAGGGAAAGGTCAGCGGATTGCCGAAGGCGGTTCCGAGTGCAGCGGCCACCATGTTTCCGGCGACAAGATAGGCAAGCGCCAGAGCAATCAGGATATGCACGCCTATAAACGGCGTCCAGGATGAGACAACACCGGCCACCACGCCCGCCGCTATCGCATGCGGCGTTGCCGAAAGGCGCAGGATGCGCTTGCTCAGGTAGCGGAACGATCGGGAGAAGCCAGAACGCGGCCAGAAAAGCTCACGCAGCTTTGTCAGTCTTGAAAGCGGTTGCCGGCGTCGAAACAGCATGCGGGATATGTAGTTGATCCTGGACGGCTTCGGCAAGGAAAAGCGGCTGACAAGGTGGCCAAAAAGCAAAGACGCCGGCAAGAACCGGCGTCGCAGCAAAACCCGAGGGGCTCAGGTCAGTTCGGTCGGCAGATCAGCCGCGGCGGAACATGCCACGGTCGATTTCGCGCTGGCGATATTCCAGATCGACCAGGTCACGAGCGCCGTTCAGGTAGTTCATTTCGCGCTCAGCAGCGGTCGGAACGCGAAGGGCGCGGGCGATTTTGCGGATCGGAGTAAACATCGTTTTGTCCTCAGTTCTTTCTCTTCATCTGTTGTCCTGAAGATAATGGTGCGCCGCACAATCCACCAGAGACAAGAACTGAAGTCAGCCATGCGCTCAACGCATAACACTGGCATCGAGGTTTACGATTTGGGCAGGATCGTGGTCAAAAGAAGGGCAGATTGATCCAAGTACAGGCTCAAGGGCGGATGTTTTCCGCCCCTGCCCTGTCTTCGACGCCGGCTCTAGGCCCCTCGGATCGGCGCGTCAGTCGTAGACGCGCTTGACCGTCGAAATGCAGTCGAGCTCCTTCAGCTCGCCCAGCAGCTGGCTGAGCTGACGCAGATCCCAGACCTCGAGGTCGATCGCCATCTCGGTGAAGTCGGTGGCGATGCGGATCATGTTGAGCACGCGGATATTGATATCCAGACGGGCAACACACTGCGCGACGGTTGCCAGCGTACCCGGCTCATTCAGCGCATTGATCAGGATGCGGGCGACGAAGCGCGACTTGTTCGCCTCGTCGAGATCCCAGCGCACGTCGATCCAGCGCTCCGGCTCGTTTTCGAAATGCTGCAGGGCAGAGGCCTGGATCGGATAGATGGTGATGCCCTTGCCGTCTTCCATGATGCCGACGATTCGATCACCGGGAACGGCACCGGCGGGGGCGAAATGCACCTCGGCATTGCCGGACAGGCCGCGAATAGGCAGCGGATCAGGCCCGTCGCCTGCGGTCGGCGCATCGCCCTTGCGCTGGGCGGGACCGGGGATCTTGAAGACCATGCCGTTGGCGCTGTTCATCGCGAACCAGCCCTCGTCGGAGGACGGTTTCACCGTGACGCGTTCGTCCTGATAGTCGGGATAGACCGCGCGCAGGACATCGAGCGAGGAGGTTTCGCCGCGGCCCACCGAGGCTATTGCGTCTTCCACGTCCCGCTGGCCAAGGCGATGCAGCGCCGGGCGCAGGGTATCCTTGGAAAAGACCTTGCCGGCGCGCTCGAAGGTGCGCTCGAGAATGCGCTGGCCGAGGCCCGCATATTGCTTGCGGATGGCCATGCGGGTGGCGCGGCGGATGGCGGCGCGCGCCTTGCCGGTGACGACGATCTCTTCCCAGGCCGCCGGGGGCACCTGAACGCCGGAGCGGATGATCTCGACCTCATCGCCGTTCGACAGGCGGGTGACGAGCGGCATGATCGAGCCGTTGATCTTGGCGCCGACGCAGGTATCGCCGACATTGGTGTGCACGGCATAGGCAAAGTCGATTGGGGTCGCGCCGCGCGGCAGCGCGATCAGCTTGCCCTTGGGCGTGAAGCAGAAGACCTGGTCCTGGAAGAGTTCGAGCTTGGTGTGCTCGAGGAATTCTTCCGGGTTGTCGCCTTCGGCCAGCGCTTCGATCGTGTGGCGCAGCCAGGAATAGGCATTGCTTTCGCGCTTCAGCGGCTCGTTCGGATCGCCGTTTTCACCATCCTTGTAGAGGCTGTGGGCCGCGATACCGAATTCGGCGATGTCATGCATGTGGCGCGTGCGGATCTGCAGCTCGATACGCTGGCGCGACGGGCCGACGATCGTGGTGTGGATCGAGCGATAGTCGTTCTGCTTCGGCGTCGAGATATAGTCCTTGAAGCGGCCGGGCACGACGCGCCAGCGGGTGTGGACGATGCCGAGCGCGCGGTAGCAGCCGGGAATGTCGTCGACGAGAATGCGGAAGCCATAAACATCGGACAGCTGCTCGAAGGAGAGCGACTTCGACTGCATCTTGCGGAAGACGGAGTAAGGCTTCTTCTGCCGCCCCTTGACGGAGGTGTTGAGCAGGCCGTTTGCCACCAGCAGCTCGCGCAGCTCGTCCTCGATCTTGGTGATCAGGCCTTCGTTGCGGGTCGACAGTTCCGAGAGACGATTGGTCACCGTCTCATAGGCTTCCGGGTTCATGTAGCGGAAGGAGAGGTCTTCCAGCTCGTCGCGCATGTCCTGCATACCCATGCGGCCGGCGAGCGGCGCATAGATTTCCATCGTCTCTTCGGAAATGCGGGCGCGCTTGTCGTCGCGCATGTGCTCGAGCGTGCGCATGTTGTGCAGGCGGTCGGCGAGCTTGACCAGCAGGACACGTACGTCATCGGAAATGGCCAGCAGCAGCTTGCGCAGGTTTTCCGCCTGCTTGGCCTTCTTGGTGACGAGGTCAAGCTTCTTGATCTTCGTGAGGCCCTCGACCAGGCGGCCGATATCCTCGCCGAAGAGTTCGTCGATCTCGGCGCGGGTCGCGGACGTGTCCTCGATCGTATCGTGCAGGAGGGCGACCGCGATCGTCGATTCGTCGAGATGCATATCGGTCAGGATGGCGGCAACTTCGAGCGGGTGGGAGATATAGGGGTCCCCGCTGGCGCGTGTCTGCTTGCCGTGCTTCTGCATGGCATAGACATAGGCCTTGTTGAGCAGAGCTTCGTTGGCGTCGGGCTTGTATTTCTGCACCCGCTCCACGAGCTCGTATTGCCGCATCATTCCACTCGTCTCCACAAACGAAAAAGCGCGCCAGTTGATAAGACTGGCGCACACTCATCCTACAGTCGGAAACAGACTAAATTCCAACTAATTGACGATTAGTAATCGTCGCTCTTTTCCGGCGGAACCAGGCCTTCGATACCGGCCAGAAGCTCTTCTTCCGACATCTGGTCGAAAGTGAGGGTTTCCGGCAGTTCGTCCTCTTCGTCGCCCTTGCCGGCGGTGCCGGTGTTGGCGAGCATCGAGCTCGGCTCCTGCTCCGGCTCGTCGACTTCGACGTGCTTCTGCAGCGAATGGATCAGATCTTCCTTCAGATCGTCCGGCGACAGCGTCTCGTCCGCGATTTCGCGGAGTGCTACGACCGGGTTCTTGTCCTTGTCGCGATCGACGGTGATCGGCGCGCCCTGGGAGATCTGACGGGCGCGGTGGCTTGCGAGCAGAACGAGCTCGAAGCGGTTCTCGACTTTGTCGATGCAATCTTCAACGGTGACACGGGCCATTGCCTGTCCTTTGCGGTCTTGGATGCCTGGGATTGACGGCTGCGATACAGGCAATGGACGGCAAATTCAAGTTTTTCGTGTGGGAGCCCCCCGAAGCCCAAAAATGACATCCAGAAAATCCCATATTACACCACATTTCAACCATAAGCTGCTTGGCATTAATCCTGTCAATGCCCTAGATAGATCGCTATATGATCATTTCATAATGTAAAGGCATGATCATATCTTGAGAGGCAAGGTATTGTTTTGATTGCCGATTGCCGTGACTGTTCATATTTGACGTAAGGATATCAGAATGTTCGATCCCCGCGAGAAAATTGCGCTCTTCATCGACGGCGCCAATCTCTACGCCGCGTCCAAGAGCCTCGGTTTCGACATCGACTATCGCAAGCTGCTCAAGGCGTTCCAGAAGCGCGGCTATCTGCTGCGCGCCTACTATTACACCGCTCTCATCGAGGACCAGGAATATTCCTCGATCCGCCCGCTGATCGACTGGCTGGATTACAACGGCTACAAGGTGATCACCAAGCCGGCGAAGGAATTCACCGACAGCATGGGCCGCCGCAAGGTCAAGGGCAACATGGATATCGAGCTTGCCATCGACGCCATGGAACAGTCCGAGACGGTCGACCATCTCGTGCTCTTCTCCGGCGACGGCGACTTCACCACGCTGGTCGAAGCGCTGCAGCGCAAGGGCCGCAAGGTCTCCGTCGTCTCGACCATGGCCACCCAGCCGCCGATGATCGCCGACGATCTGCGCCGCCAGTCGGACCACTTCATCGACCTGATGACGCTCAAAGCCGAAATCGGCCGCGACCCCAGCGAACGCGGCACCCCGCGCGCGCCGGAACCGGCCACGGCGAGCGAAGACGAGCACTGAGGGATTTGGGGGGCCGCCTACAACTGCGCGGGAGATACCCCCCTCTGCCATCCTGAGCTTGCCGAAGGGCGGGCATCTCCCCTACAAGTGGGGAGAGCGACCGGACAGTGAACCCACCCTTCCCCTTGAGGGGGAGGGTCGGAGCGAAGCTCCGGGGTGGGGTAACGGCTTA
>LFEF01009020.1_pt1 | contig 92233 bp, 90 predicted proteins | sample 619371 | NCBI WGS metagenome assembly LFEF01 (sample SAMN03014291, study PRJNA259931) | freshwater metagenome | biome: lake; feature: waterbloom | place: China: Taihu Lake | collected 2006-08 | depth 0 m m
GCCGGTAGCCGGCCGGGTCCGGCTTGCCGATCTTCACGTCTTCCGCCGTCACGATCTTGAGCGGCTGCGGCAGACCGGCTGCCCCGATGCGGGCGCGGGCAAGCGCCGATGGCGCCGAGGTGACGATCGCCCAGCGTTCGGCCGGTAGGCTTTTCAGAAAGGCGATGGCCCCCGGGATCGGCACGATGCCCTCGAGATCCTCGATCTCGCCGCGCTCGATTTCCAGCGCCTCCTGGACGACATCCACTCCCGGCAGGTTGAGCGCGCTGATCGTGTCGATGCCGCGCTTGCCATGCATGGTCGGCAGGAAGGTTTCGAGGTTCAGACCATGCTTCAAAGCCCAGCGGCTCCAGACGCGTTCGGCAGCGGCTATGGAATTGAGCAGCGTGCCGTCCATGTCGAACAGGAAGCCATCATAGGAGCGGTCGAAAAGCCGGTCGGGGGAGTGATGCAAGGCGTGAATCCTTTGGTCGGGCGCGCGATGGGTCTCCCGTAGCGGCTCCGGATCACGCCCGCAAACACTTAATCGGGAGTATGGCCGATGGCAGGTGACAGGCCCTCCGCTCTCGCCTAATCTCCCGGCCATGAGACAGGGGCGTCCGGCGCAAGCCGGGCTGAGAAGCACCCTTTGAACCTGAACCAGATCATGCTGGCGGAGGGAGTCGATTGGGTGCCATGTCGGTCTTTCCGCGTCTGCCCCGTCGCTTCTCCGCCATAAAGGGAGAAGCAGCCATGACATCCACCTCCATCCGCAACGTGCTCTCGATCGCCGGCTCGGACCCCTCGGGCGGCGCCGGCATCCAGGCCGACCTGAAGGCTTTCTCGGCGCGTGGTTGCTATGGCATGGCGGTCATTACGGCGTTGACGGCGCAGAATACCCGGGGTGTCTCGGCGGTTGTGCCGCTCGACCCGGACTTCGTCGCCGAGCAGATCCGCATGGTCTTTGCCGATATCAGGGTCGACGCCGTGAAGATCGGCATGATCGCCAATGCCGGGATCGCATCGGCGGTGGCGGAGGCCCTGAAACCCCATCGCGGCATTCCCTTGGTTCTCGACCCGGTGATGATCGCCAAGGGTGGGGCCTCGCTGCTTGATCCCGATGCTGTCTGGGCGTTGACCTCAGAACTTCTGCCGCTTGCGACCCTGCTCACCCCGAACCTGCCGGAGGCTGCGGCCTTGCTCGGCGATCGCGAGGCTTCCGACCGGCGCATCATGGAATCCCAGGCGGTCCGGCTGACTACGCTTGGACCGAAAGCCGTATTGGTCAAGGGCGGGCATCTCGCCGGAGGTGAAAGCCCGGATGTCTTGGTTGCGGATGGAAAGGCAAGCTGGTTCGAGGCCCGACGCGTCGAGACGCCCAACACGCACGGGACCGGCTGCTCGCTGTCGAGCGCCTTGGCGGCGGAGCTTGCAAAGGGCAGGGCGCTGCAGGAGGCGGTCGGTATCGCAAAGGCGTGGCTGGCCGAGGCGGTGGCAGCCTCCGACCGGCTGACGGTGGGATCAGGGCACGGTCCAGTGCATCATTTCCACGCGCTTTGGCAGGCCTAGTCGTCCCTGCCAGCCGGCAGGGCGCCAATGTCGAAGACGAAGGGTAGCGCGGATTTCAGGAAGGACTGGTGCGTCGGTGAAAGTGCTCTGCGCTGGTCGATGCATCCGAGGCGAAGGCCGATTTCACCATCGGCACTTTCGCGCCACAACGGCGCACCGCAGGCGCCGCAGAAGAACTGGTCGCTCGGCAGACCACTGTCACCGATCTTGCGGTATCGCTTCGGCTGCCCGCTGGTCAGGTTAAGTCGGTTCGGCTTGGCGGCAATGGTGATCCTGTAAGCCGAACCCGTCAGCCTCTGGCAATCGGTGCAGTGGCAGATCCCGACGGCCTGTGGATCGACCTCGGCTTCGTAGCGCACTTCGCCGCAATGGCATGATCCGGTAACCCGCATCGCACCCTCCATAAAAAGAATGCCCGGCGCTGGAGACGCCGGGCAAGGTGAACTTGACTGCAGGGGTTAATGATCGGCCTTGATAAAGGTTCCGTTCTGCAACTCTTTCATCGCCTGCATCAGCTCTTCGCGCGTGTTCATGACGATCGGACCATGCCAGGCGACCGGCTCCTTGATCGGCTTGCCGGTGACGAGCAGGAAGCGGATGCCCTTTTCGCCGGCCTGAACGGTGATTTCGTCGCCGGTGTCGAAGACGACCAGCGTCCGGTTGCCGGAGAGGTCGCGGATGTTCAGCTCCTCACCCATGTATTCCTTTTCGACCTTCACGCCGAAGGGCTTGGAGGCATCGCGGAAGGAGCCGGAGCCGGCGAAGATATAGGCGAAGGCCGAGCGGTAGGTGTCGACCGGGAAGGTCTTGCGCTTGCCCGGCGGCACCGAGATGTCGAGATAGACGGGCTCGGCGGCAATGCCGTCGACCGGGCCGCTCTTGCCCCAGAAGTCGCCGCAGATGATGCGCGCGGCGGTGCCGTCGTCATCGATGACGACAGGAATATCGGCAGACTTGATGTCCTGGTAGCGCGGCTTGGTCATCTTCAGCGAAGAGGGCAGGTTCGCCCAGAGCTGGAAGCCGTGCATCCGGCCGGCGAAATCGCCCTTCGGCATTTCCTGGTGAAGGATGCCGCTGCCGGCGGTCATCCATTGCAGGTCGCCCGCACCCAGCATGCCGTAATTGCCGAGGCTGTCGCCATGTTCGACGGTGCCGGCCAGCACATAGGTGATCGTCTCGATGCCGCGATGCGGATGCCAGGGGAAACCGCGCAGATAGTCGTTCGGCTCGTCATTGCGGAAGTCGTCCATCATCAGAAAGGGGTCGGTCATCGATGGGTCGCCGAAGCCGAAGACGCGGTGCAGCTTCACGCCCGCGCCCTCCATCGTCGGCGTGGCGCGGCTCTCATGCTTGACGGGGCGGATGGACATCAGGGGATCTCCTTGGGGCGAGTGACTTGTTTGCACGGGAATATATGCGAGCGGTCGCTGCCGCGCAGGTGGTGCTGCCAGAACGCAGTGTTCACATTTGCGCCAATCCGGCGCGCAAGAAATGTTGCACTGCCCGACAAAATTTTGTCATGAATGGGCTGATGTTTGCAAATCATTAGTCTATCGGGCGAAGACTACCCAAGATTCGCAGTCGGTCGATGGACCTGGGGCAGAATTCATATGTGTCGTTGGGCAGCTTACCGTGGTGTTCCGATCTTCCTGGAAGAGCTTGTCACCTCGCCTGCGCATTCCCTGATCGAGCAATCCCATTGTGCGACCCGCGCCAAGACGGCGACCAACGGCGATGGCTTCGGTCTCGCTTGGTATGGCGATCGTCCCGAGCCTGGCCGCTTCCGCGACGTTCTGCCTGCCTGGTCGGACTGCAATCTGAAGAGCCTGGCTAGCCAAATCCGCTCCCCGCTTTTCCTCGCCCATGTCCGCGCCGCAACCCATGGCGCCACTCGCCGCGACAATTGCCATCCCTTCGTGCAGGGCACCTGGTCCTTCATGCACAATGGCCAGATCGACAATTTCGACCGCATCCGCCGGCCCATGGAAGGCATGCTGGACGACGAGCATTTCCATGCCCGGGTCGGCACCACCGATAGCGAACTGCTGTTCCTGCTGGCGCTGCAGTTCGGCCTGCGCGAACGGCCGCTGGGGGCCATGAGCGAGGCCGTGGGCTTCGTCGAGCAGATCAGCCTGCATATGACAGGCTCGGCACGCATCCGCATGACAGCGGCCTTCTCCGACGGAAAGACGCTGTATGCCGTGCGCTACTCGACGGATGAGCACGCGCCAACGCTGTTTGCAGCACCCATGGGCCCCAAGGGCAGCTTCTGCCTCGTCTCAGAGCCGCTGAACGACGAGACGGATACCTGGGTGGAGATCCCCGCCGGAAGCGCCGTGATCCTCAGCGAAAAGGGGCTGGACGCTGCCGAGTTCAAACCCGAGGTCGACCGCACACGGGTCGAACATGTGGGGCAGCCAGCCATGGCTGCCGGCTAAAGCCTTAGCTTACAGGATGATCCCGAGCTCGGCCTGGACTTTGCGCGTCAGCGAACCTGCAATCGTCCTGTAAGAGCGACCGAGATATTCGGTGAGATCCGCCTCGCTGAGTTCGGTGGCGGGCTCCACGGTCACCCATTTGCGCTTGGCGAAATAGGGGGCCTGCGAAACGCCCTCAAGCGAGGTCAGGATCTCGAAGCTCTCTTCGCTCACCTTGAAGCAGAGCCGATTGTCGCTGTCCGTCAGAAGCGCGAAGACCTTATTCCCGACCTTGGCGACACGGCTGTCCCATTGATCAATCAGCGAGGTGCCGCTGAATCCCTGGACAAAGGCATCGAAGCCGGAGCGGTCAAACAGGCTCATGTGCCGGTTCCGCCCATCTGTGTGGCGATCCAGAGCGCCAGCCGCTCGGCCACCTCGTCCTTGGATAGATCCGGCCAGGCTTCGATGCCGTCGCGGGAAATCAGCTTCACGCGGTTGCGGTCGCCGCCCATGATCCCCGTCTCTGGTGAGACGTCATTGGCGACGATGAGGTCTGCCCCCTTGCGCTCGAGCTTTGTCCTGCCGTTCTGCTCGACATTCTCAGTCTCTGCGGCAAAACCGACGACAAGACGCGGACGCTGGGCATGATGGCCGACGGTCTTGAGGATATCGGGGTTTTCGGCCAGCTGAAGCGGCGGGGGGGCTTCGCCGGGCTGTTTCTTGATCTTCTGCTCCGCCGAGGCGGCCACACGCCAGTCGGCGACGGCGGCAACCATGACCGCAATGTCGGCCGGAAGTGCGGAGAGAACTGCATCGCGCATCTCCTCGGCCCGTTCCACATGCCGCGTGTTCACACCGGCCGGATCGGCAATCGTCACGGGGCCGGAGACCAGCGTCACATCGGCACCGAGCCGGGCAAGGGCAGCCGCGATCGCATGGCCCTGCTTGCCCGATGAGCGGTTGGCGATATAGCGCACCGGATCGATGGGTTCATGCGTCGGCCCCGAGGTGACGATCGCTTTCATTCCCGCCAGCGGCTTGGGTCCGGAGAGCATGTCTTCGACTCGCGCGGCAATTTCCAGCGGTTCGGCCATGCGTCCGCGCCCGCGTTCGCCACTTTCGGCCATTTCGCCTTCCATCGGTCCCACCGCCTGAATGCCGTCGCGCTGGAGCACGGCGAAATTGCGCTGGGTGGCCGGATGCGCCCACATCTTCGGGTTCATGGCCGGCGCGATCAGCACCGGACGGTCCGTCGCCAGAAGCACGGTGGACGCCAGATCGTCTGCCAGTCCATGGGCCATCTTCGCCATCAGATCGGCAGTGGCAGGGGCAACCAGCACCAGGTCGCATTCCCGCGCAAGCCGGATATGGCCGACATCCTGCTCGTCCTCGCGGGAAAAGAGCTCGGTATAGACATGGCTAGCCGAGAGTGCGCCGACGGCGAGCGGCGTCACGAATTCCTGGGCGCCGCGCGTCATGATTGGCCGCACGCTCGCACCGCGCTCCCGAAGCCTGCGGATGAGGTCGAGGCTCTTATAGGCGGCGATGCCGCCTGCGATCACAAGCAAAATGCGCTTTCCGGCCAAGGTCATGAAGGGCACCCTTATCTCTGCGGGCGCGACCCTAGCGCAATTCCGGTCGCTGGCAAATCATCGAGAGCGAGACTGGTAAACGGCAGGCTCAGGCCGCGCCGTCGAGCTTGAGCGGGACCTCCGCCACAGTGCCGTGAACGCCATCGAGATAGCGGAGCCCGTCTCCGAGGGTCGATGCCATGGATTTGACGATCCGGCTCCCGAGACCGGTTCCCTTCGGTGCGCCATGCTGGTCTATGCCGATACCGTCGTCCTCGACCCGCAGAAGAGCCTCGCCGTCCTCCGTTGTCTTCAGCGACACCCGGATGTCCCCGGATTGGCCGGGCGGATAGGCATATTTGAAGGCATTGGTGACCAGTTCGGTCACGATCATGCCGACTGACACGGCTTTGTCGGCGTTGAGCGAAATGGGATCGGCATCGAGCAGCAGACGAAGCGGCTTTTCTGCGCTGTGCAGTGAATTGTAGAGCTCGACAGTCAGCCGGTTGAGATAACGGTCAAGCTCCACCCGGCTGACGTCGTCAGAGGTATAGAGGCTTCGATGCATGCCGGCGATCGCCGTGATCCGGGCCTGGGTTTCCGCCAGCTCCGCCTTTACCTCGTCGCTGCGGGCGGCGGAGATCTGCAACCTGAGCAGGCTGGCGACCAGTGCCAGAGAATTTGCGACGCGATGGTTCACCTCGGCGAGAAGCGCTTCGGCGCGCTCCTTGCCGAGCCGGATCTCCTCGTCGGCCCTCGCTTTGGCGGCGCGAAGCTGGGCGTTTGCGACCGTCTGCTCGATGGCGCTAGACAACAGCGAAAGGAAGTCGTCGCTCACCGTCTTGATCACATAATCGGCAGCCCCCGCCTTGATGGCCTCGATCGCGACCTGCGCCTCGTTCGATCCGGTGACATAGACGACGGGTACGTCGATCTCGGCCTCGCGCATCCGGGCCAGCACGTCATGGCCTGTCGTTTGACGCAGGTAATGGTCGAGCACGACGACATCGAAGTCCCCCGCTTTCAGGAGTTCAAGCGCATCCTCTGCATTCTCGGCATGCGAAACTTCATGGCCGAGGCGTGCCATATGTTTCTGGACCAGCCGGGCAATGGCTGCGTCGTCATCGATATAGAGAACGCTGAAGCTCATCTCGCGCCCGCCATCAGGGGATCTGCATGACGGAAAAGAACAGTCCGAGCTGGCGAATGGCGTTGGCGAAATTGTCGTAATCGACAGGTTTGGTAATATAGACATTGGCCCCGAGATCGTAGCAGCGCTGGATTTCGCGTTCGTCATCCGTTGTCGTCAGGATGACGACCGGGAGCCGTCGCGTGTGCGGGTTGGATTTGATCTGGTCGAGAATATCGGTGCCCGACATGTCGGGTAGGTTCAGGTCGAGCAGGATCAGGAGATAGCGGTCTTCGGAAACCTTGCCGCTGCGATCCTTGCCCAACACGTAATCGAGCGCATCGGTGCCATTGGTGAATGGCACGATTTCGTTGTTCACACCTGCGCGCCGCACATTCTTTTCGATCAGACGAGCGTGCCCCTCGTCGTCTTCGACCATGATGATGGTGACTTCTCTTCCCACGGCTTTCATATTCAACTCCGTACCAGACGTGACAGATCAGATGGCAGTCGCAGCACGAAGGTTGATCCTTCTCCCAAACGGGATCGAACGGTGATCTCCCCGCCAAGGTTTCGTGCCAGGGAGCGGACATGAGCAAGGCCGATGCCTTCACCCGACTGATCCTGCTGACCGGAGCGGCGGAAGAGCTCGAAGATGCGTTCGTGGTCCTGCTCTTGAATGCCACGGCCGTTGTCCTCAACCTCGATCCGAACCATGAGCCGCCCCTCGGGCGCGGTTCGGACAGCCAGGGTCAAGGGCCGATGGGGATGTTTGTATTTGATGGCATTGTCGAAGAGATTGCCGAGGATCTGTTCGACCGAGAGCCGGTCCGTGTTCAGTCGAGCCGCCCTGATGTCGAGCGCAATGCTTCCGTCACTCTCGCTGATCTGGTGGTAGACGCTGGCCGTGATCGTTTCCAGCAGAGGCTGCAGCTCCACCAGTTCCGGCTTCAACTGACGTCGCCCATCCCGCGAGATCTTCAGGATTGCGTTGATCAAGCCGTCCATCTTTCGTGTCGACGAGCGGATGAAGCCGATTGCCTCCGGCAGATCCTCGGACGCGGCGAGCCGCGCCTCGCGGATCTGGTCTTCGGTGAGGGGCTTTCCGTCATTCAGAACATAGGCCTGCAAGGACTTCAGCGATGCGTCGAGTTCCGCCGTGAAGCCCATGATGTTGACGAGCGGTGCCCTCAGATCATGCGTGACGATATAGGCGAAACGCTGGATCTCCTGGTTCGCCTGCATGAGGTCTTCGGTACGTTCGGCGACGCGCGCTTCGAGCCCCTCGTTGAGCACTTCCACCTCGCGCCTTGAGGCGGCGAGGGCCCGCACATGCTGCGCCACCACGATGAGCGCACCACCCATGACGGCAATGATCGCGATGCCGCCGCCTGCGGTGATCCACTGCAGCTGCCGCGTCGCCGCCAGCTGCGCTTCGGTGCCGCGCTCGACATTCGCGTCGGAGAGATCCTTGAACTCGTCCAGCATGGTGCGGATGTCGTCCATCAGTTCACGACCGACATCACTCTGGACAAGGGCGATGGCCTCGTCCTGCTCGCCGCTGCGGACCAGGTTGATGGTCTGGCCCATCTCGTCGAGCTTGGCGCGAACCGTGTTGCGCAGGGTGTTGATCTCACTGGCAAGCGCCGGACGATCCCTGATCGCTTCGGCGAGTTTGTCCACATCGTCCCGGATCTCGGTCACGCCGGCTTCATAGGGCTGCAGGAAAAGCTCGTTGCGGGTGATCACGAAGCCGCGCTGGCCCGTTTCGGCATCCGACAGCTTCTGCATCAGATCGGCTGCCATCCGGCGGATATTGCGCTCTTGGAGGATGTAGTCGAAGGTCGCGCGTGTTCGCTCGACGAGACCGAAGGTCGCGACGATGATACCGACAAGGATTGCTGTTCCGATCAGGAGGAAGAGCAGCGTGGACCGGACGAAGCCGGTTTGGGTGGCGGTCATGTAACTCCAGGCGGAACAAAAGACGCGATGTGTCGTTCAAACACCGCGTCCGCGACTTTGTTCCATCTCCGAAGTCAGAAAATCGAGTTGCCTCTGGCCGACGCGCGCCGTCAGGAAACCTGGACGGCAATCACCACCGCGCTCAGGGCGATCACCCAGAGCGCCACCCGTCCGAGCCGTGTGTGTCGTGCTTCAGCCTTGCCGATCCGCTCTGCCGTGTCGGCATCGAAGCGCAGACCTTCCTCGCTCATCCGCATGATTTCGCCATGCAGTTTCTCGGTCTTGGCAGCAATCTCCGGCAGGGCTTCTGCCAGCCGAAGAGCCGCCCTGGCGCCATCCTTCAGATCTGTTGCAATTCGCTTCGGACCGAGATTGTCACGGATCCACTGCGAAACGACCGGCTCGGCGGCTTTCCACATGTTGAAGCGCGGATTGAGAATGCGCGAGACACCCTCGACGACGACCATTGTTTTCTGCAGCATCACCAGTTCCGGGCGCGTCTGCATGTCGAAGATCTCGGTCACTTCGAACAGCAGCGTCAGCAGCTTGCCCATGGAAATGGTCTCGGCCGGCTGCCCGTGGATCGGCTCGCCGATTGCCCGGATCGCCTGGGCAAAGCTCGCGACATTGTGGTGCGACGGCACATAGCCCGCCTCGAAATGCACCTCGGCGACCCGCAGATAATCGCGCGTGATGAAGCCATAGAGGATTTCGGCGAGGAAGCGGCGTTCCTTCTTTCCCAGGCGACCGGCGATGCCCATGTCGACCGCGACGATCATGCCCGCCGGATCGACGAAGAGATTGCCCGGATGCATGTCGGCATGGAAGAAGCCGTCGCGCAGCGTATGGCGCAGGAAAGACCGGATCAACGTGTCGGCAAGCGCATTGAGATCGTGGCCGGCAGCCTTGAGACCCTCGACGTCGGACATCTTGATGCCGTCGATCCATTCCATGGTGACGACGTCACGGCCCGTGCGCTCCCAGTCGACCTCGGGCACACGGAAACCCGGATCGTCCTTTGTGTTTTCGGCAATTTCGGACAGGGCGGCTGCTTCCAGCCGCAGATCCATTTCGACCTTGGTGGTCTGCTCCAGCGTCTTGGTCACCTCGACCGGGCGCAGGCGCCGCGTATGCGGCAGGAAACGCTCCTGCAGATGCGAGGCGAGATACATGGCCTCGAGATCGGCGGCAAAGCGCTTGCGTACGCCCGGGCGGATCACCTTGACGGCAACCTTGCGGCGGCCCTCGGCAGTCTCGACCTCTGCCGGATGCACCTGCGCGATGGAGGCGGCGGCGATGGGTTCGCCGAAATGGGCGTAGAGCTCGTCCACCGAGCGGCCAAGCGACTCACGGATCGTGGTCTTCGAGGCTTCCGTCGGGAAGAAGTCCATTCGGTCCTGCAGCCCGGCGAGATCTTCCGCGAACTCGGCGCCCACCACATCAGGGCGCGTCGCCAGGAACTGGCCGATCTTCACGTAGGAGGGACCGAGACGCGCGACGGCGCGGGCAAGCCGGTCGGAGCGCTCTACCGACTTCGCGCGGCTGCGCGCCAGCGGTGCCACGGCAGCCTTGGCGATCCCGACAAGCGGTGGCAGTCCTTCGGACGGTAGGGCTGCAACAACGCCTTCGCGCACCAGTACCCAGCCCACCCGCGCCAGGCGGAAATATGCCCCGAGCGTGCTCATCCCGGTCAGATCTTCCAGCCGGAATGCAGCGCCGCGATGCCGCCGGTGTAATTGGTGTAGCGCACGTTCAAGAAGCCGGCGCGCTCGATCATCCTGGCAAAATCTGGCTGGTTGGGGAACTTGCGGATGGATTCCACCAGATACTGATAGGGCTCCGCGTCACCGGTGATCATCTTGCCGAAGCGCGGGATCGCGTTGAACGACCAGGCATCATAGACCTTGTCGAGGAGCGGCATCTCGACCTCGGAAAACTCCAGCACGAGAAGCCGTCCGCCGCGCTTCAACACGCGGAAGGCTTCCGACAGCGCCACATCGATATGCGGCACGTTGCGGATGCCGAAGGCGATTGTATAGGCGTCGAACGTGCTGTCCTCGAAGGGCAGGCTTTCGGCATTCGCCTCGACGAAGGTGAGGTTGGGCGAAAGGCCCTTCTTCTCCGCCCGCTCGGCGCCGACGCCGAGCATCGAGCCGTTGATGTCGAGCACGGTGGCATGCGCCATCCGGTTGGAGGCCTCGACGATGCGAAACGCGATGTCGCCGGTGCCGCCGGCAACATCCAGTACCTTATAGTTGGGATCCTTGCGCGGATTAAGCGCCGCCACCATCGCATCCTTCCAGACGCGGTGCAGACCGGCCGACATCACGTCGTTCATGATGTCGTAGCGCTTGGCCACCTTGTGGAAGACCTCGTTGACCAGGCCCTGCTTTTCCTGCTCGTCGACCTGGCGGAAGCCATAGGAGGTTTCCATGCCGCCATCGGCGGAAATGCGGCTTGCAGTCATCGGTTCACTCCACATATCGGAACGGTCGGCAGACCATAGCGAAAAGGCCTGACACGCGCTATCTGCGCGAGATAAGCCTTGGCTTCGCTGGTCTATAGACCTTTAAAGAAGCGGTTCAAACAGAAAGATGGGCAAAAATGCCGGAATTGCCAGAGGTTGAGACAGTCAGACGCGGGCTGGCACCCGCCATGGAAGGGGCGAGATTGCAGCGCCTGGAGCTGCGCCGCCCGGACTTGCGCTTTCCCCTGCCGCGCGATTTTGCCGCAAGGGTCGAGGGACGTCAGATCCTCAGCTTGTCGCGCAGGGCCAAATATCTGCTGATCGATTTCGAGGACGACCTGACGGTGATCGCCCATCTCGGCATGTCCGGCTCCTTCCGCATCGAGGCTGAGGAGGGCGCAAACCTGCCCGGCGTCTTTCATCACGAACGCAGCAAGGACGAAAAGCACGACCACGTCGTCTTTCATCTCGCGCGTCCGGAAGGTCCGCTTCGTATTGTCTATAATGACCCGCGCCGCTTCGGTTTCATGGAGCTGATGGCACGCTCCGAACTCGACACCTATCCGGCCTTTCGCGACCTTGGGCCGGAACCCGTCGGCAATATCCTCTCCGCCGACTATCTCGCGAGCCGTTTCGCCGGCCGCAGTCAGCCGCTGAAGGGCGCGCTGCTCGACCAGAAGGTCATCGCCGGTCTCGGCAACATCTATGTCTGCGAGGCGCTCTGGCGCTCGCATCTGTCGCCCACCCGCAAGGTCTCCACCCTGGTCACGCCCAAGGGCAAGCCCAAGGCGGAATTGTCGCTGCTGACCCAGTCGATCCGCGAGGTGATCGCCGATGCGATCGAGGCCGGCGGCTCCTCGCTGCGCGACCATATCCAGGCCGATGGAACGCTGGGCTACTTCCAGCATTCCTTCCGCACCTATGATCGGGAGGGCAAGCCATGCCTCACGGATGGTTGCGGGGGTACCGTCGAAAGGATAGTTCAATCCGGCCGCTCGACATTCTATTGTCGTCATTGCCAGAAATAAGGCCCGCGCGGCCACGTTAGGGAGGAAACCATGACCTATGAAACCCTGCTGATCGAACGGCGCGACCGGGTCGCGCTCGTCACGCTCAACCGGCCGCAGGCGCTGAACGCGCTGAATTCCACCGTCATGCGCGAACTCCGCCAGCTTCTGGCCGCGCTGCAGGCCGATGCGACAGTCGGAGCCGTCGTGCTGACGGGTTCCGAAAAGGCCTTTGCCGCCGGCGCCGATATCAAGGAAATGCAATCGCTCGATTTCGTCGACGCCTATACCGGCGACTTTATTGGCGGTTGGGATGAGGTCGCCGGCTTCCGCAAGCCCTTCATCGCGGCGGTCTCCGGTTTCGCACTTGGCGGCGGCTGCGAGCTCGCGATGATGTGCGACTTCATCATTGCCTCGAAGACGGCAAAGTTCGGCCAGCCCGAGATCACGCTCGGCGTAATCCCCGGCATGGGGGGCTCACAGCGGCTGACACGGGCCGTTGGCAAGGCCAAGGCCATGGATCTCTGCCTGACTGGCCGGATGATGGATGCGACGGAGGCCGAGAGCACAGGCCTTGTGGCGCGCGTCGTCGAGCCGGAGCGCCTGATCGACGAGGCCCTCGAAGCCGCTGCCAAGATCGCCTCCTTCTCGCTGCCGGCCGTGATGATGGCGAAGGAAGCCGTCAACCGCGCCTTCGAGCAGACCTTGACCGAAGGCTTGCGCTTTGAGCGCCGGCTGTTTCATTCACTTTTTGCCACCGAGGACCAGAAGGAAGGCATGGCCGCTTTTGTCGAAAAACGGAAGCCTGCCTTCAAGAATAGATAAGCGTGACGAGGGACGCGTTATCTGCAGAATCCGCGTTGACGCATCCCTGCTTTCCCGCTATATGCCCGCCCACGGTTGGGAAAGCCATTGGGCTTTTCCATGAAACAGCTCCCCAAGTGCTGAATGGTGCGGTCGCTCTGACCCGACGCGGCGATGGTGGGCTTTGGTTTGAATTCGAAGAGAGGCATCCATGGCCAACACAACTTCGGCGAAGAAGGCGACCCGCAAGATCGCTCGCCGCACTGCAGTCAACAAGGCTCGCCGTTCGCGGGTCCGTGGTTTCATCCGCAAGGTCGAAGAAGCGATCGCTTCCGGTGACGCAGCGGTCGCCAAGGACGCCCTCAAGGCTGCTCAGCCGGAGATCCAGCGCGCCGCCACCAAGGGCGTGGTTCACGCCAACACGGCATCGCGCAAGATCTCGCGTCTGGCCGCTCGTGTGAAGGCCCTGGCCGTCTAATTTTAGACACCTTTCTGACATGTTTCGAAGAGCCTGGCGTTCCGCCGGGCTTTTTGGCGTTGTGCCCGCAAGATACCTCGATGCGGTGTTTTAGAGCCTCCTGATGCCTTGTTTGGTGTCAGTCTGGTGACATAAAAAACATAATAAATACAAATACTTCAGCGAGGTATCCTGACTGAAACCCCCTTTACCCTAGGGGAAGTTGCCCCCCTCGCGAGTCAAGAGAAATTTTATTTTTTCGCGTGTTTCACGTCGCTCTTTGTGCCTGTTTGGGAATCTCCTTGATTCAAAAGCGATTCTTTTTCGCCCGAATGTGACGCCAAAATGAAGTACGAAGAGTCAATGGCTCATCGGCGCGCCGGGCCAAAAATCGGTGTTGATCTTGGCTTTTGATCCTGCCTTAATGTTTCTCAGCAAGGGGCCAGCCAATGGCCAGAAACGACGGTCCGAAGGGCAGTAATGCAATCGAGATTGGTCGCTCTTGCCGAAGCGGAGTGTTTCAACTCCGTTTTCTCATAAAGTGATCGACATTGCATCGGAAGCTTTGCTGTTTCCGCGTGGTGGCGGTTTCGCGTCTTGAGAGTGGCCGATGGTCACGACAAGAACAAGGATTTGCGGCATTACGAGGATGCCGCGTGATGGCATCACTGTCGACGTGAGGGGGCGACAGTAAACTGAGCCGGCTTTTGGCTGAAGCTGGACCAGGGTGTTTGGGGACCGTTGATCTCGCAAGGGATCGACTAGAGATGAAGCGGCTGTCGGACGGCACGAGAAACGCCCGGCACCTGGAATGAATTTGGAAGGCGGCAACATGCATATGAACTCTATGACGGCCGGTGCGTTGGCGAACGGGGACAATGCACATTCGGCGCTCGGCGCCGCATGCTCCGAAGGAGCAGGAGAGAACGCCGAAATGACGCATAACGATCTCTTCGAACGCTTCACCAAGCGACTGAAGGCTCAGGTCGGTGTGGATGTTTTTCAGAGCTGGTTCGGACGCCTGAAGCTCCATTCTGCATCGAAGAGTGTCGTACGGCTGACCGTACCGACGACCTTCTTGAAGTCGTGGATCAACAACCGTTATCTCGACTTGATCACCTCCATCTTCCAGGCCGAGGACCCCTCGATCCTGAAGGTCGAGATTATGGTGCGCAGCGCAAGCCGCAGCACCCGTGGACCGATGGTCGAAGAGCGCGCCGCCGGCACGGAAGCCGCGCAGCCGGCTTCGCCCCGCAAGACCGGCCCGCAAACCATCGGCCAGATCGCATCGAGCCAGGCGCCGGCACAGGCCAGCGCCCGCACAACACCGGCAGGTCCGCTTTTTGGTTCTCCGCTCGACAGCCGCTACACCTTTGACGGTTTCGTCGAGGGCGCGTCCAATCGCGTGGCGCTTGCTGCTGCCAAGACGATTGCGGAAGCCGGCGCGGGCGCCGTGCGCTTCAATCCGCTCTTCATTCATTCCTCCGTTGGCCTCGGCAAGACCCATCTCTTGCAGGCGATCGCCAATGCCGCGATCCAGAGCCCGCGCCAGCCGCGCGTCGTCTATCTGACTGCCGAATACTTCATGTGGCGCTTCGCAACCGCGATCCGCGACAACGACGCCCTGACGCTGAAGGACTCGCTGCGCAACATCGACCTCCTGATCATCGACGACATGCAGTTCCTGCAGGGTAAGATGATCCAGCATGAGTTCTGCCATCTCCTGAACATGCTGCTCGACAGCGCCAAGCAGGTTGTCGTCGCCGCCGACCGTGCGCCCTGGGAGCTGGAATCGCTGGATCCGCGCGTTCGCTCGCGTCTGCAGGGTGGCGTTGCCATCGAGATGGAAGCGCCCGACTACGAGATGCGCCTCGACATGATGAAGTCGCGCCTGGAAGTCGCCCGCAAGGACGATCCGTCGCTCGACATCCCGGCGGAAATCCTCGAGCATGTTGCCCGCAACATCACAAGCAGCGGCCGTGACCTGGAAGGCGCCTTCAACCAGCTGCTCTTCCGCCGCTCCTTCGAGCCGAACCTGTCGATCGAGCGCGTCGATGAACTGCTTGCCCATCTCGTGGGTGCCGGTGACCAGAAGCGTGTGCGCATCGAAGACATTCAGCGTGTCGTCGCCCGTCACTACAACGTGTCGCGCCAGGAACTGGTATCCAACCGTCGCACCCGCGTCATCGTCAAGCCGCGCCAGATCGCCATGTATCTGTCGAAGACGCTCACCCCGCGTTCCTTCCCGGAAATCGGCCGCCGCTTCGGTGGTCGCGACCACACGACGGTCCTTCATGCGGTCCGCAAGATCGAGGAACTGATCGCCGCCGACCAGAAGCTGTCGCAGGAAATCGAACTTCTGCGCCGCCTGATCAACGAGTAAGCGAGCCGTCGCAAAGATTGAGGCCATCGCGATCCCCACGGGGTCGCGGTGGCCTTTTCGTATCCGACATTCGGTTCAGGCCCGCGCGATTGCGATGATTTCGGGACTGGTGTCCGAATAGGGTGTGCGATCCCACCAGCCGAGCAGTTCGACTTCGTGGAAGCCTGCTGCCGCAAGCAGGCGCTGGATTGTTTCGACCCTTGCAAACCTCAGCCGGCTCTCGCTGATCAGCATCTCGCCCGTGGCTTTTTATCGAAAAGACCGCGTCAAAGGTCACGTGCTCGGCCTCGACGCTCTTGATCTGATAGAAAACCTCCACCGACCCGACCTCGTCGATGACCCGTTGTTCACGCGTCTTAGCTTGCGTCCAGTCCTCCCAGGCCTTTGCCAGCGGATTGCGACTTTCGAGGATCACGCTGCCGCCTGGCTTCATATGCCGATGAATGTTGCGCAAGGCGGCAAGCGTCTCGGCATCATCGAGAAAAACCTGGAAGACATGCCCCGTCATGATGGCCAGATCGAAGCGATCAGGCAGTGAGAACTCGGCGGCCGCTGCCTGAACCCACTCGACCCGGGCTTCGGTGTCCTTCATCCGCGCCATCTGCAGCATGCCGTCGGCGGGATCGACACCGGTCACCTGGTGCCCGCGCTTTGCCAGACGCAGCGTCACCGACCCCGTGCCGCAGCCGATATCGAGCACGCGGCAGGGAGCTTCGGCGAAATTCTCGTAGAAATCGCCGTCTTCGCCATGATGGTTGAACGCATCGTAGAGACGGGCCATGTCGAAGCGGGAAAAGGCGGCATCGACTGGCATCGTTTGCAACTCCTCAGCAGGCGAGATCTGCGACGACTGCGTCGAGGATCAGCATGCCCGGCGGCGTGCAGCGCAGCCGTGAGTTGCCGAGCCGCTCGATAAAGCCCTGTTCGAGCAGGAACTGCTCCTTGTCCGGATCGGGATCCCGGCCGGACAGCTGCTGCCAGCGGGCAAGGTCTACCCCTTCCCGAAGGCGAAGCCCCATCAGCAGCAGCTCATCGGCCTGTGCCTCGTGGTCGAGCTCTTCGCGCTCGATGATGCCATGGCCGTTCTGCTCCACGGCAGCGAGCCAGGTTTCGGGATGTCGCTCGGCGACCGTGGCGATCTTGCTCCGTCCTTGCGTCAGCCGTCCATGGGCGCCTGGACCGACACCGGCGTAATCGCCGTAGCGCCAATAGGTCAGGTTATGGCGGCTCTCGGCGCCCGGGCGTGCATGGTTGGAAACCTCGTAGGCCGGAAGCCCCTCGCGGGCGGTAATCTCCTGCGTCGCCTCGTAAAGCGTTGCGGCGTGATCGTCGTCGGGCACGATCAGCTTGCCGGCCTTGTGCAGGCCATAGAAAGCCGTGCCTTCCTCGATCGTCAGCTGGTAGAGCGAGAGATGGTCGACCGCATAGGAGATCGCCTCCTTCAGCTCCTTCTCCCAGGCCTCGACCGTCTGGTTCGGGCGGGCATAGATGAGGTCGAAGGACATGCGCGGGAAGATCTCGCGCGCCAGCTTGATGGCTTTCAAGGCGTCCGCCACGTCATGCAGGCGGCCGAGGAAGCGGAGGTCCGGATCGTTCAGGGCCTGGACCCCAAGCGAGACCCGGTTGACCCCGGCGGCCCGGTAGCCGTGGAAACGGGTCGCCTCGACGCTCGAAGGATTGGCCTCCATCGTGATTTCTATGCCGTCGGGCATGTGCCAGTTGGCGGCGATCCCGTCCAGGATCGCGCCGACGGTGGAGGGATCCATCAGCGACGGTGTACCACCACCCATGAAAACGCTGGTCACGGTCTTCGGGCCAGACAATGCGCGCACCGTCTTCAACTCCGCGAGGAAGGCGGCCACGAAGCGCGCCTGATCCACCGGTTGGTGACGGACATGGCTGTTGAAGTCGCAGTAAGGGCATTTGGCCGCGCAGAAGGGCCAATGCACATAGACGCCGAAGCCGGGTTCACCGGTATCGGGCAGAAGCGTGAAGGGCCGGTCGGTCAACGCGTCAGGCCTCCAGGCAGGTTTCGACGAAGAGCTTGAAGGCGCGGGCACGATGCGACAGCGCCTCCGGATCGCCCGGCTTCCAGCCATGTTTCTCGTCGGCGGTCATCTCGCCGAAGGTGCGCTCATGCCCCTTTGGCTGGAACACCGGATCATAGCCGAAACCGGCTGTCCCACGCGGCGGCCAGGCAATCACGCCCTCGACCTCGCCCCGAAAGAATTCGGTGTGACCATCCGGCCAGGCGAGGCACAGCACGCTGACGAAGCGGCAGGTCCGCTGCGAAGCCGCAGTGGCGCCGCGCTCCTGCAAGGCCTTCTCGACCTTCTCCATGGCCATCGGGAAATCGCGGCTGCCATCCTCGCGCTCGGCCCAGTTCGCGGTATAGACGCCGGGCGCGCCGTCGAGAGCATCGATCACCAGGCCGCTGTCGTCGGAAAGGGCCGGCATGCCCGAAGCCTTGGCCGAAGCCAGCGCCTTGATCGCGGCATTTTCTTCGAAGGTTGTCCCGGTTTCATCGGGCTCGACGAAGTTCAGATCTTTCGCCGACTTGGCCGAGAAGCCGAACGGGCCGATGAGATCGGCAATCTCGCCGATCTTGCCGGCATTGTGGCTGGCGACAACGATGGTGCGGGTGTCGAGTTTACGCATGGAGCTCTCTTTGCGGCCCGTCAGCCGATCGCCTGCTTCTGCAGGGCAACCAGTTCATCGATGCCGTTCTTGGCAAGGCCGAGCAGCGTCAGGAATTCGTCCTGGCTGAAGGGCTTGCCTTCGGCCGTACCCTGGATCTCGACGATGCCGCCGGAACCCGTCATGACAAAATTCGCATCCGTCTCGGCAGCCGAATCTTCGAGATAGTCGAGGTCGATGACCGGCTGGCTGGCGAAGATCCCGCAGGAGACGGCGGCGATATGATCCTTCAGGACCTTCTCCACCTTCACCATGTTGCGCGCTTCCATCCACTTCAGACAGTCATGCAGCGCAATCCAGGCGCCGGTGATCGAGGCCGTGCGCGTGCCGCCATCCGCCTGGATGACGTCGCAGTCGATCGAGATCTGCCGCTCGCCGAGCGCTTCGAGATCGACGATTGCGCGAAGAGAGCGTCCGATCAGCCGTTGGATTTCCTGGGTCCGACCGCTCTGCTTGCCGGATGATGCCTCGCGCTTCATGCGATCACCGGTGGCGCGCGGCAGCATGCCGTATTCCGCCGTCACCCAGCCCTTGCCGGAATTGCGCAGCCACGGCGGCGTCTTGTCTTCGAGGCTTGCCGTGCACAACACATGCGTATCGCCGAACTTCACCAGGCAGGAGCCTTCCGCATGCTTGGAAAAGTTGCGCTCGAACGAAACCTTGCGCATTTGATCGGTTTTTCTGCCGGATGGCCGCATTGCAATCTCCTGGTTTGTCTGTTGCCTTCTAAGGAGGCGGACCGGCTTTTGCAAAGAAAAACCATGCCGCAGCGCCGCGAGGCGAAGCTGGGTCGAATTACCTCTTGGTCATCCATGAAGCAGTGACTATATTTGCAGCATGAAACCTCTGAGATCTTGTTCGTTCCGATAATGGCATCACCCAAGACGATTGTCGCAGACGTTTCCGCATCGCTGGACGACCGCTCCAGAGAAGTGTTTCGCCGCATCGTGGAAAGCTATCTCGATTCCGGCGATCCGCTCGGTTCCCGCAACCTTTCGCGCCTTCTGCCGATGTCGCTCTCGCCGGCCTCTGTCCGCAATGTCATGAGCGATCTTGAGGCGCTCGGGCTGATTTATGCGCCGCATGTCAGTGCCGGGCGACTGCCCACTCAGGCAGGCCTGCGCTTCTTCGTCGATGCTTTCATGCAGGTCGGTGATCTCTCCGAAGGCGAGCGTGACGAGATCGAACGGCAGATCCGGCCCACCAGTGCCGACCAGCCGATGGAAGCACTGCTGACCGAGGCTAGCCGGATGCTCTCCGGCCTCTCGCGCGGAGCGGGTCTGGTGATCTCGGCCAAGAACGATCCCGTGCTGAAGCATGTGGAATTCATTCGTCTGGAGCCCACCAAGGCGCTCGCGGTTTTGGTCGGAGAAAACAACCAGATCGAAAACCGCATCATCGATCTGCCCGCTGGCGTCACCGCATCGCAGCTCACCGAAGCCGCCAATTTTCTCAACGCCAATCTGACGGGCCAGACGCTGCGCGAACTGCGCGGCCAGATCGAGAAGCTGAAGACCCAGGTCGCAACCGAACTCGATGCCCTGTCCCAGGATCTGGTCGAGCGCGGGCTTGCCGTCTGGTCCGGAGAAGTGGCGGAAAAGCAGCCTGCACGGCTGATCGTACGCGGACGGGCCAATCTTCTCGAAGGTTTGGCCGGCTCGGAGGATATCGATCGCCTGCGTCTGCTGTTCGACGATCTGGAGCGCAAGGAGAGCCTGATAGAGATTCTGGATCTTGCCGAAAGCGGCCCAGGCGTTCGAATCTTCATCGGATCGGAAAACAAGCTCTTCTCTCTGTCTGGGTCATCCCTCATCGTGGCGCCCTATCGCGATGGCGAAGACCGCATCGTCGGTGCTGTCGGCGTCATTGGTCCGACACGCCTCAACTACTCGCGCATCGTTCCGATGGTCGATTACACCGCACAGCTGATGGCCAAGCTTTCACGCGGGTCGCGCTAGGCAATTTCCTTGCAAACCCTTGATTTTTTCTCGTCAAACCCTGATATCGGGCACGCATTCGAAACCTTGAGCTTCGAAAACGAGACATCATCCGGAGAACGTCATGACCGAAGAAACCAACAAGAACGGACCTGACGCGGCAGCCACAGAGGCAGAAGCAACCGCGGCCGCCGAAGGTCAGGCTGCAACCGAAGGCGAGGCAGCGGCCACACAGGACATCGATCCCGTCGAGGCCCTGAAGGCCGAAAACGCCGACCTGCGCGACCGCTTCCTGCGACTGGCCGCCGAGATGGACAATCTTCGCCGCCGCACCGACCGCGAAGTCAAGGATGCCAAGTCCTATGCGGTGACGAGCTTTGCCCGCGACATGCTGTCGGTCTCCGACAATCTGCGCCGCGCCATCGAAACCCTGCCGGACGAAGCCCGCGCCGCTGCAGATGCGACCATGACCGCCCTGATCGAAGGTGTCGAGATGACCGAGCGCGGCATGCTGTCGACGCTTGAGCGCCACGGCGTCCGCAAGATCGAGGCGGAAGGTCAGAAGTTCGATCCGAACTTCCATCAGGCGATGTTCGAGGTTCCGAACCCGAATGTGCCGAACAACACCGTCGTGCAGGTCGTCCAGGCCGGTTACGCCATCGGCGAGCGCGTGCTGCGCCCGGCCATGGTCGGCGTCGCCAAGGGCGGGCCGAAGGCTGAAGCCGCGGCCGAGGATGCGGCCAAGGCCTGACGGCTGGGGCTGTCCTGATCAAACGAAAAAAGCGCCTCTCGGGGCGCTTTTTTGTTGCTCGTGTCGAGAAACCGTCGCTCAAGCGGCGTTGGACGCCTGTTCCTCGTTGAGGAAGGTGTAGATCGCGGACGCAGACTCGGTCGCCCTGAGCTTGGCAACCAGATCGTGATCGCGCAGCACGCGGGCAATCCGCGACAGGGCCTTGAGATGATCCGCGCCTGCACCTTCCGGCGCCAGCAGCAAAAACACCAGATCGACCGGTTGGTCGTCAAGGGCCTCGAAATCCACGGGGGTTTCGAGCCGCGCGAAGATGCCCGTGATCTTGCTGATCTTGTTCAGCTTGCCATGCGGGATGGCGATGCCGTTGCCGACCCCCGTCGACCCCAGGCGCTCGCGCTGCAGGATCACGTCAAAGATTTCCCGCTCCGGAATGTCGGTGAGCTTGGAGGCTTTGGCCGCAAGTTCCTGAAGCAGCTGCTTCTTGGAGTTCACCCGGAGGGCCGGTACGACAGCATCCTGCTGCAGCAAATCTGCCAATGCCATATCAATGTCCTTCATGCCTCGGGCCGAAGCTTGGGCGGCCGCCTGTCGGGGCCGCCCAAGTCAACCGTCAGCCTTTGATGTTGGCGGAATCGATCCACCCGATATTACCGTCATTGCGACGATAAACGATATTCAATTGTTCTTTCCCCGGGCTTCTGAACAGGAGAACCGGTTCGTCGGTCATGTCGAGAGCCATAACGGCCGAAGCCACCGACATGGTCCGCAGCTTCTTGGTGCTTTCCGCCACGATGGTCGGAGCGTAGTCTTCCGGCACTTCGTCATGTTCTTCGGCGACCGAATCCATGACCGTATAGGCAATCTCGGCCGGCGGATTGATCGGCTCTCCGGCATGATGATCCTTCAGCTTGCGCTTGTAACGGCGCAGGCGCTTCTCAACACGCTCAAAGGCGGTGTCGAAGGCGACCTGAGGATCATTGGCCTCGCCTGCCGCATGCAGGTTGGCTCCGGTATCGAGATGCACCAGGCAATCAGCCGAGAAGCGCGACTGCGACTTCGTGACGACCACTTGCCCGGAATACCCTCCGTCGAAGTACTTGGTAACCGCATCCTGGATTCGATCTTCGATCCGCTGCCGGAACGTCTCACCGATTTCCATCTGCTTGCCGGATACACGCACACTCATGGAGTTTCCCTTCTTATGATTGGTTGCGTATCCATTTTACGCCAAGCGACGTCCGCGTCCAAGCTTTTCGAGCGGTTCGGTCAGTCTCTGCCTTCGTTTGTCGGGCGTATTCGAGGGCTCGTTCCCTCGGTCAACAGTGTGCGCTGTCGATTGCGGCGCGCTTCTAGCCCCCTTGGCACCGAGAGTCAATCTCCCGTTAATCATTGCGGCGAAAAGGCGCCCGTCAGACCGCTGAAACCTTGGCCATCGCACGTTTTTCGCGCCGCCGCTGGACGGATGAGGGGATGTTCATGGCCTCGCGGTATTTTGCCACGGTGCGGCGGGCGAGATCCACGCCGGATGATTTCAGCTGGTCGACGATATCATCGTCGGAGAGCACGGCATCGGGGCTTTCCTTGTCGATCAACGCGCGGATCTTGTGGCGGACGGATTCCGCCGAATGGCTGTCGCCGCCTTCGGCCGATGCAATCGACACGCTGAAGAAGTATTTGAGCTCGAAGAGACCGCGCGGTGTCAGCATGTACTTATTGGTCGTCACGCGGCTGACGGTCGATTCGTGCATCTTGATCGCATCGGCGACCGTTTTCAGATTGAGCGGCCGCAGGTGGTCGACCCCGTGATCCAGGAAGGCGGACTGTTGCCTTACGATCTCTGCTGCCACCTTGGTGATCGTTCGCGCCCTTTGGTCGAGGCTGCGGGTGAGCCAGTTGGCATTCTGCAGGCATTCCGACATGAAGGCCTGGTCCGGCGTCTCCTTCGCGCTCCCGCGTCGCCCGACGGCGGCCATGTAGCTGTGGTTCACGAGCACACGGGGCAGGGCATCCGGATTGAGTTCCACCCGCCAGCCGCTGGCCCCGTCCGCCCTGACGACGATGTCGGGCGTCACGGACTCGCTGACCGAATGCTCGAAGCAGCTGCCGGGTTTCGGATTGAGCTTGCGGATTTCCGCCAGCATGTCGACGAGGTCTTCTTCGTCCACGCCGCAGATCTTTTTCAGCGTCGCAAAGTCGCGCTTGGCCAGGAGTTCAAGATTGTTGATGAGCCCCGCCATGGCCGGATCGTAGCGATCCCGCTGGCGAAGCTGGATCGCCAGGCATTCGCTGAGATTGCGGGCGAAGACACCAGACGGTTCCAAGGTCTGCAGGGTTTGCAGCACGAGCTCCACATTGGCTGTCGTCAGCCCGAGGCGAGCGGCCACCTCATCGAGATCGGCGCGCAGATAGCCCGCTTCGTCGAGATGGTCGATCAGCACGGATGCGAGCAGCTGGTCCGACGCTGAGGGCAGCGCAAAGGGAACCTGCTGCTGAAGGTGATCGCGAAGGCTGACCTGGCCGGCCACGAAGTCATCGAGGTCGTAGCCCTCGCTTCCTTCGCCGGATTGTCCCGGCATCGACTTCCATTGGCCGAGCAGTTCGGGCGCGTCCGGTCGCTGAGCCGAGCCCTCGTCGGTAAAAGCCGTGTCGAAATTGGTGTCCAGCCGGTCGTTCAGCCGCTCGCTGGCGCCATTCTCATACCAGTCGCTGTCAAGCGATGGCACGGCTCCCATATCGTCGGAGGCGGCGTTATTGTCCGGAGCAGCGCTGGTGTGGCGGTCGGCATTGTCGGGCGTCTCTCCGCCCAAATCTCCGTCATCTGCCGCCATTTCGAGCAGCGGATTCCGCTCAACTTCCTGAGCGATGAACTGCATCAGTTCGATGTGAGTCATCTGCAACAGCTGAATCGACTGCATCAGCTGGGGAGTCATCACCAGAGACTGGCTTTGTCGCAGCATCAGGTTGGCGGATAAGGCCATGGCGGACGTTCGACTCCCCTACATTCCCCCGCATCCCGCCTCCGAGAGGCGGAAAATCCACTTGGCCCAAAAATTGCTTTTTATTTTACTTTGGTCAAGCCGCAGCGCGGTGCGAGACGTCGTTTTCTTCGTCGTGTCGTCAGAGGCTGAACTGTTCGCCGAGATAGAGCCGGCGGACATCGGCATTGTTGACGATGTCGTTGGCGCGTCCATGGGTGAGCACCTCACCCGCATGGATGATATAGGCCCGGTCGATCAGGCCCAAAGTTTCACGCACATTGTGGTCGGTGATCAGAACACCGATGCCACGGGCCGTCAGGTGCCGCACGAGATTCTGGATATCAGAGACTGAAATCGGGTCGACGCCGGCAAACGGCTCGTCGAGCAGCATGAAGGTCGGGTCCGTCGCCAAGGCGCGCGCGATCTCCAGACGTCGGCGTTCGCCGCCTGAAAGCGCAACGGCCGGCGATTTGCGCAGCTTTTCGATATGGAATTCGGCGAGCAGTTCGTCGAGCTTCGCTTCGCGCTTGCGCTTGTCGGAGACATGCACCTCCAGCACCGCGCGGATATTCTCTTCAACCGTCAGCCCACGAAAGATCGAGGCTTCTTGTGGCAGATAGCCGACGCCGAGGCGGGCACGCCGATACATCGGCATGGACGTCACGTCATTGCCGTTGATCGAGATCGTCCCGGCATCCACCGGCACAAGGCCCGTGATCATGTAGAAGCACGTCGTCTTGCCGGCACCGTTCGGGCCAAGCAGGCCGACGGCTTCACCGCGACGCACGACCAGCGAGGCGCCGTTGACGACACGACGGGAGTTATAGGTCTTCGTCAGTCCATGGGCGATCAGCGTGCCTTCATAGCGCGACTTGTCGCCCGGCAGGCCGGTCGGGGTCGCGGCCTTCTTGGGCTGCTTCGTCCTGGAGAAAAAGGGAATGTGCACGTTCACGCGGATCCGTCAGTTGCTCGGCTTCTGCGACTGCGGATCGAGCTGGATCTGAACGCGCCGGCCACAGCTATCGAGCTTGGCCTGGCCGGATTCCATTTGAACCGTGAGTTTGCAGCCGACGAAGACATTCTGGCCTTCCGACAGCACCACGCGCTCGCCCTCGAGCACGAAAAGCTGCTTGGCCATATCGAAATAGCCGGTGTCGGCAGTCGCCTGCTGGGTTCCGGAGGAGAGGAAAACCTTGTCCGCGACGTCGATTTTCTCGATGTCGGCATTGCCCTGGGTCACCGTCTGGCCCTCGCCGCGATAATGCACCACCATGGTGCCGGCCTGCAGCGTCGTCGTTCCCTGAACCACCTTCACATTACCGGTGAAGAAGGCCTTCTTTTCCTGCTCGCGGATTTCGAGCTGGTCGCTTTCGATCTGGATCGGCTGGTCGTTCGACAGCTTCAGACCGTTCATCTGGCTGCTGGTCGTCTGTGCCGAAGCCATCGGAGCAAACGCGCTTGCCGAAACGAGGAGAGCGCCAGCGAGGGTAAACTGGGCGAAGGAGCGGTAAATCATGGCTGGACGGCTTCCGTGGACCGATTGCTGCGAATGGCGGACGGCTCGATGTTCAACTTCACACTGCCCGCGAATATCATGGTTCGCCCCTTATCCTTCATCTCGAGCGAGTTCGCAACAATCGACGCGCCTTTGGTCTGGATAGCCACGGGATCGTCGGTTTTCATGGTGCCGCCTGCAATGTCGAGGCGCGCCGAGTTGAACTGCGCATCGATGCCGCTGCTCAGATTGAGGGTGAAGGGCTTGTCGAGCGTAAGGAAATTGGCGGCGCGGTCAAAGATGCCGCTGGCGGCAACCACGCGGGCGATCACCGTGTCGCTGACCGGCAGGGCGGCCGCGATCGTATCGAGGGTGATCATGTTGGGGTTCTTGATGTCTTGCAGGGCGCGCTCGGCGCGCATGGAATAGCGCACGCCATCTTCGTTGCGGCCGGCAATGGCCGGCTTTTCCATGACGACCTTGCCGTCTTCGATCTTGGCGGACTCGATCTGCAGCTCGTCGGGCAACAGGCTGCGCACCATGGAGACTGCAATGAATGCCAACGTGATGATGAGCGCTGCGACCGGCAGCAGGATGCGCAGACGCCGGACGCGCCGGGAGTGACTGACCGCGCGCCGATAGGCATCGGCGTCGGATCGGTTTCCGGTCGTCTGAACTCCAGCTCCTGTCGCTTGCAGCATTCCTATGTCCATCCTTGTGGGAGCCAGCTTGCGCCTTCTCGCCTTTCATCCCGGTTTCGCATGTCCAACGAGCCTTGCCAATAAGATTGTGTCAGGCCTGTAACAGCAAACATGCGCGTGACCCATGCCGTGGCCACGCGAAGAAAGTGAGGCGGGCGTGATCACAATTTAGCGTGTGACGCGCGTCATATCGCTCGCAAAGCCGGCAATTTATGGTTAAGTTGTTCCTTGACTGAGCTTTTTTGCTTTGGCAACTTTGTCGCCGCTCAATGTCACAATAGAAAATGCAGGGGGTCCGCGTGATAAAGTCGGAATTGGTGCAGATCGTCGCGGCCCGTAATCCGCATCTCTATCACCGTGATGTCGAAAACATCGTCAATGCAGTCCTGGACGAAATCACCGATGCCCTGGCTGCGGGCAATCGTGTTGAATTGCGCGGCTTCGGCGCCTTTTCCGTCAAGAACCGTCCCTCGCGTTCGGGCCGCAATCCGCGGACCGGTGAAACCGTTTTCGTCGAAGAAAAATGGGTGCCCTTCTTCAAGACCGGCAAGGAACTGCGCGAGCGCCTGAATCCCGGCATGGGCGACGAGGACGACGAATAGTCGCTTTTCGCGTTGAAAATTCCGCCCCTGTCCTTAACTTGGACCGGGTGGGGTGATCTCTTGCACCTCGGTCGGAACAGGGAGTTGTCGAGATGGTCCGTAAAGTCGTGAGCCTCGTGGTGTTCGTTCCGCTGGGCGTCGTACTGGTCGTTCTTGCCGTCGCCAACCGAGCACCGGTCAGTCTGGCACTCAATCCGTTCGATCCGGCCGATCAGGCGCTGTCCATCTCTGCCCCCTTCTTTGTCTTCCTGATCCTGGCCGTCATGCTCGGCGTCCTTCTCGGGTCTGTGGTCACCTGGTTTACCCAGGGGAAGCACCGCAAGAAGGCGCGCAACCAATCGCTTGCAGCCCAGCAGTGGCAGGCAGAAGCGGATCGCCAGAAGACACGTGCCGAACAGATCGCCGGCTCGAACCTTCCGCAACTCGGCGCCAAGTAAAGCAGCCCGGGCCGTTCTCGCGGCAAATTTCCTTTTCGCGCCCGGCCGGCAATGCTAAGGGCAGGCCGAGACGAACGACACCCACGGATCAAAGACGTGAAGAACAAGGAACGCCGCCCCGGCGCGAAGCCATTCCCGGGAGCGAAGGCAAAAGCCGGTGGCGATACACGGTCTGGATCGGCAAAGCCCGCATCAGCCAAGCGGCAGGACGAGCGCCAGAACCGTGCGCCGCGTCGCGAACCCGATTTCGCAAAATCCAAGCCCCAGCTGCAGGCCGCCGAGGCCGGGTCCGAGCCCGCCCGCGTCCTGACGGTCCGCAGCGGTGAGCGACCGGCCGAGCGCGTGCCGCTGATCCTGGAATCGACCGGTGCCGGCGATTTTCATCTGATCGACAGTGGCCAGGGTCAGAAGCTCGAACAATACGGCCCCTATCGCATCGTCCGCCCCGAGGCGCAGGCACTCTGGCCACGCTCGCTTGCTTCCCATGTCTGGGACAAGGCGGATGCTGTTTTTACCGGCGATACGGACGAGGACGGCATGGGCCGCTGGCGTTTCCCGCGCGAAGCGCTCGGGGAGACCTGGCCGCTCGCGCTGCTTGGCGTGGATTTCCATGGCCGCTTCACCGCATTCCGTCATGTCGGCGTCTTCCCGGAGCAGATCGCCCATTGGAGCTGGATGAAGGAAAGGATTGAAGAGGCAAAACGCCCGCTGAAGGTCCTCAACCTTTTCGGCTATACCGGTGTCGCCTCGCTGGTCGCCGCTGCAGCCGGGGCCGAAGTCACCCATGTCGACGCGTCGAAGAAGGCGATCGGCTGGGCGCGCGAAAACCAGTCGCTGAGCCGCCTCGACAAGGCGCCGATCCGCTGGATCTGCGAGGACGCGATGAAGTTCATCCTGCGCGAGGAACGCCGCGGTCATCGCTACGATATAATCCTGACCGACCCGCCGAAATTCGGCCGTGGCCCGAATGGCGAGGTCTGGCAGCTTTTCGACCACTTGCCGCTGATGCTCGATGTCTGCCGCGAGCTTTTGGCGCCGAAGGCCGTCGGCCTGGTGCTGACCGCCTATTCGATCCGCGCGAGCTTCTACTCGATCCATGAGCTGATGCGCGAAACCATGCGCGGCAAGGGCGGCCTGGTCGAATCCGGAGAACTGGTCATCCGCGAGGCGGGCCTCGACGGCAAGACGCCGGGCCGCGCGCTGTCCACCTCTCTCTTCAGCCGCTGGGTGCCGAAATGACCGACGACTATCGAAACGAGGGCCCGCGCCGCGTCGGCCAGGTCAAGGAAGTCACCAGCCTCGCCAATCCCATCATCAAGGATATCAAGGCGTTGTCGCTGAAGAAGGCGCGCGATGAAAGTCGCACCTTCATGGCCGAGGGTCTGAAGCTAGTGATCGACGCGCTCGACCGGGGCTGGGCCATCCGTACTCTGGTCTATGCCAAGGCCGGCAAGGGCAAGCCAATGGTCGAGAAGGTCGCCGCCCGCACGGTGGCCGCAGGCGGTCTCGTGCTGGAAGTCAGCGAAAAGGTCATGTCCTCGATCACGCGGCGCGAGAACCCCCAAATGGTCGCCGCCGTCTTCGAACAGCGCTGGACAGCGCTGAAGGACGTCCAGCCGAAGGGCTCAGAAACCTGGATCGCGCTCGACCGAGTCCGCGACCCCGGCAATCTCGGCACGATTATCCGCACGGCGGACGCCGCCGGCGCGTCGGGCGTCATCCTGGTTGGCGATTGCACTGATCCCTTCTCGCTGGAAACCGTGCGTGCCACCATGGGCTCGATGTTCGCCCTGCCGCTGGTCAAGACCACGCCCGCCGATTTTCTCAAGTGGAAGAAGTCGGTCGATGCCCGTCTGGTCGCCACTCATCTTGCCGGCGCCGTCGATTACCGCACGATCGACTACAAGTCGAAGCCGGTGATCCTGATGATGGGCAACGAGCAGTCCGGTCTGCCGGATGATCTGGCCCTGGCTGCCGACAAGCTCGCCCGCATCCCTCAGGTCGGCATGGCCGACAGCCTGAACCTTGCAGTTGCGACTGGCGTCATGCTCTTCGAAGTCCGCCGCCATCTGCTCGCCCTCGACGGAGCCAAGTGACGATGCTCGCAGCCTTCAATCGACCGCTGCCTGTCCTGACATTCATCGCGATCGTCCTGATTCTCGATCAGGCGATCAAATATGCGGTGGAAACCTATCTGCCGATGCATGAGCTGATCCCGGTCCTGCCGTACTGGGCGCTCTACCGCACCCACAATCTCGGTGTTGCCTTTTCCATGCTTTCTCATCTCGACAGCTGGTTCATCATCGCCCTGCGCCTCGTCATTGTCGGCTTTGTTCTATGGCTGTGGCGCAAGACTGGCCCGGAGCAGCATTTCGCCCATCTCGGCTTTGCGATGATCATCGCAGGCGCGCTCGGCAACATCATCGACCGTTTCACCTACGGCTATGTGGTCGATTACATCCTCTTTTACACGCAGACCTGGTCTTTCGCGGTCTTCAATCTGGCCGATAGCTTCATCACGATCGGTGCCATCTGCATCGTCATTGACGAGATCATCCAGCACCGCAAGCCCAAGGCGCCTGAGGCCTGACCCGGTTGGCGGGCCTTCGAAGTTTTGTCACTTTCCTGTAGCAGTGTCGTGTTTAAAGGCCCGTGACTTCAACGCTGGATAGATCTCATGAGCGTGGAACTGATCGAACGAGACCTTCCCCTGGCAAACCCGAATGCGGCACCGCTCGGGCAGCCCGCCTCGCGCGATTTGCTCGGGCGTATCGGCAATCTTGAGACACGCATCGCCAGAAGCGAACGCGAGATCGATGCGGCCCAGGCCGTCCGCTACCGGGTTTTCGTCGAGGAGATGAAGGCGCAGGTCGATCCGGATTGCGCCCGTCGCGGCCGCGACATCGATCATTGGGACGGTCTCTGCGATCACCTGCTGGTTCTCGACCGCGGAATCGAGGGTGACACGGAAGACCAGATCGTCGGCACCTATCGCCTGCTGCGCCATGAAGTGGCGATGAGCCATGGTGGTTTTTATTCGAGCTCCGAGTTTGCCGTCAGCGATCTCGTGGCCCGCCACAAGGACAAGCGCTTCATGGAGCTCGGTCGCTCCTGCGTGCTGCCGCAATATCGCACCAAGCGCACCGTCGAATTGCTTTGGCAGGGCTGCTGGGCCTATGCGCTGCAGAACAGGATCGACGCCATGTTCGGCTGTGGCTCCTTCCCCGGCACGCAGCCGGAGGAACATGCCTTGGCGCTCTCCTTCCTGCATCACAACGCCGTCGCGCGCGGCGAATGGGCCGTCGATGCCCTGCCGCATCTCTATCGCGAGATGGACCTGATGCCATCGGAAGCCGTCAATGCCCGGCGCGCCCTCTTCGCCATGCCGCCGCTGATCAAAGGGTATCTGCGTCTCGGTGCCATGGTCGGCAATGGTGCGGTGGTCGACCAGGCTTTCAACACGACGGACGTGCTGATCATCCTGCCGATCTCGAGCATTTCCGGTCGTTACGTGAACTATTACGGCGCCGACGCCGGCCGCTTCGCCAGCGCCAGCTAATCCTCGTATTCCCATCGGGGAGAAGGTGGCGCGCGGCGCTCGGGTGCAACTCGTTGCACCGGGGATGAGGTTGCGGCGAAGCCAAAAGACAAGGCCTCGGTTCTGTCTTTTCACCGTGGCACGCCACATCGGGCCGAAAACTCATTGGCGAAGCCGTCCCGGCAACCATGCGCCAGCTCCGCCTGGTCCGCCCGCATGGGCACCTCCGCGACCATCGGCAGGTCGGCAAGCTCGCGAAGGCTCATGCCTGTCAGTGCCGGGTGTCCCAGGGGATCGTGTCGCCAGTCGACAGCCTTGCATGGCGCGGCTTCGTAACCTCTCCAGAGAAACTTGAACATAATTCCACCTCGACACCGCTGCTAGGCGGTGACAGTTGCGTTCTGAATTATTAGATTTTCAGCTGCGTTCGCCCCGATTTCAATTGAGTTTTGTCCGCAAGCCCTTTAGCTTTTCTATATGAAGAACCTCAATCAGGTGCATTTGAACGGCCTGCGTGCCGTTGAAGCCGTTGGCCGTCTTGGTTCGCTTCAGGCCGCAGCGGACGAGCTCGGCGTGTCGATCGGCGCCGTCAGCCAGCAGGTTATCAAGACCGAGCAGCAGCTTGGCCGTCCGCTCTTCGAACGCACCAGCCGCGGCATGCTGCCGGTCGAAACGGCTGTCGATGTGCTGGCGCGTCTATCGGACGGTTTTCGTCACCTGTCGGGCGCCGTGGATCTGGCGAAACGCAGCGATGACAGCGTGCTGACCATATCAGTCGCCCCTGTCTTCGCAGCCCGGTGGCTCGTTCATCGGATCCCGGACTTTTCGGAGCGCTTTCCCGAAATCGGCCTGCGCATTGATGCCAATGACCGCCTGACTGACGCCAGCCAGACAGATGTCGATCTGAGAATCCGGGTTGGACGCGGTCACTGGCCGGGCTTCAAGGCCGAGCTGATCCTCGAACAGCGCGTGGCCCCGCTCTGCACACCGGCGATGGCCGCAGCGCTTGAAAAGCCCGCAGACATCCTCGACCTGCCGAAAGTCATCGACGGCCGGGCGATGTTCACCTGGGATGTCTGGCTTTCCGCCGTGGGTATCGAGGGTGCGGAGATCAAGGCCCGCCACACCTTCAGCGAAGCCTCGCTCTGCCTCGATGCGACGATTGCCGGGCAGGGGGTGATGCTCGCCTGGCAGACCATCGCCTCGCATCAGTTGCAGCACGGCCAGCTCGTCGCGCCCTTCGGCCCGGCGGTTAAGACCGGCTTCGGCCATTACTTCGTGACATCAGAGAATGCGCGGCGTTCCGACAAGGTGGAAAAGTTCAAGCGCTGGCTCAAGCGCGAAATCGAGGACGACATGGAGCGGCTTGCAAAAGCCGCTCCGGTCTTCGCCTGAGACGCGCGGGCCTTAATCAACCCGCCGCGTTATAGGCCGCGATCGCCGCCATGTTGACGATGTCGCTGTCCTTGGCGCCCATCTGGGCGATCTGGACGGACTTGTCGAGGCCGATCAACAGCGGCCCCATCACGGTCAGCCCGCCCAGTTCCTGCAGCATCTTGGTTGAGATCGCCGCCGAATGGATCGCCGGCATGACCAGCACGTTGGCCGTGCCGGACAGACGGCAGAAGGGATACTGCTCCATGCGGTGATGGTTGAGCGCGACGTCGGCGCCCATTTCCCCGTCATATTCGAATGAAACGCCGCGACGGTCTAGCACCTTCACGGCCTCGCGCACTCGCTCGGAGCGCTCCCCGGTCGGATGCCCGAAGGTGGAATAGGCAAGCAGCGCGACGCGCGGTTCGAGCCCGAGGCGATGGGCAACGCCGGCGGCTTCTTCGGCGATGTCGGCGAGTTCCTCAGCGGTCGGCATGTCATGCACGGCGGTATCGGCCACCACGATCGTGCGGCCGCGGGCAAGCGCCAGCGACACGCCGATCACCCGGTGCCCAGGGGCCGTGTCGATGCAGCGGCGCACGTCTTCGAGTGCGGTAGAATAATTGCGCGTCGTGCCGGTCACCATCGCATCGGCATCGCCGAGCGCCACCATGCAGGCGGCAAAGTGGTTGCGGTCCGTATTGATCAGCCGCTGCGCATCGCGATGCAGATAGCCCTTTCGTTGCAGGCGGGCATAGAGATATTCGGTATAGGCATCGACACGGGTCGACATGCGGGCATTGACCACCTCGATGCCCGGACGATCGAGATCGATCCCGGCCCGCTCGGCCGTCGCCTTCAGCGGCTCGTCGCGGCCAAGCAGGATGGCGGTGCCGAGGCCGAGATTGGCAAACGAGATTGCCGCGCGCATCACCTGTTCTTCTTCGCCCTCGGCGAAGACGACACGCTTCGGATGGCTGCGTACATGCTCGTAGATGCGCTGCGTGGCGGCGGCGATCGGATCGCGGCGGGCGGAAAGCTCATGGGCATAGGCGCCGAGATCCTCGATCTCCTTGCGCGCCACGCCCGTCTCCATCGCCGCCTTGGCGACAGCAACCGGGATCGCCGAGATCAGGCGCGGATCGAAGGGCACGGGAATGATGTATTGCGGCCCGAAGCGCGGCCGCTGGCCCTGATAGGCGGCAGCGACGTCATCAGGCACGTCCTCGCGCGCGAGGTCGGCGAGCGCCCGGACGGCGGCAATCTTCATCGCATCGTTGATCTGGCTGGCGCGCACGTCGAGCGCGCCACGGAAAATGTAGGGGAAGCCCAGAACATTGTTCACCTGGTTCGGATAGTCCGAACGACCGGTCGCCATGATCGCGTCCGAACGGATCTCGGCCACTTCCTCGGGTGTGATCTCCGGGTCCGGATTGGCCATGGCGAAGATGATCGGATTGTCAGCCATAGAGGCGATCATGTCGGCGGAGAAGGCGCCCTTCTGTGACAGGCCGAACACGACGTCTGCCCCTTCCATCGCCTCGCGCAGCGTCCTCCGGTCGGTCTTGACTGCGTGGGCAGACTTCCACTGGTTCATGCCCTCGGTGCGGCCCTGATAGATCACGCCCTTGGTGTCGCAGAGAATGATGTTCTCGCCGTTGAAGCCCATGGCCTTGATCAGTTCGATACAGGCGATGGCTGCAGCGCCCGCACCATTGCAGACGAGTTTGGTCGTCTTGAAGTCACGTCCCGTCAGTTCCAGCGCATTGATCAGGCCGGCCGCCGCGATGATCGCGGTCCCGTGCTGGTCGTCGTGGAAGACCGGAATGTCCATCAACTCGCGCAGACGGCTCTCGATGATGAAGCAGTCCGGCGCCTTGATGTCTTCGAGATTGATGCCGCCGAAGGAGGGGCCGAGGTAGCGCACGCAATTGATGAATTCGTCGACATTCTCCGTATCGACTTCAAGGTCGATGGAATCGACATCTGCAAAGCGCTTGAAGAGAACGGACTTGCCTTCCATGACCGGCTTGGAGGCGAGCGCCCCGAGATTGCCGAGGCCCAGGATCGCGGTGCCGTTCGAGATGACGGCGACCATGTTGCCGCGGGTCGTATAGTCATAGGCCGTGGCCGGATCGGCGGCAATCGCCTTCACGGGAACGGCAACGCCGGGGGAATAGGCGAGCGACAGATCTCGTTGCGTGGCCATCGCCTTGGTCGGCGTGATCTCCAGCTTGCCGGGCCGCCCCTGGGAGTGAAAGTCCAGCGCTTCCTGCTCCGTGACCGACACCTTCGTCCGGCCGGTCTTCGTCTCGCTTGCCATGCTTCCCCTCACCTTGTTGTGGGCAGCGGGCGAACGCCGGCCCATCCTGGTTGTGTTTCCTCGCCTTAAGTCGTTAGTGTCACAGCGCATCCTTTTCAAGAAAACATTGAGCCCGTGACGCTATATCAAGCCACCCCGAGTGATGTCCTGAATGTCGCCGAGCTGACGTCAGAGGAAAGCCGCGCCACGGCGACCCCGATGATGGAGCAGTACATCGAGATCAAGGCCGCCAATCCGGGCAGCCTGCTGTTTTACCGCATGGGCGATTTCTACGAGCTCTTTTTCGAGGATGCGGTCGATGCCTCCCGTGCGCTCGGCATTACCCTCACGAAACGCGGCCAGCATCTCGGCCAGGATATCCCCATGTGCGGCGTGCCCGTGCATGCGGCCGATGATTACCTGCAGAAGCTGATCACGCTCGGCTTCCGCGTCGCCGTCTGCGAACAGGTCGAAGACCCGGCCGAGGCCAAGAAGCGCGGCTCGAAGTCGGTCGTGAAGCGCGATGTCGTGCGGCTCGTCACGCCGGGCACGCTGACCGAGGAAAAGCTCCTCTCGCCCTTCGAATCCAACTATCTGATGGCGCTCGCCCGTATTCGCGGCGGCTCTGCCCCGCAGCTCGCGCTCGCCTGGATCGACATTTCCACCGGCATTTTCCGGCTGGCCGAGACGACGGAGACGCGCCTGCTCGCCGACATCCTGCGTATCGAGCCGCGCGAGCTGATCGTGCCGGACACGCTCTTCCACGACGAGGATCTGAAGCCCGCCTTCGACGTGCTCGGTCGTGTCGTCGTGCCCCAGCCCGCCGTGCTCTTCGACAGCGCCAGCGCCGAGGGTCGCATCGCCCGCTACTTCGGCGTCGGAACGCTGGATGGATTCGGCGCCTTCTCCCGTGCCGAAATCGCCGCTGCGGCTGCCGCTGTCGCTTATGTCGAGAAGACCCAGATTTCCGAGCGCCCGCCACTCGGCCTACCCGAGCGCCAGAACGCCGCCTCGACCCTCTTCATCGATCCGGCAACCCGCGCCAATCTGGAACTGGTGAAGACGCTGTCGGGCGAGCGCAACGGCTCGCTCCTGAAGGCGATCGACCGCACCGTGACAGGTGGCGGCGCCCGCCTGCTCGCCGAACGCCTGATGTCGCCGCTGACGGATCCCGAAGCGATTGCAGAGCGCCAGGATTCCATCGCCTTCCTGCTGGCCGACGGCCTGCTCGTCGACAGCCTGCGCGATGCCCTAAAGCGCGTGCCGGACATGCCGCGCGCGCTGTCCCGCCTGGCGCTCGATCGCGGTGGTCCGCGTGATCTCGGTTCGATTGTGGCGGGTCTTGCCGCTTCCGCCGAGGTCGGTCGCCTGCTCGATCCGTCGAGCCTGCCTAAGGAACTCACGGAGGCCTTGGCCGATCTCGCGGCGCTCCCCGCCGATCTTGGCTCCAGCCTTGCATCGATGCTGGCCGACGAGCTTCCGCTCCTGAAGCGTGACGGCGGCTTCCTGCGCGATGGTGCAATTCCGGAGCTCGACGAACTGCGCGCCCTGCGCGACCAGTCCCGCCGGGTGATCGCGGGGCTTCAGCTGCAATATGCCGAGGAAACCGGCATCAAGTCGCTGAAGATCAAGCACAACAATGTGCTCGGCTATTTCATTGAGGTGACCGCTGGCAATGCCGGTCCGATGACCGACACGGATGAGGCGAAGTCCCGCTTCATCCATCGCCAGACCATGGCCAATGCCATGCGCTTCACGACAACCGAACTCGCCGATCTCGAAAGCCGCATCGCCAATGCCGCCGGTCAGGCGCTCTCGCTCGAACTGGCGGCCTTCGACCAGATGGTGTCTCAGGTGATTGCCGCTGCCGAGCCGATCAAGGCCGCCGCGAGGGCGCTTGCCGTGATCGATGTCGCCGCCGGTCTTGCTGCCCTTGCAGAAGAGCAGGGCTATTGCCGCCCGCTGGTCGATGACAGCAGGATGTTCGCCATCACCGCCGGCCGCCATCCGGTCGTCGAGCAGGCGCTCCGCCGCCAGGCAGCGAGCCCCTTCATCGCCAATGACTGCGATCTTTCGCCCAGTGACACCAAAGGCCCCGGCGCCATCTGGCTGCTCACCGGTCCCAACATGGGCGGTAAGTCGACCTTCCTGCGCCAGAACGCGCTGATCGCCATCATGGCCCAGATGGGCTCATTCGTGCCCGCCGGTGCCGCCCATATCGGCGTGGTTGATCGCCTCTTCTCCCGCGTCGGTGCCTCGGATGATCTGGCGCGCGGCCGCTCCACCTTCATGGTCGAGATGGTCGAAACGGCAGCCATCCTCAATCAGGCGACGGATCGTTCGCTGGTCATCCTGGATGAAATCGGCCGTGGCACGGCCACCTTCGACGGCCTCTCCATCGCCTGGGCTGCCGTCGAGCATCTGCATGAGGCAAACCGCTGCCGCTCGCTGTTTGCCACCCATTTCCACGAGCTGACGGCGCTGTCGGAAAAACTGGCCCGCATGTCGAACGTCACCATGCGCGTCAAGGAATGGGACGGCGACGTCATCTTCCTGCATGAGGTCGGCCCCGGTGCTGCCGATCGGTCCTACGGCATTCAGGTTGCCCGCCTTGCCGGTCTGCCGGCAGCCGTGGTGTCGCGTGCCCGGGAGGTCCTGACCCGGCTCGAAGACAGCGATCGCAAGAACCCGGCTGCCCAGCTGATCGACGATTTGCCCCTCTTCCAGGTCGCAGTCCGCCGCGAGGAGATCCAGAAGGCCGGCCCCTCCAAGGTCGAGGAAGCCCTGCGGTCACTCGATCTTGACGATCTGACGCCTCGCCAGGCGCTCGACGCGCTCTATGATCTCAAGAAACAACTTGGCAAGCCTTGACCGGTAGAGTGCCTGTCAATTGCGCCCGAAAGGCGCTATAGCGCCACCAATCCCGGCTGATTCCCGGGTTTCCAAGAGATGATGCCGCCCCCATGGCCAAAGCAGACCTCGCCTTCGACGACCTCCTCGACATCGACGCCCTCAAGGCGTCCTGTAAAGCAGTGGCCGAGGCCGGCTCCGGCAACATGCTCGAGACCCGCTCGAAGCTCCTGCCGATCCTGAAGAAGGCTTCCGCCGATGCGCGGGAACAGGCGCGCCTGAAGCTCTTTGAGGATGGCAGCGGCATGAACTGCGCCAACCGCATCTCCTGGATCCAGGACCAGCTGATCTCGGTCATTTTCGAATTCGCCCGCACTCATGTCTATCCGAAGGATACGAATGGCCTCTCCGTCGCGGCTGTCGGTGGTTACGGCCGCGGCACGCTGGCACCCGGCTCCGATATCGACCTGCTCTTCCTGCTGCCATCAAAGGCTGGCCCCGCCATGCACAAGGCGGTCGAGTTCGTGCTTTATCTGCTCTGGGATGTCGGCTTCAAGGTCGGCCACGCGACCCGCACGGTCGAGGAATGCATCCGCCTCTCCAAGGCCGACATGACCATCCGGACTGCGATCCTCGAAACGCGTCATATCTGCGGCGACGAGGCGCTGGTGACTGAACTCCAGCACCGCTTCGACCAGGAAGTGACGACCGGCACCGCCCCGGAATTCATCGCCGCCAAGCTTGCGGAACGCGACGAGCGCCATCGCAAGGCGGGCGACAGCCGTTATCTGGTCGAGCCAAACGTCAAGGAAGGCAAGGGCGGCCTGCGCGATCTGCAGACCCTCTTCTGGATCGCCAAATACAATTACCACGTCCGCGATACCGACGATCTGGTGCGCCTCGGCGTCCTCTCCCGCGCCGAATGGCGCCTCTTCCAGAAAGCGGACGACTTCCTTTGGGCCGTCCGCTGCCACATGCATTACCTGACGGGTAAGCCAGAAGAGCGCCTCTACTTCGATATCCAGCCGGAGATTGCCAAAAGCCTGGGGTATCAGGCCCGCCCGGGTCTCTCCGCCGTCGAACGTTTCATGAAGCATTACTTCCTGGTGGCCAAGGATGTCGGCGACCTGACACGCATCTTTGCCGCAGCACTTGAAGACCAGCAGGCCAAGGCCGCACCTGGAATTGGCGGCATGCTCGGCCGCTTCGCCAACCGTCCGCGCAAGATCCCCGGTGCCAGCGAATTCATCGATGATCGCGGCCGCATTGCGCTTGCCGATCCCGGTGTCTTCAAGAAAGACCCGATGTCGATCATGCGCCTCTTCCATGTGGCGGATCTGAACGGGCTCGAATTCCATCCGGATGCGCTTAAAGCCGTCACCCGTTCGCTGTCGCTCATCGACAATGATTTCCGCGAAAGCGAGGAGGCAAACCGTCTCTTCCTGTCGATCCTGACCTCGCGCAAGGATCCGGGTTTCATCCTGCGTCGCATGAACGAAGCCGGCGTGCTCGGTCGGTTCATGCCGGAATTCGGCAAAATCGTCTCGATGATGCAGTTCAACATGTATCATCACTACACCGTCGACGAGCATCTGATCCGCACCGTCGAGGTGCTCTCCGAGATCGACAAGGGCAAGGCGGAGGAAATCCACCCGCTCGCCAACAAGATCATGCCGGAGATCGAGGATCGCCAGACCCTCTATGTTGCGGTGCTGCTGCATGACATCGCCAAAGGCCGCCAGGAGGATCACTCCGTCGCCGGCGCCAAGGTGGCGCGCAAGCTCTGCCCGCGTCTCGGCCTGTCGCCGAAGCAGACCGAAATGGTCGCCTGGTTGATCGACCAGCATCTGCTGATGTCCATGGTCGCCCAGACCCGCGATCTGCATGACCGCAAGACGATCACCGACTTTGCCGAAAAGGTGCAGTCGCTCGACCGTTTGAAGATGCTGCTGGTGTTGACGATCTGCGATATCCGCGCCGTTGGCCCGGGCGTCTGGAACGGCTGGAAGGGCCAGCTTCTGCGCACGCTCTATTACGAGACCGAACTTCTGCTCTCCGGCGGCTTCAGCCAGGTGTCCCGCAAGGAGCGCGCCAAGCATGCCGCCGAGCAGCTCACCAAGGCGCTCGAAGGCTGGAGCCAGAAGGACCAGCGCACCTACACCAAGCTGCATTACGAGCCTTATCTCCTCTCGGTCGACCTCGAAGACCAGGTGCGCCACGCCCATTTCATCCGCCAGGCCGACAAATCAGGTCAGGCGCTGGCCACCATGGTGCGCACCCACCAGTTCCACGCGATCACCGAAATCACGGTGCTCTCGCCCGACCATCCGCGCCTTCTGTCGATCATCGCCGGTGCTTGTGCTGCGGCCGGTGCCAACATCGCCGACGCGCAGATTTTCACCACGTCCGACGGTCGAGCACTCGACACGATCCTGATCAACCGCGAATTCCCGATCGACGAGGACGAGATGCGCCGGGGTGCGACGATCTCCAAGATGATCGAGGACGTGCTCTCAGGCCGCAAGCGTCTGCCGGAAGTCATCGCGACACGCTCCAAGGGCAAGAAGAAGAACAAGACCTTCCCGGTCCAGCCGGATGTGCGCATCTCGAACGCGCTCTCCAACAAGTTCACCGTCATCGAGGTGGAATGCCTCGACCGCATCGGCCTTCTCGCCGAGATCACCGCAGCCCTCTCGGATCTCTCGCTCGACATCCAGTCGGCCCGCATCACCACCTTCGGGGAAAAGGTCATCGATACCTTCTATGTCACCGACCTCGTCGGCCAGAAGGTGACAAATGAGAACCGTCAGGCCAATATCGTGGCGCGGCTGAAGCCTGTGATGACCGACCAGCCGGACGAGGCGAAGGATCAGGCGAACAAGGACCAGCCCTTGGCCGGCACGGTCACGACCCTGCCGCAGTCGCGCAGCATCGTCCCGCCGAAAAAGGCCAGGGCGTAACAGAATGAGCCTCGTCAAGAAATTCATGACCGTCGGCGGGGCGACGCTCGGCAGCCGTATCTTCGGCTTTGCCCGCGAAACGATGATGGCGGCAGCACTCGGCACAGGCCCGGTCGCCGACGTCTTCTACGCCGCCTTCCGCTTCCCCAATCTCTTTCGCCGGCTGTTTGCCGAGGGCGCCTTCAACGCCGCCTTCGTGCCGCTCTTTGCCAAGGAGATCGAAGCGAACGGCATCGATGGCGCCAAGCGCTTCTCCGAGGAAGTCTTCGGCGTCCTGTTCTCGGTTCTGCTCATTCTGACCATCGGCATGCAGCTGTCGATGCCGCTGCTCGTGCAGTGGATCATTGCGCCGGGCTTCGCCGATGATCCGGAAAAGTTCGACCTGACGGTGCGCCTCGCAATCGTCATGTTCCCCTATCTGATGTGCATGTCGCTGACGGCGATGCTGAGTGGCATGCTGAACTCGCTGCATCACTTCTTCGCAGCCGCCATCGCACCCGTTTTCCTGAACGTGCTGATGATCGGGGCACTGGCCTGGGCACTCCGGACGGGAGCGGACCCGGCGACCACGGCATGGGCGCTCTCCTGGTCCGTGCTCGGCGCAGGTCTCTTGCAGATGGCCGTGGTCTATGTCGGTGTTCGCCATGCCGGCATCCGGATCGGCTTCAAGCGTCCGCGTATCACACCGAATGTGAAGCGCCTTCTCGTTCTGGCCGTACCGGCGGCGATCACCGGGGGCATCACGCAGATCAACCAGCTGATCGGCCAGGCCATCGCCTCGACCAAGGAAGGCGCGATTGCCGCCCTGCAATATGCCGACCGCATCTATCAGCTGCCGCTCGGCGTCGTCGGTGTCGCGGTCGGCGTCGTGCTCCTGCCGGAGCTCGCCCGCGCGCTGAAGGGCGGGCACATGAAGGAGGCGGAAGGCCTGCAGAACCGCTCGATCGAGTTCGTGCTTTTCCTGACGCTGCCCGCCGCTGCCGCGATCTGGGTGCTCTCCGACGAGATCATCCGCGTGCTTTACGAGCGCGGGGCCTTCTCCGAGCAGAACACCGCCGTCGTTGCCTCGATCCTCGCCATCTATGGCATCGGTCTGCCCGGCTTCGTTCTGATCAAGGCGCTCCAGCCGGGTTACTATGCCCGCGAAGACACCAAGACGCCGATGCGCTTCACCATGGTCTCGGTAGCGCTCAACACGGGCCTCGCCATCACGCTCTTCCCGATCTTCGAGGAAAGCGGCATCGCGATCGCCGAAGCTGCTGCCGGCTGGATCAACACCATTCTGCTGTTTTCCGTCCTGCTCTGGCGTGGTCACCTGATCTTCGAATGGTCGCTGCTCACGCGCACGCTTCGCCTGATCATCGCCTCTGCAATCATGGCCGGTCTGCTCGTCTACCTCTCCGATCGCTGGTCCGCCTGGCTTGCGCCTTCAAGTCCGCTCTTCGACCAGGTGATGGCGCTCGGCGGTCTCGTGGCGATCGCCATGCCCGTCTATTTCGGCATTGCCTTCCTGATCGGGGGCGCCGATTTCGGCATGGTACGCCGCAGCCTCAAGCGCCGCAGGAAGTCGGCAGACGAGACCGCAACGGCCCCGACGGATCAGGATCAGCAATAGGTCCAGGTCCGCTTCGGCCCGATATCGACATGCACGATGCCGTTGCAATAGCGCCCGATCCCGCCAATGCCGGGCGCGGTGCGCGCAGCGGCAACGATCTTCTTTTCCGAGACACCGGGCACGCGGATATCCGCGGCAAAACAGTGGCTGTGCTGGGAGCGGCCGGAACGCGGGCGGTGGCCCGAGGTGACGACCGGTTTCTTCCCGGTCTTCTTGGCGATATGAGCCAGGATCGCCTTCAGCTCGTCGGGAAAGCAGTTGGCTTTGACGCTGACCCGCTGCAGCGTATAGGCGACGGCCGTATCGTGTTTCATGAAAAAGTGCCGCTTCTTATCAACGGCCCCTGCGGGGGAGATGAGACCGAGCGAAAGAACGCAGCCGAGCGCGACGCGAAACAAAGTGCGCATGAGTGACCTTCTGGAATGGGTTTGTTGTTTTGAGCGATCCAGATCGCTTGCGGCGGGTTTTTATTCCCCCAAATGTGTCAAATTTGGTGCGCTTTGCTCATTTATGCTTTTTGGGGCGTTGTGGGTACGCGAATCGCTGTTTCTGAATGTCGCCAATTCATTCCCTAAACCCCTAGATTCTGGGAGGAAATTTCCCTATGCGTGACATCGAGAGCCTCTTCGTCACACATCGAACCGAAAGTGCGATTTCATGAGCGCAAACAGCCTCTTTCTCGTCAGCCTCGTCGTCGACAGCTACGATCGGGCCAAGGCCTTCTACTGTGACAGCCTCGGCTTCGACTGCGTGGAAGACACCGCGATGCCCGACGGCAAGCGCTGGCTGGTGGTCCGTCCCAGAGGCGGTGAGGGGGCTTCAATCCTTCTTGCCGAGGCCTCGGACGAGGCCCAGCGCGCCGCGATCGGCAATCAGACCGGCGGCCGCGTCGGCTTCTTTCTGGAAACCGATGATTTCGCCCGTGATCACCGCCGCTTCACGGAAGCCGGCGTGCTCTTCCAGGAGGAGCCACGCCACGAGCCCTATGGCACCGTCGCCGTCTTTGCCGATCTCTACGGAAACCTCTGGGATCTGATCGAGCGGGCGAAGCCCTGACGACCGAAGTGAGCGCTTGATTGCGTCGCGCCCGCCGTGCATAAGCCGTGACCGACACGATCAGAAGATCGGGCCCTCCACCAGCCTGTTGAGGACAAAAATGACTGAGTTCAAGCCGCTGGTCTTCTCCGGCGTTCAGCCGACCGGCAATCTCCATCTCGGAAACTATCTCGGTGCCATCAGAAAGTTTGTAGCACTGCAGGAGAACAACGATTGCATCTATTGCGTCGTCGACCTGCACGCTCTGACGGCCCAGCTCGTCCATGAGGACATGGCAACCCAGATCCGTTCGATCACGGCCGCCTTTCTCGCTGCCGGCATCGATCCGAAGAAGCACATCGTCTTCAACCAGTCTCAGGTGCCGCAGCATTCGGAACTCGCCTGGATCTTCAACTGCGTCGCCCGCATCGGCTGGATGAACCGCATGACGCAGTTCAAGGACAAGGCCGGCAAGGACCGCGAGCAGGCCTCGCTCGGCCTCTACGCCTATCCGAGCCTGATGGCCGCCGACATCCTCGTTTACCGCGCGACCCATGTCCCGGTCGGTGAGGACCAGAAGCAGCATCTGGAGCTCGCCCGCGACATCGCCATGAAGTTCAATATGGACTTCGCGGAGAAGATCCGTCCGACGGGGCTCGGCATCGACATCAAGGTCGGCGACGAGCCGGTGCATGCCTATTTCCCGATGGTCGAGCCGCTGATCGATGGTCCGGCACCGCGTGTCATGAGCCTCAAGGACGGCACCAAGAAGATGTCGAAGTCGGATCCGTCCGATCTCTCGCGCATCAACCTGATGGATGACCAGGATGCGATCTCGAAGAAGATCCGCAAGGCCAAGACCGACCCGGACGCGCTTCCGAGCGAGACGGATGGTCTGAAGGGGCGTCCCGAAGCCGATAACCTCGTCGGCATCTTCGCGGCCCTCGCCGACAAGTCGAAGGCAGAGGTTCTTTCGGAATTCGGCGGCCAGCAGTTCTCGGTCTTCAAGCCGGCCCTGATTGATCTCGCCGTCGAGGTTCTCGCCCCGATCAATGCCGAGATGCGCCGCCTGATGGAAGATCCCGGTCACATCGACGCGGTCCTGCGCGACGGGGGCGAGCGTGCCCGCACACGGGCCGAAAAGACCATGAACGAAGTCCGCGACATCATCGGTTTCGTGCGATAAGGTCGCGGGCGCTGGCGGGTTCGCCCGGAGCCCGCCCGCGCCAAATCACATCTGTCCGGCGGCGGGGTTCTCCATGGTTTCAACACGTCTGTCACGTCTTGAAGGTCACCGCCGGAAGTTCATGGCGGTGATCGACAACACCCCGGAATGCTCGCGCGCGGTCCATTATGCAGGCCGCCGCGCCAAGAATTCCAATGGCGGACTGGTGCTGATCTATGTGATCCCGGAAGGCGATTTCCAGCAATGGCTGGGCGTGGAGGAGATCATGCGGGCAGAAGCCCGGGAAGAGGCCGAAGCTATCATGGCCAAGGCCGCCCAGACGGTCCGCGATACGATCGGCATCGAACCCGAAATCGTGATCCGCGAAGGCAGCTCCTTTGCCGAGATCAACCGCCTGATCGAGGAAGACCGGGACATCGCGATCCTCGTGCTCGCAGCCGGCTCGACCAAGGAAGGCCCGGGGCCGCTCGTTTCGATGATCGCCGGTCGGGGTGCCGCCTTCCCGATCCCGGTTACGGTCCTGCCGGATACGTTGACCAACGAGGAAATCGACGCCCTCTGCTGATTTCACCATCTGTGTGATCGCGTCTTGAAGATGCGGCCCGCAGGGTCTATTTTGGAAGTATTCTAATCTTTAGCGGTGGTATCGCCGCCCGGAGGCCTAAATGTTCATCCAGACCGAAGCCACGCCGAACCCGGCGACCCTGAAATTCCTCCCCGGCAAGGTGGTCATGGAAACCGGCACCGCCGAATTCCGCGACGCCGGCAGCGCGAGTGCTTCGCCGCTCGCCGCGCGCATTTTCTCCATTCCCGGCGTCACCGGCGTCTTCTTCGGCTATGATTTCGTCACCGTTTCCAAGGACGGCCCGGAATGGCAGCATCTGAAGCCGGCGATCCTCGGCACGATCATGGAACACTTCATGAGCGGTGCCCCGGTCATGGGCTCTGCCTCGACCTCTGCGGAGACCGACAGCGACGAGGAATTCTTCGATGCCGGCGACGAGACGATCGTCGCGACCATCAAGGAACTGCTCGAAACCCGCGTCCGCCCCGCCGTTGCCCAGGATGGCGGCGACATCACCTTCCGCGGCTTCAAGGATGGCAAGGTCTTCTTGAACATGAAGGGCTCCTGCGCCGGCTGCCCGTCCTCGACGGCAACCCTGAAGCATGGCGTGCAGAACCTTCTCCGCCACTTCGTTCCGGAAGTGCAGGAAGTCGAAGCGGTCTGATGTGACCGGACTGGAGACGAGATGATCGTTCTTGCGATCGACACGGCGGGTGTGGACTGCGCAGCCGCCGTTTTTGATGCCGATAGCGGCAAGATCCTCGGCCGCGTCAGCGAAACCATCGGTCGCGGCCATGCCGAGCGGCTGATGGCGATGATCGATGAGGCGCTCGCCCAAGCGCAGCTGTCGCTTGCCGATGTCGATCGCATCGGCGTGACTGTCGGTCCTGGTTCCTTCACCGGCATCCGCGTCGGCGTTGCCGCCGCCCGTGGCCTTGCCCTGGCGCTTGGTGTGGATTGCGTGGGTGTTTCCACACTCGACGTCCTCGCCCGCACGGCAAGCGAAACCGGAAAGCCGGTTCTCGCTGCCATCAACGCCCATCGCGACGAAGTCTATGCCCAGAGCTTTGAAGCTGGCCTTCCCTTAGGTGAGCCGCTGCTGCTCGAACTCGACGATTATCTCGCCCGAGCCGCCATTCCTGGCACGGAGCTCGTCGGCTCGGCTGCTGCCCTTGTCGCCGACCGCGAGGCGGAAACAGGCCCCGATCACTACCCGATCGAGATCGTCGCACGCATTTCAGCGACGGCGAAAGCTCAGGGCAAGCCGAAGCCGCTCTATCTGCGGGGACCGGATGCGAAACCGCAGACGGGTTTTGCCGTATCGAGAGCCTGACATGCGCGACAGCCTGTTCTACCGCCAACCCGAATTCGAACTTGTCCCGATGACCTCGGAGCACTGCCGCGCAGTCGCCGAACTGCATGCCCAGCGTTTTCCCCGCGCCTGGGGGGATGGCGAATTCTTGAGCCTTCTTCTGCAGCCGAACAGCTTCGGCTTTGCAGCCTGGCAAACCAACACGCTGATCTTCAAGGCACCACTCTCAGGGTTCGTGCTGGCGCGCGAAGTGGCGGGCGAGGCGGAAATCCTGACGATTGCGGTGAGCGACAAGGTCTCCCGCTTCGGGCTCGGCTGGCGCCTCATGCAGGCAGCCATCCGCGAAGCAAAGGGCAGGGGCGGCGAGGCGATGTTCCTGGAGGTCGACGACGGCAACCAGGCGGCGCTCGGTCTCTACCGCAAGCTCGGCTTCGAGAAGGCGGGAGAACGTCCGGCCTATTACACCGATGAAAACGGCCGTCGGTCCTCCGCGCTTGTCATGCGCCGCGATCTTCGCTAACCCGGCAATTGGACGAACGGATCTTCTACAGATAAGCTGGGACCATGAACGACGCCTTGAAATCGCTGGAAACGCTGTGCGCCGAACGGGGCATGCGCATGACCGAGCAGCGCCGCGTCATTGCCCGCATTCTGGAAGAATCCGACGACCATCCTGACGTCGAAGAGCTCTATCGACGCTCGTCCAAGATTGACGCCAAGATCTCGATCTCGACCGTCTATCGCACCGTTAAGCTGTTCGAAGACGCTGGCATCATCGAGCGTCACGATTTTCGCGACGGTCGCTCGCGTTACGAAACCGTGCCGGAAGAACACCACGATCATCTGATCGACCTGAAGACCGGCACCGTCGTCGAGTTTCACTCGCCGGAAATCGAAGCGCTCCAGGAGCGCATCGCCCGCGAGCACGGCTTCCGCCTTGTCGGCCACCGGCTCGAACTCTACGGCATTCCACTGTCGAAGGACGAGAAATAAGCCGATGTCCGCCATGCCAGTGAGGCCCGCGTGATCAACTGGCTCAGAGTCGGCATTTTCTTCGTCGTGCTGCTGCTCGTCTCGGGCCTAATGATCCCGCTCCAGCTTCTGGCACTTCGGTTCGACTGGCCGCTGCGCCGCCGCTTGCCGCGCTTTTGGCATCGCATGGCACTCTGGTTCCTCGGCATCCGCGTGCATGTCCATGGCACCATCGAAGCCAATCGTCCGCTGATGCTCGCCGCCAACCATGCCTCCTGGAAGGATATCCTCGTCCTCGGTTCGCTCGCCGACGTCGTCTTCATCGCCAAAACGGAAGTTGCCTCCTGGCCGGTCTTCGGCTTCCTCGCCCGGCTGCAGAAGACGATCTTTGTCGTGCGCGAGGAAAAGCGTCGCACCGGCGACCAGGTGAACGAAATTGCCGCTCGCATGGCCGATGGCGAGATTGTCGTTCTTTTTCCGGAGGGGACGACGTCGGACGGCAACCGCATCCTCGGCATCAAGTCCTCGCTGTTCGGCGCCGCAGCCGCTGCTCTGCCGGAGGGCGAGGGTGCTGTGGTTCACGTCCAGCCTGTCGCCATCGCCTATACCCGCGTGCAGGGCATGCCGATGGGGCGGTACCACAGGCCGATCGCCGGATGGCCCGGCGATATCGGCCTCATGGAGCATCTGATCGGCGTACTGCGCGCCGGCGCGCTGGATGTCGACGTCACCTTCGGCGAGACGGTCGACTTCAAGAAGGGCGACAGCCGCAAGACGCTTGCTCTGCGCATCGAGGAGCAACTGCGCACCATGCTGCTCGCCCATCTGCGCGGTCGCCACGACCCGTGAAGGCCGTAAGCAATTTTTCGGTTTAATCACGGCGCGAAAACCACTAAATAGCGCCGCATGACCCAGGAAACCGTGAGCCTCTCAGATACCCCGGCGCCGGGCGCCAACACGCGCAAGGTCTTCATCAAGACCTATGGCTGCCAGATGAACGTGTATGACAGCGGCCGCATGGCCGATGCCCTGGCGGCGGATGGTTATGCCCCGACGGAGGTCATGGAAGAGGCCGATCTCGTCCTGCTTAACACCTGCCATATCCGCGAAAAGGCATCCGAGAAGGTCTATTCTGCGCTGGGCCGCCTGCGTGAGCAGAAGAAGGCGCGCGCGGCAGAGGGCAAGGAATTCATGATCGGCGTCGCCGGCTGCGTCGCCCAGGCCGAAGGCGAGGAGATCTCCCGTCGAGAGCCGGCCGTCGACGTCGTCATCGGTCCGCAGACCTATCATCGCCTGCCGCAGGCGCTGCAGAAGGCCCGCGCCGGTCAGCGCGTTGTCGATACCGAATATGCACTCGAAGACAAGTTCGAGCATCTGCCGGATCCGACCAAGATCGCCGGCAAGCCTCGCTCGGTCACGGCCTTCCTCACTGTGCAGGAAGGCTGCGACAAGTTCTGCACCTTCTGCGTGGTGCCCTATACCCGCGGTTCGGAAGTCTCCCGTCCGCTGGCGCAGCTCCTGACGGAAGCGCGCAGACTTGTGGACAGCGGCGTGCGTGAGCTGACCCTGCTTGGTCAGAACGTCAATGCCTGGCATGGCGAAGATGAGAAGGGGCGGGCGATCGGCCTCGGCGATCTGCTCTACCGGCTCGCCGAAATCCCCGGTCTCGCCCGCCTGCGCTACACCACAAGCCATCCCCGCGACATGGACGACCGCCTGATCGAGGCGCATCGCGATCTCCGGATGCTGATGCCCTATCTGCATCTGCCCGTGCAGGCTGGCTCCGACCGCATCCTGAAGGCGATGAACCGCCGTCACAAGGCGAGCGAATATGTCGCCCTCATCGAGCGCATCCGTTCCGTACGTCCCGACATTGCGCTGTCCGGCGACTTCATCGTCGGTTTCCCTGGCGAGACGGATCAGGATTTCGAAGACACGATGAACCTCGTGCGCGAGGTGAACTACGCGCAGGCTTATTCGTTCAAGTATTCGACACGTCCTGGAACGCCCGGTGCCGATCTGCCCGATCATGTGGCCGAGGACGTGAAGACCGAACGCCTGGCACGGCTCCAGGCGCTGCTGCTGGAACAGCAGCAGGCCTTCATGCAGTCGATGATCGGCAAGACCATCGATCTGCTTCTGGAGAAGCCGGGCCGCATGCCGGGGCAGCTCATCGGACGCTCACCCTGGCTGCAGTCGGTGAATGTTGATGCAAAGTCATCGCAAATCGGTGACATTATACAGGTACGAATCACCGCAGCCGGCCCAAACAGCTTGTTTGCCGAGGTGGCAGAGGGTTAGAGTGAGGGCCTGAACCTGATCGCAACAGGAGCCTGATCGCTTGAACGCAACAGAAGTGGTTTCCTCACCCTCGCGCAATGTCCGCACCACTGCGACCGACGCCAATCACTTCATCTTGACGTTCGAGAACAACAGGCTTGCGAGTGAGCTTTTCGGTCAATTCGACCAGCATCTGAAACTGCTTGAGCAGCGCCTTCAGATCGAGGCCCGTGCCCGTGGCAATTCGGTGGCCATAACCGGTGATCTGCAGGCCACCAACCAGGCCCGCCGCGCACTCGACTTCCTCTATGCCCGCCTGCAAAGCGGCGGCTCGGTGGAAGCCTCGGATGTTGAGGGTGCCATCCGCATGGCGGTCGCAGCCGACGACCAGCTTTCCCTGCCGACGCTGGAGCGCAAGGCGAAGCTTTCGATGGCCCAGATTTCCACCCGCAAGAAGACGATCGCCGCCCGCACGCCGACCCAGGACGCCTATATGCGTGCGCTGGAACGGTCGGAAATGGTCTTCGGCGTCGGGCCCGCCGGAACCGGCAAGACCTATCTCGCCGTGGCCCATGCTGCCCAGCTGCTGGAGCGTGGCGTCATCGATCGCATCGTCCTGACCCGTCCTGCCGTCGAAGCCGGCGAGCGCCTCGGCTTCCTGCCCGGCGACATGAAGGAAAAGGTCGACCCCTATCTTCGCCCGCTTTATGATGCGCTCTATGACATGATCCCCGGCGACAAGGTCGAGCGCGCCATCACCGCCGGCGTCATCGAAATCGCCCCGCTTGCCTTCATGCGTGGTCGCACGCTGGCAAACGCCGCCATCATCCTCGACGAGGCGCAGAACACCACCTCGATGCAGATGAAGATGTTCCTCACCCGCCTTGGTGAGAACGGCCGCATGATCATCACCGGAGATCCGAGCCAGGTCGATCTGCCGCGCGGCGTAACCTCGGGTCTGGTCGAGGCACTGAATGTGCTCAAGGGTGTGGAAGGCATCTCGGTTGTTCGCTTCAAGGACACCGATGTCGTGCGTCACCCGCTTGTCGGCCGCATCGTGCAGGCCTATGACGCCAAGTACAAGGTACAGGACGAGAGCGAGCAGAGCGAGCATTAAGCCCGCTCCGCCACGGAACCATGAGCCAGTTGGACATACAGATCGCCGTCGAGGCAGACGGTTGGGCAGACGAGACGGCGCTGGAGGCTTTGGCCTCCCGCGTGCTCGGTGCTGCGGAAACCCATCTCGCCAGGGTCGAGGGCCAGCCCTTCCCGAAGCAGCCGACGGAAGTCTCGCTCGTTTTTGCCGATGACGAGATGATCCGCGAGATCAATGCCGAATGGCGCGCCAAGGACAAGCCGACCAATGTCCTGTCTTTCCCGGCCTTCCCGGTGACACCCGGCAAGATGCCGGGACCGATGCTGGGTGACATCATCATTGCGCGCGAGACGGTGGAGCGCGAGGCCGTCGATCTCGAGAAGAGTTTCGATGACCATCTCACCCACCTGATGGTGCATGGATTTCTGCATCTTTTCGGCTATGACCACATCGAAACCGACGATGCCGAGAAAATGGAAGCGCTGGAGACTCGCATTCTGGCGGAACTTGGCCTATCTGACCCCTATGCGGGGCAGGACCCCATCTGATAGTCTGGAACAATGAGCGATTTTGCGACAAAAGCGGCCCCGGAGGCCAAAGAAGGTAACGAGGGCCCCTCTTCTGAAGAGGGCAGTAGTCTTTCCCGAGCGGAAAGCTCGGCTCGACAATCTCCATCCTTCTGGGGCCGACTGGCCCGGATCCTGAAGCCATCCTCCTCCACGAGCCTGCGTGAAGACCTGACGGTAGCACTCAGTGCCGACGCCCAGCTGGGTGAGGCGTTCACGCCCGAAGAGCGGGCGATGCTCAACAACATCCTCCGCTTCCGCGAGGTCCGTGTGGAAGACATCATGGTCCCGCGCGTTGATATCGAGGCGGTCGATCAGAGCGTGACCATCGGCGAGCTGATGACGATCTTCGAGGTCTCCGGTCGTTCGCGTATGCCCGTTTATGCGGATACGCTCGATGATCCGCGCGGCATGGTCCATATTCGCGACCTGCTGTCCTATGTCACCAAGCAGGCCCGTAGCCGCAAGCGGGTGGCCACGAAGGCGGCCTCCGCGACCAATGGCGGCGAAAAGGTTGAGAAAACCGCCAAGTCGAAGATTGATTTCGATCTGGCGCGTATCGATCTCAGCAAGACGGTTGCCGAAGCCGGCATCATCCGCTCGATCCTCTTCGTACCCCCGTCGATGCTTGCCGCGGACCTCATGAGCCGCATGCAGGCGGCGCGCACCCAGATGGCTCTTGTCATCGACGAATATGGTGGCACCGACGGTCTCGTCAGCCATGAAGATATCGTCGAGATGGTCATCGGCGATATCGATGACGAACACGACGACGAAGAGGTGATGTTCAGCCGTATCTCGGATGACATCATCGTCGCCGATGCCCGCGTCGAGCTTGAAGAAATTGCCGAAGCGATTGGACCCGATTTCGACATCGCTGACCGGATCGAGGATGTCGATACCCTCGGCGGCCTGATCTTCTCTGCGCTGGGACGCATCCCGGCTCGGGGCGAGGTTGTTCAGGCCCTTCCAGGTTTCGAGTTCCATATTCTCGATGCCGATCCACGTCGCATCAAGCGGGTTCGCGTTGCACGAAAGCGGGCAGGCGCGCGCCGCCGCGTGCCCACCAAAAGCGATATCGACCCGCGTGCAGAGGCGGAAGCCGAAGCCAAGCCGGCCAAGGTCGAGCTTGCCACTGCGGTCCAGCCTGCAGCCAATGTGCGGGCAAAACCGGCGCCGAAGCCGCGTGCTTCCAAGGCGGTGAGCGCGGCAATCGAACCTGCGGCCGACACCTCCGGCGCCGCCTCGGATGGAAACGACCGGCCGGCCTCCTGACTCGACCGCCTCCGGAACCGAAGACCGCGACACGGCCCCCTTTTTTTGGGAGACTGCCGACGGTTGATTCGCGGTCGTAAGGGGTGGACATGCAGGCTTTGGCAGCGAGGATCCTGCTGCTGTGGGGTGTGAGACGAGCAGGTCTCGCGGTTCTTGCAGGCGCAATCGGGGCGCTCGCCCTCCCGCCATTCGACATCTTCGCCTCGATGTTCGTGTCGTTTACGCTGCTTGTGTGGCTCCTGGATGGGGCGACAGGCAATGCCGAGACCGGCCGGGCCGGCCTATCCTCATCCTTCTGGACCGGTTGGTTCTTCGGTCTGGGTTACTTCGTCTGCGGCCTCTGGTGGCTCGGCAATGCGCTGCTTCTCGAGGCCGACGAATTCGCCTGGGCCATCCCACTCGCCGTGCTCGGCCTGCCCGCTGTGCTGGCGATCTTCTACGGATTGGCCACGATGCTGGCGCGCCTTCTATGGTCCGACGGCATGGGCCGAATTGCAGCGCTTGCGGCCGCCTTTGGTTTCGTCGAATGGCTGCGCAGCTTCGTCGCGACCGGTTTTCCCTGGAATGCGATCGGTTATGCCGCGATGCCGGTTCCGCTGATGATGCAGTCGAGCCACGTGCTCGGCCTGCTTGCGATCACCACGCTTTCCGTCTTTGTCTTTTCCGCTCCGGCACTGCTTGGAACGCGTCGCGGTGCATGGCCAGGCCTGCTGCTCGCCGGAGCGCTCCTTGTCGCTCATGTCGGTTACGGCGCTTACCGCCTCAACGTCGCGCCGTTGGATCAGGGGGAGCGTTCAATCACGGTGCGCCTCGTGCAGCCTTCGATCGACCAGTCCCAGAAACTTGAGAATGCCGATCGCATCGGCATTTTCGAGAAGCACCTCGCCCTGACGACCGCGCCGCCTGAGGAGGGCAAGCCCCGGCCCGAGGTCATCGTCTGGCCAGAGACATCAGTCCCCTTCATCCTGACAGAGAACCCCGATGCCCTCGTGCGCATCGGCGATGTCCTGGAGGAGGGGCAGATCCTCCTGACCGGTGCGGTGCGGGCCGAGGAACGCGGCGCGGGGCAGGCCCCGCTCTATTACAACGCGGTCTACATGATCGACGACAAGGGGCAGATCCTTGGCGCAAGCGACAAGGTGCATCTGACGCCTTTCGGCGAATATGTGCCGTATGAAAGCCTGCTGCGCGAATTCGGGATCGAAGAGCTGATCAGTCTGCCCGGTGGCTTTACGGCCGCCGCAAGCCGTTCCTCGCTCAAGCTTCCGTCGGGCATCGGCTTCTACCCGCTGATCTGCTATGAGGCCATCTTTCCGGCAGAGATTGCGCCGGATCTTGCCGGCGCGAGCGTCATCCTGAACGTCACCAACGACGCCTGGTTCGGGGCCTCCCCCGGTCCCTATCAGCACTTCCTGCAGGCCCGTTTGCGCGCGGTTGAGACCGGCGTTCCCCTTGTTCGCGTCGCCAACAGCGGGATTTCGGCGGTGATCGACCCTCAAGGTCGTATCATTGAGGGACTTTCTCTCAATGCCACGGGGGCCGTTGATGCAACCTTTAGTGCAAAAAATGCTCCGGAACGAAACAGCCACAACCATGTTCTAAACTTTTGGTTGGTCCTGGCTTCGATGACTTTGATCGCAGCTCTTTCTAGTCTGGGTTTTATTAGGCGGACGAATTGACCAAAAACCCCTAAAATTGCATAGTGGCTGTGACCGGTAATCTGCAAGTATGCTGAAAGATCATCGATGGCGAGCACAACGCCTCGTTATGGTGTAGCGGGCATGGGGTTGAGGTCGCAACGCCAACAATTTGTCAGGACGACATTAATGATCGAGAACAAGAAGAAGCCGAACCCGATTGACATTCACGTCGGAAGCCGGATTCGCCTTCGTCGCACGATGCTTGGCATGAGCCAGGAAAAGCTTGGTGAGAGCCTCGGCATCACATTCCAGCAGATTCAGAAGTACGAAAAAGGCACCAATCGCGTTGGTGCGAGCCGTCTTCAGAACATCTCCAACATCCTGACGGTGCCGGTTTCCTTCTTCTTTGAAGACGCCCCGGGTGAGCAGCCGTCGAACTCCGGCATGGCTGAAGCCTCCAGCTCCAACTACGTCGTGGACTTCCTGTCCTCCTCGGAAGGCCTGCAACTGAACCGCGCCTTCGTGAAGATTGGCGACCCCAAGGTTCGTCGCAAGATCGTTGACCTCGTCAAGGCGCTCGCGGCCGAAGCCGACAGCGAGTAACCAGGACACACACCTGACAAAGAGAGCGGCCGCAGGGCCGCTTTTTTTGTGCCTGAAGAGGGAAAAATTTACTCACATAAAGATATATTTATGTGGTTGTGTCCTTGTCATCGCTACGCGAACTGAGTAACGATGCCCGCCGTCCATACTTTGAGGGGAATCCCGATGCGCGCCAATTACCTCTTTACCAGTGAGTCCGTTTCCGAAGGTCACCCGGATAAGGTTTGTGACCGTATTTCCGATGAAATCGTTGACCTGGTTTACCGGGAAGCAGCCAAGACCGGCGTCGATCCCTGGACCGTGCGCATCGCTTGCGAAACCCTTGCCACCACCAATCGCGTCGTGATCGCCGGCGAAGTCCGTCTTCCGCCGAGCCTGATGAAGACCGACAAGAATGGCAACGAGGTCATCAATCCCTCGAAGTTCAAGTCCGCCGCCCGCAAGGCGATCCGTGACATCGGCTACGAGCAGGACGGCTTCCACTGGAAGACCGCCAAGATCGACGTGCTCTTGCATTCCCAGTCCGCCCATATCGCCCAGGGCGTCGACAAGGCCGCCGACAGCTCCAACAGTGAAGGCGCTGGCGACCAGGGCATCATGTTCGGCTACGCCTGCAAGGAAACGCCGGACCTCATGCCGGCCCCGATCTACTACTCGCACAAGATCCTGCAGCTGCTCTCCGCCGCCCGAAAGAAGGGCGAAGGCGATGTCGGCAAGCTCGGCCCCGATGCCAAGAGCCAGGTGACTGTCCGTTACGTTGATGGCAAGCCGTTCGAGGCCACCTCGATCGTTCTGTCCACCCAGCATCTCGACGAAAGCTGGGATTCGAAAAAGGTCCGCCAGGTCGTCGAGCCCTATATCCGCGAAGCCCTTGGCGACCTGAAGATCGCCGACGATTGCGCATGGTACATCAACCCCACCGGCAAGTTCGTCATCGGCGGTCCGGATGGTGACGCTGGCCTGACCGGTCGAAAGATCATCGTCGACACCTATGGCGGTGCAGCGCCCCATGGTGGTGGTGCCTTCTCCGGCAAGGATACGACCAAGGTCGACCGTTCTGCGGCTTACGCCGCCCGTTATCTGGCCAAGAACGTCGTCGCCGCCGATCTTGCTGCCCGCTGCACGATCCAGATCTCCTACGCGATTGGCATTGCCCAGCCTCTGTCGATCTATGTCGACCTGCATGGCACCGGCAAGGTCACCGAAGACGAGGTCGAAGCCGCGATCCGCAAGGTCATGGACTTGTCCCCGTCGGGCATCCGTCGCCATCTTGACCTGAACAAGCCGATCTATGCTAAGACGTCCGCCTATGGCCATTTCGGCCGCAAGGCTGGCCGCGACGGTTCCTTCTCCTGGGAGAAGCTCGACCTGGTCAAGCCGCTCAAGGACGCGATCAAGGCTTGAACTGAATGACGGAACAGGAACGCAGGACGAGGTCGACCGAAGCCTTCTTCGGTCGACGCAAGGGTAAGCCATTGCGCGACCAGCAGGTCGAGCGGATGGAAACCGTCCTGCCGGAGCTGAAGGTCGACCTCGCCTCCAAGGTGCCGGCCGACCTGAAATCCCTGTTTCCCCTGCCGGTGGAAAAAATCCGTCTCGAAATCGGCTTTGGCGGCGGTGAGCATCTGGTTCACCGCGCCCGCACCAATCCAACCACCGGCTTCATCGGCGTCGAGCCCTTCGTCAATTCCATGGCGAAGCTGCTGGCCGTTGTAGAGGCCGAGGGCTTGAAGAACATCCGCGTCTACGATGACGACGCGACGCAATTGCTCGACTGGCTGCCCGAGGGGCAAATCGATCAGATCGATCTACTCTATGCCGACCCCTGGCCGAAGAAGCGCCACTGGAAGCGCCGTTTCGTCTCGCAGGTCAACCTTGAGCGTTTCCACAAGGTCCTGAAGCCGGAAGGCATGTTCTGCTTTGCCTCCGACATAGACACCTACGTCAACTGGACGCTGCAGCATTGCCGCGATCATGGTGGGTTCGAATGGACGGCCCGCAATGCGAGCGACTGGCTCACGCCTTACGATGGCTGGCTTGGGACGCGCTACGAGGCCAAGGCCCGTCGGGAAGGCCGCTCATCGGCCTATCTCACGTTTCGCAAGCGCTGATTCGCATCCGGCTGGAATGCGAGGCTTCGCTGCACCGGTCAGTGCAGCGATACGGTCTTCAGGTCGTCTTCCGCCGCCTTGAAGAAGGTGCTGGAGCGGTTGTCGGTGAGCAGGATGGGCGTGCCATCTGCGGCAAACAAGGCCCAGAGATCCAGGGTCGGGTCGATTTCCGGCGCTTCCGGAAAACAGCGGGACACTTCGTCCGATTTCATCTTGCGGATATAGCCGACTTCGCCGGCACCCAGATGCGCCAATTCGGATTTCGTCAGGCGGGCTGAAGCTTCTTTCAGTAACATTCCGATCCTCCGCGAATGAGGGAGAGGCGGCACAACATTGCCGCAACCTTCATTCTGCGGTGGAGATGTTAATTTTCCTTACCAGATGCACCGGATCATGACGGATGATCTCGATCGAGAGCAGTCCGTTGCGCAGCGAGGCCCCCGTGACTTCCATGCCGTCCTCGATGGCGAAGACGCGTTGAAACTGGCGCGAAGCGATGCCTCGAAACAGATAATCCGCCTCCTCGCGCTCCACCTGCTTGCCTCGAATGACCAGTTGATTGGCCTCGACGCTGACATCCAGTTCGTTTTCCGCAAACCCGGCCACAGCAAGCGTCACGCGCAGCCGCTCGGGGCCCTTCTGCGGCGCCAGGCGCTCGATATCATAGGGCGGATAACCGTCACCGCCGCGCGGCCGCCGGAAGGCGTTGCCGTCGCCTGGGTCGAAGGTGATGATGAAGGCTTCCGTCGGCAGTCTGTTGCGTGTCATTGCAGTCCCGTTTTCGGCCTGGCTGGCCGTGTATCTTAGCCGAATATGGGAAATCGCAAGTTCCCCGGCAAGCACTCTTGCTTGACAAAAGCGGACCCGCGCTCCAAGCCTCCGCCTTTCGATTTTAGGATCTCCTCTCATGACAGAACCACGCAAGATCATCATCGATACCGACCCTGGTCAGGACGATGCCGCCGCCCTGATGCTCGCCTTCGCAAGCCCCGACGAGCTTCAGCTGCTGGGCATCACGACGGTGGCGGGCAATGTCCCTTTGCGCATGACCAGCCGCAATGCGCGTATTGTCTGCGAACTCTGCGGTGAGACCGGCCGGCGCGTCTTCGAAGGGGCCGATCGCCCCATGGTGCGCCCGCTCGTCACGGCAGAGCATGTCCATGGCAAGACGGGTCTCGATGGCGCGGTTCTGCCGGAGCCGACCATGGCGGTGCAAAGCCAGAACGCGGTGGACTTCATCATCGAGACGATCCGCAACGAGCCGGCAGGCACGGTGACGCTCTGCACGCTCGGACCGCTGACCAATATCGGTCTCGCGCTGCAGAAGGCCCCGGATATAGCCCCGCGCGTCAAGGAGCTGGTGATGATGGGCGGCGGCTTCTCCGAGGGCGGCAACATTACGCCTGCCGCCGAGTTCAACATCTATGTCGATCCGCATGCTGCGGCGGCCGTCCTCGGCTCCGGCATTCCGGTCACCATCATGCCGCTCGATGTCACCCACCAGTTGATGACCACCAAGGCGCGCGTGGCCCGCATCGCGGCCCTGGGCACCAGGCCCGCCAAGGTGATGGTCGAGTGGCTTGAATTCTTCGAGCGCTTCGATGAAGAGAAGTACGGTTCGGACGGCGGTCCGCTGCATGATCCGACGGTCGTTGCTTACCTTCTGAAGCCGGAGCTGTTCGGCGGACGTCACTGCAATGTCGAGATCGAGTTGCAGTCAGAGCTGACCGTAGGCATGACCGTCGTTGACTGGTGGCGCGTTTCCGGTCGCACCCCGAATGCGACCTTCATGCGCAGCGTCGATGCCGATGGCTTTTTCGACCTTCTGATCGAGCGCTTCGCGCGTCTATGAGACCCATGAAAAAGGGCGCGGCATTCGCCGCGCCCTCTGGTCTGTTGCCGTCTGGCCGCTGGGCTTAGAACTCTTCCCAGTTGTCAGCACCAGCCGATCCGCCACTCGCCGCCGCCATCTTGCGCGGCGCCGGCGTGTAGGACGGGGGCCTGGGGCTTGCCGCCGCCGAACTTACGGCACTGCGCATGGTCTCGGCAGTCGCCCGAAGTGCTGCACCGGGCTGGGACGCACCATTCACCTGGAACTTCGCCACAAGTCCGCGCAGCGTATCGGATTCGTTGCGCAGTGCCATGCTGGCTGCAGTCGTTTCCTCGACCATCGCGGCGTTCTGCTGGGTCACCTGGTCCATCTGGTTGACGGCGGCGTTGACCTCCTTCAGCCCCGAGGCCTGTTCGCTGGCCGAGGCGGAGATCTGGCGGATGAGGCCGTTGATCTGCATGACCTGCTGGGAGATCTTTTCCAGCGTCTGCCCGGCTTCGCCAACGAGTTCGACGCCGTCCTTGACCTGCGCGGCCGAGGCATTGATCAGCGCCTTGATTTCCTTGGCGGCTGTGGCCGAGCGCTGCGCGAGCTCTCGCACTTCCTGGGCAACGACAGCAAAGCCCTTGCCAGCTTCACCGGCACGCGCCGCCTCGACGCCGGCATTGAGTGCCAGCAGGTTCGTCTGGAAGGCGATCTCGTCGATCACGCCGATAATCCGCGAAATCTCCTGGGACGACTGTTCGATGCCATGCATCGAGGCAACCGCCTTCTGGACGACCTCGCCGGACTTCTCTGCATCCTTCACGGCGACGGACACAGTATTGGCCGCAGTGCCTGCATTGTCGGCGCTCGAGTTCACCTGCTCGGTCAGTTGATTGAGAGCGGCAGCCGTTTCCTCGAGGCTTGCCGCCTGCTGTTCGGTACGCTTGGAGAGATCGGCCGCACTTTCGGAGATCTCGCTGGTGCCGGCGGCAATGTTGACGACGCTGCCATTGACCGAGGCGATGGCCTGTTCGAGGCTTGCCACGGCATCGTTGAAGTCGCGCTTGAGCGCCGCATATTCGCCGGGGAATTCGTCAGCAATGCGATAGGTAAGATTGCCCTGCGACAGCTGCGCCAGGCCGCTGCCGAGTGCCGTGACGACATGCTGTTGCACGGAGGCGGATGCACTGCGCTCCTCTTCGTTTCGACGGCGTTCCCCTTCTGCGGCCTTGCGCTGTGCCTCAGCCTCTGCGGCGAGCGTGTGGCTTTCGGCCAGCTTGTGGCGGAAGCCATCAAGCGCCTTGGCGACAAGGCCGATTTCGTCCTGACGATGCTGGTTGGAAACATCGCTCGAATAGTCGCCCTTGGTCATCCGTTCGACATCACCGACAAGGCCATGCAGCGGGCGCTGGGCCAGCGAGCGGACGGCGAGGAAGAGGGCGATCATCACGGCGCCAAGGACGATCAGTCCGCCGACGATCATCATCAGGGTCTGCGCCTCGACCGGTGCGTTGATGGCAGCATGCGGAATGTCGATGATGACTGCCCAGGTCGCGTTCACACCGGGAACGGCGAAGGGATAGAGCAGACGGTCGAAGCCTTCACCATTGGCGTCTGCGAGATCCTGCACGACGCTGCCGGTACCGCTGGAAAGGGCGGACTTCAAGGCCTCGGCCCCCTCCGCTTCGTAAGGTTTCATCAACAGATCATCGTTCGGGGCAACGAGCCATTGCGCATTATGGGCAACCAGCAGGACACGTCCGGTCTCGAACGGCTTCAGCGCCTTGAGCTTGTCAGACAGAGACTTCAGCGAGATATCGACGCCGGTGACGCCGATCATCTTGCCACCGGAGAACACCGGATAGGCGATCGAGCTCATCGTCGTGGGAACATCGGTTCCCTCCGCCATATAGGGTGCGGTGATCGCGCCCTTGCCGCTCTTGGCGGCCAGCGCATACCACTCGGCGGGATAGTCGGCACGGAAGGTGGAGAACTGGATCTGACCATCCTTGTTCTTCGACCAGTAGGGCGTGAAGTCGCCGTCATCATTGGCCGAGAGTTCGGTCTTGCCCTTGATATCGTCCTTCCGGCCATCGATGGCGCGGGGCTCCTCGGCCATCCAGCTGCCGAAGGCAAACGGGTTCTGTTCCAGATTGGCCTTCAGGACATTGGTGATGCCAAGACGGTCGAGCGACTTGCCCTCATGGCCACGGCCGATGACACCGGACATCGTGCGTGCGGCGCTGGCCAGCTCGCCGATATCGCCAGCGATTTCGCGGGCAATCGATTTCGCCTCCGCATCCGCCTGCTCCATGGTGAGGGAGTGCACGCGGTCGCGGGTCTGGGAAATCAGAACAAGATTGGACAGGAAGAGAACCAGGCCGATGGCGACACCGGTGACAACGAGAAGCTTGGCCGCGATTGAACGCGTGAAGAAGGCGAACATGGGAGCCTCGAAACTGAGGATCAGGACGCAGGGCTATTCGTTCCGCACCGTCATGGCGCAGCCGGGCACGACCACGCGCACCCCCGATTGGCACCGAGGGTATGTTGCATTGCTTAATGAGCAATAAATCAGGTTTTTGAGCGCGCTGGGCGCCTTACAGCGATGCTGTAACCTCGGCTGCCAACGGGATCGACGGCTGTGCTCCGGCCTTGAGGCAGGCAAGCGAGCCCGCCACTGCGGCGCGCCGCAGCGCGTCGTCGAAATCAAGCCCGGCATCCAGGCTTGCGGTCAGATAGCCGCAGAAGGTATCGCCGGCGCCCACCGTATCGACTGGCTCGATCTTCAGCCCCTTTGTCCGATGCAGCAAGCTGCCTTCGGCTGCTATCACACCGTCGGCGCCGAGCGTGATGATCAGGGTCTGGCCGGTATCGCCATGCATGCGCAGGAGCATCTCCTCGCGCTCGGAGGCGCTGAGGTTGTCACGTCCGACGAGGCGCTCGAATTCGGTTTCGTTGGCGATCACGATGTCGGCAAGCCGGGCGAGCTCAGCCGCCTCGGGAATGAGCGGCGCCGTGTTGAGCACGCTGCGCACGCCCCGCGCCTTGGCGGCTTCCAGCGCGGCCCGCACCGAGGCGACGGGCACTTCGAGCTGCAGCATCAGGAAATCGCCTTTCGCGCTCCCGGAGACGGCGTTCTTCGCCTGTTCGGGGCTCACGGTGCCGTTGGCGCCGGGTACGACGGCAATCATGTTCTCGCCATCGCCACCCACCAGGATGAGTGCCGTACCGGTCGGGCCGTCGACCTGGGCAACGCTTGAAAGATCAGTTCCAGCTCTGTCGAGGAGGTCGAGCGCCGGTGCAGCGAACTCGTCGCGACCGACGGCTCCGACCATGCGAACGGAAGCCCCGGCGCGTCGCGCCGCCAGAGCCTGGTTCGCCCCTTTGCCGCCGGCCGCCGTGGCAAACCCGGTCCCCGGAACCGTCTCGCCCGGCTTCGGCAGGCGTGGCGTGGTGGCAACGAGGTCCATGTTGATGGAGCCGAAGACGGTGATCATGAGCGAGAGGCCTCCTTGAGGGTTCTGCGCTCTTTTGGACCGGGTCTTAGTCCTCGTCAACAACCCTGAGCTTGAGCAGGCCTGTCCGGCTCTCGACCGCGCGCGGCGCATCGTCGTCGCCCTCTGCGCGGCCACCGGGGACTTCGAATTCCATCGCCTCGATCTTGGCGCCGCGTTTCGCCAGCTTGTCCGAGGAGGTGATGATCATCTCCACATCCTTCTGCGCCGCCAGGAAATGGCTCTGCAGTTTCCGGGTCCTGTCGTCGAGCCGACCGAGGTCCTCCATCAAGCGGATCACCTCGCCCTGGATCAGATGCGCCTGCTCGCGCATCCGCTGATCTTTCAGAACGGCCTGGATCACCTGGATGGAGAGCATCAGAAGCGACGGTGAGACGATCACCACCTTCTGCCGATGCGCTTTCTGCACGATACCCTCGAAGTTTTCGTGGATCTCGGCGAAGATCGATTCCGATGGAACGAACAGGAAGGCCATGTCCTGTGTTTCGCCCGCCAGCAGATATTTTTCCGAGATATCGCGGATATGGACTTCCATGTCCCGCCTGAACTGCTGCGAAGCAATTTTCTTGTGATCCGGGTTCTCCGTATCGCGGATGGCATTCCAGGCTTCGAGGGGGAATTTCGCGTCAACCACCAGGGGCGGCGAACTGTTCGGCATCCGGATCACGCAGTCCGGGCGAGAACCGTTCGACAGCGTCTTCTGGAACTCGTAGGCGCCCATCGGTAACCCATCGGCGACGATCGTCTCCATCCGCGATTGCCCGAAAGCCCCGCGCGTCTGCTTGTTCGACAGGATCGCCTGAAGACCAACCACGTCCTTTGCCAGCGACTGGATGTTGTTCTGCGCCGCATCGATCACGGCAAGCCGCTCCTGCAGCGTGCGCAGATTGTCATGCGTCGATTTCGTCTGTTCGGTGATGGTGGCGCCGAGCCGGTGGGTCATGCCGTCCAACCGCTGGCTGATCGACTGGTTGAGCTCTGCCTGCCTGCTGCCGAAGACCTCCGCCATGGTCGCGAGCCGTCCCTGCATTTCGGCCTGTGCCTTCAAAAGTTCCGCAAGCCGCGCTTCTGCCGCCTCGTCCCGTCGTGCAGCCTCTTCCATCAGCCGCGCCCGGGCAGCCGACGCGCGGATGGAGATCACGATGAGCGCAAGAATGGGCGCGAGGATAACCGCAGCGGCGAGCGCCACGAGGAACGCGGGTGAAAGGGTGACTGAGCCGATGGTCACCGCCGGGATGTCTTGGATGTTCATGCCGCGATGATAGCTGATTCGGCAGGGCCGAACAGATCAAAGAGTGAACGCCGAGGCAGCAGGAAGAGTATCCTGAGTTGAGGCGAGAAAAAATGCGCGAAAACGGAATTGACGAAAAGCAAATTCAACGTGGGAAACTGAACTTTCTCCGCTCTCATTCCTCGTCTGACGCAGCGTAAAGCTAAAAAACACGCCAAATCGACAACCGAACGTTTACCATTTTAGAATTCCCTTATTGTTGTTTATCAGCGATCGCTGATGTTTTCGAGCCAGGAAAGTGATGTGTCGGCCATGGTGTCGCAAAGCGAAAATGCAGATCTGAAAAACCGCCTCCGTTTCCTCGGTTTGGATGACAAGGGTCGGGAAACCCTTCGTCGACTCGGCCCTTTGATCCGCAAGAATATCGGCGGTGCGCTCGACATCTTCTACGACAAGATACGCAAGGTCCCGGAAACCGCCGCCTTCTTCCGAAATGACGACCACATGAAGGGCGCCAAGAAGCGCCAGGAAGAACATTGGGGTATCGTCGGCACTGCCGAATACAACGAAAGCTATGTCGAAGGCGTCACAAAGGTGGGCAAGGCCCATGCCCGCATCGGTCTTGAACCGCGCTGGTACATCGGCGGCTATGCTCTGGTCCTGGAGCGGCTGGTGCATGCGGTGGTGCGCGAGCGTTGGCCAAGCCGTTTCGGCAAACGCAATTCGGAGCAGCTTGCCGAGGATATCTCGGTGGTCGTCAAGGCCGCCATGCTCGACATGGATTACTCGATCTCCGTCTATCTCGCCATCCTGGCCGATGAGCGTAAGGCCGCCGAAGAGGCGCGGTTGAAGGCAGAGTCGGAACAGGCCACCGCCCTTGCTGCCCTTCGCGGGGCGCTCGCCAAGCTGTCGGCCGGCGATCTCGACGCCCGCCTGCCGAACGATCTGCCGGCGAACTTCGTGCAGATGGCGCAGGACTATAACGCCTCGGTCGATTCCCTGCGGGCGACGATCTCGACGGTCCGCCAGTCGGCAGACGAGATCTTCAAGTCGACGGCGGCGATTTCGGATGCCACCGACGATCTCGCCCAGCGCACCGAACAGCAGGCAGCAGGGCTTGAGGAAAGTACGGCGGCACTCCACGAGCTGACCCAGAATGTCACGCTGACCGCCGACGGAGCGAAGGAAGCCTCCCAGGTCGTCGGCGTCGCGCTGACAGAGGCCAGGGTCTCGGAAGAGGTCGTCTCCCGTGCGGTTGATGCCATGGGCGCGATCGAAAAATCCTCCGAAGAGATCTCCAAGATCATCGGGGTCATCGACGAGATCGCCTTCCAGACCAATCTTCTCGCCCTCAATGCGGGTGTCGAGGCAGCGCGTGCCGGCGAGGCCGGTCGCGGCTTCGCCGTCGTGGCTCAGGAGGTTCGCGAACTTGCCCAGCGTTGCGCCAATGCCGCCCGCGAGATCAAGAACCTCATCTCCCAGAGCTCCACACAGGTCGAATCAGGCGTCGGCCTCGTCAACAACGCCGGTGATGCGCTCGGCAAGATCATCGTCCGCATCGGCGAGATCAACGAGATCGTATCCAAGATCGCATCGGCGGCTGCCGATCAGTCCGGTGGCCTGCGCGAGGTAAACACCTCGGTTCAGTCCATGGACCAGATCACCCAGCGCAACGCTGCCATGGTCGAGGAAAGCTCGGCCCAGACGGCGACACTGCGGGAAGAGGCGGGCCGTCTGGTCCAGGCTCTGCAGGGCTTCAAGACCAGCGGAAACTGGTCGCATTCGGCGGGGCATGGCGCTGGCGGCACCTACCGCATGGCATCCTGATCCGCTCCGAAGCGTTCATGACGGCGCGGAAAGCGCGCCGTCATTTAGAAACTGTTTAGCAAACCATGACAGTTCTGATTGACAACAATCAAACGAGAGTCCGCGTCGCATCATGAAATCGCAATACCAGAACGACCTCGCCGAGCGTCTCGAATTCCTCGAGATCGATCAGAAGACGCGCAGCACGCTTGCCGAACTGCGTCCGTCCATCAAGGACGTCCTGGGCGGTGCGCTGGACAAGTTTTACGCCAAGGTCACGAAGACCGGGAAGATCGCGACCCATTTCCGCGATAGCGCCCATATGAATGGCGCAAAGAACGCCCAGATCGGTCATTGGGACAAGGTTGCGGGCGGCAATTTCGACGAAAACTATGTGCGCGGCGTCACCGCCGTCGGCAAGGCGCATGCCCGCATCGGGCTTGAGCCCCGCTGGTATATCGGCGGCTATTCCATGCTGGTCGGAGAACTGCTGGCGGGCGTGCTGGTCAAGCACTGGCCTTTCCCCTTCGGCAAACAGCATGCGGTCTTCCTCGGGGAAAAGCTGCGCGCCGTTGTCAAGGCGGCCATGCTCGACATGGACTACTCGATCTCAGTCTACCTCGAGGAACTGGAAACGCGGCGCAAGACGCTCGAAGAAGAGCGCGCCCGTTTCGAGGCGGACCAGGCAATTGCCATGGAGCATCTGCGTCGGGGTCTTGAGGCACTGGCCCAGGGCGATTTTGAAGCGCGCATGACGACCGACCTGCCGGAAAATTTCAAGGAAATGGCCGGCTATTACAATGACACCGTCGATCGCCTGAATACCTCCTTTGCCGCCATCCGCCGTGCCTCGGAAGAGATCCTGAACGGCACGGATGCGATCGCCCATGCATCGAGCGAGCTGGCGAGCCGCACCACGCGCCAGGCAGGCGGTGTGCAGGAAAGCTCCACGGCGCTGCAACAGCTCTCCGTCAGTGTCAGCCAGACAGCCGCCAATGCCGAACGCGCCTCCCAGGAGGTGCGCGACACGCAGCAGCAGGCCAAGAGCTCCGGCACCGTGGTCTCCCAGGCCGTCTCCGCCATGGGCGCGATCGAAAAGTCCTCGACCGAAATTTCGAAGATCATCGGCGTCATCGATGAAATCGCCTTCCAGACCAACCTTTTGGCGCTCAATGCCGGCGTCGAGGCAGCGCGTGCCGGTGATGCCGGCAAGGGTTTTGCGGTGGTTGCCCAGGAAGTCCGCCAGCTTGCCCAGCGGAGCGCCGATGCCGCCAAGGAGATCAAGCAGCTGATTTCCCAGAGTTCGGATCAGGTCAAGGCCGGTGTCGGTCTCGTCACGGGCACCGGCCAGGCATTGAACGACATCATCACCCGCATCGATGCCATCGACACCTTCGTCTCCGACATTGCCACGGCCGCCAAGGATCAGGCGATTGGCCTCAACGAGGTCAATCAGGCGACCCGCAACATGGATGTACTCACCCACGAGAACAGCGACATGGTGGAACGGACGTCGGAGGAGACACGCCGTCTGCGTGCCGAGGTCGCCGGTCTGGTCGACCAGCTTTCGCAGATCCGCACCCGTGCATCCGCCGTCGGCTCCACCATGCGCCACACGGAACGTCGCGTCGCCTGACCGGTCACGAAACGGAAGACCTAAGCGTTTTTCCGTTTCCTCCGCCCGGAAGTTGCGCTAAGGGAGGCCATGACCATCAAGCCTCTCATCATCCTGCCCGATCCCCTGCTGCGCCAGGTATCTGCGCCCATCGAGCGCGTCGATTCCGAGCTCGAGCAGTTCATCGACGACATGCTGGAAACCATGTATGACGCGCCCGGTATCGGGCTTGCGGCGATCCAGGTCGGCGTGCCGCGTCGCCTTCTCGTCATCGATCTCGCCAAGGAAGGCGAAGAGCCCGCACCGCTGGTCTTCATCAATCCTGAGATCCTGAAGTCCTCCGACGAGCGCTCGGTCTATGAAGAAGGCTGCCTGTCGATCCCGGACTATTACGCCGAGGTCGAACGCCCGGCCGCAATCACGGTGAAGTCGATCGGCCGCGACGGCAAGGAGCAGCTGACGGAGGCCGACGGCCTGCTCGCCACTTGCCTTCAGCACGAAATCGACCATCTCAATGGCGTACTCTTCATTGATCACATTTCCCGTCTGAAGCGCGAGATGGTCATCAAGAGGTTCACCAAGGCCGCCCGTCAGAAGATCTGATCCCGGCGTCTATCCATTCGCGCGTTGAGGCAGATACGATGGCACTTCGCATCATCTTCATGGGCACGCCGGATTTTTCCGTAGCGACCCTGAAAGGGCTGCATGCGGCAGGCCACGAAATCGTTGCCGCCTATTCCCAGCCGCCGCGTCCCGGCGGCCGCCGTGGCCTCGACCTGCAGAAGTCGCCGGTCCATCAGGCCGCCGAAGACCTCGGCATCGAGGTCCGCCACCCCCTGAACTTCCGTGACCAGACCGATCGCGAGGCCTTCATCGCGCTGAACGCAGACGTCGCCGTGGTCGTCGCCTATGGCCTGCTTCTGCCCGAGGCCATCCTCAACGGCACGCGGCTCGGGGCCTATAATGGGCATGCCTCTTTGCTGCCGCGCTGGCGGGGTGCGGCACCGATCCAGCGCGCCATCATGGCCGGCGATGCCGAAACCGGCATGATGGTGATGAAGATGGACAAGGGCCTCGACACAGGCCCCGTCGCACTCACCCGCAAGGTCACGATCGGCCCCGATATGACCGCCGGCGAACTGCATGATGCCCTGAGCCTCGTCGGCGCCGAAGCCATGGTCGAGGCGATGGCGAAGCTAGAAGCCGGCGCGCTGCAGACTGTGGCCCAGCCGGACGAGGGCGTGCTTTACGCGGCCAAGATCGACAAGGCCGAGACCCGTGTGGACTTCTCCCGCCCGGCCACCGAGGTCCACAACCACATCCGTGGCCTCTCACCCTTTCCGGGCGCCTGGACCGAGATTGAGGTCGGCGGCAAGCCCGAGCGGGTCAAGCTCCTCGCCTCGCATCTGGTTCAAAAGGAGGGAGCGCTTGCCGCTCCCGGGACAGCAGTTGACGACTGGCTGACGATCGCCTGTGGCACGGGCGCGGTCAGCCTCGTGCGTCTGCAGAAAGCAGGAGGCAAGGCGTTGAGCGCGGAGGATTTCCTGCGCGGAACGCCGCTGCCCAAAGGCACGGTGATCGCCTGATGCCGCGCTTCCGCATGACCGTCGAATATGATGGCTCGGCCTATGTCGGCTGGCAGCGCCAGGAGAACGGCCACTCCATCCAGGCCGCCCTCGAACAGGCGATCCTCTCGCTCACCAGTGAAGCCGTCGTCATCCGAGGTGCCGGCCGCACCGATTCCGGCGTCCATGCCATGGGCCAGGTCATCCATGCCGATCTCTCCCGTGACTGGGTGCCGCACAAGCTGCGCAATGCGCTGAACGCCCATCTGGCGCTCGCCTCAGAGCAGGTCGCCGTGCTCGACGTGCGCGCCGTGCCGGACGAGTTCGACGCCCGCTTCTCGGCGTTGCGTCGTCACTATCTCTACCGGATCATCACTCGCCCGGCGCGCCTGGCGCTGGAGGACAAGCGCGCCTGGTGGGTGCCAAAGCCGCTCGACCACGAGGCCATGCATGCGGCCGCCCAGCAGCTTGTCGGCCATCACGACTTCACCACCTTCCGCTCCGCCCATTGCCAGGCGGCAAGCCCTGTCCGAACGCTCGATCGGCTGGATGTGACGCGCTCGGGCCATCTCATCGAGATCCGCGCCACGGCCCAGAGCTTCCTGCACAATCAGATCCGCTCCTTTGCCGGCACGCTGAAGCTCGCAGGCGAGGGCAAGATGACTCCGGCGGAAGTGCGCGCGGCACTCGAAGCCCGCGATCGTGCCGCCTGCGGTCCCGTCGCGCCGCCTGAAGGGCTCTACTTCATGGCCGTGGACTATCCCGGTGACGAGCCGTTCAAGGGCTGAGGGTCTTATACCAAGTGTCGATCCTATGGGTTCTTATCATCGACACTTGGTATTAGCCCGGATAGACGCCGAGATACTGTTCCAGCAGTTCGGCAATGATCATCGACGGCACCAGCAGCACCATCACGATCGTGGATACCATCAGCAATTGGTCACCGACGATCATCCGGATGATGCGGAAAAGGGCGGCGATGACTGAAACCATCAGGATCAGCCAAAGCAGCGCAACCACACCCGCCAGCGCCGGCAGGAACATCATCATCAGGACGAGCAGGCCGTAGGAATAGGAGATCGGCAGCGCCAGCCAATTGATGACCACCACCATCGAGGAGAACTTCTCACCGATCCCGATGAGCAGGCAGAGTACGCCGAGCAGTACGAGCGGGAAGATCCAGTTCGAGGCCTCGACCAGCGTCAGGCGGAAGAAGAACAGCGCTCCGGTTTCTGTCCCATCCGGCAGGCCCTGCAGGTAGAGCAACCGCCACCAGGCGAAGGAGACGAGGATCGCCGGCAGGGCCCAGACGACGGACCAGAAGGATCGGAGCGCGCCGCGCTCGGTGAGATCGAGATAGGAAAAGCCGGCCGGATCCTGCTTGAACAGCAGCCAGAGACCTCTCAGATAGAATTCGACCTCCTTAAGCGTCGGCATGGGCGAACCACTGCTCGATGAAGGTCTGGTAGATGACGGTCAACGTCTCCAGATCCGAGACGGCGACCCGCTCGTCGACCATATGCATGGTCTGGCCGACAAGGCCGAATTCGACGACCGGGCAATAGTCCTTGATGAAGCGTGCATCCGACGTGCCGCCCGTGGTGGAGAGCTTGGGCGTCCTGCCAGTCACGGTCTCGATCGCACCGGAGAGCGAGGCGATCAGCGCATTATTGCGCGTCAGGAACACATGGCTCGGCCGCTCCGACCAGACGATGTCGTAGCCGATCGCGGCGCGGTCCGGACGAAGCTCGGGATCGACGGCGGCGGCATCGAGCCGGCGGACGATCTCGGCTTTGACGCTGTCGGCGGTCCACAGATCGTTGAAGCGGATGTTGAACTTGAAGCGGGCAGATGCCGGAATGACGTTGGTCGCGGCATTTCCGACATCGATGGTCGTCACCTCAAGGTTGGAGGGCTGGAAGTTCTCCGTGCCCTGATCGAAGGCCGGGAACATCAGGCTCTTTGCAAGCGACAGTGCTCCACGTACCGGGTTGTCGGCGAGATGTGGATAGGCCGCATGGCCCTGAACGCCCTTCACCGTCACGGTACCGGAGACCGAGCCACGCCGGCCGATCTTGATCATGTCGCCGAGGGTGTCGGGATTGGTGGGCTCGCCGACCAGGCAGGCATCCCAGCGCTCGCCACGCTCCGCTGCCCATTCGAGCAGCTTGATCGTGCCATTGACGGCAGGTCCCTCTTCGTCACCGGTGATCAGCAACGAGACCGAACCCTTCGGCACCTTGCCGGCTTCGACGAGCCGCGCATAGGCGGCGATGAAGCAGGCGATCCCGCCTTTCATGTCGACGGCGCCACGCCCATAGAGCATGCCATCACGGATATCGCCAGAAAACGGGCCAGCGCTCCAGTCACCTTCGGCGCCGACAGGCACGACATCGCTATGGCCGGCAAACATCAGGTGCGGCCCCTCGGATCCGGCCCTTGCATAAAGGTTCTCGATGTCGGGCGTACCCTCGTCTTTGGCAATCATCCGGTCGACCTTGAAGCCGAGCGGTGACAGGAGGTTTTCGAGCACATCAAGCGCGCCGCCTTCGGCAGGCGTGACGGAGGGGCAGCGGATGAGGGCCTGGAGAACGTCGACGGGATTTGTAGCGGTCATGGACACTGATACGGGAATGGCCGCATGCCGGTTCAGGACCGGAAGGGCACCTTGAGGATCAGCGAGTGTTAGCCGATCCGCTCGGGCCTGTCACCCATGGAGCATGGTCAGCCGGCGCGCGCGTTTGACGCTGGGCCGTAGCGATTGGATGTGGCCGACGAGGGCCACACACAAAGAAGAAAGAAAACAATCAGTGAAAAGGCTGGGATGACAAGCAGCGCGGCCCCGATGCCCGGCAGACCTATGTCATGCAATCGCTTGATGCCGAGCATGATCAGCGACACCATCGAGAGTGCGATCGAGGCGAAGAACAGCGACAGCAGCTCCATGGTCAGCGTTTCATCCGAACCGCGCGCTGTGGCGAGTGCGACAAGGCCGGCATTCACCATCATCCAGAAGGCCGAGCCGAGGATGAAGACACGCCGACCGATGCGCCCGTCCCACTGGAAGAGCGCCCAGCCGACCGATGTCTCCTGCCCCGGTCCGGACATGATGGATCAGTCGCGCAGCAGTTCGTTGATGCCGGTCTTCGAGCGGGTCTTTTCATCGACGCGCTTGACGATGACCGCGCAGTAGAGATGCGGCGCCGGCTGCCCATTGGCCATGACGGCATTGCCCGAGGGCATCGAGCCGGCAACGACGACGGAATAGGGCGGCACTTCGCCATACATCACTTCGCCGGTGGCGCGGTCGACGATCTTGGTCGACTTGCCGATATAGACGCCCATGCCGAGAACCGAGCCTTCGCGAATGATGCAGCCTTCGACGACTTCCGAACGCGCACCGATGAAGCAATTGTCCTCGATGATCGTCGGACCGGCCTGCAGCGGCTCAAGCACGCCGCCGATGCCCACACCGCCGGACAGATGCACGTTCGCGCCGATCTGGGCGCAGGAGCCGACGGTGGCCCAGGTGTCGACCATGGAGTTCTCACCGACATAGGCGCCGAGATTGACGAAGGACGGCATCAGGACGACGCCCTTGGAAATGTAAGCCGAGCGGCGAACGACGGCGTTGGGGACGGCGCGGAAACCGGCCGTGCGGAATTCGCTTTCGCCCCAGCTTTCGAACTTCGACGGCACCTTGTCCCACCAGGTCGAAGCACCCGGGCCGCCCTTGACGACTTCCATGTCATTCAGGCGGAAGGACAGGAGCACGGCCTTCTTCAGCCACTGATGCACAGTCCAGGTGCCGTCTTCGCCGCGGGCTGCGACGCGAACCTTGCCGCTGTCGAGCAGGTTGAGGGCCGTTTCGACGGCATCGCGGATCTCGCCCTTGGTGGAGGTCGAAACCGTATCGCGGTTGTCGAAGGCCGCTTCGATGACGTGTTCGAGCTGGGTGAGATCGGAGGCGCTCATCTGAATTCCTTAAACTTCGTTGTCTACCGTGGGGATGGAAACGATCAGGATCTGATCGAAAATTCGCGCAAAGCTCTAGCGCATAAAGGGCTGGAAGAAAACAGCCGGCGGAGCCCCGCGCGTTGGAAAGGACAAGGCATGGCACGGTGGAAGAATGGCAAGCACAGGCGCAAGGACGGATCCTGGGATCCGCTGAAGGATAGCTCGACCGACAAGCAGAGCGCTCAGGTCATTCCACGCACCCCGCAGTCGGCCTCTTCCTCCTACACGCTCGCTTATGTCGACGATGAATTCCTCTGCCGCGAGGAGCTTCGTCCCGTCCGCCTGCAGCTCGAGCTCCTGAAAACGGAGATGATCCTGACCGAGCGCAGCGTCAAGTCAACGGTGGTGATGTTCGGTGGCGCGCGCATTCCGGCCCCCGGCCAGGCCGCCTGGGCGGCCAAGAACGACATCCAGAAGAAGAACCTGGAAAACGCCTCGATTTATTACGAAGAGGCCCGCAAGTTTGCCCAGCTCTGCTCGGCCCAGGCCAAGAAGATGGACTACCACGAATATGTGGTGGTGACCGGTGGCGGCCCGGGCGTCATGGAAGCCGGGAACCGTGGCGCGTCGGAAGTGGGCGCGCCCTCGGTCGGCCTCAACATCGTGCTCCCGCATGAGCAGGCGCCGAACCCCTATGTGACGCCGGAGCTCAGCTTCAACTTCCACTATTTCGCCATCCGCAAGATGCATTTCCTGATGCGGGCCAAGGCGATCACCATCTTCCCCGGCGGCTTCGGCACGCTGGACGAACTCTTCGAGACCGTGACGCTGATCCAGACCAAGCGCATGGCGCCGATCCCGCTGATCCTCTTCTCCCGCGCCTTCTGGGAGGACATCATCAATTTCGAGGCGCTCGCCGCCTTCGGCACGATCGCGCCCGAGGATCTCGACCTCTTCCAGTTTGCCGAAACGGCCGAAGAAGCCTGGAAGATCATTGCCGACTTCTATGACCTGAACGACGAAACGGCCCCGTAAAGGGCCGTCCGTTGTCTTTTGAGAAGGTCTGGGGCGCCGATTAGCGCATCATTATGGGACGCTTCGGCATATCGTCGGCGCTGATGAAGCCATCCTTGTTGCGGTCCATCCGGGTGAACATCCGGTCGGCCATGGCAGTCGCTTCCGCCTGGCTGATCTGGCCGTTCTCGTCGGTATCGGCGACCCGCATCATCCGGCCTTCGCCGCGCATTCCGTCGCGATCTCCACCACGCTCAGCGCGTTCGTTGTGCCAGCCATGGCGCTTGCCGTCATGGTCTCGGCCATCCCGACCCGGACCGTCATCGTTCATCGCCTGCTCCTGCGGCGCGCCATCGGGCGGCGTCGGGGCATCGGCCCTGGCGGCTTCGCGTTCGGCGCGCATGGCCTGCATCGCAGCCTTACGCTCTTCGCGCATGGCTTCCCGATGCTGCCGCATTTCGCCAGGCGTCAGCACGCCGTCCTTGTCGGCGTCGATCGAGGCGAAGAGCGCGGTTCCGGCAGCATTTGCCTCTTCCTTGCTGATCTTTCCGTCCTTGTTGATGTCGTGCTGCTGCAGCATCTGCACGAACATCACTTCCGGACCGCCACGGCCAGGGCCGTCGCGCCGGTCGCCGCGGTCCTGCGCAAATGCGCCGCCGGCGGTCGTGCCGATCATGAGAGAGGCTGCCACGGCGGCCAGCGTCAGGGTCTTGCCGTTCATTTGGTATCCTTTCGAGTAACTGCTTCGATGGGATGACCGTAGCGGCGACAAGCCGTCGCACCTACTTAACTCTCGGTAAGCTGCATGAAACTTTCGTAAGCTTTTGCTCACGAGTGCTGCGGCAACAGCGCCTGCAGAAAGCCGGTGAGATCGTCTGTCAGATAGTCGACGGTGTCGCCATCGACGTGGTCGACCCGCTCCCAGGTTTCCAGGATCGCCGTTCCCAGATTGCGGGGTACAAGCAGCACGGTCTTCATGCCGAGCGCCTTCGGCACCGTCAGATTGCGCGGCAGATCCTCGAACATCGCGGCATGTTTCGTGTCGATGCGGTTGAGGCTTGCGAACTTGTCATAGGTGGCGCCTGCCGGCTTCGGCACGTAGTCGGCGGCAACGATGTCGAAGATGTCGTCGAAATGGTCGAGAATGCCAAGTGCCCGCGCAGCGGCCTCAGCATGCGCCACAGTGCCGTTGGTGAAGATGAATTTGCGACCCGGCAGCTGTTTGATCGCAGACCCCAGCGCCTCGTCCGGGATCAGCGCCGAATAGTCGATGGCATGCGCCCTCTCGAGAAACGCGTTCGGATCCACCTTGTGGTGCAGCATCAGCCCGGCCAGCGTCGTCCCGTGTTCGTGGTAATAGCGCTTCTGCAGAAGCTTCGCCTCGGCCGGCTCCAGCTGCAAAAGCTCGGACACGAAGGCGGTCATGTTCGTATCGATCTGCGCGAAGAGGTTGATGTGATGCGGATAAAGCGTGTTGTCGAGGTCGAAGACCCAGTCGCGCACATGGGCGAAATCGGCGGGCGATGGGGTCTTGGCTGGGCTGTTCATCAGGTCCTCTTGGGGCAGTGGTGGGCGGCTGCGGAATGCAGGCCGCCGCCGGCGCATCGGCCTCTAATTAGCATTGGTCGCGGCTTCGGGAAGTGCTATCTGGAAAAGATGGGAAAGAAGATGTCGATAGCGGCAATGGAACGGGTCGTGGTCCTGCAGGACCGCAAGCGCCTGCCTGCGCGCTTTCATCCGGTAAGCGCGGGCACCATCCGTTACCGTCAGAGCTGAGCCGTCCGGCCCGCGTTTCGAACGCCTGAGGCCAACCGCCACCCTTTCCCAACTCCGCCGCATGCCTGCCGACGCGCGCTGCGGCTTTTCTGGACACTTTCCCATGGAACTCTGGGCCATCATCACGGTAGGCAGCGCCTTCCTGCAGAACCTGCGTTCGACGCTGCAAAAACACCTGAAAGGCAAGATGGGCACAACCGGCGCCACCTTTGTGCGTTTCGGCTTCGGCCTGCCCTTTGCCTTCCTCTATCTCGCCATCCTGCATGTCGGCCTCGGCCGTCCGCTGCCGGTCCCGGGGCTGACCTTTGCGATCTGGGCCGTCATCGGCGCGCTTGCACAGATTAGTGCGACCTTCCTGCTGGTCCACCTCTTCTCCTTCCGAAACTTCGCCGTCGGAACCGCCTATTCGCGCACCGAACCGGCCCAGGCCGCGCTAATCGCGCTTGTTCTGTTCGGTGAAACAATTGGGCTTGGTACGGCAGCCGCGATCCTCGTTTCGATCCTCGGCGTGATGCTGATTTCGGTGGCGCGCACGGCCTTCACCCCCGTCAGTCTCCTGACATCAGTGACCAGCCGCACTGCACTGATCGGCCTTGCCTCCGGCTTCTTTTTCGGCATCTCTGCGATCGCCTATCGCACCGCTTCCCTGTCGCTGGCCCCGAGCCTGCCGGCGCCCGATGCCTTAGTCCAGGCCGGCTACACGCTCTGCGTCGTCATCACCATCCAGACGCTGTCGATGCTTTTGTGGATGGTCTGGCGCGACCGGGCGGAACTCACTCGCGTCCGTTCCGCCTGGAAGGTCAGCGCCCTCGTCGGCTTCGTCGGCGCCACGGCCTCCTTCGGCTGGTTCACGGCGATGACCCTGCAGCAGGTGGCGGTGGTCAAGGCGCTGGCCCAGGTGGAGATGCTCTTCACCTTCGCCTCCTCGGTGCTGTTCTTCAAGGAGCGCATCAACAGGCTCGAGATCGCAGGATGTATGCTGATCGTATTCGGGGTGCTATTGTTGGTTTTGGTGTGAGGGCGGGCGCGACGCCCATCTCCCCCCTTGCGGGGGAGACTTCGGAGCGGTGGCCGAAGGCCAGAAATCGATCCAGTGAATCGATTTCAGCGAACGGAGGCCAGAGCGCGACGCCGCGCGAAGGCTATGAGAGGAATTGGCCCGATCAGGGCCAAACCTCAGATTTCGCAAGAGGGGGGCTCGGTCAGGGTGTTCCGACGGAACGGACCCCCTCACCGGGAAAATCTGAAGTTTAGGCGGCTTGCGCTCGCCTAAGCCTTGGATTTTCCATCCTCTCCCGCAAGGGGGAGAGGAGCGCAGCCATGCCCCCCTCTTCAAAGCAGACACCCTTGCCCCGTTGCGACCCATTCCGCCGCACGATACACCGGAGACACGCGCGCGCCGAGAGCGGGGAGACAACATGCACACCAAGACACCCGCGACACCAACGATCAGCGCCGACGCCGCGCATCCATACCCGAAGCGCTGGACGGCGCTTCTGGTGATGATGCTGGCGAACTTCATGAACCTGCTCGACGTCACCATCGTCAACGTTGCGCTGCCGAGCCTGCAATCCGAGCTCGGCGCAACCTCCAGCCAGATCGAGTGGGTTGTCGCGGGTTACGTTCTGGTCTTCGCGCTTGGCCTGCTTCCGTTCGGGCGACTCGGTGATGTCCGGGGCAAGAAGCAGGTCTTCATTGGCGGTGTCGCCGCCTTCACCTCCGCCTCCTTGCTCTGTGGTCTCGCCCCGGATATCGGCTGGCTGGTCGCCGCGCGTCTGCTGCAAGGCGCCGGTGCTGCCATCATGACGCCGCAGGTGCTGGCAATTGCCCAGATGATGTTCCCGCCAAAGGAGCGGGCGTCCGCGTTCTCGCTGTTTGGCTTGAGTGCCGGCCTCGCCTCGGTCTCGGGCCCGATCCTCGGCGGATGGCTGATTGCGCTCGACCTTTTCGATCTCGGCTGGCGACCGATCTTCCTCATCAACATCCCGGTCGGGATCGTCACGAATCTGCTTGGCTGGAGGCTGATTCCAGCACTTCCGCCGAAACCCGGCCTGAAGAATGATTTCGGTGGCATTGCACTGGCCGCCGCAACCATCTTCTGCGTCATCTTCCCGCTGATCGAGGGCCGTGGCTTTGGTTGGCCACTATGGTGCTTCGTGATGGCCGCAATGGCTGTTCCATTCGGTCTTGCCTTTGCCCTCTGGGAGCGGCGCCAGCACCGGCTGAAAGCGCCCGAATTGCTGCCGGTCGCGCTGATGAAGAACCGCAACTATGTCATCGGTTCGCTGATGACGGCGACCTTTTTCTCGACCTTGCCGGGCTTCTTTCTGATCTTCGCGATGTTCCTGCAGCAGGGTTATGGACTGACCCCACTGCAGTCCGGCGTGACGACGGTGCCCTTCTCCGTCGGCATCTTCATCGCCTCGCTGATTTCCGGCCGATTGGGCACCATCACCCCGCGCTTCCGCGTCGTACTCGGCGTGGTGATGGTCATCATCGGCATGGGATTGCTGCGCACCGAAATCCAGACGGTCGGCGAGACCATTGACCGCATGGCGCTTCTGCCCTGGTTCCTGCTCAGCGGGCTCGGCATGGGGATCGCGATCGCTCCGATGTTTCAGCTGGTGCTGGCCGGCGTCCCGCCGCAGGATGCAGGTGGTGGATCGGGCGCGCTTCAGGCGATCCAGCAGGTGGGAAGCGCGCTCGGAATCGCGATCGTCAGCGAAATCTTCTTTTCCGACCTGGCCCGCAAGGCGGCGCAAGGTTTGAGCGGCGGGGCCGTCTATGCCGAGGGCCTGAGCCTCGGCCTCATCTACAACTTCGTCGCTTATGCGATCGTCCTGGTCGCCGTGCTGTCGATGCGCACGGTGACGCCGGGAAGCGAGAAGCTGGAGCGTCCGCTGCCGATCGAGTGACCGGCTGCGGACGACTGCGTCGGCTTACGGAACGAGCAGTGTGCCGGCACCGGTCTCGGTGAAGAGCTCGAGCAGCACGGAATGGGCGGTCTTGCCGTTGAGGATGACGACACCCTGCACGCCGGCCTGGATGGCCTCGATGCAGGTCTCGACCTTCGGGATCATGCCGCCGGAAATCGTGCCGTCCTTGATCAGCGCATGCGCTTCGGCAACCGACAATTCCTTGATCAGCTTGCCGTCCTTGTCGAGCACGCCGGGCACGTCGGTGAGGAAGAGCAGGCGTGACGCGTTGAGAGCACCTGCGATCGCGCCGGCAAAGGTGTCGGCATTGATGTTATAGGTCGCGCCGTCGCGGCCGGGAGCGACCGGGGCGATGACCGGGATCATTTCGGAGCGGGCAAGCAGGTCGAGCAGCGTGCGGTCCACTTCGACCACTTCACCGACGAAGCCCAGATCGAGCACGCGCTCGATATTGCTGTCGGGGTCGCGGACCTTCTTCTGCGCCTTCTCGGCAAAGACCATGTTGCCGTCCTTGCCGCACAGACCGATCGCCCATTCGCCGGTCTGGTTGATCAGCGCGACGATTTCCTTGTTGATCGAACCGGCCAGCACCATTTCGACGATCTCGACCGTCTTCTGGTCGGTGACGCGCAAGCCGTTCTCGAAGCGTGATTCGATGCCCATCTTGGCGAGCATGGCGCCGATCTGCGGGCCACCGCCATGCACGACGATCGGGTTGACACCCGACTGTTTCAAAAGCGCGATATCGGCGGCAAAGGCCTTGCCGAGTTCGGGATTGCCCATGGCATGCCCGCCATATTTGACCACGATGGTCTTGTTTTCATAGCGCTGCATGAAGGGCAGGGCCTGGGCGAGAAGCCGAGCCTGCGTTTCGCTTTCGGAAGCTGACATGGGAAACCTCACTTTGGATCGCGGCCTTTTAGCGCATCAATGCGACGGAGGGAATAATTCCGCCGCAATATAAGCTCCGCCAAAAACGCTTCTTCTTCTCGTCGCATTGTCCGTTGATGATGAAACGCTATATTTCAGCCAACTGCACCAGGGGGCTTAATGGAACGCGACGATATCGGCGGTTTGCTGGCCCGTGTGGCGCTGAAGGATCGTGCCGCCTTTGCCTTGCTCTATGGTCGCATTTCGGCGAAACTTTTCGCCATCTGCCTGCGTATGCTGAAAGACAGGGGAGAAGCCGAAGAGGCGCTCCAGGATGTGTTCGTCAAGATCTGGCACAAGGCCGGGAGCTACACGGGCGAAGGCGACAATGCCTATCCATGGCTTTGCGCCATCGTCCGCTACCACTGCATCGACCGTCTGAGGGCGCGTCGACCGCAGGGGGAAGACTTGGATGCGGCGGCTGAATTGGCCGATCTCGCACCAGATCCGGAACAGCATGCTGTGCTCAGATCTGAGGGCGGTCGCATTGACACCTGCCTGGAGGCATTGGATCCTGATCGGGCGCTCGCCGTCCGGCAGGCCTATGTGGAGGGACTGTCCTACCAGGAATTGGCGGATCATTTCGCCGTTCCGCTGAACACGATGCGCACCTGGCTGCGGCGCAGCCTTTTGAAACTGAGAGAGTGCATGGATGAGCACGCCTGACCAAAGCAAGGGAGATCGATCGCGGGACGAAGTTCTCGCGGGCGAATATGTCCTCGGCGTTCTCGCCGGAGCCGAGCGGCAGAGGGTCGAAGAGCGCCTGCGCCACGACCGATCCTTCGCGGCCATGGTCAAGCGTTGGGAAGAAAACCTCACCCAGTTCAACGATGACTATGCCGAGGTACCCGCTCCGGATCAGATACTCTCCAAGATCGAAGACCGGCTCTTTGCGTCGCCCGCACAGGTGACTGCAGTGAAGGGCAGTCTCTGGAATTCGCTTTGGCTGTGGCGGGGTTTGAGCTTTGCCTCGATCGCGGCCCTCGGCCTCGTCGTCGGGCTGGATTATGCCGAACGCATGCGCCCGAAGCCGCAAATGGCTCTCACCGCAGAACTTGCCGGCGAGAACCAGGCGATTGCGCTTCACGCCAGCTACGACGGAAGCTCGGGTCGCCTCGCGGTCACCCCTGTGGCGAGCGGTGGAGCCGATCAGAAGTCGCTGGAACTCTGGCTGGTTGAAGGTGAACAGGCGCCCATTTCGCTTGGCGTCCTGCCGCAGACCGGGCAGGGCGAGCTCGACGTACCGGAAGAGCTGCGTGCCCGTCTGACCAGCGGCGTCGTGTTGGCCGTCAGCCTCGAACCCTTCGGCGGCTCGCCGACCGGCAAGGCGACCGGTCCTGTCGTGGCGCTGGGCGAAGTGCGTCCCTGAAGAAGAAATTTCGGTGTAAAATCAATGAGAAAAATCATCAGGCGGCCGAAATCTTCGAGCCGCCTGAAACTTGTTTGAACAGGCTTCCGTCCTTGAAGGTGTTCCCGCTGACGGGAATGAAACTCGATGTCCCGCCCGAAACACAGGGACACGATCGCGAACACCAAGGACAGAGGAAACCGTAATGTTCAAGACCGCTCTTCGCCCCCTCGCATTCTCCGCAGCCATCCTGGCAGGCGCTGCCGCAGCCTATGCCGCCAATCCGATGGTCGGCGGTGGTGAAATGCTCGAAACCAAGAACATCGTCGAAAATGCCGTCAACTCGAAGGATCACACGACGCTGGTTGCTGCCGTCCAGGCCGCAGGCCTCGTCGAGACCCTTTCGGGCGCCGGCCCGTTCACCGTCTTCGCCCCGACCAACGACGCCTTCGCCAAGCTGCCGGCCGGCACGGTCGACACGCTGCTGAAGCCGGAAAACAAGGCACAGCTGACCAAGGTCCTGACCTGCCACGTGGTGGCAGCGGATGTCATGTCGGAAGCCCTCGTCAAGATGATCGCCGATGACGGCGGCGAACACGACGTGACCACGGTTGGTGGCTGCGTGCTCAAGGCCAAGGCTGCCGACGGCAAGGTAACGCTCACCGACGAGAACGGCGGCGTATCGACCGTCACCATCGCCGACGTCAAGCAGTCGAACGGCGTCATTCACGTCGTTGACGCGGTGATCCTGCCGAAGATGTGAGGGACTTGGTTAGGCCCGGTCTCCGCCGGATAGGGCCGGCCTGATCGGAGCCTGAGCGTCAAAGGCTCCGACCGACGGCCTCGCTGATTGCCCCGCGCAATTGGTCGAGGCCGTCACCTTTTTCAGAGGACGTCGAGAGCACGACCGGGAAGGCGGCTGGCCGCTTCTTGATCTTGTCCTGCGTCTCGGTGATCAGCTTCGCCACGCCGGGCGCCTTGATCTTGTCGGTCTTGGTCAGCACGATCTGGTAGGACACGGCGGCCTTGTCGAGAAGGCCAAGAACTTCCTCGTCATTCTTCTTCAGCCCGTGGCGGCTGTCGATCAGTACGTAGACCCGCTTAAGCGTCGCACGACCGCGCAGATAATCGAAAACGAGCTTGGTCCAGGCATCCACCTGTTCCTTCGGTGCCTGCGCATAGCCGTAGCCCGGCATGTCGACGAGCGCCATCGGCGGCAGATCCTCGCCTTCACCGGAATAGCCGTCCGGCACGAAGTAATTGAGCTCCTGGGTGCGGCCCGGCGTGTTCGACGTGCGGGCAAGACCCTTCTGGCCGACGAGCGCATTGATCAGCGACGACTTGCCGACATTCGACCGCCCTGCAAAGGCCACCTCAAGCGGTCCTTCCGGCGGCAGGAATTTCATCGACGGCACGCCGCGGATGAAGATCCAGGGCCGGCCGAAGAGCGGCAGGTCATTCTTGTCGTGTGCATCGGTCATGGGTCTGGCCTTTCTTGAGCCGGACAGATCCGGGTTTTGACCCGGAAAGTCAAGCAGCAGCGGTCGGAACGGATCGCGACGCCTGCCGCGCATGGCTGATCAGATAGGTGAAGAGGGCAGCCATCACCAGCGCGCCGCCGAGGATCGTCCTACCGGACGGGATCTCGTTGTGCAGGATCACCATCCAGACGGGGGCGAGGATCATTTCGGCCGTGCCAATCAGCGCTGCGAGCGCCGACGGGATCAAACGCGCGCCGGTGACGTAGAGTGCCATGCCAAGGCCGAGATTGAGCGCGCCGAAGCAGAACAGCAATCCCAGATCCTGCAGGCCGACGGTAAATGCGCCAGCCTGGGTGGCCGCGATGGCAGAGGCAATGAAGGATCCCGCACAGGCGGCCGGCGTCATGCGGATGCCGGGATAGCGGCGGGTGAGGACGGTCATGCAGGCAAAGATTGCCGGGATCGCCGCGGCAAGCGTCAGGCCGAGGACAGAGCCACCTTCGCCGATCGAGGCTGAAACCATGATGCCAACCCCGAGGATCACGGCGAGAATGGCCCCCCAGGTGACCGGAGTGATCGGCTCGGCCAGCACGATGCGCGCCAGAAGGGCTGCAAACAACGGGATCGAGGCCATGAACAGCACCACATTCGCCACCGGTGTCATCGACACGGCAAGCACGAAGAAGGTGGAGACGAGAGCAAAGCCGACGGCGATGAAGAAGCCGGGCCAGCCCATGGCCCGGAAAAGCCGGATCGTGCCGTTGACCCTGTCGCGGACCAGCATGAAGGCGAGCAGGAAAAGGCCGGCGAAAAGACAGCGCCAGAAGACGATCGTCCAGCCATCGGTCACCCCGATGAAACGCTGGATTGCTCCGCCATAGCTCCACGCGATGGCCGACCCGGCGACCAGCGCGATACCAAGCCAGGAGCGTTGTGTGGAGGACGAGATGTCTGTCATCGGATCTTTCGGTCACCAAAGAGAAAGCCCCGGCATGGCCGGGGCTTTTCAAGTCACTTGGTCTGAGCCGGCTTTCGCCGGAAGATATTGGCGATGTTCTTGAACAGCTCGATCTCAACGCCATGGCGCTTCATGATCAGAGCCTGCTGCAGGATCGACAGCGTGTTGTTCCAGGCCCAGTAGATCACCAGACCGGCGGGGAATGTGCCGAGCATGAAGGTGAAGATGACCGGCATCCAGTTGAACAGCATCGCCTGGGTCGGATCCGGCGGGGTCGGGTTCATGCGCATCTGCAGCCACATGGTGACACCCATGATGATCGGCCAGACACCGAGATGCAGGAAGGTCGGCGATTCGAAGGGCAAAAGGCCAAAGAGGTTGATGAAGCTCGTCGGATCGGGCGCGGACAGGTCCTGGATCCAGCCGAAGAACGGGGCATGGCGCATTTCGATCGTGACGTAGATGACCTTGTAGAGGGCGAAGAAGACCGGGATCTGCAGCAATACCGGCCAGCAGCCCGCCACAGGGTTGATCTTCTCGTCCTTGTAAAGCTGCATCATCGCCTGCTGCAGCCCCATCCGGTCGTCCTTATATTTCTCCTTGAGCTCTTCCATCTTCGGCTGGACGCGCTTCATGTTCGCCATGGAGGCGTATTGCTTGTTGGCAAGCGGGAAGAAGATCAGCTTGACCACGATGGTGGTGAGCAGGATGGCGACACCGAAGTTGCCGACCAGATGGAAGAAGTAGTCCATCAGGTGGAACATCGGCTTGGTGATGAAGTAGAACCAGCCCCAGTCGATCATCAGGTCAAACTTCGGAATACCAAGGTTTTCCTGATAGCTGTCGATGACGGGAACCTGCTTGGCACCGGCGAAGACCAGCGTCTTGACCGAGGTGCTCTGACCGGCCGGGATGCTGACGGCATCGTTCTTGAAATCGGCCTGGAAGCGGGGCTGGCCATCGGTGAAGTGTGAGAAGCGCGATTCATAGGGGAGCGTCTGCTGCGGGATCAGCGATGCAGCCCAGTATTTGTCGGTAATGCCCAGCCAGCCGCCGGTTGCCTTGGCATTGGTAACGGCCGCTTCCTCGATGTCCGTGTAATCGTGCTCGACAAGGCTGCCTTCGGCTCCGAGAACGCCGAGGAACCCTTCGTGCAGAACGAAGATCGAAGGCGTGGACGGCTTGGTGTAGCGGGTCACGCGGCCATAGGGAGCAAGGCTTGCGGATGCCGTGCCGTTGTTCACGATCTTGTCTTCCACCGTGAACATGTAGTGTTCGTCGACGGCGATCGTACGGGTGAAGGTCAGACCGGCTTCATTCATGTAGGTAAGCGTGACCGGGGTGGTTTCGGTCAGCTTTGCACCCTCCGGAGCGGTCCAGACGGTGTTCGGACCGGGGACGGAGCCGGCATTCTCGCCAGCGATGAAGCCAAGCTCGGCAAAGTAGGCGTCGCGTGTCTCAGCCGGATTGAAGAGCGTCACGATCGGGCTCGTCGGATCGACGGTCTCGCGATATTCCTTGAGCTTCAGGTCATCGAAACGCGCACCGGTCAGATTGATCGAGCCGATCAGATCCTGGGTTTCGATAGCGATGCGCGGCGTCCCGGCGACAGCGGCCTCACGGGTTGCTTCCGCAGTTGCGACACCGCCTGCCGGCAGGCTGCCATCGACGGTCGCCGCCGGGGTGGTCGCCTGCTGCTCCGCCTGGGCCTGCTGCTGGGCAAGCTGGGCTTCCTGCGCCTGGCGCTGAGCCTCGATGCGCGGGTTCATATAGAAGACCTGCCAGGCGAGGACGATCACCACCGATAAGGCAATCGCGATGAAATAGTTGCGGTTGTTCTGCATCACTCTTTCCTGGGAGCGGTCTTGTTGGACCGTGAGTTGTTCGTCTGGCGGTTTTCGATGCGGTGGACCAGCTGTTTGGACAGTTGATCAAAGGGTATGTCCAGCACCTCGCGCCGGGCGACAATGACATAGTCGTGTCCCGGCTGCATTGCAAACGCCGCATTCAGTCGCACGGCTTCTTTTAGCCTGCGTCGCATGCGGTTTCGCTCCACTGCATTGCCGTGTTTTTTGGTGACCGTGAAGCCCACGCGGGGCGGCGCATCATCCTTGCGGTCGAGCACTTCCAGAAGGAAGGTACGACCTTTGCGCGCTTCGCCGTGCCTGACGGCGAGAAACTGAGGCCGGCTTTTGAGCCGGCCAACAGATGTCTTGGAGTCCGTGGACGTCATGGGCCCGTCAATCTCGTCGGGCTCATCCGGCCTTAGGCCGAGAGCTTGGCGCGGCCGCGAGCGCGGCGGGCGTTGAGCACCTGGCGGCCGCCCTTGGTGGCCATACGCGCACGGAAGCCGTGGCGGCGCTTGCGAACAAGCTTGGAAGGTTGGAAAGTACGCTTCGACATTTATTTAATACCGCGGTGTGCGGCCCTTCTTGGATGTGCAAATTGCAACAGCGTTTTGGTTCGTCGCACGGGTAAGCGCCGCCGGGCGCCTGTTTCCGAACGTGCGCGGCTTATAGTGTCAGGGCGGACAGGAGTCAATCAGGCCCGGTTCAAGCCTTTGATACCCAACAAAGGCGAAAAAACTTCGCCTCGCCACACATCCGCCACGCAGTTTCCTTCGTTAACATGACCAAACTTTCATGTTTCTTTGCGCCCTTCGCATGGTAGGGATGGCGCAGTGGATGAGATAGCATGAAATTGCCTTGGGCAACGGTTCAGATCGGACGTTGCGGTTGGGGACGACGGGAATAGGGGCCTATGCTCGACCGGCAGGACACTAATCTGCAGGCCGACCTCTCCGGGGGGTACGCCATGCCGTCCCGCATCCGGGGGCTCTCGGGCAAGCTCCTTTGGCTGACAATTGCCTTCGTCATGGTCGCCGAAATCCTGATCTTTGCACCCTCAGTTGCAACCATGCGCCAGCGGTGGCTTCAGGACAGGCTCAATACGGCGGCCGCCGCCGGTGTCGTGATCGATGGTCTGCAGCCGCTTGAGATGCCGCGCGGCGTGCAGGAAGACACGCTGGCAACGACCGGAACCAAGGCCATCGTTCTGCGCAAGGACGGCACCTCGCGGCTTCTTGCCGTGACCCAGATGCCGAGCGAGGTGGACGCCGCCTTTGACCTGTCCGACTACTCGGAGCTCGCTTCCATTCGCGATGCTTTCTACACGCTGATCTTTGGCGGTGACCGCCTGCTGCGGGTTTATGGGCCGATCGCGGAAGGCAGCGATGTCACCGTGGAAATCGTCATGGATGAAGCGCCACTGCGCAAGGCGATGTTGGGTTATGCCCGCAACATCCTCGTCGTGTCGCTGATCATCTCCGTCATTACGGCCTTCCTGATGTACCTCGCAATCAACCGGGTGATGATCATGCCGGTCAGGCGGCTCGCGCGGAGCATGCAGGCGTTTGCGGAACATCCGGAGGATCCGTCCCGCATCCTTCCGGCCACCACGGGCAACGACGAGATCGCCGTTGCCGGGCGCCATCTCTCGCGCATGCAGGACCAGTTGCAGAAGACGCTCCGGCAGCAGAAGACGCTGGCCGACCTCGGTCTTGCAGTTTCCAAGATCAACCACGACATGCGCAACATCCTGGCATCCGCGCAGCTCATGTCTGACCGACTGGTCGATGTGGAAGATCCGCTGGTCAAGAGTTTCGCCCCGAAGCTGCTGCGCACCATCGACCGCGCGGTCGGCTATACCAGCGAAGTGCTCTCCTACGGCCAGACCTCCGAGGCCGAGCCGCGTCGGCGCCGCTTCCTTCTGTCGGAAGTTTGCCAGGAGGTGAGGGACCTTCTGCATCTGAGCCACGAAACCGGCATCGAATTCGTCGACAATATCGGGCCTGACCTGGAGGTGGATGCCGACAGCGAGCAGTTGTTCCGTGTCATTCACAACATCTGCCGCAATGCCGTCCAGGCGCTCGCCACCTACACGCCCGAGGACCCCGACCACGTCCGCCGGATCACCGTATCGGCGCAGCGCACCGGTTCGGTCGTCGCCATCGTCATCGACGACACAGGCCCCGGCATGCCGCGCAAGGCGCGTGAGAACCTGTTCACTGCCTTCCGTGGTTCGGCCCGTTCCGGCGGCACTGGCCTTGGTCTTGCGATTGCGCGGGAACTTGTGATTGCCCATGGCGGCACAATCGCGCTTGTGGAAAAGCCGGGCCCCGGCACCATGTTCCGTGTCGAAATCCCCGACAGGCCAGTGGCTCTCGACGACTGGCGCGCCCGCGCCTGATTGGCCCCAGCGGAGCGTGTGACAGGAAAATGTCTCTTTTTTCGAAAAGGGCGCTTGCAATCCTGATCGTCCCGCTTTAGAGGATCGCCACACGCCGACGGACAGTCGGCCTTGGCAAGCACCCGTAGCTCAGCTGGATAGAGCACCAGACTACGAATCTGGGGGTCAGGAGTTCGAATCTCTTCGGGTGCGCCATTCCCTCCCAAACTGACGTGGTAAGCGACAACCATTTGCGCGGCTTTGAATGCGTTGTGTCGTCATTACCTGACCTGTGTCGCTACGCAGCCGATCGTCGTCGCCCCCTCCCAAGCACAAAATAAATTCTCTTGGATGTTAGGTCAGCCTGATTTAACACGACGGACCGGCAACGTTGCAGATCCTGCCCTGTGACGTCTTACCTTGAGATGCCGTATCAGCTTGTGCTCTGGAAGAAGACGGGCCCGCATGGCGGCGGAAGAATCAATCGGCCTAGGAAAACGACATGAGATGGAAGCGCACTCTTCAATTGCTCGACGTTCACGCCGAGGGTGAGATCGGCAAGGTCGCGGTCGGCGGTGTGCCGAAAATTCCAGGTGAGACCGTGGCCGAGCAACTGCTCTGGCTGAATACCGACCCGAAGGGCGAGGCATTGAGACGCATGCTGGTGCTTGAGCCGCGCGGCGCGCCGATTGGCTCCGTCAACCTGCTTCTGCCGCCCAAGAATCCTGCGGCGGACGCGGCCTTCGTCATCCTGCAGCCCGATCAGGCGCATGCGAGCTCCGGCTCCAATTCGATCTGCGTCACAACGGCGCTTCTCGAGAGCGGCATGGTGGAGATGCAGGAGCCCGAAACGATCGTAATGCTGGAAACGGCGGCCGGCCTCGTCAAGGCGACAGCGACCTGCCACGACGGGCGCTGCGAGCGCGTGAAGCTGACGATGGTGCCCTCCTTCGTCCATGAGCTGGACGTCGCTCTCGATACGGAGCGTTGGGGCCGTATCACCTTCGACCTGAGTTACGGCGGCATCTTCTATGCGCTGGTTGATGTCGGTCAGGTCGGGCTGACCATCGAGAAGGGCAACGCCCGCGCCCTCGTCGAGGCGGGCATGATCCTGAAGGAAGAGATCAACCGGACGATCCCCGTGATGCATCCGGAGATCCCCGCGATCTCGGGTGTCGCCTATGTCATGTTCCGCGATGTCGACCCCGACGGTGCAATCCGTACCTGCACCACCATGTGGCCGGGCCGCGTCGATCGTTCGCCCTGCGGAACCGGCAATTCCGCCAATCTCGCCACGCTTCATGCCCGAGGCAAGGCCAAGGTCGGCGATGTGATGCTGTCGCGCTCGATCATCGGTTCCGAGTTCGAGGTCGGACTGTCCGGGCTGACGCAGGTCGCCGGACGTCCGGCGGTAATCCCGACGATCAGCGGGCGCGGCTTCACCTTCGGCCTGCATCAGGTGGCGCTCGATCCCTTCGATCCCTTCGAGCGCGGCTTTGCCCTGACCGATGTCTGGGGGCCGTCATCAGGCTCGATTGGTTGACTCTACCCCGCCGATTTCTGCATTGTTTCAAATTGAATTGAATTCGATCTTATGCAGTAGCTGAATTGTAAGGGTCTTGGCTGGGGGCATCTTGCTATCGGTCAAGGCTGACGAGTAAGTAATCTCAACCGTCATGAACGCGACAAGTATTCCGTAAATGAAAGCAAACGCTACTACAGGTTCCGCCCTGCCGCTCCCGGCAAGCTCGCTCCCGACACTGCGCGGCTGCGCAATCTTTGCTGGTTTGTCGGTTGAAGAAGACCGGGAATGGCTTGCGCGCTGCCACTCCCGAACCTTGAGCGCCGGCGAGAGTCTGGTCGATTTCGAAGACATGTCGAAGGATGTCTTCATTGTTCAGACAGGCGAGATTCGGGCCGTGCTCCGGTTTTCGGTCGGCAAGGAAGCGATTCTGGGCAGTTTCAAGCGTGGCGACATTTTGGGCGAGCAGTCGGCAATCGACGATATGGCGCGCTCCGCGAGTCTGATGGCCGTGAGCGACGCGACGGTGACAGTCATCCCCTGCATCGTCTTCCTCGATATCCTGAGGCAAAGATCGGATGTGGCGCTGGCGCTGCTGCAGCTGCTGTCGAAACGCATCCGGGCGATGAACGACCGTCTCTCGGAACTGTCGTTCCTCGACACCAAGCACCGGCTTTACAACACTCTGCTCAGACTTTCCCGAGTTCGCAACGACGGTGGCCGCGAGCGCATCATCTCCCCGCCGCTCGTGCATGCGGAACTCGCCGAACATATCGGTGCCAGCCGTGAAACGGTTTCCCGCGAGATGTCGAGACTGGCGCGGGAGCAGCTGGTGGAGCGCACCAGCCGCGCAATCGTGCTGAAGAATCCCGTTGAGCTTTCACGACGGATCTCGCGCGCTCTCGAGGGCTGAACGCCCTCGCAGGACTAGGGATAAATTACGCCCTTGCGCAGGATGACATTGGCGTAGAGGCGCGGCTCGCCGGTCTGGACGACGGTATGGGCCGCCTTGACGCGATTGTAGAAGTCGGCGCCGACCAGTTTGGTCACCGGGACCTTCGGCTCGTGGCGGGCGCAGCAGTCGATGATTTCCTGATGTACGGGATCAACCTGATCCGGCTTGCCGCCGACTACCGAGCGGAAGATCGCCTCCGGGACGAAGTCGTCGATCGGCATGACGCTGAGGATTGCGTTCAGCACCGGGACCAGCGCGTGTCCGTCGAGGCGCACCAGCCGGCGGGCATGTTCCAGCGCCGGATAGTTTCCGTCAACGATGGCGATTTCGTCGCCATGGCCCATGGCGCGCAGCGTGGCGAGAAGTTCGGGGCTCAGGAGGGGATCAATGCCCTTCAGCATGGGTGGTATCCTTGAACAACACGGTTTGATCGATGAGGTAGCGGTCGAAGATCGGCAGGCTGGCGCCGCCGATGGCGCGGGCCTGATCGCCCACTTCGCCTTCGACGATGTCGGGGATCACGACACCCTGAAGGTCGAGACGGTTCATGGCCTCGATGGTGGCCTTCACCAGGCGGTGGCGGACCCAGGCGGGAAAGCCACCATCGATGATGGCAGCGGCAAAGTCGATGATCGAGGCAGCCGCAATGACGGCCTGGGCAAGCGCGGCTGCCGTATCCTGTATCCAGATCTCCAGCGGCTCGCCAAAGTCGATCCACTCTTCCGCCGCATACCAGAGCGGCTGCGGGTCGAGACCGCGCTCGCGCAGCAGGTTCTCGAGCACGAAAATCGAGGCGATGTCGAGCAGCTGCCGGGTCTGGCCATGCTTGTCGCGCACGGGAAGCGGTCCGATCGCCCCGGCGGTGCCCGTGCGGCCAACGAACAGCGAGGAATTGACGACGATGCCGCCGCCGATGAAGGAGCCGATATAGAAATAGACGAAATCCGGATAGCGCTGCCCGGCGCCGAAGACAAGCTCGGCGCCGCAGGCGCTGGTTGCGTCATTGCGCAGGTAGACGGGATGGCTCATGCGAGACTGCACTTCGACCTGCAGATCGACCTTGCGCCAGATCTCCATGGCGCCCTCGGGCGCGCCGACTTCCTCGGCCCAGTTCCACAATTCGAACGGTGCGGCAATGCCGATCCCGGCGATCCGTGCCCGCAGCGTCTCATCCATATCCGCTTCCATCTCGGCAATGCCGTCACAGATGAAAGGCAGCAGATGGTCGGGATGGGGGTAGCGATAGGTCCGGTGCCGCTGCTCGCGGATAATGCCGGCAAAATCCATCAGCACGAGGTCTGCGCTTCGGCGGCCGATCTTCACGCCAAAGGAAAACACGGCCTCCGGATTGATGAACATCGGAACCGAAGGCTGGCCGACGCGGCCACGGATCGGCTCGCCGCGCATCAGCAGTTCGTCACTTTCGAGCGAGCGCATGATGACTGAAACCGTTTGCGCGGAGAGACCTGTCAGGCGGGCGATATCCGCCTTCGAACAGCCCGGATTCTGGCGCACGAGCGAAAGCACCAGCCGCTCGTTATAGGCGCGCACGCGCACCTGGTTCGAGCCGCCGCCGGCACTCACCCTGGGCGCCGGATCCGCCAGTCGTGCAAAATCATCCTGTGACACTGAAGGTCGCTCCTCCCGACCGCTTTCTTTTACGAAAGCTCCCGCAGAATGTCACACCGATTTAATAATTCAACTGGATTTATTTATTGACAGCCCAAATGTTCTGATGTTCTAAATGGGCGCGTGGAGGAGTGGATGCCGTCTGGCAGCCGATCGGATCGCCAAGGGGCGACCCGTGCCGACACGTTGCGGCCGGAGGAGCTGGCCGATACCATTCGGGAGGATACCAAATTGAAAAAGTCTCTGATTACTGCTGCCCTGTCGACCCTGGCTCTCGGCGTTGTCTTCGCCGCTCCGGTACAGGCAGCCGACGTCTCCGCCTGCCTCATCACCAAGACCGACACCAACCCCTTCTTCGTCAAGATGAAGGAAGGCGCGACGGCCAAGGCTGCTGAGCTCGGCGTGACGCTGAAGTCCTACGCCGGCAAGATCGACGGCGATTCCGAAAGCCAGGTTGCTGCGATCGAAACCTGCATCGCCGATGGCGCCAAGGGCATCCTGCTGACGGCATCCGACACCAAGGGCATCGTTCCGGCCGTTCAGAAGGCTCGCGATGCGGGTCTGCTGGTCATCGCCCTCGACACGCCCCTTGAGCCGATCGATGCTGCCGACATGACCTTCGCGACCGACAACCTGCTCGCCGGCGAACTGATCGGCAAGTGGGCTGCTGCCACCCTCGGCGACGCTGCCAAGGACGCCAAGATTGCCTTCCTGAACCTCACCCCGTCGCAGCCGTCGGTCGACGTCCTGCGTAACCAGGGCTTCATGAAGGGCTTCGGCATCGACACCGTCGACATCAACAAGATCGGTGACGAAACCGATCCGCGCATCGTCGGCCATGACGTGACCAACGGCAACGAAGAAGGCGGCCGTACCGCCATGGAAAACCTTCTCCAGAAGGATCCGTCCATCAACGTCGTCCACACCATCAATGAGCCCGCTGCTGCCGGTGCCTACGAAGCCCTGAAGGCCGTCGGCAAGGAAAAGGACGTGCTGATCGTGTCGGTTGACGGCGGTTGCCCGGGCGTCAAGAACGTCGCCGAAGGTGTCATCGGTGCGACCTCGCAGCAGTATCCGCTGCTGATGGCGGCTCTCGGCATCGAGGCCATCAAGAAGTTCGCTGACACCGGTGAAAAGCCGGCTGCCACCGAAGGCAAGAACTTCTTCGACACCGGCGTCGCACTCGTCACCGACAAGCCCGCAGCAGGCGTCGAGTCGATCGACACCAAGGCCGGCACCGAGAAGTGCTGGGGCTGATACAGCCTCCTGCGCCTGACTGAAACAGAGGCGGGAGCTCAAGCTCCCGCCGATAGGCGCAACCCG
>LFEF01012665.1_pt1 | contig 89836 bp, 89 predicted proteins | sample 619371 | NCBI WGS metagenome assembly LFEF01 (sample SAMN03014291, study PRJNA259931) | freshwater metagenome | biome: lake; feature: waterbloom | place: China: Taihu Lake | collected 2006-08 | depth 0 m m
CGGCTGGCGGATCGAGCCGCCAGTGTCGGTTCCGGTGGCAGCGGGCAGCAGACGCGCCGCAATGGCCGCTGCAGAACCGCCGGAGGAACCGCCCGGTACGCGGGACAGGTCCCAGGGGTTCTTCACCGGGCCGTAGTAGCTCGACTCGTTGGCCGAGCCCATGGCGAATTCGTCCATGTTCAGCTTGCCGAGCGTGACCGTGCCGGCGGCGGCGAGGCGTTCCACCACGGTGGCGTCGTAGGGCGCCTTGAAGCTGTCGAGGATCCTCGAGCCGCAGCTGGTGCGAATACCCTGGGTGCAGAACAGGTCCTTGTGACCGATTGGCGCACCGAGCAGCGCACCGTTCTCGCCGGCGGCGCGACGCGCATCGGCGGCCTTCGCCTGGGCGATGGCGAGTTCATCGGTGACGCTGATGAAGCTGTTCAGTTGCGGGTCGAGCTGTTCGATGCGCGCCAGCAGGGTGCGTGTCAGCTCTTCGGCAGAAAAGCGCTTCTCCGCGAGGTTGCGGGCAATCTCGGCGAGCGTCAGGTTGTGCATGGCGGTGTCCTTCATCACTCGATCACCCGGGGAACCAGATACAGGCCTTCTTCCACGGCCGGTGCGATGGCCTGGTAGGCGTCGCGCTGATTGCGTTCGGTGACCACGTCGGCGCGCAGGCGCTGGGTGGTTTCCAGCGGGTGAGCCAGAGGCTCGATGCCGGTGGTGTCGACCGCCTGCATGCGGTCGATCAGGCCGAGGATATTGTTGAGGGTCTCGGTGGTGCGGGGCAGGTCGGCTTCAGACAGGCCCAGGCGGGCCAGGTGAGCGATCTTTTCCACCTCGGTGCGTTCAAGCGCCATCGGGTATCTCCAGCGGAAAGCGAATCGGGCTGCACCTTCCGTCGATTGACGGGGCGCGTGGCGGCGCGGGTTTGGCCGCAGCAATGGGCTTTCGGGCCCGGAAAAGCCGTCAATCTTACATGCCCCAGGCGCTTATCGGTAGCGTGCGCAGGGCACTGCGGCCAATGCGCGCCCCTTGTGGCGCCATGTTGCGGCCTAGCGCGTAATGGCTCACGTCTGGCGCTACGCGGGCGGACTCGTGCCTTGCCCTAAGTTCGCACCATTGTTAGAGTTTGCGGCACTTTTTTCCCCACGCGTTTGCCCCAGGGCCCTTTTCCCATGTTCAAGAAACTGCGTGGCATGTTTTCCAGTGATCTGTCGATCGACCTGGGCACTGCCAATACCCTTATTTATGTGCGCGATCGCGGTATCGTTCTCGACGAGCCGTCGGTGGTCGCCATCCGTAGCCACGGCAACCAGAAAAGCGTCGTCGCCGTAGGCACCGAGGCCAAGCGCATGCTGGGCCGTACCCCGGGCAATATCAATGCGATCCGCCCGATGAAGGATGGTGTGATTGCCGACTTCAGCGTTTGCGAAAAGATGCTGCAGTACTTCATCAACAAGGTTCACGAGAACAGTTTTCTGCAGCCCAGCCCACGTGTGCTGATCTGCGTACCCTGCAAGTCGACCCAGGTCGAGCGTCGCGCGATCCGCGAGTCGGCTCTCGGTGCCGGTGCGCGGGAAGTGTTCCTGATCGAAGAACCCATGGCCGCAGCCATCGGCGCCGGCCTGCCGGTGGACGAGGCGCGTGGCTCGATGGTCGTGGACATCGGCGGCGGCACCACCGAGATCGCGCTGATCTCCCTCAACGGCGTGGTCTACGCCGAATCCGTGCGGGTCGGTGGCGATCGCTTCGACGAATCCATCGTGACCTACGTGCGGCGCAACTACGGCAGCCTGATCGGCGAATCGACCGCCGAGCGCATCAAGCAGGAAATCGGTACCGCCTTCCCGGGCGGCGAGTTGCGTGAAGTGGACGTGCGTGGCCGCAACCTGGCCGAGGGCGTGCCGCGTAGCTTCACGCTGAACTCCAACGAGGTGCTCGAGGCCCTGCAGGAGTCCCTGGCGACCATCGTTCAGGCGGTCAAGAGTGCCCTGGAGCAGTCGCCGCCGGAACTGGCCTCCGATATCGCCGAGCGCGGTCTGGTACTGACCGGTGGCGGCGCGCTGCTGCGTGATCTGGACAAGCTGCTGGCCCAGGAAACCGGTCTGCCGGTGATCGTTGCCGAAGAGCCGCTGACCTGCGTTGCCCGTGGCGGCGGTCGTGCGCTGGAAATGATGGATCGTCACGCCATGGACCTGCTGTCCACTGAGTGAGTTAGCGCCTCGTCGCTCATGACAAGCCGAAAGCTCCGGTTGCGCCGGCTTTCGGCTTGTCGCGTTTAGCCCCAGCCATCAGCCAAGAGGTAGTCGCGATCAAGCCGCTATTTGCCAAAGGACCCATGCTCGGCGTACGCCTGTTGGTGTTCGTCGTGCTTTGTGTCGTGCTGATGGTGGTGGATGCCCGCTTCGACGCGCTGAAGACCGTCCGCAGCCAGATGGGCCTGGTGCTGACGCCGTTCTACTGGGTCGCCGATATGCCGGTGCGTATCTGGCGCGGGGCAACGGCCCAGATAGCCACCAGCAACAGCCTGATGGCAGAGAACGAGCGGCTCAAGGCCGAGGCGCTGCTGATGCAGCGGCGGCTGCAGAAGCTGGCCACGCTCACCGAACAGAACGTGCGCTTGCGCGAGCTGCTCAACTCCTCGGCACTGGTCGACGACCGGGTGCTGGTTGCCGAATTGATCGGCCTGGACCCCAACCCCTTCACCCACCGCATCCTGATCGACAAGGGCGAGAAGGACGGCGTGTTCATGGGGCAGCCGGTGCTCGATGCCAGCGGCCTGATGGGGCAGGTGGTCGAAGTGCTGCCGTACGCCGCGCGGGTCCTGCTGCTGACCGACGTCACCCACAGCATTCCGGTACAGGTCAACCGCAACGGCCTGCGCGCCATTGCGGTGGGAACCGGCAATCCGGACTACCTCGAGCTGCGCCACGTGGCCGAGACCGCCGACATCAAGGCCGGCGACCTGTTGGTCAGCTCCGGGCTCGGGCAGCGTTTTCCCAGCGGTTACCCGGTGGCGCAGGTGACCGAGGTGGTGCACGGTTCCGGTCAGCCCTTCGCCATCGTGCGTGCGGTGCCGACGGCGATGCTCAATCGTAGCCGCTACCTGATGCTGGTCTTCAGTGATTCGCGGACACCCGAAGAGCGCGCGGCCGCTGCCGCCGAAGCGCAGGCCGACGCCGATCAGAAAGCTGCCGCCGAAGGGGCCGCGGCGAGCCAGGCGCCTGGCGAGTCCGGCAGCGCTGCCGAAGACGCACAACCGGCTGCTGGTGCCGCGCCTGCGGCACCAGCGCAGGAGGCGGGACAATGATCAGTGGGCGTCCGAACAACGGTTGGGTCATCTGGTTCAGTCTGACGCTCGCATTGCTGCTCAGCGTCGCGCCGATGCCCGGCAGTGCGGAAATCGCCCGGCCGTTGTGGCTGGGCCTGGTGATTGCCTTCTGGTCGCTGACGTTGCCGCATCGCGGCGGCCTGGGTGCAGCCTTCTGCTTCGGGCTGGCGCAGGACGTGCTCGCCGGCACCCTGTTCGGCCAGAGCGCGTTGCCGCTGATTCTCATCGCCTTTCTGGTGCTGAGCCTGCAGCAGCGTCTGCGCATGTTTCCCCTGTGGCAGCAGAGCATGGTGCTGCTGGTCGTGCTTGGCCTCGCGCAGCTGGTGCAGCTCTGGCTCAACACGCTGACCGGCAATCGTCCGCCGACCCTGCTGTTCCTGGTGCCGGTGCCCATCAGCGCGCTGCTCTGGCCATGGGTCTTCGTGGCGTTGCAGGGTATGCGCCAGCGTTTTGCCGTTTATTGATCCTCTGCGCGCTGCGCATTCGGTCAAAAGTCTGCTGTTTTGTGTGGGTTTGTGTCGCTCGGCACGGGCCGTGCCTTGATGATGTATGGCATTTCTGAAATCATCCGCGCCGGGATGGCGTTCAGCCATCACCTGTTCCGCTTCAGACCACGACAAGCACAACAGCACGGGCGACGAGTATGGAAGCTGGCATTTCGATTTTTTCCAAGGCCGAAGGCACTCGCGCTCCGCGCGTTCTGCTGGCAATCAGCGCAGTCGGAGCGTTGCTGGCGCTGGGCATGAACAGCAGCTACACCCAGGCCGACGCTGCCCCGCAGGCATCACAGCTATCCACCCCGGCGGCACCCGAATCTCCTGCTGTGGGCGGTACCACCGCCGTTGAAGCCTCCGCCGAATCGCCGCGTGCCGAGCAGCTGAGCAGCAAGATTGCCGAACTCGACGCCATCCTTCTCGAAAAACAGAAGCTCGAAGACGCCCTTCGCACCGAGAAGAGCGAACTGGCGGCTGCGCAATTGCAAATGGCGAACAGCAAGAAGCTGATTCGCATGGAGGTAGACGAGTTTCTCGGGCAGAGCGCCGAGCGCAAGCGCCTCGACGAGCTGCTCGACGAGCACAAGCGCAATGCGGAGGCTGTGGCGGCCATTTCCGGGCGTGTCGAGGCGCTGGAAAAGGACCTGGGCAGCCAGCACCTGAAGTTTTCTCTCGCCGCGCGCGACGTCGAACGCCTCAAGTCGCAACTGGCGGCTGAAATCCGCGAGCGCAACAGCAAGAAGATTCAGAGCATCGCGCGCAAGCTGGACAAGACCATCCGCTTCGAACAGCCGGTGTCCTTCCGTTGCTCGGCCAGCAAGAGCCTGGCCGCGTGTCTCGCCGAGCACCGCAACGATGGTCAGATGTCGCAGTGGGTGCTGGAGAACTACCAGCGCGTCCTGGCCGACGACATTCGTGAGCAGGTTACCGAGCTGAGGATGGATCCCAGCTGGTATCGCTACCGCACCCGTACCGAGTTCGCTCAGGCGAGCATGAGCCTGGACGGTACCGTTCAGGCCCTGATGAATGTCGAGGCCACCATCAGCGCCAAGCAGATGATGCCCTGCGCCATCCTCGACGTGCCGTTCGAACAGTGCGACAGCAAGATGTATTCGCTGATCGTACGCAGCAACAAGTACGACGATCGGGTGCGCATCAATGATCAGGACCATGGCGCAACGCCGGTCTCGCTGATGCTCGACGGAGGCATCTACGATATTCAGATCACTTCCGGTGGCACGACCCAGAAGCGCACGCTGTCGCTCAAGGGCGACCAGGTGGTCAACTTCCGATTCTGAGTCATCCCCGGCCGGCGTAGCCTTTACGCCGGCCTCTGCGCCTTCCTCGACGTACCCGGATATGCGACGCTGTCGCTTATTTATCGTTGAGGACCCGCCATGGGCGCTTTGTTTCTTGCCTCGGCATCACCCCGTCGCCGCGAGCTGCTCGCGCAGATCGGCGTTCCGTTTTCCCTGCTCAGCGTATCCGTCGACGAGACGCCATCACCGACCGAAACCCCTGAGGCCTACGTCGAGCGCGTCGCGAGGGACAAGGCATTGACCGGACTGGCGAACTTGGACAATGACCAGGGCTGCGTGCTGGGCGCCGACACCAGCGTGGTGCTCGATCAGCACATTCTGGGCAAGCCGGTCGATCGTGCCGATGGTCTGGCCATGCTCGCGGCCCTGTCCGGGCGTACCCACCGGGTCATGACGGCAGTGGCCGTGGCCAGCCGCGAGGCTTGCGAAGTGCGCACCGTGATCAGCGAAGTGACCTTCCGCACCATCAGCGATGACGAGGCCGAACGCTACTGGGCCAGCGGCGAACCGTTGGACAAGGCGGGTGGCTACGCCATTCAGGGTTGGGGGGCGGTATTCGTCAGTCAACTGCATGGCAGCTACTCGGCGGTGGTCGGCCTGCCATTGTGCGAAACCGCGCAGCTGCTCGATGCGTTCGGCCTGGCGCGTTGGACCAAAGCCTCACGCTAGAGCCTTGCGGCTTCGGCCCGCAGGCCGGTTAGAATCGTCCAGGACCCGCAGCCAGAGCTGCCCATCAAGCCACCGCCGAGAACAACAATGAGCGAAGAAATCCTGATGAACATCACCCCCATGGAATCGCGGGTGGCGGTGGTGGAAAACGGTGTGCTGCAGGAGGTGCATGTCGAGCGCACGCAGCGCCGTGGCATCGTCGGCAATATCTACAAAGGCAAGGTGGTACGGGTGCTGCCCGGCATGCAGGCCGCCTTCGTCGATATTGGTCTGGACCGCGCGGCGTTCATCCACGCCTCGGAGATTTCCGCGCGCGAAGGCAACGCGGTCGAGCCGATCAATGCGCTGGTACACGAGGGGCAGAGCCTGGTGGTCCAGGTCACCAAGGACCCGATCGGCACCAAGGGCGCGCGCCTGACCACCCAGCTGTCGATCCCCTCGCGCTATCTGGTCTATATGCCGCGCACCAGCCATGTCGGCATTTCCCTGCGCATCGAGGACGAAGCCGAGCGCGAACGGCTCAAGCAGGTGGTTGCTGAATGCGTGGCGGCCGAAGGCATTCAGGAGGCCGGCGGCTTCATTCTGCGCACCGCCGCCGAGGGTGCGGGCCGCGACGAAATCCTCATGGATATCCGCTACCTGCGCCGGCTCTGGGAGCAGATCGCGGGCCAGATCAAGACCGCCGCCGCCCCGACGGTGATCTACGAGGACCTGTCATTGGCCATGCGCACCCTGCGCGACCTGGTCAATCCGCGGATCGAGAAGATCCGCATCGACTCGCGGGAAAACTTCCAGAAGGTCAGCCAGTTCGTCGGCGAACTGATGCCCGAACTGGGTGACCGACTCGAGCACTACCCCGGCGAACGCCCGATCTTCGATCTCTATGGCGTCGAGGACGAGATCCAGAAGGCGCTGGAGCGCAAAGTAATGCTCAAGTCCGGCGGCTACCTGATCATCGACCCCGCCGAAGCGATGACCACCATCGACGTCAACACCGGCGCCTTCGTAGGTCACCGCACCCTCGAGGAAACCATCTTCAAGACCAACCTCGAGTCGGCCACTGCAATCGCCCGCCAGCTGCGGCTGCGCAACCTGGGCGGGATCATCATCATCGACTTCATCGACATGGAGGACGAGGAGCATCGCCGGCAGGTGCTGCGCACCCTGGAGAAGCAGCTGGAGCGCGACCACGCCAAGACCAACATCATCGGCATCACCGAGCTCGGCCTGGTGCAGATGACCCGCAAGCGTACCCGCGAAAGTCTCGAACAGGTGCTCTGCGAGCCGTGCATGTGTTGCCAGGGTCGCGGCAAGCTGAAGACGCCGGAGACGGTCTGCTACGAGATCTTCCGCGAAATCCTGCGCGAGGCCCGCGCCTACCAGGCCGAGGGTTATCGGGTGCTCGCCAACCAGAAGGTGATCGATCGCCTGCTGGACGAGGAGTCGGGCAATGTCGCCGATCTCGAGGCTTTCATCGGCCGCTCCATCAAGTTCCAGGTGGAAAGCATGTATTCCCAGGAACAGTACGACGTGGTGCTGCTCTGAACAGAGGTACACCAGACCGCCAGGGCCGGGATAACCGGAGCGCATCGGCATGAACCGCCTCGCCGCCTTTCTCGTCACGCTGTCGCGCCAGTTGTTCTGGGTGGCCGCGTTCGGCCTGATTCTGGCTGCGCTTTATGTCAGCCTGGGCCGGCAGCTGGTGCCGCTGGTTGCCGAATACCGCACGGAACTGCAGGAAAGGGTGCGCACCGCCCTCGATATGCCGGTGACAGTGGGGCGCCTGGAAGGGCGTTGGGAGGGTCTTGCGCCGCGCCTGCTGGCGCATGACGTGCTGCTGGGCGAGGGCGACAGTGCGATGCGTCTGGATCGCATCGCCGTCGTGCCCGATCTGGCCGGCAGCCTCTGGGCTCGCTCATGGCGGCTGAGTTCGCTGGAGTTCAGCGGCGTGCACCTGTCTGTGCTAGAGGGCGAAGATGGCAAATGGCAGGTCAAGGGCCTGCCAGAGCGCGACGATGCGACGCCGCCCGATCCGCAGAAAATACTCGAGGCGCTCCAGCATATTCGTGGCCTGGCGTTGCTCGACAGCCAGATTACCCTGGAGCCCTTCGGTGATTCACCGCTGACCCTTAGCTACACGGACCTTTCGCTACGCACCGATGGCAATCGCTTGCGGCTGGACGGGCGCAGTGTGCTGCCGGATGGCCAGCCGCTGGCCCTGCGCCTGAACGCGCGCGTGCAGCCGCAGCGCTGGGCGCAGGCTGAGGCGCAGCTGTATCTGAGCCTGCCGCAAAGCGACTGGGCCGCCTGGTTGCCAGGCCGATTGACTGGCGCTTGGCAACTGCAGACGGCGCAGCTGGGGGGAGAGCTCTGGCTGCGCTGGAAGGCGCAGCAGCTCGAGCGTGCCGTGCTGCGGTTGAACGCGCCGCGGCTGCGTGCCGCCTATGCCGAGCATTCGCCGGTCCAGCTGGAGGATCTGGCGGTCGACGCCTACGTCGACCTGACCGAGCAGGGTTATCGGCTGCTGCTCGACCGCCTGGCTTTCGACCTTGATGGCGAGCGCTGGGGCGACGCGCGCCTGCTGCTGCAGGAGAGTCGGGCCGAGCAGCACTGGCGGCTGCAGGCCGATCGGCTGAACGTCGCGCCGATCGCCAACCTTGCGCGTGCGCTGGCGCCGCTGCCCGAGACGGCGGTGGAAACGCTGCGTGCGCTGCAGCCCAGCGGAACGCTGCGCAATCTGCGAGCGGACTTCTACCCCCAGATGGATTCGCCGCAGCGACTGCGCTTTGCGGCCAACCTGGAGCGGATCAGCTTCAGCGCGCAGAACTGGATTCCCGCAGTAGGCAATGGCAGCGGCAGCATCCAGGGTGACCTGGCCAGCGGTGAGCTACGCCTGGACAGCGATGATTTCAGCCTGCATCTGGCGCCTCTTTATCCTGAACCCTGGCGCTATCGGCACGGCGCCGGCCGGCTGACCTGGACGCTGGATGAGCAGGCTTTCACCCTCGCCGCCCCCTATCTGCGCGTCGACGGAGAGGAGGGCAGGATCGCCGGCGATTTCCTGATTCGCCTCGCGCGCGATCCCGACGTCGAGGACTACATGGACCTGCGCGTCGGCCTCAGCGAGGGTGATGCGCGTTACACCGAGAAGTACCTGCCGACGAAATCGCCGGCGTTGAGCCCGGCGCTGGTCGATTGGCTCAAGGATGCGATTCGCGCGGGCACCGTCGAGCAGGGCTACTTCCAGTATCAGGGTGCGTTGAACAAAGGTGCCCCCGACAGTGCTCGCAGCATCAGCCTGTACTTCAAGGTGCATGACGCCGAGCTGGCCTTCCAGCCGGGCTGGCCGGCCCTTCAGCAGGGGCGAGGCGAGGTCCTGGTGGAAGACAGCGGCGTCCGTGTGCGCCTTGCCGAAGGGCGGATTCTCGACAGCCGCGTGCATGACGTGACGGCGGAAGTGGCTCATGTCGGCAGCGGGCAGGTGCCGCAATTGGCGATCAAGGGGCAGGTCAGCAGCAGCCTGCCAGATGCGCTGCGCCTGCTGCAGGAGGCACCGATCGGGACCGGCGAGACCTTCGCCGGCTGGAAAGGGCAGGGCGAACTGGACGGTGCGCTCGATCTGCAGATTCCATTGGGCAAGGGCACGCCACGGGTCGTCGTGGATTTTGCCAGCAGCGATGCGGCGCTACAGATCACGGAGCCCGCGCTGGCGTTCGAGCGGCTCAGCGGCCGATTTCGCTACGACACCGCGCGTGGGCTGAGCGCCGACGAGATTCAGGCACGGCTGTTCGGGCGCGCCGTCAACGGCAAGGCGGTCGCGACCGGTTCGGTCGGCAAGCCGGCCTCGCGCATCGAGGCGCGGGGCAGCGTGGCACTCAAACCGCTGCTGGAATGGCTCGACGTCAAGCAGCCGGTGCCGGCCAGCGGCGAACTGCCCTATCAGTTGCGCCTGGAACTGGCGGCCGAAAGCAGCCAGTTGCAGATCGACTCGTCGCTCCAGGGCCTGCGCATCGACCTCCCGGCGCCGTTCGGCAAGGCTGCCGGCGTGCGGCGCGACAGCACATTGCGCATGTCCCTGCAGGGTGCGGAGCGACGCTATTCCGTACGGCATGACGAGTTGGCCGCGCTGGTCTTCGTCGCGCCCCCTGATGCCTGGGCGCAGGGACGCGGCGAGCTGCGCCTGGGTGGCGGTGCGGCGAATCTACCGGGGCGACCCGGGCTGTACGTCAAGGGGCGCCTGCCGGAGCTGGACTGGAATGCCTGGCGTGCCGTGCTTGATCAGCATGGCAAGGGCGACCCGCAGCAGACGACCGGCTCGCTGCTGCGGCAGGTGCAGGTCGATATCGATCGTTTCGAGGGCTTCGGCACCCGTATCGACAGGCTGGGCATCGACCTGCAACGCGGTTCTGCTGCCTGGTCCCTCGGCCTGCGCAGTTCCCTCGTCGGCGGCACGGTGCGTCTGCCGGACGCCGATGACGGCATCATCGTAGCCAACCTGACCCACCTGCGCCTGCCGGCGGCAGAGCCTGGCGAAGCCGCCAGTGCGCGGTCGGATCCCCTGGCCGACGTGGATCCGCAAAGCCTGCCGGCGATGGACCTGGCCATCGAGCGGGTTTCCCTTGGTGACGATCTGCTCGGCGCCTGGGCGCTCAAGCTGCGCCCAGTCGGCTCTGGTGTGGAGTTTCGCGATCTCGCGTTGCAGTTCAAGGGGGTGAGGATCAGCGGAAACGGAGGCTGGAGCGCAGGGCAGAGCTGGTACAAGGGGCGGCTGGAAGGCGGCAACCTGGCCGACGTGCTGCTGGCCTGGGGCTTTGCGCCCTCGGTGACCAGCGAAAGCTTCCGCCTGGATGCCGACGGGCGCTGGCCGGGCTCGCCAGCCTGGTTCGCCATGGCGCGCTATTCCGGCAGCATGCAGCCCCGACTGCGCAAGGGGCAGTTCGTCGAGGTGGACGGCAGCGCGCAGGCGCTGCGGGTGTTCGGCGTGCTGAATTTCAACTCCATCGGCCGCCGGCTACGGCTGGATTTCTCCGATCTGTTCGGCAAGGGCCTCAGCTATGACCGGCTGGACGGCAGCCTGCAGGCCGATGCTGGCGTTTTCACTACCCGCGAACCGATCACCGTGAGCGGCCCGTCGAGCAATCTGGAGCTGGATGGCACGCTCGACATGGCGCGCGACGAGATCGACGCCAAGCTGCTGGTTACGTTGCCGATCAGCAACAACCTGCCGCTGGCGGCGCTGATCGTCGGTGCGCCAGCGATCGGCGGCGCGCTGTTCGTGGCCGACAAGCTGCTGGGGGATCGCGTCGCGCGCTTCGCCAGTGTGCAGTACGACGTCAAGGGGCCGTGGCAGTCGCCGAAGATCAGTTTCGACAAACCTTTCGAGAAGCCCAACTGAGCCGGGTTCGCAGCGGGCTTCGCAACTCACCAGGGGGAGCCTATGTCCTTAGCCGTGATTCAAATGGCCACCGGGGCCGAGGTCGCGCACAACCTGGCCCAGGCGCGGCAACTGCTCGAACAGGCGGCGGAGGCCGGTGCGCGTCTGGCGGTGCTGCCGGAAAACTTCGCTGCCATGGGCCGCAATGATCTGCCGAGCCTCGGCCGCGCCGAGGCCATGGGCGAGGGCCCGATCCTGCCGTGGTTGAAACAGGCCGCCCGCGACCTCAGGTTGTGGATAGTCGCCGGGACCCTGCCGTTACCGCCCGACGATTGCCCGCAGGGCAAGCCCAACGCCTGCTCGCTGCTCATCGACGAGCAGGGGCAGCGGGTGGCGCGTTACGACAAGCTGCATCTATTCGACGCGGATGTCGCCGACAGCCGCGGCCGATATCGCGAGTCCGATGACTATGCGGCGGGCAGTCAGGTGGTGGTGGCCGATACGCCGCTCGGAAGGCTGGGCATGAGCGTGTGTTACGACCTGCGCTTTGCCGAGCTATACACCGCTTTGCGGGCGGCGGGCGCGGAATTGATCAGCGTGCCCTCGGCGTTTACCGCGGTGACCGGCGAGGCCCACTGGCCCGCGCTGATTCGCGCGCGGGCCATCGAGACCCAGTGCTATGTCCTGGCGGCGGCACAGGGCGGCGAGCACCCTGGTGGTCGCATCACCCATGGGCATTCGTCTATCGTTGACCCATGGGGCCGGCTGCTGTGCGAGCAGCCGAGCGGTGAGGCGGCTCTGCTTGCCGAGCGAGACGCAATCGAACAGGCCGCTATCCGCCAACGCATGCCGGTGCAACGTCACCGCCGATTTTCCGTACCGTGCCTGGGCACGGAACCTTTGGAGTAGATATGAGTGAACTGCTGTTACCCGTCACCGAGCGACTGCTGACCCCTGGAGGCCTGGGACTCGACGATCTGCCCGGTTTGCTGGGTGAGCTCGCCGGCCCCGGCGTGGATGCCGCGGACCTGTATTTCCAGGACCAGGTATCCGAGTCCTGGGTGCTCGAGGATGGCATCGTCAAGGAAGGCGGGTTCCACCTCGAGCAGGGCGTGGGCGTACGGGCGCTGTCGGGGGAGAAGACCGGCTTTGCCTACAGCAATGCGATCACTGCCGATGCCCTGCGTCAGGCCGCGCAGGCCGCCCGCTCCATCGCCCGTAGCGGGCAGCAGGGGCAGGTCAAGGTGCTCGGCAGGGCGGCCTTCGCGCCGCTGTATCATCAGGATAATCCGCTGGATGGCCTGAGCCGCGCCGAGAAGGTGGACCTGCTCAAGCGCATCGACGTAGCCACCCGTGCGCTGGACCCACGCATCAAGCAGGTCACGGTGAGCCTGGCGGGCGTATGGGAACATATTCTCGTCGCTGCCATGGATGGCGGACTGGCGGCGGATATCCGCCCGCTGGTGCGCTTCAACGTCAGTGTGATCGTCGAGCAGAACGGCCGCCGGGAGCGCGGCGGGCAGGGCGGTGGCGGGCGCACCGGGTATCAGTACTTCCTCAGCGAAGACCGCGCCATGGGCTATGCCCGCGAAGCGCTGCGCCAGGCGCTGGTCAATCTCGAGGCGGTGCCAGCGCCGGCCGGTTCGCTGCCGGTGGTGCTGGGGCCGGGCTGGTCCGGCGTGCTGCTGCACGAGGCCGTCGGCCACGGCCTGGAAGGCGACTTCAACCGCAAGGGCAGCTCAGCCTACAGCGGCCGCATCGGCCAGCAGGTCGCGTCGAAGCTGTGCACCATAGTTGATGACGGCACCCTGGCCGACCGCCGCGGCTCGCTCAGCGTCGACGACGAAGGTACGCCGACGCAGTGCACCACACTGATCGAGAATGGCATCCTCAAGGGTTATATCCAGGACAAGCTCAATGCGCGCCTGATGGGCGTCGCACCGACCGGCAATGGCCGCCGCGAGTCGTACGCGCATCTGCCCATGCCGCGCATGACCAACACCTACATGCTGGCCGGCGAAAGCGACCCCGAGGAGATCATCCGCTCGGTGAAGAAGGGCATCTACTGCGCCAGCCTCGGCGGCGGCCAGGTGGACATCACCAGCGGCAAGTTCGTCTTCTCCACCAGTGAGGCCTATCTGGTGGAAGACGGCAGGATCACTGCGCCGGTCAAGGGTGCGACGCTGATCGGCAACGGTCCGGAGGTGATGAATCGCGTGTCCATGGTGGGCAACGACCTGGCACTGGACAGCGGAGTCGGCACCTGCGGCAAGGATGGCCAATCGGTGCCGGTCGGCGTCGGCCAGCCGACGCTGAAGATCGACGAAATCACGGTGGGGGGGACCGGCGCTTGAGGCTGCCGGTCATCAGGTGCCGGCTCGAGGCCAGCCGGCACATGAGAAAGGACAGGTTTATCGCAGGCCGCGCTTGGTCTCGTCCAGGTCGCGGATGTATTTGAAGATCTTGCGGCTGGCAGCCGGCGGCTTGTTGCGCGCCGCTTCATGCTGGGCGTGGCGGATCAGCCCGCGCAGGTGCTGGCGGTCGGTTTCGGGAAATTCGACGACGAAGGCTTCCAACGTCTCGTCATTGCCGGCGATGAGCCGGTCGCGCCAGCGCTCGAGGGCGTGGAAGCGTTCGTTGTACTGGCGGGTCGAGGCGTCGAGTTGATCGACCAGGGCGACGATGGCATCGACATCCTGATCACGCATCAGCTTGCCGATGTACTGGATGTGCCGTTTGCGGGCGATATGCGCCTTGTGCTTCGGGGCGTCGGCCAGGGCGTTGTGCAGCGCGTCGCTGAGCGGCAGCCGGGCGATGAGGTCGGGTTTGAGCGTGGTCAGGCGTTCGCCGAGTTCCTGCAGGGCGAGCAGTTCGCGCTTGACCTGGGATTTGCTTTTTTCGTCGAAATCATCGACGTCGGAGTGTTCAGACATGGGGATGGTCCACTAGGAAATGCCGCCATGATAGCAGCAGCCCAGGCAGCAGGCTCCAGACGGGCCGCGCCGGGCTGCAATTGATTTGATTGCAGGTGTTGTTTGGGAGTGCTTATGAGTGAAGTAGACGGCATCGGTCCGCATGCGCTGCCCGGTTTGCGCGAGAAGGTCGAGCGCATCATCGAGGAAGCGCGACGGCAGGGCGCCAGCGCCAGCGAGGTCTCTGTCTCCATGGAGCAGGGGCTGTCCACGACGGTGCGCCAGGGTGAAGTGGAAACGGTCGAATTCAATCGGGACCAGGGTTTCGGCATTACCCTCTATGTCGGCCAGAGCAAGGGCTCGGCCAGCACCACCGGCAGCGGCGACGAGGCCATCCGGGAAACCGTGGCCGCCGCGCTGGCCATCGCCAGGCACGCTTCGCAGGACGAGTTTGCCGGCCTGGCCGACGCCACGCTGATGGCTCGGGAGCTTCCCGATCTCGATCTCTACCATCCATGGTCGATCACCCCGGAGCAGGCGATCGAGCAGGCGCTGAGTTGTGAAAGCGCGGCGTTCGACTTCGATGCACGCATCCGCAACGCCGACGGCACCAGTCTCAACACCCATCAGGGCTGCCGTGCCTACGGCAACAGCAATGGCTTCATCGGTGGTTATTGCAGCACACGGCACAGTCTGAGCTGCGTGATGATCGCCGAAAGCGAAGGCCAGATGCAGCGCGACTACTTCTACGACGTCAACCGTATCGGCGAGGCGCTGATCGATCCACAGACCATCGGCCGGCGCGCAGCCGAGCGTGCAGTGCGACGCCTGGGCGCGCGACCGATCCCGACTTGCGAGGTGCCGGTGTTGTTCGCGCCGGAGCTGGCGACGGGGCTGTTCAGCCATTTCATCACCGCTATCTCCGGCGGTAACCTGTATCGCAAGGCCTCCTATCTGGAGGACGCGCTGGGCCAGACGCTGTTCCCCGAATGGCTGAGCCTCGACGAACGCCCACATATCCCGCGTGCGCTTGGCAGCGCCAGCTACGATGGCGATGGCCTGGCGACCTACGCCAAGCCTTTCGTGGAAAACGGCCGCCTGATCTCCTATGTGCTTTCGACCTATTCCGGGCGCAAGCTGGGCATGCCGAGCACTGCCAACGCGGGTGGCGTGCACAACCTGTTCGTCAGCCACGGTGAGGAAGATCAGGCTGCCCTGCTGCGACGCATGCGGCGCGGCCTGCTGGTGACCGAGCTGATGGGGCAGGGGCTGAATCTGGTCACCGGTGACTATTCACGCGGCGCAGGCGGCTACTGGGTGGAGAACGGCGAGATCCAGTTCCCCGTGCAGGAGGTGACCATCGCCGGCAATCTGCGCGACATGTTCCGCCAGATCGTCGCCATTGGCTGCGACATCGAGACGCGCGGCAACGTGCGGACCGGCTCGGTGCTGATCGAGCGAATGATGGTGGCCGGGAAGTAAGCGGGAGGGTGTGGCGTGCTCGCTGCGAGCACGCCCGAATGAGCGGAGGGCTATTCGCCTTCTTCGAAATAGTCGTCGATCAACGCCACGAGGGCGTCGAGGGCTTCTTCTTCCTGCTCGCCATCGGCATGCAGATGCACTGTAGTGCCCTTGCTGGCGGCCAGCATCATGACGGCCATGATGCTCTTGCCGTCGACCAGCGTGGCGGGACAGCGGCCCACCCGGATCTTGCAGGGAAAGCGGTTGGCGACGGCGACGAACTTGGCCGCCGCACGCGCGTGCAGGCCAAGCTTGTTGATGATGGTGACTTCGCGGGCGGGCATGGGTTTACGTATTCCTAGGCGAGATCCCGGTGACGGACCTGCAGGTTCTTCAGCGGCTCCTTGAGCGCCAGGCCGAGTCGCTCGGCTAGGTACACCGAGCGGTGATGGCCTCCGGTGCAGCCGATGGCGATGGTGACGTACGCGCGGTTGCTGGCGGCGAAGCGTGGCAGCCATTTGCTCAGGTAAGCGTGGATGTCCTGAAACATCTCCTCCACATCGGACTGGGCGGCCAGATAGTCGATCACCGGCTGATCGAGCCCGGAGAAGTCGCGCAATTCGGCCTTCCAGTACGGGTTGGGCAGGCAGCGCACGTCGAATACCAGATCGGCATCGACCGGCATGCCGCGCTTGAATCCGAACGATTCGATGAGAAAGGCCGTGCCTGGCTCAGGCTTGTTGAGCAGCCGCAGCTTGAGCATGTCGCGCAGCTGATAGAGGTTCAGGTGCGTGGTGTCGATCTTCAGGTCGGCATGATCGATGATTGCCGCCAGCAGCAGCTCCTCGTCACGAATCGCCTCGGCCAGCGAACGGCTTTCGTTGGTGAGCGGGTGGCGCCGACGGGTTTCGGAGAAGCGCTTGAGCAGGGTTTCGTCGTCGGCATCCAGATACAGCACGTCGCACTGAATATGCCGGGCGCGAACCTCTTCGAGCAGTTCGGGAAAACGCTTGAGCTGGCTGGGCAGGTTGCGCGCGTCGATCGACACGGCAACCTGCGGGTGCAGCAGTTCGGTGTGCAGCAGGGCGCGCTCGGCAAGCTCGGGCAGCAGGCCAGCGGGCAGGTTGTCGATGCAGTAGAACCCGTTGTCTTCGAGTACGTTCAGCGCGGTGCTCTTGCCCGAGCCCGAACGCCCACTGACGATGATCAGCCGCATCTGTACCCCATCGCGCTAGGCACCGTTCTGCACATCCACGACGACCTGGTACAGGCTGTCGTTGCTGGGTGCCTCGCGCAGACGTTGGCGTACCTCTTCACGGTCGAGCATGCTGGCGATCTGGCGCAGCAGCTCGAGGTGCTCGTCGGTGGCCGCTTCCGGGACCAGCAGGACGAACAGCAGGTCGACCGGGGCGCCATCGATGGCGTCGAAGTCCACCGGCGTTTCCAGGCGCAGCACGGCACTCACGGGGGCGTTGCAGCCGACCATGCGGCAGTGCGGAATGGCGATGCCATTGCCGAAGCCGGTCGAGCCCAGCTTTTCACGGGCGATCAGGCTTTCGAAGATGGTCTGGGAGTCGAGGTCGGAAAGGTCCTGGGCGATCACCTTGGCGATCTGCTCCAGGACGCGCTTCTTGCTACCGCCCGGGACGTTCACCAGGGAACGTCCGGGGGTCAGGATGTTTTCGAGTCGGATCATAATGAGCGTCAGCGGGTGACGGCACCCTGGGTGTGGTCGAGCTGCTTCTCCTTGTGCTTGATCAGCTGACGGTCGAGCTTGTCGACCAGCAGGTCCACGGCAGCGTACATGTCTTCGTGTTCGGCATTGCCCACCACTTCGCGGCCGGCGACGTGCAGGGTGGCTTCGGCTTTCTGCTTGAGTTTCTCGACCTGCAGGACCACTTGGACGCTGATGATGCGGTCGAAATGACGGGCCAGTCGGTCGAATTTCTCCTCGATGTAGTCACGCAGGGCATCGGTAACTTCCAGATGAACACCGCTGATGTTGACTTGCATACTGCTATCTCCTTTGCCTTGTGCGAAGAGCAGGTCTTGAGGCCTGCCGCCGGGACAGTTCGACCAGTGGCCGATCACAGCAATCGTTTACGCTCGCTGGACGGTGCGATACCGAGCGACTCGCGGTATTTCGCAACGGTGCGGCGGGCCACCTGGATGCCCTGCGCTTCCAGTAAACCAGCGATCTTGCTGTCGCTCAACGGCTTTTTCGGGTTTTCCGCGGCGACCAGCTTCTTGATGATCGCGCGGATCGCGGTGGACGAACATTCGCCGCCTTCCGCCGTGCTGACGTGGCTGGAGAAGAAGTATTTGAGTTCGTAGATGCCACGCGGCGTATGCATGTATTTCTGCGTGGTGACGCGGGAAATCGTCGACTCGTGCATCCCCACGGCTTCGGCAATGTCGTGCAGCACCAGCGGCTTCATCGCCTCGTCGCCGTGTTCGAGGAAGGCACGCTGGTGCTCGACGATCTGGGTGGCGACCTTCATCAGTGTTTCGTTGCGACTGAGCAGGCTCTTGATGAACCAGCGCGCTTCCTGCAGCTGGTTGCGCATGAAGGTATTGTCGGCACTCGAGTCGGCGCGCTTTACGAAGCTGGCGTACTGGGCATTGACGCGAAGTCGGGGCATGGCGTCCTGGTTGAGCTCCACCAGCCAGCGATCGTTGTGCTTGCGTACGATAACGTCCGGCACCACGTACTCCGGCTCGCTCGCCTCGATCTGCGAGCCCGGGCGAGGGTTGAGGCTCTGGATGAGCTCGATGACCTGGCGCAGCTCGTCTTCCTTGAGCTTCATGCGGCGCATCAGCAGGCTGTAGTCGCGGCTACCCAGCAGGTCCAGATGGTCACTCACCAGCCGCTGGGCTTCGCTGAGCCAAGGGGTGCGGTCAGGGAGCTGGCGCAGCTGCAGAAGCAGGCATTCGCGCAAATCCCGTGCGCCGATACCGGCAGGTTCGAACTGCTGTACGCGACGCAGCACGACTTCGACCTCGTCGAGCTCGATTTCAAGCTCCGGGTCGAAGCTGTCCACGATTTCCTGCAGAGACTCCTCGAGATAGCCCTGATCGTTGATGCAGTCGATCAGTGTGGTGGCGATCAGGCGGTCGGTGTCGCTCATGGGGGCGAGGTTGAGCTGCCACAGCAGATGGCTCTGCAGGCTGACACCGCTGGACGTACGGCTGGTGAAGTCCCATTCGTCGTCGTCGTTGCTCGGCAGGCTGCTGGCGCTGGTCTGGTAGATGTCTTCCCAGGCGGTGTCGACCGGTAGCTCGCTGGGGATGCGCTCACCCCAGTCGGCCTCGTCGAGGCCTTCGCCGCTGTGCGAAGGTTCTTCATAGGTGCTTTCCTGAGTGCTGATCTTTTCGCTGCCAGCGTCGCTCGCACGATCGACGGCCTCGGCCATGGGGTCGGAGCCGTCGAAGTCGTCACCGTCCTCTTCACGCTCGAGCATGGGATTGGAATCCAGCGCTTCCTGGATCTCCTGTTGCAGATCGAGGGTGGAAAGCTGGAGGAGCCGTATGGCCTGTTGCAGCTGCGGTGTCATCGTCAGCTGCTGGCCCATCTTCAGGACTAGCGATGGTTTCATGGCAGAGGACTTCGAACCTTGTATGCCGGCGCAACCGCGCCTGTTCCGACATGCGGCGCTCGGGACGCCGATGAAAGCAAATTATATGCCTGCCGACGAAGCCTTTGCCTAGAGCCGATTTGCCGAGCCGAGCAAAAAATCCGCTCTTACAGTCGGAATTCGTGGCCCAGGTAGACTTCCTTGACCAACTGGTTGGCGAGGATGCTCTGGGCATCGCCTTCGGCGATCAGCTGACCGTCATTGACGATGTACGCCGTCTCGCAGATGTCCAGAGTTTCCCGAACGTTGTGGTCGGTGATCAGCACCCCGATGCCCTTGGCCTTGAGGTGGTGGATGATCTGCTTGATGTCGCCCACCGAGATCGGGTCGACACCGGCGAAGGGTTCGTCGAGCAGGATGAACTTCGGAGCCGTAGCGAGGGCGCGGGCGATTTCCACGCGACGGCGCTCGCCGCCGGACAGGCTCATGCCGAGGCTGTCACGGATATGGTTGATGTGGAATTCCTGCAGCAGGCCTTCCAGTGCCTGCTGGCGGCCACCGCGGTCCAGATCCTTGCGGGTCTCGAGAATCGCCATGATGTTGTCGGCGACCGACAGCTTGCGGAAGATCGAGGCTTCCTGCGGCAGGTAACCGATGCCGGCACGGGCCCGGCCATGCATCGGAAGGTGGGTCACGTCGTTCTGGTCGATCAGCACGCGACCCTGATCGGCATTCACCAGTCCGACGATCATGTAGAAGCAGGTAGTCTTGCCGGCGCCGTTCGGGCCAAGCAGGCCGACGATCTGCCCGCTCTCGATGGACAGGCTGACGTCGCGAACGACCTGCCGGCTCTTGTAGCTCTTGGCCAGATGCTGGGCTTTGAGGACGGCCATTACTGGGGCTGCTCCGCGGCCTGCTCGCGCTTGCGTGGCTGGATGACCATGTCGACCCGCGGACGCGGCGTGCTGACGTCGGTATTGGTGGCGCGGCCGGCGTTGACGATCTGGCGGCGGGTGTCATAGACAATCTTCTCGCCTTCGAAGGTGTTGCCTTCCTGGACGACCTTGGCTTGGTCGAGCAGCACGATGCGCTCGTTGGCGGCAAAGTACTGGATGGTCAGGCCGTAGGCCTTGACAATCTCCTTGTCCACGGCCGGCTTCTGCTCGTAGTAGGCCGGCTTGCCGATGGAGGTGAAGACTTCCACATCGCCATTGCTGTCCTGGGTGATGGTGACGGTGTCGCCGGTGATCTTCATGGTGCCCTGGGTGATCACCACATCGCCGCGGTACACGGCCACGCCCTGTCGGTCGTCCAGTTCGGCCGAGTCAGCCTGTACGCGGATGGGCTGTTCACGATCCTCGGGAAGCGCCCAGGCACTGGCGCCGAGCCAGAATGCGCTCAAACCGAGCAGGAGGGGGAGAGTCTTAACGCAGCTCATGCTGGCCTCTTACGTTGGACAGCAGGAGCATCCTGCCGTCATCCAGATACGCTTTCATGCCGGTCGCCGTGGTCACGCCATTGGCGGCGTCGATTCTAACGGCTTGCTTGGTCTCGGCATAATCCTTGTCCGGCCACACTGTCAGCCGGCTGGTGGTGAGAATCGTCGGACGGCCCTTGGCGTCGGTCCGCTCGACCCGGACCTTGTCGATCAGCAGGACCTCGTCACCCTCCGCTGAAACCTCTCCGCGCTCGCTGCGCACATGCCAGGGGTGCTCGCCGCCGCGGTAGGACAACAGGTCGGGTTTGGTCAAGAGGCTGACGTCGCTGGCCTTGATGTGTTCGACCTTCTCCGCGGTCATCTCGTAGTTGCGCTTGCCATCCGCCTGGTACTGGACCGTACGTGAATTGATCACATAGAAATCCACATCCGGTGTCTCGCCGCTGGCCACGGTTGGCTGCTGCATGAAACTCTCCGGACGGATGTTCCAGTAGCCGATGGCCACCAGTACGGCAGCGATCAGCGTGAGCAGGGCGGGAAAGCGCAGTTTGCGGAGCATCCAGACCTCTACAGATAGGCGTTCTGAGCGGCTGCCAGGGTGCCCTGGGCGCGCATGATCAATTCGCAGAACTCGCGTGCCGCGCCTTCGCCGCCGCGTGCCTGGGTCACGCCGTGAGCGTGGTCGCGCACGAAGGCGTCGGCGCTGGCGACCGCCATGCCCAGGCCGACGCGGCGGATCACCGGCAGATCAGGCAGGTCGTCACCGAGATAGGCCACTTCAGAGTAGCTCAGCCCGAGTTCGGCCAGCAGCTCGTCGAGAACCACCAGCTTGTCTTCGCGCCCCTGATACAGGTGCTGGATGCCGAGGTTCTGCGCGCGGCGCTCGACCACTGGCGTCTTGCGCCCACTGATGATGGCGGTGCGCACGCCGGAGTTGATCAGCATCTTGATGCCGTGGCCGTCCAGGGTGTTGAAGGTCTTGAATTCGCTGCCGTCGGTGAGAAAGTACAGGCGACCGTCGGTCAGTACGCCATCCACATCGAAGATGGCCAGGCGGATGTCACGTGCGCGCTGCAGAAGATGTTCGTGCATTACATGACCCCCGCACGCAGCAGGTCGTGCATGTTCAGGGCGCCGATGGGCAGCTCCTGTTCATCGATCACCACCAGTGAGCTGATCTTGTGGTCTTCCATGATCTTCAGTGCCTCGGCAGCCAGCATCTCGGCATTGGCGGTCTTGCCATGAACGGTCATGACCTCGTCGATGCGGGTCTGGCGCACGTCCACGCCCTTGTCCAGGGCGCGACGCAGGTCGCCATCGGTGAAAATCCCGGCCAGGCGCCCGTCGGTCTCGACGATCACGGTCATGCCCAGCCCTTTCTGCGTCATTTCCAGGAGGGCATCGCGCAGCGAGGTGCCGCGGGGCACTCTGGGGAGACGTTCGCCAGTGTGCATGACGTGTTCGACCTTGAGCAGCAGGCGTCGGCCGAGGGCACCACCGGGATGGGAAAAGGCGAAGTCTTCGGCAGTGAAGCCGCGAGCCTCGAGCAGGGCAATCGCCAGGGCATCGCCGAGCACCAGGCTGGCAGTGGTGGAGGAGGTCGGTGCGAGGTTCAGCGGGCAGGCCTCGATAGCCACGCTGGCATCCAGGTTCACTGCTGCGGCCTTGGCCAGTACCGAGCTGGGGTTGCCGGTCATGCTGATAAGGGTGATGCCCAGGCGCTTTATCAACGGCAACAGGGTGACGATCTCGCTGGTGGTGCCGGAATTGGAAAGCGCCAGTACCACATCGTCCGGAGTGATCATGCCCATGTCGCCGTGGCTGGCCTCGGCGGGGTGCACGAAGAAGGCGGCGGTGCCGGTGCTGGCCAGGGTGGCAGCGATCTTGCGACCGATATGCCCCGACTTGCCCATGCCGACCACAACGACACGGCCCTTGCAGGCGAGGATCAATTCGCAGGCTTGTACGAAGCTGGCATCGATACGCGCGTTCAGCTGCTCAACTGCCTCGATTTCCAGGCGAATGGTGCGCTGCGCGGTTTCGATCAATTGACTGCTCTGGCTCATGGCTGGCGAGGTCGTCCGATTAAAAGCCGAGGATTATAGCGAGATTCGACTTGGGGCTCATGGAAAATGTGGCAGGTGCCAGGGCGGCACCCTCAGCGCTGTGTACATCACCAAGCTGAACCCTGGCTGAACAGGCGTCTCGCTGGTCATCTGCTGAAACGCTCATTGGTTGGGCGGCCCCAGGCGCGGTGCTATAGTGCGCGCCCGAAAACGGTCAGGCAGAAGTATCCCGGCGTCATCGGGAGCCGTCTGTTTCGCAGACTGCATGCAAGGAGACCAGATGAGCGCCTGCAACGACTACGCGGTCGAGCTGAAGGGTGTGACCTTCAAGCGCGGCGAGCGCAGTATTTTCGATAACGTCGACATCGCGATCCCGCGAGGCAAGGTCACGGCCATCATGGGGCCGTCCGGCTGTGGCAAGACGACCCTGCTGCGGCTGATCGCTGCGCAGCTGATGCCTGCGCGCGGCGAGGTCTGGGTGGCGGGCAACAATCTGCCGAGCCTCTCGCGCAGCGAGCTGTTCGACATGCGCAAGCAGATGGGCGTGTTGTTCCAGAGCGGAGCCCTGTTCACCGATCTCGACGTGTTCGAGAATGTCGCCTTTCCGCTGCGCGTGCATACCCGGCTGCCTGACGAAATGATCCGCGACATCGTGCTGATGAAATTGCAGGCGGTGGGTTTGCGTGGCGCCATCGAGCTGATGCCCGACGAACTGTCCGGTGGCATGAAGCGGCGTGTCGCGCTGGCGCGGGCCATCGCGCTGGATCCGCAGATTCTCATGTATGACGAGCCTTTCGCCGGTCAGGACCCGATCGCGATGGGCGTGCTGGTCCGCTTGATCCGGTTGCTCAACGATGCGCTGGGCATCACCAGTATCGTGGTGTCCCACGACTTGGCCGAAACCGCCTCCATCGCCGATTACATCTATGTGGTCGGCGATGCTCAGGTGCTTGGCCAGGGCACGCCGGCCGAGCTGATGGAGTCGGATAATCCACGCATCCGGCAGTTCATGAAAGGTTCGGCGGACGGCCCGGTGCCCTTCCACTTTCCGGCGCCAGCCTACGCCGATGATCTGCTCGGAGGCGCCGATGCGTAAGCGTTCGTTGATGGACCGGATCGCCCTGCTCGGGCGTGCCGGCCTGGATGTGCTGGCGGCGCTGGGGCGCTCGACGATCTTCCTCGTTCATGCGCTGTTTGGCCGCAGCGGCTTGCGCAACGGCTTTTCGCTGCTGGTCAAGCAGCTGTACTCGGTTGGCGTGCTGTCGCTGGCGATCGTCGTCGTGTCCGGTATTTTCATCGGCATGGTGCTGGCGCTTCAGGGCTACAACATCCTCAGTAGCTATGGCTCCGAGCAGGCGGTCGGGCAGATGGTGGCGCTGACGTTGTTGCGCGAACTCGGCCCGGTGGTCACCGCATTGCTGTTTGCCGGTCGCGCAGGTTCCGCGCTGGCGGCCGAGATCGGCAACATGAAATCCACCGAGCAGCTGTCGAGCCTGGAGATGATTGGCGTCGATCCGCTGAAGTACATCATCGCGCCGCGTCTGTGGGCCGGCTTCATTTCCCTGCCACTGCTGACGTTGATCTTCAATGTGGTCGGCATCTGGGGCGGAGCGATGGTCGCCGTGGACTGGCTCGGCGTATACGAAGGCTCGTTCTGGGCCAACATGCAGAACAGTGTCGATTTCCATTCGGATGTGCTCAACGGCGTGATCAAGAGCGTCGTCTTTGCACTGGTCGTGACCTGGATCGCGGTGTTCCAGGGCTACGACTGCGAGCCGACTTCCGAGGGGATCAGTCGTGCCACCACCCGGACCGTGGTGTATGCCTCGCTGGCAGTACTCGGCCTCGATTTCATTTTGACCGCGTTGATGTTTGGAGATTTCTGATGCGTATCCGCACACTGGAAATGGGTGTCGGCCTGTTCCTGCTTGCCGGCCTGCTGGCCCTGCTGCTGCTGTCGCTGCGCGTCAGCGGGCTGAGCGTGGGCAGTGCCGATACCTACAAGCTGTATGCCTATTTCGACAATATTGCCGGTTTGACTGTCCGATCCAAGGTGACCATGGCGGGTGTGACCATCGGCAAGGTCACGGCGATCGACCTCGATCGCGACAGCTACACCGGTCGGGTGACCCTGGAAATCCAGGAAGACGTGAACATCCTGCCGGCTGACTCCACGGCGTCGATCCTGACAGCTGGTCTGCTGGGCGAGAAATATGTCGGAATCAGCGTGGGCGGCGACGACGAACTGCTCAAGGATGGTGACACCATTCAGGACACCCAGTCTTCGCTGGTACTCGAGGATCTGATCGGCAAGTTCCTGCTCAATTCTGTGAATAAAGATTGAAGGAGACATTCATGATCACTGCCCTGCGTCGCGGTCTGCTGGTTCTGCTGGCCGTGTTGCCCCTGTTCTCCCATGCCGCGCTGACCGCGCATCAGGTGATCCAGAAGACCACCGACGAGTTGCTGGCCGACCTGAAGGCCAACAAGGAGCAGTACCGCAGCGATCCGGCGGCCTTCTATGACTCGCTCAACGAGATTCTCGGTCCGGTGGTCGATGCCGACGGGATCTCGCGCAGCATCATGACCGTCAAGTATTCGCGCAACGCCACTCCCGAGCAGATGAAGCGCTTCCAGGAGAACTTCAAGCGCAGCCTGATGCAGTTCTACGGCAACGCCCTGCTCGAGTACAACAACCAGCAGATCCGCGTATTGCCGCCCAGCGGCAAGCAGGACCCCAAGCGCACCAGCGTCGGCATGGAGGTGGTGGGGCGCCAGGGCGAGATCTATCCGGTGTCCTACACCATGGTCAATGACGGCGAATGGCGCGTGCGCAACGTGATCATCAACGGCATCAACATCGGCAAGCTGTTCCGCGACCAGTTCGCCGACTCTATGCAGCGCAACGGCGGTGATCTGGACAAAACCATCGATGGTTGGGCCGAGGTCGTGGCGCGTGCCAAGGACACCGAGGCTGGACAGCAGGCTGTCGGCGATGAGTGAGGCCCGGATCGAGCGCGGTGGAGAAGGCGAGTTGCGCCTGATCGGCGTGCTGGATTACCGCAGTGGCCCGGCCTTGCGTGAGGCTGGTCGGGCGCTGATCGCCGGCAGCCGGGCGCCGTTGACGCTGGACTGCTCGGCGGTCGAACGTTCCAGCAGTGTCGGGCTGTCGCTGCTGCTGGCCTTCATGCGCGATGCCAAGGCTGCGGGCATCGATCTTCGCGTCAGTGCATTGCCAGGCGATATGCACAAGATTGCCAAGGTGTCCGGCTTGTTGGATATCCTGCCGCTGGAAGCTTCCCGGGTTTAGAAAAGGATGCCGTATGAAACTGCGCTGGGCGGAAAATCTGCGCGATAGCCTGCACGAGCTGGCCGAGTCCCTCGGCAATCTGCTGGTCGAGAGTTTTCACTACCTGGCGCTGTTCGCCATCGGCGCCGTGACGGCCTGGGCGGCAGTCATGGCGTTTCTCGGCATGGTCGAGAAGGGCCATATCACGATCGATGACATCCTCCTGCTGTTCATCTATCTCGAGCTGGGCGCGATGGTTGGCATCTATTTCAAGACCAACCATATGCCGGTGCGCTTCCTTATCTATGTGGCGATCACCGCGCTGACCCGCCTGCTGATTTCCGATATTTCCCATCACCACCGTCCGGACATGGGCGTGGTCTATGTGTCCGGCGCGATCCTGCTGCTGGCGCTGGCGATCCTGGTGGTGCGCTTCGCCTCCTCGCGCTTCCCGGCCGTGCAGAGCGACAGCGGGCTGTCCCGGCATCGGCGCGAGCGCGATCAGGGGGCCGAAACGCTGGATTGAGATCTGTGCGCGAGGTTCGGGGTTCGCAGCCTTCGGGCTTTTTTGTATGATGGCCGGCCCGTGCGCGTCCTGCGCCCGATCGAGGTAGAACATGCAGGCCCTAGAAGTGAAGAATTTCCTGGAAGCGAAGATTCCGGGAACCCAGGTGGAAGTGGAAGGCGAAGGCTGCAACTTCCAGCTCAACGTGATCAGTGATGAACTGGCCGCCCTGAGCCCGGTGAAGCGTCAGCAGCAGATCTACGCTCATCTCAATCCATGGATCGCCGACGGCAGCATCCACGCCGTCACCATGAAGTTCTTCAGTCGCACAGACTGGGCCGCGCGCGCCTGATCGGCTCAGGCCTGCGCAACCAATCATTCCAGGCAGAGCGCGTCTCGATGAGCGCGCCGCCCCCTTCGACAGTGCTTCGAGCCTGCGGCTTACGGGTATATCCATGGACAAACTGATCATTACCGGCGGCATTCGCCTCGATGGCGAGATTCGCATTTCCGGCGCGAAGAACTCCGCACTGCCGATCCTGGCCGCCACCTTGCTGGCCGACACCCCGGTTACCGTCTGCAACCTGCCGCACCTGCACGACATCACCACGATGATCGAGCTGTTCGGCCGCATGGGCGTGCAGCCGATCATCGACGAGAAGCTCAGCGTCGAAGTCGACGCCAGCAGCATCAAGACTCTGGTGGCACCGTACGAACTGGTGAAGACCATGCGTGCGTCGATCCTGGTGCTCGGCCCGATGGTTGCGCGTTTCGGCGAGGCGGAGGTCGCGCTGCCCGGTGGTTGCGCCATCGGTTCGCGTCCGGTCGACCTGCACATCCGCGGACTCGAGGCCATGGGCGCACAGATCGACGTCGAGGGCGGCTACATCAAGGCCAAGGCGCCGGCCGGCGGCCTGCGTGGCGCGCACTTCTTCTTCGACACCGTCAGCGTGACCGGTACCGAGAACATCATGATGGCCGCTGCGCTGGCGAACGGCCGCAGCGTGCTGGAAAACGCCGCGCGCGAGCCGGAGGTGGTCGATCTGGCCAACTTCCTCAACGCCATGGGCGCCAAAGTGTCCGGCGCCGGCACCGATACCATCGTCATTGATGGCGTCAAGCGCCTCGGTGGTGGTCGCTACAGCGTGATGCCCGACCGTATCGAGACCGGAACCTATCTGGTCGCCGCTGCGGCGACTGGCGGGCGTGTACGTCTGAAGGATACCGACGCGACGCTGCTCGAGGCTGTGCTGCACAAGCTGGTGGAGGCTGGCGCGCATATCGATACCGGCAGTGACTGGATCGAGCTGGACATGAAGGGCAAGCGGCCGAAGGCGGTCAATGTGCGCACCGCGCCGTACCCGGCATTCCCCACCGACATGCAGGCGCAGTTCATCGCCCTGAATGCCATCGCCGAGAGCACCGGCACGGTCATCGAAACGGTCTTCGAAAATCGCTTCATGCACGTCTACGAGATGAATCGCATGGGGGCGCAGATTCTCGTCGAGGGCAATACCGCCATCGTCACGGGCGTCGATCACCTCAAGGGTGCCCCGGTCATGGCGACCGACCTGCGTGCGTCGGCGAGCCTCGTGATCGCCGGTCTGGTGGCCGAAGGCGATACGCTGATCGACCGCATCTACCACATCGATCGTGGCTACGAGTGCATCGAGGAGAAGCTGCAGTTGCTGGGGGCGAAGATTCGCCGCGTTCCCGGCTGATAGCGATCTGCTGCGCGTCGGTCATGCTGCGTTAAAAACAGGCTCGGAATTGCTCATTTACAGCTAGTACACTCTGCTTCCTCGCCTGTTTGACTCGCTGGCGCTCACCCTTCGGACCAGCCTTCGGCTGTTACTCTCGGTGGTCGTTGCGCCTTGCATGAATCAGTTCGCAAGAACGCCGTTGGTTATTTGGTCGTCCCATCAAGGTTGGCCGTTGCCGTTCAAGGAAAACGCTCCATGCTCACCATCGCCCTGTCCAAAGGCCGCATCCTCGACGACACCCTGCCGTTGCTGGCTGCTGCGGGTATCGTACCCACCGAGAACCCGGACAAGAGCCGCAAGCTGATCATTCCAACCACCCAGGATGACGTGCGGCTGTTGATCGTTCGCGCCACCGACGTACCGACATACGTCGAACATGGTGCGGCTGACCTCGGCGTCGCTGGCAAGGACGTGCTGATGGAGTACGGCGGCCAGGGCTTGTACGAGCCGCTCGATCTGAAGATTGCCAACTGCAAGCTGATGACCGCCGGCAAGGTCGGCGCGCCGGAGCCCAAGGGGCGTCTGCGGGTGGCTACCAAGTTCGTCAATGTCGCCAAGCGTTACTACGCCGAGCAGGGCCGCCAGGTCGACATCATCAAGCTGTACGGCTCCATGGAGCTGGCCCCGCTGGTGGGGCTCGCCGACAAGATCATCGACGTGGTCGACACCGGCAACACCCTGCGCGCCAACGGTCTGGAGCCACAGGAGCTGATCGCCACCATCAGTTCGCGTCTGATCGTGAACAAGGCTTCGATGAAGATGCAGCATGCGCGTATCCAGGCGCTGATCGACACCTTGCACGCGGCGGTCGAGCAGCATCAGCATTGATGCGCCTCGCGGTCTTCACCGCGCCTGCCTATTCGTGCCATAGCTGAAATTCTCGGGTGCCCGCACGGTGGGCTTGATATTCTAGCGGCGCCTGAGAGCCTGGCCGAAGGACGACGGTGCGTCGGTACTGCGGCCTTGGGAGCAGGCTCGGAAGGCCCATCTACAGCTCAACAGCTCATAAAGGTGCGCCTCCTAGCCAGTTCTGTCCTGCATTGCTTTAGCGCGCGAGACGCTGCACAGGTCTCGAAAGCCAGTTTGTCGATCCGAAGCCCAGCCAACCATGAGGCCCACCATGACCGCTCCTTCCGCCATTCGCCGACTCAACGCTGCCGATGCCGACTTTGCCCGTCATCTGGACCATCTGCTGAGCTGGGAAAGTGTTTCTGATGACGGTGTGAACGAGCGGGTCCTCGAGATCATCAAGGCCGTGCGCGAGCGTGGTGATGCAGCGGTTGTCGAGCTGACCCAGCGCTTCGATGCTCTGGAAGTCGCCTCCATGGCGGACCTGATCCTGCCGCGCGCGCGCCTGGAGCAGGCGCTCGAGCGGATCACGCCAGCGCAGCGCGAGGCCCTGGAGATCGCCGCCGAGCGCGTCCGCAGCTATCACGAGCGGCAGAAACAGGACTCCTGGACCTACACCGAAGCCGACGGCACGGTGCTCGGTCAGAAGGTCACCCCGCTCGATCGCGCCGGCCTCTACGTGCCGGGCGGCAAGGCTTCCTACCCATCTTCTGTGCTGATGAATGCCATCCCGGCCAAGGTCGCCGGCGTGCCGGAGGTGGTTATGGTGGTGCCCACACCGCGCGGCGAGGTCAATGAGCTGGTGCTGGCTGCTGCCTGCATCGCCGGCGTAGACCGCGTCTTCACCATTGGCGGGGCGCAGGCCGTCGCAGCATTGGCCTATGGCACCGAGAGCGTACCGCCGGTGGACAAGATCGTCGGCCCGGGCAATATCTACGTCGCCACGGCCAAGCGCCACGTGTTCGGCAAGGTCGGCATCGACATGATCGCCGGGCCGTCGGAAATTCTCGTGGTCTGCGATGGCCAGACCGATCCGGACTGGATCGCCATGGACCTGTTCTCCCAGGCCGAACACGACGAGGATGCGCAGTCGATCCTGGTCAGCCCGGACGCCGCTTTCCTCGATCGCGTCGCCGAGAGCATTGCCCGTCTGCTGCCGACCTTGGAGCGCGCCGACATCGCTCGCACCTCCATCGAGGGCCGCGGCGCGCTGATCCAGGTGGCCGACATGGAGCAGGCCATCGAGGTGGCCAACCGCATCGCCCCTGAGCACCTGGAACTTTCGGTCGCCGAGCCGGAACAATGGCTGCCGCAGATTCGTCATGCCGGTGCGATCTTCATGGGACGCTACACTGCCGAGGCGCTGGGCGACTACTGCGCAGGGCCCAATCACGTGCTGCCGACCTCCGGTACCGCGCGCTTTTCCTCGCCGCTGGGCGTTTACGACTTCCAGAAGCGCTCGTCGATCATCAATTGCTCGCCCGAGGGCGCTTCGACGCTGGGCAAGGTGGCATCGGTTCTGGCTCGTGGTGAATCGCTGACCGCTCACGCGCGCAGCGCCGAGTATCGGATCAAGTAAGCCGTAAGGTGGGAGCGAGGCCGCCGGCCCCTTCCGCCTGATGTCACTGGTGGAAAGCGTCACGCGATTTCCACCCTACGCCAAGCAGATCGAATTCGAGGAGAGAAGGGCGGTGAGCAAATTCTGGAGCCCCTTCGTCAAGGACCTGGTGCCCTATGTGCCGGGCGAGCAGCCCAAGTTGAGCAAGCTGGTCAAGCTCAACACCAACGAGAATCCCTATGGCCCGTCGCCGCGGGCAATCGCCGCCATGCAGGCGGAAATCAACGACGGCCTGCGGCTGTATCCTGACCCCAACGGCGAGCGCCTGAAGCAGGCTGTAGCGGACTACTACGGTGTGCAGATGGCACAGGTGTTCGTCGGCAACGGCTCGGACGAAGTGCTGGCGCATGCCTTTCACGGCCTGTTCCAGCATGGCCGCCCGCTACTGTTTCCGGACGTGACATACAGCTTCTACCCGGTCTATTGCGGCCTGTACGGCATCGACTACCACGCCGTTGCGCTGAACGAGCAGTTCCAGATCGACGTGGCGGATTATCAGCGACCGAACGGCGGCATCATCTTTCCCAACCCGAACGCTCCGACTGGTTGCCTGCTGCCGCTTGAGGCTATCGAGCGATTGCTGAAGGCCAATAGCGAGTCCGTCGTGCTGGTCGACGAGGCCTATGTGGACTTCGGTGGCGAGTCGGCGATTGCGCTGGTCAATCGCTATCCGAATCTGCTGGTCACCCAGACGCTTTCCAAGTCTCGCTCGCTGGCCGGCCTGCGGGTCGGCCTGGCGGTAGGACATCCGGACCTGATCGAGGCGCTGGAGCGGATCAAGAACAGCTTCAACTCCTACCCGCTGGACCGCATCGCCATCGCCGGCGCGGCTGCAGCGTTCGCGGATCGTGAGTATTTCGAGCAGACCTGCCGGCAGGTCATCGCCAGCCGCGAGGCGGTGGTGGCGGCGCTTCACGAGCGCGGCTTCGAGGTGCTGCCGTCGGCAGCGAACTTCATTTTCGCGCGTCACCCTCAGCGCGACGCCGCCGCCATCGCCGCCGCGCTGCGCGAGCAGGGCGTGATCGTGCGTCACTTCAAGCAGCCGCGCATCGAGCAGTTCCTGCGCATCACCATCGGCACGCCGGAACAGAACCAGGCTCTGCTCGAGGCGCTCGGCTAACGCAGGGCGGGCGCGTCCTCCGGTGGTTTTTCGGGGACGTACCGGGTTACTTCGGCGCCACTGGCGGGCGCATGCCCACTTCCGCCGTCAACGTCAGCGGTTTGCCGTTGCGCAGAATGTCGATATCGATCTTCTCGCCTGGGCGGGCGCGGGCAACCTGGTTCATCGAGCTGCGTCCGTCGGCAGACTGTACGCCGTCGATGCTCAGGATCAGGTCGCCCGGCTGCAGCCCGGCACGAGCAGCCGGACCGTCGCGGTAAACGCCCGCGACGACGATACCCGGGCGGCCTTCCTGGCCGAACGACTCGGCAAGCTCCTGGGTCAGCGATTGCACCTCCACGCCGAGCCAGCCGCGAATAACCTGGCCGTGTTCGATGATCGATTTCATCACCTCCAGCGCAAGCTTCACCGGGATGGCGAATCCGATGCCCTGCGAACCGCCGGACTCGGAAATGATGGCGGTGTTGATGCCGATCAGGTTGCCTCCGGCATCCACCAGCGCGCCACCCGAGTTGCCACGGTTGATCGCAGCATCGGTCTGGATGAAGTCCTCGTAGGTATTGAGGCCCAGCTGGTTGCGACCGGTGGCGCTGATGATGCCCATGGTGACGGTCTGCCCGACGCCGAAGGGGTTGCCTATCGCCAGGGTGACGTCGCCTACCCGAATGCGGTCGGAATGGCCGAGCGTGATGGCGGGCAGGTCGGCCAGATCGATCTTGAGCACGGCGAGGTCGGTTTCCGGATCGCTGCCGATCACCCGGGCCAAGGTTTCGCGGCCGTCCTTGAGCGCTACCACGATCTGCTCAGCGTTGGCCGTCACATGGTTGTTCGTGAGCAGGTAGCCTTCCGAACTCATGATCACCGCTGAGCCGAGGCTGGACTCCATCCGCCGCTGCCTTGGCAGGTTGTCGCTGAAGAAGCGCTGGAACAGGGGATCCTTGGATAGCGGCGGCTGCTGCTCGGTCTTTTCGATAACCTTGGTGGTGTACAGGTTGGCAACGGCCGGTGCGGCCCCGGCCACGGCATTGGCGTAGGAGTACGGGCCCTGCTGCGGTGCGGCGGCCACCAGCGGCGCCTGTTGCAGGCCGAGGTCGTGCTCCTTGAGTCCTACCAGCTGCGGATAACGCTGGATGATCAGCAGTGCTACGAGTAGACCGACCAGCAGCGGCCAGCCGAGGAAACGCAGGGCATTGAACATCGCGCGGGAGTCCGGACAGAGTTGCGGGCATGGGGAGTGCCCCTTAAGGTGGCGGCATTATACGAAGCTGCGACCGAAATGCAGCTTCATCCGTAAGATCGATTCGGTCGCGCTGTTCAACTGCTGCGCGCCGGCTGCGACGAAGGGGAACTCATGCCAGTAGCACTCACCACCCTGGTACAGGAGGCGGACCGGTTTCTCGATGCCGCCAGGATCGCCGATTACTGCCCCAACGGACTGCAGGTCGAAGGGCGGCCGCAGGTCGCTCGGATCGTCAGCGGCGTGACCGCCAGCCAGGCACTTCTGGATGCTGCGGTCCAAGCACAGGCGGATGTGGTGCTGGTGCATCATGGCTACTTCTGGAAGAACGAGGATGCCCGTGTCGTGGGCATGAAACAGCGCCGCCTGAAAACCCTGCTGAGCCACGATATTTCGCTGCTGGCCTACCATCTGCCCCTGGATGTGCATCCTGAGGTGGGCAACAACGCGCAGCTGGCCGCCCTGCTTGGTCTGAGTGTCGAGGGGCCGCTGGAGCCCGGTAATCCGCGGTCGGTCGGCCTGGTCGGCTCGCTGCCCGAGTCGCTGCCACCGGGCGAGTTCAAGGCGAGGATCGGACAGGCGTTGGGCCGCGAGCCGCTGATGGTCGACGGGCACAGGCCGATCCAGCGCGTGGCCTGGTGTACCGGCGCCGCCCAGGGTTATATCGAGCAGGCGGTGGCCGCCGGGGTGGATGCCTATATCACCGGAGAGATTTCCGAGCCCACCGCACATGTCGCGCGGGAGAACGGCCTCAGCTTCTTCGCCGCCGGTCATCACGCCACAGAGCGTTACGGGGTGCGTGCGCTGGGTGAGTACCTTGCCCGGCATTTCGGCATCGAGCACCGCTTCATCGATTGCGACAATCCGGCCTGAGCCAATCCGCACTGTCGCATCACCGTGCTTCCGGCGCCTGTCATTTGCCTGCGTCGGAGCGGCTTCGAGTCGATATAAATCTATAGCTTTTAGGTCTAAAAGGCGGCCTGATTAGAATCTATGGTCGTGTTAGAGTTGCGCCCAATTCACGGCCGTCTGGCCGTCAACCTGCAAAATCGTGAGTAGCCATGGTCGACAAACTGACGCATCTGAAACAGCTGGAGGCGGAAAGCATCCATATCATTCGCGAGGTTGCTGCGGAGTTCGGCAACCCGGTGATGCTCTATTCCATTGGCAAGGATTCGGCCGTGATGCTGCACCTGGCGCGCAAGGCCTTCTTCCCGGGCAAGCTGCCGTTTCCTGTGCTGCATGTCGATACACGCTGGAAATTCCAAGAGATGTACCGTTTCCGCGAGAAGATGGTCAGCGAGATGGGGTTGGACCTGATCACCCACATCAACCCGGACGGTGTGGCGCAGGACATGAACCCCTTCACCTATGGCAGCGCCAAGCACACCGATGTGATGAAGACCGAGGGCCTCAAGCAGGCGCTGGACAAGTACGGCTTCGACGCCGCCTTCGGTGGTGCTCGCCGCGACGAGGAAAAGTCCCGCGCCAAGGAGCGCGTCTATTCCTTCCGTGACAGCAAGCACCGCTGGGACCCGAAGAATCAGCGCCCCGAGCTGTGGAACCTGTACAACGGCAAGGTGAAGAAGGGCGAGTCCATCCGTGTGTTCCCGCTGTCGAACTGGACCGAGCTGGACATCTGGCAGTACATCTATCTGGAGCAGATCCCGATCGTGCCGCTGTACTTCGCTGCCGAGCGCGAAGTGGTCGAGCTCAATGGCACCCTGGTGATGATCGATGACGAGCGAATCCTCAGCTACCTCACGCCCGAACAGAAGGCGAGCATCCACAAGAAGATGGTGCGTTTCCGCACCCTCGGCTGCTACCCGCTGACCGGTGCGGTCGAGTCCACCGCAACCACGCTGCCGGAGATCATCCAGGAAATGCTCCTGACCCGGACCTCCGAACGCCAGGGCCGCGTCATCGACCACGATGCCACGGGCTCGATGGAAGAAAAGAAACGCCAGGGTTACTTCTAAGGAAACGCATCATGAGTCACCAATCCGATCTGATCAGCGAGGACATCCTCGCCTACCTGGCGCAACACGAGCGCAAGGAACTGCTGCGTTTCCTGACCTGCGGTAACGTCGATGACGGCAAGAGCACGCTGATCGGCCGCCTGCTGCACGACTCGAAGATGATCTACGAGGACCACCTCGAAGCCATCACCCGCGACTCGAAGAAGGTCGGCACTACCGGCGAAGACGTCGATCTGGCGCTGCTGGTCGATGGCCTGCAGGCCGAGCGCGAGCAGGGCATCACCATCGATGTGGCGTACCGTTATTTTTCCACCGCCAAGCGCAAGTTCATCATTGCCGATACTCCTGGCCACGAGCAGTACACCCGCAACATGGCCACCGGCGCGTCCACCTGCGACCTGGCGATCATTCTGGTCGATGCGCGCTATGGCGTGCAGACCCAGACCAAGCGTCACAGCTTCATCACCTCGCTGCTGGGCATCAAGCACATCGTCGTCGCCATCAACAAGATGGACCTGATGAACTTCGATCAGGACGTGTTCGAGCGCATCAAGGCCGACTACCTGGCATTCGCCGAGCGCATCGAGCTGAAGCCGTCGTCCCTGCACTTCGTACCGATGTCAGCGCTCAAGGGCGATAACGTGGTCAATCGCAGCGAACGTGCACCCTGGTACCAGGGGCAGTCGCTGATGGAGATTCTCGAGAGTGTCGAGATCGCTGGGGACCGCAACTTCGATGATCTGCGCTTCCCGGTGCAGTACGTCAATCGCCCCAACCTCAACTTCCGCGGTTTCGCCGGGACCCTGGCGAGCGGCATCGTGCGCAAGGGCGACGAGATCGCCGTGCTGCCGTCCGGCAAGACCAGTCGAGTCAAGTCCATCGTCACCTTCGATGGTGAACTCGAGCAGGCGACCCCTGGCGAGGCTGTCACCCTGACGTTGGAAGATGAGATCGATGTCTCCCGCGGCGACATGCTGGTGCATGCCGACAGCCGCCCGCGTATCGCCGACAGCTTCGAGGCGATGCTGGTGTGGATGGGCGAAGATCCGATGCTGCCGGGCAAGAAATACGACATCAAGCGCGCCACCAGTTACGTGCCGGGCTCCATCGCCAGCATCAGCCATAAGGTGGATGTGAACACGCTGGAGAAGGGCGCTGCGAGTAGCCTTCAGCTCAACGAGATCGGCAAGGTCAAGGTCAGCCTGGACGCGCCGATCGCTCTGGACGGCTACGCACAGAACCGCACCACCGGTGCCTTCATCGTCATCGATCGCCTCACCAATGGCACCGTCGGCGCCGGCATGATCATCGCCGACCCGGTTGCCCATGGATCGGGTGGTCATCACGGTGCGCTGGCGCATGTTTCAACGGAAGAGCGCGCCACACGCTTCGGTCAGCAGCCGGCAACCGTGCTGTTCACTGGGCTTTCCGGCGCCGGCAAGAGCACCCTGGCCTACGCGGTGGAACGCAAGCTGTTCGATATGGGCCGTGCGGTTTACGTACTCGACGGCCAGAACCTGCGTCACGATCTCAACAAGGGCCTACCGCAGGATCGCGCCGGCCGCACCGAAAACTGGCGCCGCGCCGCGCACGTCGCTCGGCAGTTCAACGAGGCGGGCCTGATCACCCTGGCCGCGTTCGTCGCCCCTGACGCCGAAGGTCGCGAACAGGCCAAGGCGTTGATCGGCGCTGAGCGTCTGATCACCGTCTACGTCCAGGCCTCCCCGCAAACCTGCCGCCAGCGCGATCCTCAGGGGTTGTATGCGGCTGGTGGGGATAACATTCCGGGTGAATCTTTCCCGTATGATGTGCCGCTGGGTGCTGACTTAGTGGTTGATAGCGAAACGTCGACAGTCCAAGAGGGAGTCAGGCAGACACTTGAACTGCTCAGGCGGTATGGAGTGATCTAAAGGACATTGACGGGCTCTGTCGTCTATTTATTATCATGGACGGTGCTCCGAAAAGCTGAAGAAGTAGATATTGCTGGGCGATCTAGGGCGCTTTGGGGTGCCCTTGATGTAGTCGATTGGGTTCGCTGGTGCTTCATGGCAAGCTCATACGGCTGGCGGACAGTGGGCGCCTGTTCGATCTGGCCGAAGCGGCCTTCATAGGCGGAATGTTGCAATGTCTTACAGGGCTCATGCTGCAGGCTTTTTCAGTGGAGTTGGAGCGCGGCTGATCGGCGGGGGATAATTGAGTCTGGCTTGAAGGCCTGTGCCAATTGCAATTATGTAGCCAAGGTAGCAGTTGAGCGGCTCGTTGCTCTAAGGTGTCATAACTGCAAGCCCATGCTCACTCACGTGAGCTGATTTTGGATGAAGCGTTTGGTCTTGCCGTTGGGGCGAAGCGTGTAGGGTTTGCTCCATCGTAGGTTTATCCGAGACCCTGGCGCCTTGGATGGATGCGCTTCCAGCATTCTGGGAATGCCGTGGGATGAGCGACTGGCTGATATAACTCAACTAGCGTTGGGTATGTTCAGAATGCGCTGGTGACCTGCGCTGGCGGGTTGGATTCATGATCCGCATGTATAACCAGGATCCGTCCAGTCATCTTAGTGCTGTTTGATCGCCGTCTGCATCACTCGAACCTTCTGCCGATCCTGGCGATAATGAATTGACCTACCGATCTCCTGCTTGCCATGCAGGTCGAGCGCCATGTGTAGGAACAATTTGCCTTCCATCCAACCGGTTCTGTAAGGCCCGCGATCACTTGCGCTTTGGCTCCTGAATCGTTCCAGGCCCTGATTGCTGTCGTTGCATGAAAATACTTTGTTGGTTGTGCCTTCCAAACTCATTGAGCGGCCGGGGCTAGGGGGCTGCATGTTCTTCTGGACCAATTATAGGCACCTTGCTGCTGAGCAACGAGCCAGGTCAATAGGCCAATCAGCCACACTTGGCATCAATAGTTGTAGGATGCCTACAAACTAGGGTGGATCCCTGATAATTATGAAGCCGGCTGTTCGAGCGATCGTTACTGCTCGAGCTTGATATGCGCTATCAGTGCTTTTGTGTTGGTGGAACTCTGAGCATGGAAGTCTCGCACTGCTAGCATGAGATAAGGTTCTAGCTGCGAGAAAATGCCTACCAGGGTTTGAGCTTTGCTACGCCTAGGATCTCATTACTGTTATTCGCAAGTAACACAACCATTGGATTGCTTCGAGCCATTAGCGGTACCCAGGCGGTGGCTAGTGGCCTACTCCTGGCTAACTCGCGAACTTTTTTACTTTCATTGCTTTTATTAAGCTTCTCTAGCGGTTGCGCCTGTCGTCGTATGGCTGCCGTCAAGTAGGATAATGGCACATAGAGGTCCGGGCGTTGTGCTATATCACTGCCGCCTTGAGCCGACTCAAAGATGATACGGTTTTGGAGCTCCATATCTTCAGGCTTTATCGCTCCCACCCACTGCGGACCAAGCCAAGGGGCATTTCGATATCTCGCGTAGGCTTTATCTATACGACGAGTATCGATATCTACCGCCGTTACTACATCAAAGCGGTCTATGTTGAATACAATCCACGCTGGCCGCCCTTCTGCGATGATCCAAAGACCATAGCCAAGCGCCGCTAATTGTAGACAAGTTATAAGCGTCAAATCCATTGCCAAGGTCTTCTTGGCTAAGTCGAATACAAGCAGGGTGAGCAATGGGCCGACGGTTATGTCGATTAAAATCAGTAGCCAAAAAACGTGGGTGACGCCTAGCGCTTCGTCTAACGGCGAGGGGTACCAGACGTTGAATACTAGTACTGCCACCAGTAGTGCCACGGCTAGTGATGCGGCCAGATGAATTAGAAAAGCCGAGATTCTGGAGGGCAAGGTCATCACCAAAGTGCTTTAAACTATGTCACTTAGCATAAACCCCACATTGAGTGGGGTTTATGGGTGCCTAACTGGAATGCCCTGGCGCTCGGCTCAGGGCATGTTCCACTCAGCGGCAGCTGGCCGGCAGATACTTGGTCTCGATACCATTGGAGGCTGGTGCGCGGCAAACCCAAGCCAGGATAGGGGTAAGGGTGGCGCGGTTGTAGCCTGCAGCTGCCATGGCTACAGTGCCGTTAGCATCACTGAAGGGTGCCAACTCGATATTTACGTTAGAGCCCAATTGGGAAATGTTTCGCGCGGCCACAGTGATAACACCACCTGCAGAGGTGGTAATGCTCTGTACATACTGCGAAACTGGACCGGTACTATTTTCGCCGCAACCAAAGCCATTAGCAGTCGCATCCGCTGCAAAGCCGGTCTGCGAAGCTTCAGTAATAGTAGTGCGGCACTGAGATGCGGCCAGCACAACCTCAGAGACTTTTGCGCGGGCAGTATAGTCTTGGTATGCAGGCAGCGCTACAGCAGCAAGAATACCAATGATCGCGACGACGATCATCAGTTCGATAAGGGTAAAGCCTTTTTGTATATGCGTCTTCATTTGATTCTCCTAGAGTGTTAAGGCTGTTGAGCCTATCCATGTTTAAGCAGTTGGCGTGCCAATGTTGTTGGTGAAGGGCTTGAGCATCGCTATCTGTGATCAGGTTCAGCTAAAGCCGATTTGTAGCAGGCCTGGGGCGGCCGCCTGGCAAGTCTTCAGGCGCGTCCGCGCTCCTTTGATCCTTTTCTAACTATTTGGTGAGAACATGGCTTGACTAGCAGTGGCGTTATGTGACCAAGAGCGTCACTTGGTATCCTCCATATTTGCAGTTGTCGACAACTACGCTATAAGGCAAGCAAAGATTGAAGTGAGATCGCTATGAGCGAAAATATTGCTCTGTCCGGCTTGGCTCGGCAGATGGTGTTGGCTGGTCTGTTGGACGAGAGTACAGCGCAGCAGGCGCAGGTGCAGGCGCTGCGAAACAAATCATCACTCGTCACCTACGTGGTTCAGAATAAGCTGGCTAAGGGGGTAGCCGTTGCTGAACTTGCCTCGGAGCAGTTCGGTGTCGCGCTGTTTGATCTGGCAGCTCTCGATAAGGATGTGCCACCTAAAGACATTGTTAGCGAGAAGCTGGCTCGGCAGCATCGCATGCTCCCGTTGGCGAAGCGCGGCAATAAGCTCTACGTGGCTGTTTCTGATCCTGGGAACCATCAGGCGATTTCAGATATTCAGTTCAGCACAGGTTTGACCGCCGAGGCCATCCTCGTCGAGGACGACAAGCTTGGAGACGCCATCGATAAGTTTTTCGATAATGGATCGACCGGCCTGGAGGATCTGGGTGATGTGGATCTCGACGGGATTGATGTCGAAACCGTTTCGGATGACATCAAAGGAGACGATGGCGGTGCGGATGCAGACGATGCGCCGGTAGTGCGCTTCGTCAACAAGATGCTGCTCGACGCCATTCGCGGAGGCTCATCTGACCTGCATTTCGAACCCTATGAAAAGGCCTATCGGGTCCGGTTGCGCACTGACGGAATCCTTCATGAGGTGGCACGTCCACCAATTCAGCTGGCACCTCGGATTTCGGCGCGACTCAAGGTCATGGCGGGGCTGGATATCTCCGAGCGGCGCAAGCCGCAGGATGGTCGGATCAAGATGAAGCTCTCCAAGAGCAAGGCCATCGACTTCCGGGTCAACACGCTACCCACCCTGTGGGGCGAAAAGATCGTGATGCGGATTCTCGACCCCTCGAGTGCTCAAATGGGCATTGATGCGCTGGGCTATGAAGAGGATCAAAAAGAGCTGTACATGAATGCCCTGCGGCTACCGCAGGGTATGATTCTTGTGACCGGTCCGACGGGCTCCGGTAAAACGGTATCCCTTTACACTGGGTTGAACATCCTCAACACCGTCGATGTGAACATTTCGACGGCGGAGGATCCGGTAGAGATCAATCTTGAGGGTATAAACCAAGTCAACGTCAATCCTAAACAGGGCATGGACTTTTCTCAGGCCCTCCGTGCCTTTCTACGCCAGGACCCGGACATCATCATGGTGGGGGAGATCCGCGATCTGGAGACAGCCGAAATTGCTATCAAGGCTGCGCAGACGGGCCATATGGTGATGTCGACACTTCATACCAATAGCGCCGCGGAAACCCTGACGCGTCTACGCAACATGGGGGTGCCTGCGTTCAATATCGCGACGTCCGTGAACCTGATCATTGCTCAGCGACTAGCACGAAAGCTCTGCAATAGCTGCAAGAAAGAGGTCAATGTCCCCCGTGACGTCTTGCTGCGCGAAGGTTTCCCTGAGCAGAAGCTTGGAACCTTCAAAATTTATGGCCCAGTTGGTTGCGACAACTGCAAGGGTGGCTACAAGGGGCGTGTCGGTATTTATGAAGTGGTTAAAAACACGCCATCGTTGCAGCGGATTATCATGGAAGACGGAAACTCCATCGATATTTCTACCCAGATGCGCAAAGACGGCTTCAACGACCTGCGGACCTCGGCTTTGCTGAAAGCCATGCAGGGCGTGACCAGCCTCGAAGAAGTCAATCGGGTCACCAAGGATTAAGCATGGCGCAGAAAGCGATCAGAACCAGTGTGTTCAGCTGGGAGGGAACCGACCGCAAGGGCAGCAAGGTCAAGGGTGAGCTCAGTGGCGCGAGCCCGGCGCTGGTGAAGGCGCAGTTGCGCAAGCAAGGGATCAATCCACAAAAAGTGCGGAAGAAGTCGGTGTCTCTGTTTGGTGCTGGCAAGAAAATTAAACCCATGGATATCGCGCTGTTCACCCGACAGATGGCGACCATGATGAAAGCCGGCGTGCCGCTGCTGCAGTCTTTCGATATCATCGGCGAGGGGTTCGACAATCCGAACATGCGCAAGCTGGTGGATGATCTGAAGCAGGAAGTTGCGGCGGGTAACAGCTTCGCGACGGCTTTGCGCAAGAAGCCGCAATACTTCGATGACCTGTATTGCAACCTGGTCGATTCCGGTGAGCAGTCCGGTGCCTTGGAAACCCTGCTCGATCGCGTGGCGACTTACAAGGAAAAGACCGAGGCATTGAAGGCCAAGATCAAGAAGGCTATGAACTATCCCATTGCGGTAGTAGTGGTGGCGATCATCGTGTCGGCCATTCTGTTGATCAAGGTAGTGCCACAGTTCCAAGAGGTGTTCGCCAATTTCGGAGCTGAGCTTCCTGCTTTTACCTTGATGGTCATTGGGTTGTCGGAGGCTCTGCAGGAGTGGTGGTTCATTATTCTGGCAGGTTTGATCGCTGGGGCTTTTGCTTTCAAGGAGGGGCACAAGCGCTCCGAGAAATTTCGCAACTGGTTCGATCGTTTGCTGCTGAAGGTACCAGTTGTTGGCGACATTCTTTACAAGTCATCCGTAGCCCGTTTTGCTCGAACCCTGTCAACGACTTTTGCTGCTGGTGTGCCGCTGGTGGATGCGTTGGACTCGGTGGCTGGAGCCACGGGCAATGTGGTCTTTCGAGGCGCTACGATGAAGGTCAAGAATGATGTGTCCAGTGGAATGCAGCTTAACTTCTCCATGCGCACCACGGGGACGTTCCCTACGATGGCAGTGCAGATGACAGCAATCGGTGAAGAGTCTGGTTCGCTTGATGAGATGCTGGCTAAAGTTGCGACTTTCTACGAGGACGAAGTCGATAACATGGTTGATGGCCTGACTAGCCTTATGGAGCCAATGATCATGGCCGTGCTCGGGGTTCTGGTGGGCGGCTTGATCATCGCTATGTACCTTCCGATCTTCCAGCTAGGTGCTGTCGTTTAAGTATGGGTTTGATTGATTTCTTGGCCAGCCAAGTGCTGGCCTTTGTTTTGTCTGCTGCAGTGCTCGGTCTGTTGGTTGGCAGCTTTCTCAATGTCGTCATCTACCGTGTGCCGATCATGATGCAGCGCGAATGGCGCATGCAGGCGCGGGAATATCTGGAGTATCCGCCCGAGCCAATTGGGGAGCGTTTCAATCTACTGGTGCCGAGTTCACGCTGCCTTCACTGCGGTCATCGTATCCGTGCCTGGGAGAACATTCCCTTGGTCAGCTGGCTGGCGCTGCGTGGAAAGTGCTCGTCTTGTCAGGCGCCGATCAGCTGTCGATATCCGTTGGTTGAGCTGGCGTGTGGCGTGCTATCCGGATACGTGGCATGGCATTTCGGTTTTTCCTGGCAGGCAGGGGCGATGCTTCTGCTGACCTGGGGGTTGCTGGCGATGAGCTTGATCGATGTCGATCATCAGTTGCTGCCTGACTCGCTCGTGCTGCCGCTCTTGTGGGTAGGGTTGATTGCCAACAGCTTTGCTCTGTTCGCCTCTCTCGAGGATGCGCTGTGGGGGGCGATAGCCGGTTACCTGAGCCTATGGTCCGTTTATTGGCTGTTCAAGCTGATCACAGGCAAAGAGGGGATGGGCTACGGCGATTTCAAGCTGCTGGCGATGCTTGGTGCCTGGGGTGGCTGGCAGGTTCTGCCGCTCACTATCTTGCTGTCGTCGGTGGTCGGCGCCGTGCTTGGCAGTATTCTGCTGAGGGTGCAGCGGGCTGAAAGCAGTACGCCCATTCCGTTCGGGCCGTATCTGGCGATAGCGGGGTGGATTGCGTTGCTTTGGGGCGACCGAATTACCGAAAGCTACCTCCAGTTCGCTCGCTTCTGACTGCGCTCGGTCGGTCGACCTGTCACCGATCGGCTTTTCTCTCTAGTCCTATTTCGAACGCTGAGGCTTGCGCACAGCTCGCCGAGTGGTTACTACTGCGCGCGTCTTATTTGGCCTGGGATATTAGACGGATGAAGCCTTGGGTTCTCGGGTTGACCGGCGGTATTGGCAGTGGCAAGACTGCAGTGGCAAACCAGTTTGCAAGTCTTGGCGTGCATGTAGTCGATGCCGATGAAGCGGCGCGTTGGGTCGTTGAGCCCGGCCGCCCGGCGTTGCGGCAGATTGCTGAGCATTTCGGCGATGCCGTACTGCTGCCAGAGGGCGGCTTGAATCGTGCTGTGCTGCGTGAGCGAGTATTTGCGAACACGGCTGAGCGCCAATGGCTCGAGAGCCTTTTGCATCCTATGATTCGCGCCGAGGTGGCGCAGCACCTGGCGGCAGCGACGTCTCCTTACGCCATCATGGTGTCTCCGTTGCTTATAGAAACCGGGCAGTATCGCCAGGTCGAGCGTGTACTGGTGGTCGATGTGCCGGATACTCTCCAGGTCGTTCGCACCGCGGCTCGTGATCAGGCAACTGAAGAGCAGGTGCGGGCGATTATCCAGGTCCAGGCCAGGCGGGAGGAGCGCCTGCGGCATGCGGACGATGTCCTTGTGAATGACCGTGATTTGGCGTGGCTCAAATCGGAAGTCGAACGCTTGCACCACTTCTATCTGACATTGCGAGGAGGCCAGGAATGACCGCGACTGTAGTCGAGTGCCCCACCTGCGGGGCGCCAGTGGAGTGGGGGCCTCAGAGCCCAAGTCGGCCGTTTTGCTCTGAGCGCTGCAAACTCATCGATCTTGGGGCTTGGGCTGCGGAGGAGCACGCCATTCCCGGAAGCGATCTGGAGGATGAGCTGTTTTCCGGTGATCTGCCGCCCCGCGAGCATTGACTCGCAGTTTCCTCATTTATCTTCTTTCCAGGGCGCCTGCAGGTAGCGGCTCTGGTTGAAGCTTTCCATCCAGTCCGGATAGAAGACGACCAGCGCCGTGATTGCCGTGCCGTTGATGAACGCCTCGGGAAACATCACGAGCCAGATGTAGCCGGCAAAGTCTTCCAGCCAGGGCGGCATCGGGTAGCGGCCATCGATCAGCAGTATGCCGAGGGATGCCAGGATGCAGGCCAGGGCGGCGAGTGCCGCTGGAAAGAAGCCCGCAAAGAAGATGAAGACGAAGAGGTTGCGCGGCTGGGATCGCTCCACCAGGCGGGCGCAGATAACTGTGACAAAGACCGGGATCAACACCAGCAGCACGCCGTTGGTCCCCAGGGCGGTGAGATGCTGATGACCGGTGAGGGTCAGGCCTAGCTGGGCCGCCAGGGCTGCGATGATCGCCAGCGGCCAGTCGAGCAGCAGGGTAACTGCCGTCAGTCCGATGAAGTGGAATGAAAGACCGGAGTCGAAGTCCCGGCGAACCAACCACAGCAGAAAGATGGCCAGCATCGCTCCGAACAGCAGGTGTTGCCGTCGCGCATCGCTGAAGAGCTCGACCCAGGGGGCGCGCCACGCAGCCCAGAGCAAGGCAAGCGAATAGATCAGCCAACCTGCGACAAGGGTGGAGGGAGCTAGGAGATGCGCGGCGATCATCCTGTCGGATCCTGTGTGTCGTTACCTGAAACTGCTGATGGCTCGTTTTTTCTGTGTCAGGGCGCCGGGTTCGGTTGCGCCGTATGAATGGCGTCGATGGCTGCCAAGACTTCGTTCGACAGTGTCAGATCAAGGCTGCCGATATTGGATTCGAGCTGCTGCAGTGTCGTGGCACCGATGATATTGCTGGTGACGAAGGGCCGGGATGTTACGTAGGCAAGGGCCATCTGCGCGGGCTCCAGGCCATGCTGGTGGGCCAGGGCGACATAGCGGGAACAGGCGGCTCGTGCCTGTGGGTTGTTGTAGCGTGCGAAGCGCTGGAATAGTGAAAGTCGCGCATTCGCCGGGCAGGCGCCGTTTTCGTATTTGCCGCTCAGCATGCCGAACGCCAGTGGCGAGTATGCCAGCAGTCCGCACTGTTCACGCATGCTGATCTCCGCCAGGCCCACCTCAAAGCTGCGGTTGAGGAGGTTGTAGGGGTTCTGTATCGAGACGGCGCGCGGCCATTTGTGCGTCTCGGCCAGTTGCAGATACTTCATGGTGCCCCAGGGGGTCTCGTTGGAAATGCCAATGTGGCGGATTCGACCGGCTCTGACTTCGTCATCAAGGGCGGCAAGCGTTTCTTCCAGAGGTGTGAAATCGTCGTCCGGCAGGTGCTGGTAGCCCAAACGCCCGAAAAAGTTCGTGCTGCGTTCCGGCCAATGCAGCTGATAAAGGTCGATCCAGTCGGTTTGCAGTCGGCGCAGGCTGTCATCAAGGGCGGTGCGAATGTGCTCACGGTTGAATCGCGGACGGCCGTTGCGAATGTGGCTGATGCCGTTGCCAGGGCCGGCGATCTTGGTTGCGAGTATCCAGTCGGCTCGATCGCCGCAGCTCTTGAAGTAGGTGCCAATGTACTGCTCGGTGGTGGCGTAGGTTTCCGGGCGCGGCGGAACGGGATACATCTCCGCAGTATCGATGAAGTTGATGCCAGCGGCTTTGGCCATGTCGATCTGAGCGAAGGCGTCAGCCTCGGTGTTCTGCTCGCCCCATGTCATGGTGCCGAGGCAGAGTGAGCTTACGTTCAGGTCGGTTCGGCCGAGCGGACGAAATTCCATGGAGTGCCTCCGGGCTGGCGAAAGTTTTAAGGATGCGAGATTAACGAAGTTGGCCATGACATGAGAGTGATCGCGACCGCCCGAAGTGCCCGATGGGGCTCTGGCATATAGCGCGGTGCATGCACGCCGGCGCTTGCTGAGACGACGGGCGCTTTGGAACTCCGAGAGGATAAATGTTGGTTGCTATTTTTCTGGCAATCAGGATAATTCCGCAGCCTGTCGGCGGGGATGCCTAGCCCGTCGACGCAAGCCAATGGTAGGGGATGCCTAGCCTACCGAACCACTGCCGTGGCGGACGCGCTGACCCGAGCCCCCGATAGCGTCTGTTTCCGGCTGCCCTGTTCTTGTCAGGGCGAGCACTATTCAGTAAGATTCGCCGTCTTATTTTCAGGGCGGCCCCTGAGGCTATAACGAATGAAGACATTTACTGCTAAACCGGAAACCGTCAAGCGCGACTGGTTCGTCGTCGACGCTGCCGGCCAGACCCTGGGTCGTCTGGCAACCGAAATCGCCAGCCGCCTGCGTGGCAAGCACAAGCCGGAATACACCCCTCACGTCGATACTGGCGATTACATCGTCGTGATCAACGCTGAGCAAGTGCGTGTTACCGGTGCCAAGACCAGCGACAAGATGTACTACTCTCACTCCGGTTTCCCGGGTGGCATCAAGTCGATCAACTTCGAGAAGCTGATCGCCAAGGCGCCCGAGCGCGTGATCGAGACTGCGGTCAAGGGCATGCTGCCGAAGAACCCGCTGGGTCGCGACATGTATCGTAAGCTGAAGGTCTACAAGGGTGCCAATCACCCGCACACCGCTCAGCAGCCCCAAGAACTGAAGATTTAACGGAATAGTTCAATTATGTCGGCGACTCAAAATTACGGCACTGGCCGTCGCAAGACTGCAACCGCGCGCGTCTTCCTGCGCCCGGGCACTGGCAAGATTTCCATCAACAACCGTGAGCTGGATAATTTCTTCGGCCGCGAAACTGCTCGCATGGTCGTGCGTCAGCCGCTGGAGCTGACCGAGACCGTCGAAAAGTTCGATATCTACGTCACCGTTCTGGGTGGTGGTGTCAGTGGTCAGGCTGGTGCTATCCGCCACGGTATCACTCGTGCACTGATCTCCTACGACGAGAGCCTGCGTAGCCCGCTGCGCAAGGCTGGCTTCGTCACTCGTGACGCCCGTGAAGTCGAGCGTAAGAAGGTCGGTCTGCGTAAAGCACGCAAGCGTCCGCAGTACTCCAAGCGCTAATTCGCGCTTTCAAAGAAACGCCCAGTTTCGTTCGGAGCTGGGCGTTTTTTTTGCCTTGCACTTTTGTTTTGGTGCGACAGTGTGTCGCGCGCTGGAGGGCTTGGTTTGCCTGAGGGTAAAGGCATTGTGACAGGCTATTACCTTGTCAGAAGAGGGTCTTTTCTTTACCATTTGGCGAATTTTTCGCGGCTCAATTTTACGTAGTACATGCCTGCTTCACGGCAGGCCATAAGAAGCTGATGGGAGACGACTGAATGAGCAATGACGGCGTGAATGCAGGCCGGCGTCGCTTCCTTGTGGCCGCCACTTCGGTGGTGGGCGCTGCAGGAGCGGTGGGTGCTGCGGTCCCGTTCGTGGGATCGTGGTTCCCAAGTGCCAAGGCCAAGGCTGCCGGTGCGCCGGTAAAGGTAAATATCAGCAAGATCGAGCCTGGACAGCAAATGGTTGCTGAATGGCGTGGTCAGCCGGTGTTTATTGTGCGTCGAACCGACGAGGTTCTCGGGAATCTTGAGAAGGTCGCTGCCCAGGTGGCCGATCCTGAGTCCAAGGAGTCCGACCAGCCTGCATATGTCGACCCGAAGAACCGGTCTATCAAGCCCGAGCTTCTTGTGGTCGTAGGGCTGTGCACTCATTTGGGTTGTTCGCCTTCGTTCCGTCCCGAGGTGGCTGCGGCCGATCTCGGCGCCGACTGGTTGGGTGGCTATTTCTGCCCTTGCCACGGCTCCAAATACGATATGGCCGGTCGCGTCTACAAGGCGCAGCCTGCTCCCTTGAACCTGCCGGTGCCCCCGCACTCGTACGAGACCGATAATGTCATCATCATCGGTGTGGACCAGGAGAACGCCTGATGAGCAAGTTCATGGAATGGGTTGACGCCCGCTTCCCCGCTACCAAGATGTGGGAAGATCACCTCTCGAAGTACTACGCTCCCAAGAACTTCAACGTCCTGTACTTCTTCGGTTCGTTGGCGCTGCTCGTGCTGGTCAATCAGATTCTTACCGGTATCTGGCTGACCATGAGCTTCGAGCCGTCGGCTGAAGGTGCGTTCGCCTCCGTCGAGTACATCATGCGTGATGTCGAGTACGGCTGGATCATCCGCTATCTGCACTCCACCGGCGCTTCGGCGTTCTTCGTGGTGGTGTACCTGCACATGTTCCGCGGTCTGCTCTACGGCTCCTACCAGAAGCCGCGTGAGCTGGTGTGGATCTTCGGCATGATGATCTACCTCGCGCTGATGGCTGAGGCCTTCATGGGCTACCTGCTGCCGTGGGGCCAGATGTCCTACTGGGGTGCGCAGGTGATCATTTCGCTGTTCGGTGCCATTCCGGTCATCGGCGACGATCTGACCCAGTGGATCCGTGGTGACTACCTGATCTCGGGCATCACCCTGAACCGCTTCTTCGCCCTGCATGTGATTGCGCTGCCGATCGTGATTCTCGGTCTGGTCGTCCTGCACATTCTGGCGCTGCACGAAGTGGGTTCGAACAACCCGCTGGGCGTGGATATCAAGAAGACCAAGGATGAAGCCGGCGTGCCGCTCGATGGCATTCCCTTCCATCCGTACTACACCGTGAAGGACATCGTCGGGGTCGTGGTGTTCCTCTTCGTCTTCTGCGCGGTTGTATTCTTCTTCCCGGAAATGGGCGGCTACTTCCTTGAGAAGCCGAACTTCGAAGTGGCGAACGCGTTCAAGACTCCTGAGCACATCGCACCCGTCTGGTACTTCACTCCGTTCTACGCGATTTTGCGTGCGGTACCTGACAAGTTGCTCGGCGTAATCGCCATGGGGGCCGCTATCGCAGTGTTGTTCGTTCTGCCGTGGCTGGATCGCAGCCCCGTCAAGTCCATGAAATACAAGGGCTGGATGAGCAAGATCGCGCTGCTGGCGTTCTGCATCTCCTTCATCATTCTCGGTGTACTGGGCGTACTGTCGCCGACGCCTGAGCGTACTCTGGTGTCGCGGATCTGTACTGCTATCTACTTCGGATACTTCATCCTGATGCCGTTCTACACCAAGCTCGAGAAGACCAAAGTGGTTCCGGAAAGGGTGGATGGCTGATGAAAAAGCAATTTGCTGCATTGATTCTTGCAATTCTGCCGGCCTTCACTTTCGCGGCCGGCCCGGCGGTACATTTGGATAAGGTCGATATCGATCTGACCGACAAGGCGGCCATGCAGGATGGTCTGAAGACCTTCGCCAACTATTGCATGGGTTGCCATGGTGCGCAGTATCAGCGCTATGAGCGCGTCGCCACCGATCTGGGTATCCCGGAAGAGGTGATGATGGACAATATCGTCTTCACGGACGCCAAGTTTGGCGATCACATGAAGATCGGTATGAAGCCTGAAGACGCCAAAGTCTGGTTCGGTGCCGCTCCGCCGGATCTCACCCTGGTTGCTCGTGTTCGTGGCAACGACTGGCTGTATACCTACATGCGCAGCTTCTATGAAGATCCGGCGCGTCCGTACGGCGTCAACAACAGCGTGTTCCCCAATGTTGGTATGCCGCATGTTCTGGCTCCGCTCCAGGGTCGCCGGGTTGTCGGATGTAAGCAGGTCCAAGTGGTCGAGAATGGCCGCAAGCAGTTCGATCCGCTGACCGGCACACCGATCACTCAGGAAGCCTGTGACCAGATGGTTGTCGAGCCTGGTACTGGGTCGCTCTCCGAGGCTGAGTACGACGAGAAGATCAAGAATCTGGTGACCTTCCTGGCTTACTCGGCCAATCCGGTCAAGCTGGAAAGCCAGCGCATCGGTACCTACGTGCTGCTGTTCCTGGCTGTGTTCTTCGTGTTCGCCTACCTGCTCAAGCGCGAGTACTGGAAAGACGTTCACTAAGCACTTCGCGGTAATCGTTGTACCTTGCGCGCGCCCAATGGGCGCGCGTGTTTTTTCTGCCTCGAGATATAGTGAGGAAGGCCCTATGGCTGCGACCAACCGGTTGGGCTGCTATTCCGATCCTGCCGATCATTACTGTCATCGCGTTCGCCTTGTTCTCGCCGAGAAAGGGGTTAGCGTGGACATCGTCGATGTCGATGCAGGCCAGTGTCCGGTCAAGTTGGCCGAGGTGAATCCATATGCCAGCGTGCCCACACTGGTGGATCGAGATCTGGCGCTATACGAGCCCGGCGTGATTCTCGAGTACCTGGAGGAGCGCTATCCGCATCCACCGCTGCTGCCGGTCTATCCGGTCGCGCGCGCCAATACGCGTCTGTTGGCCCATCGTATCCAGCGTGATTGGTGTTCGCTGGCCGACCGCATTCTCGACCAGCGCGTCGCGGAGGCTCAGCGCGCTCAGGCACGCAAAGAGCTCCGTGAAAGCCTGATCGGTGTATCGCCGATATTCGCGGAAAAGCCTTACTTCATGAGTGACGAGATCAGCCTTGTCGATTGCTGTCTGTTGCCTATCCTCTGGCGTTTGCCCAGACTCGGTATCGAGTTGCCTCGAGCGGCCAAGCCGCTGCTCGATTACATGGAGCGCAATTTCGCTCGCGAGGCTTTCCAGGCCAGTCTTTCCGCCGTCGAGCGCAACATGCGCTAAGCGAGGTCATCAATGAATTCGAGTCGCCCGTATCTGGTACGAGCACTTTACGAGTGGATCGTCGACAACGATTGCACGCCGCACCTGCTGGTGAATGTCGATTATCCGGGGGTGCAGGTGCCGGCAGGCTACGCCAGCGATGGTCAGATCGTATTGAACGTCGCCCCCAGCGCCGTGCGGCATCTTCATATGGATAACGAGGCGATCAGTTTCGAGGGGCGCTTTGGTGGCGTAGCTCATTCATTGAACGTGCCGTCCGCCGCGGTCATGGCGATCTATGCCCGGGAAAACGGGCAAGGCATGGTGTTCGAGATCGAGCCAACTCCACCGGACGATGACGCGCCGAGCGATGCTGGTGGCGCTGCTGGAGGAGAGGGGCCGCGACCGGGCGGTCGCCCGAGTCTGAAGGTCGTAAAATGAGGTGATGCGGCGCCCGGTGATAGGGCGCCGCTGACCGATCAGTCGATATATTCGAACAGCTTGACGATCCGCTGTACCCCGGCGACGCCCTGGACAAGGTTAGTCGCGCGGCTGCCTTCCTGGCGTGTGACCAGGCCTAGTAGATAGACGATCCCGTTCTCAGTGATCACCTTGATTCGCGAGCCAGGCACGCTGTTGTCGGCGAGCATCTGCGTCTTGATCTTGGTGGTCAGCCAGGAGTCGTTACTGCGTGCCAGTGCGGACGAGGGCTGCAGAATCTGTAGCTCATTGTGTACGCGCTTGACGCGTTGCACGCCGCTGGCTGCCTGTTCTGCCATCTGCTTGAGTTCTTCGCGAGGCGTCTGCCCGGCCAACAGCACGACGCCGTTGTAGCTGGCAACCACGATGTGGCTACGCTGGTCGAGGTCCGGATGGGCCTTGGCAATGTTGACCGCTGCCTTGGTCTCGATCAGCGAGTCGTCGATCTTGCTGCCGATGGTCCGTGTGCCCCGATTGTCGGCGATCGGGTCGTCGCGCGTGGCCGTCAACACCGAGCTGCAGCCGCTGACGGCCAGGCAAATTCCCAGGGCGATGGCAGGCAAGCGGAAACGGTTCATTCCTCACTCCCAAACAGTTGATTGTCGATCAGGTCGCAGAGGCAGTGGATCGTCAGGAGATGGACTTCCTGGATGCGTGCGGTCACTTTTGCCGGTACGCGGATTTCAACGTCTTCCGGCAGCAGCAGCGAGGCCATTCCGCCGCCATCGCGGCCGGTGAGGGCAACTACCAGCATTTCCCGGTCGTGGGCAGCCTGGATCGCCTGGATCACGTTGGCGGAGTTACCGCTCGTGGAGATGGCGAGCAGCACGTCCCCGGGTTGTCCCAGCGCGCGGATCTGCTTTGAGAACACCTCGTTGTAGCTGTAATCGTTGGCAATCGAGGTGATGGTGGAGCTGTCGGTGGTCAGTGCGATGGCCGGAAGGCTTGGGCGCTCTCTCTCAAAGCGGTTCAGCAGTTCCGAGGAGAAGTGCTGGGCATCGCCGGCTGAACCGCCATTACCGCAGGTCAGGATCTTGCCTTCGCTGAGCAGTGCATTAACCATCGCTTGGCCGGCTTGCTCGATGCTGGGGGCTAGCACTTCCATGGCCTGCTGCTTGGTTTCGATGCTGGCCTGGAAGAGTTGGCGGATTCGGGTTTGCATGTCCATTGGTGGTTGACCTTCAAGGTGGCAGGCTCGCCCGAAAAGCGGTCGGACGATGCACTTGCGGTTCGCTAGGGCCGGACGGCATCGCGCAGCGGTCGCCGCGCAGTGTTTCGTTCAGCTTTCAAATGCGTTGCGGATCCAGTTCAGGTCCTTTGCTTGGCCTGGCGCGGTGATGGCGACTACGTCGAAGCGGCAAGGGTGCTTGGCCCAGCGGCCATGTGCCTGCAGAAACAACTGGGCAGCCTTGATCAGCTTTTGCTGCTTGCGCACATCGACGCTTTCCAGGGCGCCGCCCCAGGCGGTATGCCGCCTGTAGCGGACTTCGACGAATACTACTGTATCGCCGTCGAGCATGACCAGATCGAGCTCGCCGCTGCGGCACGACCAGTTGCGTTCGAGTAGGCGCAGGCCGCTGTCGCTGAGATGCTGCAGGGCCAGTGCTTCGGCAGAGCGTCCGCTGCTCTGGCTTTCGCTCATTACTGCGGCTCGTCCAGCCGCTCTACGGCGCCATCGCGGAACTGTGCCCAGGGCAGCTGGCGCTCGATTCGCTGCTGTGGGTTCAGGCTGAGGGTACCGGAAAGCCCATCGAGGTGAGTGTCCGGAAGGGCCAGCAACTGATTGAGTCGCGGTGCCAGCAGGTAGGCGTCGGCACCCATGGCATAGAGCCGGCCGAGGCTTCCGCCCGCTTGCGGCCATTTCTGCTCGACTTCCTGTCGAAGGGGCAGCTGGTCGTTCAGCAGCCATGGCGTTTCGGCAAAGCGGATCCCTTCAAGGTCGAGGTACTGCGTGCGGTCATGATTGGCCGCGTGCAGGTGGGATGTGGCGTATACCGGCAGGTCGCCCGCGTACTGGAAGATCAGGGTCGGCCTGACCTGCTGGGCCTGTTGTGGTGTGGCCGCCAGGAAGATGAAATCGACGTCCTGCCGACGTGTTGGCTGGCTGGCGGTGGATGCGTCTGTGATGCTGCTTACGCGCTGTCCGCGCTGCTCACTGTTGCGTAGCTGCAGCAGATCGGCGATCTGGTTGGCCAGCTGGACAGGTTCGGCCAGTGGCTCGGATGCGACCAGCGTTCCGCCTGCTTCCTGCCAGCTCTGGCGGAAGGCTTCCAGAATCCTTGCGCCCCATTCTCCGCGAGGCGCCAGCGCGATTGCGCGCCGATGGCCGTCCGCCCACGCGCGGCGAGCGACTTCGCGTGCTTCATCTTCCGCAGCCAGGCCGAACTGAAAGAGCTGAGGTGGTGTGCGCTGTCCGGCGTCGCTGTAGTTGAGCGCCAATGTGGTGATAGGTAGCTGATCGCGTTCCGCGAGCTGGCGCACCAGGTCCTTTTCGAGCGGGCCGACCACCAGCTGTACGCCAGCGGCCTGGGCTTGGCGATAGAAGTCGTCGATGGACTTCATCCGCGAGCTGTCATACAGCTCGATGCGCAGTTCGGCACCGGCCTGCTGTGCGTGCAGATGAGCAGCCAGGAAACCGTCGCGAAGGGCGCGAGCGACGCTCGCCAGTTGGCCTTCCATAGGAAGAAGCAGCGCTACGTGATTCAGTGGTTGGTCGGCGAGTTCACGCAGCTTCTGCAGTGACTCCGGGAGCTGCTGCGCGGCGGGGTGCTGAGGGTTCTGCGCGATCCAGTCGTCGATCGCGCGTTGTTGCTGCGCGATGGTGCCGGCGCGCTTGAGCGAAAGCGCTAAGGCTTGCCAGCCGGCCAGATCGGTATCGGCGGCGCCTTGCAGTTGCTGCTCGGGAAGGGCGGACAGGAGTTTCCAGATGGTTTCGTGGTTGGCCTGCGCCTGCTCGCCGCTCAGCAGTGGCGCAGTGAATACGCGCTCACGGGCGGCTGCTAGTGGCTTGTTGTTTGCCTCCAGTGCTTGGGCGCGAGCGAGCTGGCTGCGAATCTGCTGGCTGACGGGAAGCTCGCCCAGACGCTCGAATGACGGGTGCTGCAGCGCTTGTTCTGCCTTTTCGGGCTCCCCGTCGGCGAGTGCGATTTCGGCCTGCAGCGTCAGTGCGAAAATTTGCTGCGCAGGCTTCAGTGCGTCCAGTTGAACCTGCTGCAGAATGCTGCGGGCTTGCGCGCGGTTGCCCTGCTGAATGCTCTGGTCGGCAGCTGCCAGGCGTAGCTGGGTGGCCTGTTCGGCGTCGCTCTGCTCAGCCTGCTTCAACAGTTGCTGAGTGGATGCCTGCGGCGTCCGGGGCAGTTCGCCGAGCGTGGACGAGGGGGAGCTGGAGCAGGCTGCGAGCAGGGTGGCGACGCAGAGGAGAAGGAGGGGGCGTAAGCAAGCCATTGGTTAATCGTTCCTGAAAGCACTGCGAGTGTCGGCCGATTGTACCCAACCACCGAAGGGGCCGCGATGTTGCGGCGGTGAATCGGGCTACAATGCGCATTTCCTATTTGAGGTAAGCCCTGTGACTGCCAGCGGTGGTGCGAATTCCGGAGTGGGTACGCTTTATGTCGTCGCCACGCCGATCGGCAATCTGGAGGACATAAGCGCCAGGGCGCTGCGTGTGCTTCGCGAGGTGGCACTCATCGCCGCCGAGGACACGCGCCACTCCTCGCGGCTACTGGCGCACTTCGGTATCCAGACGCCGCTGGCCGCTTGTCATGAGCATAACGAGCGCAACGAAGGGGGGCGGTTCATCGAGCGTCTCCAGGCAGGGGATGACGTGGCGCTGATCTCCGATGCCGGCACGCCCTTGATCTCCGATCCTGGCTACCATCTAGTGCGTCAGGCCCGGGCGGCAGGAGTGGCTGTCGTCCCGGTGCCGGGGGCCTGCGCACTGATAGCCGCTCTCTCGGCGGCGGGTTTGCCGTCGGACCGTTTCATCTTCGAGGGGTTTCTTCCCGCCAAGGCGGCTGCGCGACGTTCACGTCTCGAGGCGCTGAAGGAGGAGCCGCGTACGCTGATCTTCTATGAAGCCCCACATCGCATACTCGAGTCGCTGGGAGATTTCGAGGATGTGTTCGGTGGTGAGCGCATGGCGGTGCTTGGGCGCGAGCTGACGAAGACCTTCGAGACCTTGAAGGGATTGCCGTTGGGGGCTTTACGCGCTTGGGTCGAGGCGGACAGCAACCAGCAGCGAGGCGAATGCGTGCTGCTGGTGGAAGGGTGGGAGGCGCCGCAAGGCGAGAGCGCGGTGAGTGCCGAAGCGCTGCGGGTGCTCGATCTGTTATTGGCAGAAATGCCGCTCAAGCGCGCTGCTGCCGTCGCGGCCGACATCACTGGAGTGCGCAAGAATCTGCTGTATCAGGCGGCGCTAGAGCGCAATTAGCAGGGCGCCCTGCCGGCGTTTCGCTTGCGGCATGGTGCGAGCGACGGTACTCTGGCGGCCGGAGAGTCGATCGGACAGTCGCTGTCTCTTTTTGTTCCGGCAAGAAGGGAGGGAGGAAAGTCCGGGCTCCATAGGGCAAAGTGCCAGGTAACGCCTGGGAGGCGTGAGCCTACGGAAAGTGCCACAGAAAATAACCGCCTAAGCGCTTCGGCGCCGGTAAGGGTGAAAAGGTGCGGTAAGAGCGCACCGCACGGCTGGCAACAGTCCGTGGCTAGGTAAACCCCACTTGGAGCAAGACCAAATAGGGATCCATTGGCGTGGCCCGCGCTGGATCCGGGTAGGTTGCTAGAGGCAGTCAGTGATGGCTGTCGTAGAGGAATGGCTGTCCTCGACAGAACCCGGCTTACAGATCGACTCTCCGTTTCTTCCTTCCGTAATCTCCGTTTTTAATTCCGAAAGATTCTTGCTCTTAACAAAGTACTTTAACTTTGTTGAGTAACTCCTTGCTGCTCCTAAAAAGCCATTCTGGGCCTGTCCGCTTTTCCCCATTTATCCCCACCTGACATCGCTAAATTGCCGCTCCGTAAGGCTTTTTCCCGCTGGGCTCGCCTTGACGGTGGGGCGGCTGCGTTTCTATAGTGCGCACAAGTGGTAGGAAGTGGCAGAAAGTGGGTAAATATGGGCATGGATAGCTAATTCAGGGGAAGCGCAAGCGTGTTTCGCGGAGCTAACGCCATCAGTCTCGACGCCAAAGGCCGGCTAGCCATGCCCAGCCGGTACCGTGACGAGCTGAATTCCCGTGGCGATGGCCAGCTGATCATCACGATCGACGCCGTGGACCGCTGCTTGTGCATATATCCGCTGCCCGAGTGGGAACTCATCGAGGCAAAACTTCGTGAGTTGCCTTCCCTGCGAGAAGAGGCCCGCCGCCTGCAGCGTCTGTTGATCGGCAACGCGGTCGACCTGGAAATGGATGGCAGCGGTCGAGTGGTCGTGCCGCCGCGTCTGCGTGAATACGCCCGGCTGGACAAGCGCGCGATGTTGGTGGGGCAACTCAACAAGTTTCAACTGTGGAACGAGGACGACTGGAACGCGATTTCTGACGCGGACCTGGCGGCCATCAAGCAACCCGGCGGTCTGCCGGAAGAACTACGTGACCTTATCCTGTGAGCCAGATCAGCAGCCTGCGACATATCACCGTGTTGCTCGACGAAGCCGTCGCGGCTCTGAACGTGCGCGCCGATGGTCGCTATCTGGACGGAACCTTCGGGCGGGGCGGCCATAGCCGGCTACTTCTGCAACAGCTCGGTCCTAATGGCCAGTTGCTAGGGTTCGACAAGGACCCATTAGCTATCGCTACGGGACAAGCGCTGGCGGCCGAGGACGGCCGCTTTGTCGTTGTGCAGAGAAGTTTTGCCGAGCTCGGTGACGAAGTCGCGCAACGCGGCTGGACGGAGGCTGTGAGCGGCATTCTGCTTGATCTGGGCGTGTCGTCGCCTCAGCTGGACGACCCCATTCGCGGCTTCAGTTTTCTGAACGACGGCCCCCTGGACATGCGCATGGATCCGAGTCGTGGCGTGAGTGCGGCCGAATGGATTGCCTCGGCCGATGAGGACGAGATCGCACGGGTGTTCAAGGACTACGGTGAAGAGCGTTTCGCCAAACGTATGGCTCGTGCAGTGGTGCAGCGGCGCGCTGAGGCACCCTTCGAGCGAACCGCCGATCTGGCCAAGGTGCTGACCGACGCCAATCCAGCTTGGGAGAAAGGCAAGAACCCGGCGACGCGTGCCTTCCAGGGGCTGCGCATTCATATCAATAACGAACTGGGCGATCTGGAGTGTGGTCTCGACGCAGCGCTGGATGCGCTGGAAGTGGGGGGGCGCCTGGTCGTCATCAGCTTCCATTCGCTGGAAGATCGCATCGTCAAACAGTTCATGCGTCGGCACGCCAAGGGCGAGGCAGACAAGCTGCCGCGTGACCTGCCAATCATCCCGAAGGCCTTCGAGCCGCGTCTGAAGCTGATCGGCAAGCCGCAATACGCATCCGAAGCGGAAGTCAAGGCCAACCCACGCTCGCGCAGCGCTGTCATGCGTGTCGCGGAGAAAGTGCGATGAGCCGCGTGCTGCGTGCCATGCCCAACGGCAGCCTGCTGATGCTGGTGCTGTTCGTCAGCGTTCTCCTGTCGGCGATCGCGGTTGCCTACTGCGCGCATTGGAACCGTCAGCTGTTGAACGAGCTGTATGGCGAACTCAGCGTGCGTGACAAGGCCCAGGCCGAATGGGGACGACTGATTCTCGAGCAAAGCACCTGGACGGCGCACAGCCGCATCGAGACGCTGGCTACCGAGCAGCTGCGCATGCACATTCCTGCGGCGGCAGACGTCCGATTGGTGAAGCCATGATGAGTCTTCAGGGCGCGCTTTATCCCTGGCGCTTTCGCATCGTTCTCGCGCTGCTGGCGTTGCTGGTGGGCGTGATCGCCTGGCGCATCGTCGATCTGCAGGTCATGGATCAGGGCTTCCTGAAAGGCCAGGGCGACGCGCGCAGCGTTCGCCATATTCCGATTCCCGCGCATCGCGGTCTGATCACCGATCGTAACGGCGAGCCGCTCGCCGTGAGCACGCCTGTGACCACTCTTTGGGGCAACCCCAAGGAACTGCAGGCCGCGCGCGCCCGCTGGCCAGAACTCGCCAAGGCGCTCGGGCAGGACGCAGCGGTGCTGAGCGAACGGCTGCAATCGCAAGCCTCGCGCGAATTCATGTACCTGGTGCGCGGCCTGACGCCGGAGCAGGGCCAGGAAATTCTCGACCTGAAGATTCCCGGCGTTTACGCGCAGGAGGAGTTCCGTCGCTTCTATCCGGCAGGCGAAGTGGCAGCGCACGTAGTCGGCTTCACCGACATCGACGATCGCGGTCGTGAAGGCATGGAGCTGGCCTATGACGAGTGGCTGGCCGGTGTTCCGGGCAAGCGCCAGGTACTCAAGGACCGCCGCGGGCGCCTGATCAAGGACGTCCAGGTCACCAAGAACGCCAAGCCCGGCAAGGCCATGGCGCTGTCGATCGACCTGCGCCTGCAGTACCTCGCCCACAGCGAGCTGCGCAACGTCGTGCATGAATACGGTGCCAAGGCGGCAAGCCTGGTGATGGTGGACGTCAAGACTGGCGAGATCCTCGCCATGGCCAACCAGCCGACCTACAACCCGAACAACCGCCGCAACCTGCAGCCGGCGGCGATGCGCAACCGCGCCATGATCGACGTCTTCGAGCCGGGCTCGACGGTCAAGCCGTTTAGCATCGCGGCGGCACTGGCGACCGGCAAGTACCAGCCCGATTCGGTGGTCAACACGCTGCCGGGCTGGATGCGCATCGGCCGCTATACCATCCGCGACGTGTCCCGCGGCGGCATGCTGTCGCTGACCGGAATCCTGATGAAGTCGAGCAACGTCGGCATCAGCAAGATCGCCCTGGATATAGGTGCCGAGCCGGTTTACGCGGTGATGCAGCAGGCGGGCTTCGGCCAGGACACCGGCCTGGGCTTCCCTGGCGAGCGCGTCGGCAACCTGCCCAACCATCGCAAGTGGCGGGATGCGGAAACCGCGTCCCTGGCCTACGGCTATGGCCTTTCCGTGACGGCAGTACAGCTGGCGCACGCCTATGCCGTGCTGGGCAACCAAGGCACCAACGTGCCGCTCTCCTTGTTGCGCCTGGATCGCGCGCAGGACGGCGTGCAAGTCATCGACAAGCAGATTTCCGGCACCGTGCTGCAGATGCTGCGGGCGGTGGTCGAGGAGGAAGGCGGCGGTGGCGCGCGGGCCAAGGTGCCGGGCTACCACGTCGGCGGCAAGAGCGGTACCGCGAAGAAGATCTCCGGTACCGGTGGCTATACCAAGGATGCTTACCGTTCGTTCTTCGCCGGCGTCGCGCCGCTTTCCAACCCGCGAATCGCCGCGGTGGTCGTCGTGGACGAGCCGAGCAAGGGTCAGTACTACGGTGGTCTGGTGGCCGCTCCGGTGTTCGGCAAGGTCATGGCGCGCGCACTGCGCCTGATGAATGTCGCGCCGGACAATCTGCCGCCGCCCGCCGAGCTGCAGACCGCGGAAGCGGCCAAAGGCAAGGGAGGGCGCAGCTGATGCCGATGCCATTGAATCACCTGCTGCCCCATGCCGGCAGCGACGTCCTGATCCGCGAGTTGACGCTCGACAGTCGCAAGGTTCGTGGTGGCGACCTGTTCCTGGCTGTGCCGGGGCTGCAGCATGACGGGCGCGATCATGTACAGGACGCCATTGCCCGCGGCGCCGCTGCGGTCGCTTACGAATCCGAAGGGCTGGATCAGGCGCTGACCGGTGCCGCGGTGATGGTGCCGGTGCATCACTTGGCCGGTCAGCTCTCGGCCATAGCCGGGCGCTTCTACGGTGAGCCCAGCCGCAACCTGCGTCTGGTCGGTGTCACCGGAACCAACGGCAAGACCAGCGTCAGCCAGCTGATCGCCCAGGCCCTCGACCGTCTCGGCGAACCCTGCGGGATCATCGGCACCCTGGGCACGGGCTTCTACGGTCAGCTGGAAATGGGGCGGCATACCACGCCGGATGCGATCGGCGTTCAGGCGACCCTCGCTCAGCTGAAGCAGGAAGGCGCGCGCGCCGTGGCGATGGAGGTGTCGTCCCATGGCCTCGATCAGGGCCGCGTCGCCGCGCTGGAGTTCGACGTCGCTGTCTTTACCAACCTGTCGCGCGACCATCTCGATTACCACGGCACCATGGAAGCCTACGGCGCTGCCAAGGCGCGGCTGTTCGGCGTGCCTGGTCTGAGCTGTCGGGTGATCAATCTCGACGATGGCTTCGGCCGTGCGCTGGCCGGTGAGGAGCGCGAATCGCGGCTGATCAGCTACAGCCTGGAAGACGCCTCTGCCTACCTGTACTGCCCCGAGGCGCAGCTCGACGATGACGGCATTCATGCGCGGTTGATCACCCCGCAGGGCGAGCGCTCGCTGCGCAGCCCGCTGCTGGGCCGCTTCAACGTCAGCAACGTGCTCGCCGCCGTTGGCGCCTTGCTCGGTATGGACTACCCGCTGGACGAGATCCTCGCCGTGCTGCCGGAGCTTGAAGGCCCGGCCGGCCGCATGCAGCGTCTGGGCGGCGGCGACCGGCCACTGGTGGTGGTCGATTACGCCCATACCCCCGACGCTCTGGAAAAGGTGCTTACTGCACTACGTCCACACGCACGTGGTCGCTTGCTCTGCCTGTTCGGCTGCGGTGGTGACCGCGACACCGGCAAGCGCCCACTCATGGCCGAGGTCGCCGAGCGGCTGGCCGATGGGGTTGTGGTTACCGATGACAACCCGCGCAACGAGGCGCCGGAACGCATTCTCGACGATGTCCGCAGTGGCTTCGTCAATCCGGAAGCGGTGACCTTTGTGCAGGGTCGCGCCCAGGCGATTGCCCGGCTCATCGCGGCCGCCAATGCCAGCGATGTGGTAGTGCTCGCTGGCAAGGGCCACGAGGACTATCAGGAAATTCGCGGCGAGCGACTGCCGTTCTCCGATATCGAGGAAGCCTGTACCGCACTGTCCACCTGGGAGAAGCCCGATGCTTGAAGCCATGCGACTGAGCGAGCTGCAGCTGCCGTTGTCCGGCCGTCTGGTGGGTGCCGATGCCAGCTTCTCTGCGGTCAGCACTGACAGCCGGGCGATCCAGCCGGGGCAGCTGTTCATTGCGCTGACCGGTCCGCGCTTCGATGGTCATGCCTATCTCGCCGAGGTGGCCGCCAAAGGCGCGGTGGCGGCTCTGGTCGCACGCGAAGTCGAGGGCGCGCCGCTGCCACAGCTGGTTGTCGCCGATACTCGCCTGGCACTGGGGCGTCTGGGGGCGCTCAACCGTGAGGCCTTCAAGGGGCCAGTCGCCGCCATCACCGGCTCGAGTGGCAAGACCAGCGTCAAGGAAATGCTCGCCAGCATTCTGCGCAGTGCTCACGGGCACGACGCCGTGCTGGCTACGCGCGGCAATCTGAACAACGACCTCGGTGCGCCACTGACGCTGCTGGAACTGAGCGCCGAACACCGCAGCGCGGTCATCGAGCTCGGCGCCTCGCGAGTGGGCGACATCGCTTACACCGTCAGCCTGGTGCGCCCAGATGTCAGCCTGATCACCAACGCCGGAACCGCCCATGTCGGCGAATTCGGCGGCCCGGAAAAGATCGTCCAGGCCAAGGGCGAGATTCTCGACGGCCTGAGCGCAACCGGCACCGCCGTGCTGAATCGTGACGACAAGGCCTACCCGATCTGGGCCGAGCGTGTGGCTGGCAAGCGCATCGTGTCGTTCGGTCTGGACAACCCGCTTGCCGATTTTTCCGCTGGTTCGATCGCCTACGACCAGCGCGGTTGCCCAAATTTCGTACTGACCGGCCCGCTGGGCAACCTGCGCGTGCAGCTCAACCTGCTGGGCCGCCACAATGTGGCCAATGCGCTGGCTGCCGCCGCGGCCGCCCACGCCTTGGGCATCACCGCCGAGGCTGTCGTGGCCGGATTGCAGGGCCTGCAACCCGTCAAGGGGCGTGCCGTGGCGCAGATGCTCGCCAATGGTGTGCGTCTCATCGACGACAGCTACAACGCCAACCCCGCTTCGATCTGCGCCGCGATCGACGTGCTTGCCAGTTTCGCCGGGCGCACCATTCTCGTCCTGGGGGACATGGGTGAGCTGGGCGAGTGGGCCGAGCAGGGGCATCGCGATGTCGGTGCCTACGCGGCGGGCAAGGTCGACACCCTCTATGCCGTTGGGCCACTGATGGCCCATGCGGTCGCCGCTTTCGGGCAGGGTGCCCGGCATTTCGCCGATCAGGCCAGCCTGATCGAAAGCCTGCGTGCCGAGCAGGGCAGCGGCACCACCATTCTGATCAAGGGCTCGCGTAGCGCGGCGATGGACAAAGTCGTCGATGCGCTCGCTGGGCCATCCATGGAGAAACACTGATGCTGCTGCTGCTCGCCGAGTATCTGCAACAGTTCCACAAGGGCTTCGCGGTCTTCCAGTACCTGTCGCTGCGTGGAATCCTCGGCGTCCTCACCGCGCTGGTACTGTCGCTGTGGATGGGCCCGTGGCTGATCCGCACCCTCCAGTTGCGCCAGATCGGCCAGGCGGTGCGTACCGACGGACCGCAGTCGCATCTGTCGAAATCCGGCACGCCCACCATGGGTGGCGCGCTGATCCTCAGTGCCATCGGCATTTCCACGCTACTCTGGGCCGACCTGGCCAACCGCTACGTGTGGGTAGTGCTGGCGGTGACATTGCTGTTCGGCGCCATCGGGTGGGTCGATGACTACCGCAAGGTGATCGAGAAGAACTCGCGCGGGTTGCCAAGCCGCTGGAAGTATTTCTGGCAGTCGGTGTTCGGCCTCGGTGCGGCGATCTTCCTTTATATGACTGCGCAGACGCCGGTTGAAACGACGCTGATCCTGCCGCTGCTGAAGAACATCGAGATCCCGCTGGGCATCGGTTTCGTGATTCTCACCTATTTCGTCATCGTCGGTTCGAGCAATGCGGTCAACCTCACCGACGGCCTCGACGGCCTGGCGATCATGCCGACCGTGATGGTCGGCGGCGGTCTGGGCATCTTCTGTTACCTCTCCGGTAACGTGAATTTCGCTGAGTATCTGCTGATCCCCTACATCCCCGGTTCCGGAGAACTCATTGTCTTCTGCGGCGCGCTGATCGGTGCCGGCCTCGGCTTCCTCTGGTTCAACACCTATCCGGCGCAGGTCTTCATGGGCGACGTCGGCGCGCTGGCGTTGGGCGCAGCGCTGGGCACCATTGCCGTGATCGTCCGCCAGGAAGTGGTGCTGTTCATCATGGGCGGCGTGTTCGTGATGGAAACGCTGTCGGTGATGATCCAGGTCGCCAGCTTCAAGCTCACCGGCAAACGCGTTTTCCGCATGGCGCCGATCCATCACCATTTCGAACTCAAGGGCTGGCCCGAACCCCGGGTGATCGTGCGCTTCTGGATCATTACCGTGATCCTGGTGCTCGTCGGCCTTGCCACCCTGAAACTGAGGTAACCGAGAGTGCTCATCGCTTCCGACCAGTTCCGCATCGTTGTCGGCCTCGGCAAGAGCGGCATGTCCCTGGTTCGCCACCTGGCGCGCCGCGGGCTGCCGTTTGCCGTGGTGGACACTCGTGCGAACCCGCCGGAACTGGCCACGCTGAAGGCCGAGTACCCGGATGTGCAGGTACGCTGCGGCGAACTGGATGTGGATTTCCTCTGTACCGCCAGCGAGCTGCTGGTGAGCCCCGGGCTTGCGGTCAGCACGCCGGCGTTGCAGGAGGCCGCGGCACGGGGCGTCAAGCTGTCGGGGGACATCGAGCTGTTCGCCCGCGAAGCCAAGGCACCCATCGTCGCGATCACCGGCTCCAATGCCAAGAGCACTGTGACCACTTTGGTCGGCGAGATGGCCGCGGCAGCCGGGCGTACCGTGGCGGTCGGCGGCAATCTGGGCACGCCAGCGCTCGATCTGCTTGCCGATGATGTCGATCTCTACGTACTGGAGCTTTCCAGCTTCCAGCTGGAAACCACCGAGCAGCTCAATGCCGAAGTGGCCACCTGCCTGAACATCAGCGAAGACCACATGGACCGCTACAGTGGGCTGCCGGCTTATCACCAGGCCAAGCACCGCATCTTCCGTGGCGCGCGCCAGGTGGTCGTCAATAGGGATGACCGCCTCAGCCGGCCGTTGGTGGGTGAGGATGTGCCGACCTGGACCTTCGGGCTCGGCAAGCCGGACTTCAAGGGCTTCGGGCTCTTCGAGGAAAAAGGCGAGAAGTACCTGGCGTTCCAGTTCGAGGCACTGATGCCGGTGCGCGAACTGAAGATGCGCGGTGCGCATAATCAGTCCAACGCCTTGGCTGCGTTGGCACTCGGGCACGCGGTGGGGCTGCCGTTCGGCCCCATGCTGGATACGCTGCGTCGTTTCACCGGTTTGCCGCACCGTTGCCAGTGGGTCGGTGAGCGTGCCGGTGTCAGCTATTACGACGACTCCAAGGCCACCAACGTCGGTGCTGCGCTGGCAGCGATCGAAGGCCTCGGCGCCGACATCGACGGCAAGCTGGTGCTGATCGCCGGCGGCGACGGCAAGGGCGCCGACTTCTCCGCGCTGCGCGCTCCCGTGGCGCGTTACTGCCGAGCCGTGGTGCTGCTCGGTCGCGACGCCCCGCGTCTGGCCGAGGCGCTGGGCGAAGCGACGGTGCTGATCCGCGTCGCCAGCCTGGAAGAGGCTGTACAGCGCGCCGCCGAATGTGCGGAGTCGGGCGATGCGGTACTGCTTTCGCCGGCCTGCGCCAGCCTGGACATGTTCAAGAACTTCGAGGAGCGCGGTCGTCTCTTCGCCGCTGCGGTGGAGGCGCTCGACTGATGCTCGCCTTCCTGCGCCAAGCCCCTTCGCCCCTGTACGGCCGCCGTGGTGTGGACCTGGACTTCCCCATGCTGGCCGGTTGTCTGGCGCTGCTTGGTCTCGGCCTGGTGATGATCACCTCGGCGTCGTCCGAGGTGGCGGCGGTCAACTCCGGCAATCCGCTGTACCACATGATTCGCCACCTGATCTATGTGGTGCTGGGGCTGGGTGCCGGCGCCGCGATGCTGCTGGTACCGCTTTCGTTCTGGCAGCGGATGGACTGGATGCTGCTCCTGGCGGCCTTCGGGCTGTTGATCCTGGTGCTGCTGCCGGGCATCGGTCGCGAGGTCAATGGTTCCATGCGCTGGATCGGCTTCGGCGCGTTCAACGTGCAGCCTTCGGAGCTGGCCAAGGTATTCGTGGTGATCTACCTGGCTGGTTATCTGGTGCGCCGGCAGGAGGAAGTTCGCGAGAGCCTGTGGGGCTTCGCCAAGCCGTTCCTGGTGCTGCTGCCAATGGCGTTCCTGCTGTTGCTGGAGCCCGACTTCGGGGCGACGGTGGTGATGATGGGCGCTGCGGTGGCCATGCTGTTCCTCGGCGGGGTCGGAATGATCCGCTTCAGCCTGCTGGTGATCGCCGCGGTCGGCGCAGTGGTGGTCCTGGTGCAGACTCAGGAATATCGCCTGCAGCGCCTGATCACCTTTACCGACCCCTGGGCCGACCAGTATGGTGCCGGCTATCAGCTCACCCAGGCGCTGATCGCCTTCGGGCGTGGCGAATGGTTCGGCGTCGGCCTCGGCAACAGCGTACAGAAGCAGTTCTACCTGCCCGAAGCGCACACCGACTTCGTGTTTTCGGTACTTGCCGAAGAGCTGGGCATGATCGGCGCGCTGGCGACCATCGCCCTGTTTGCCTTCGTCGGCGTGCGTGCCCTCTACATCGGACTATGGGCAGAGAAGGCTCGGCAGTTCTTCGCCGCCTATGTCGCCTGGGGTCTGGCGTTCCTCTGGCTCGGTCAGTTCCTGATCAACGTCGGGGTGAATGTCGGCCTGTTGCCGACCAAGGGCCTGACGCTGCCCTTCCTCAGTTACGGCGGCAGCTCGCTGGTGGTGACCTGCGCGAGCATGGCGCTGCTGCTGCGCATCGAGTGGGAAAGCCGCACCGTACTGGGCAGCGAGGACACCGAGTTCGACGAGTCCGACTTTGCCGAGCCCTCGGCCAAGGAGGTCGCTCATGGCCGCTAATGTCCTGATCATGGCCGGCGGTACCGGTGGGCACGTATTCCCTGCATTGGCCTGCGCGCGCGAGTTCCAGGCGCGTGGCTATGCCGTGCATTGGCTCGGCACGCCGCGTGGCATCGAGAACGAACTGGTGCCTGCTGCCGGGCTGCCATTGCATCTGATTCAGGTCAGTGGACTGCGCGGCAAAGGTCTGGCGTCGCTGATCAAGGCTCCGCTGCAGCTGGTTCGCTCGCTGTTCCAGGCGCGCCGCATCATCCGTGAGCTGCGTCCGGTCTGTGTGCTGGGGCTTGGCGGCTACGTCACCGGTCCCGGCGGGCTGGCGGCCAAACTGGCCGGCGTGCCGCTGGTGATCCACGAGCAGAACGCCGTGGCCGGTACCGCCAACCGTAGCCTGGTGCCGTTGGCCAGCCGGGTCTGCGAGGCCTTCCCGGATACCTTCAGTTCCAGCGCCAAGCGCCGGACCACCGGCAACCCGGTGCGGGAGGAACTGTTTCTGGAAACCCCGCGCGACAGCCTGGCTCATCGTCGGCCGCGCCTGCTGGTGCTGGGCGGCAGCCTGGGTGCCGAACCGCTGAACAAGCTGTTGCCCGCAGCGCTGGCGCAGGTCCCCGCCGAACTGCGGCCGAAAGTGTTCCACCAGGCCGGCAAACAGCACGCCGAGATCACCGAGCAGCGTTATGCCGAGGCGGGCGTCGAGGCCGAGGTTGCGCCCTTCATCAAGGACATGGCGCGGGCTTACGCCTGGGCCGATCTGGTGATCTGCCGCGCCGGCGCACTCACCGTGTGCGAGCTGGCCGCCGCCGGGCTGCCGTCGTTCCTGGTGCCGTTGCCCCACGCGATCGACGATCACCAGACCCGCAATGCCGAATATCTGGCGAAGGAGGGCGCTGCCGTCCTTCTGCCACAAGCCAAGACTGACGCGGCCGCGCTCGCCGCTCAGCTGACCGAGGTAATGATGCAGCCGGAAAAACTCAAGGCCATGGGGGCCACCGCGCGCCGCCTGGCCCGGCCCGACGCCACCCGCAGCGTGGTCGATATCTGCCTGGAGGTGGCCCATGGCTAAGTCGCCCGCTGCGGTGAAAGCCGAAGTACGCCGCATGCGGCGCATCCGCCGCATTCATTTCGTTGGCATCGGCGGGGTCGGCATGTGCGGCATCGCCGAAGTGCTGCTCAACCTTGGCTACGAGGTGTCCGGCTCGGACCTCAAGGAATCGGCCAGTACCGAGCGCCTGCAGAGCTTCGGCGCACAGATCTTCATCGGCCACCAGGCCGGCAATGTCGCCGGTGCCGACGTGCTGGTGGTGTCCAGCGCGATCAATTCGGCCAATCCGGAAGTGGCCCTGGCCTTGGAACAGCGCATCCCGGTGGTGCCGCGGGCCGAGATGCTCGCCGAGCTGATGCGCTATCGGCATGGCATCGCCGTCGCCGGAACCCATGGCAAGACCACCACCACCAGCTTGCTGGCTTCGGTGTTCGCAGCAGGCGGGCTCGATCCGACCTTCGTCATCGGTGGCCGTCTGACCGCGGCCGGTACCAATGCCCAGCTGGGCAGCAGCCGTTACCTGATCGCCGAAGCGGACGAAAGCGACGCCAGCTTCCTCCACCTGCAGCCGATGGTGGCGGTGGTGACCAACATCGACGCCGACCACATGAGCACCTATGGCGGCGACTTCGGCAAGCTGAAGAAGACCTTCGTCGAGTTCCTGCACAACCTGCCGTTCTACGGCCTGGCGGTGCTCTGCGTCGACGATCCGGTGGTGCGCGAGATCATTCCGCAGATCGGCCGTCCGACTACCACCTACGGCTTCAGTGAAGACGCCGACGTGCGTGCCATCAACGTTCGTCAGGAAGGCATGCGCACCTATTTCACCGTGCTGCGCGACGGCTGCGAACCGCTGGACGTCTCGGTGCACATGCCCGGCAACCACAACGTGCTCAATGCCCTGGCCACCATCGCCATCGCCACCGACGAGGGCATCGATGACGAGGCCATCGTCCAGGGCCTGGCCGAGTTCGCCGGCGTCGGCCGCCGTTTCCAGGTCTACGGCAATCTGCCGGTGGACGGTGGCAGCGTGATGCTGGTGGACGACTACGGCCACCACCCGCGGGAGGTCGCCGCGGTGATCAAGGCGGTACGTGGCGGCTGGCCGGAGCGGCGCCTGGTGATGGTCTACCAGCCACACCGCTACAGCCGTACCCGGGACCTCTACGACGACTTCGTGCAGGTGCTCGGCGAATCCAACGTGCTGCTGCTGATGGAGGTCTACCCGGCCGGTGAAGAGCCCATCCCCGGTGCCGACAGTCGCCAGCTGTGCCACAGCATCCGCCAGCGCGGTCAGCTCGACCCCATCTATGTCGAGCGTGGCGTCGATCTGGCGCCGCTGGTCAAGCCGCTGCTGCGTGCCGGTGACATCCTGCTCTGCCAGGGCGCCGGTGATATCGGCGGGCTGGCTCCGCAACTTCTCAAGAGTCCCCTGTTCGGTGGCGATGACGCCGCAAGGAAAACCAAATGATGGCTTTGCAATCGACGCGCGACCCCAAGGAATTCGGCCGCGTCGCCGTGCTCTTCGGCGGCAAGAGCGCCGAGCGCGAGGTCTCCCTCAAGTCCGGCGCTGCCGTGCTCGCCGCGTTGCAGGCGGCGGGTGTGGATGCCTTCGGTATCGATGCCGGTGATGACCTGCTGCAGCGCCTGAGCAGCGAGCGGATCGACCGTGCCTTTATCGTCCTGCACGGCCGCGGTGGCGAAGACGGCAGCATGCAGGGGCTGCTGGAGTGTGCCGGCATTCCTTACACCGGCAGCGGCATCCTCGCCTCGGCGCTGGCCATGGACAAGCTGCGCACCAAGCAGGTCTGGCAGAGCCTAGGCCTGCCAACGCCGCGGCACGCGGTGCTGGCCAGCGAAGCCGACTGCCAGGCCGCGGCCCAGATGCTGGGCTTTCCGCTGATCGTCAAGCCGGCGCACGAGGGATCGAGCATCGGTATGGCCAAGGTTGGCGATGTCGCCGAGCTGATCGCCGCCTGGCGCGCAGCGAGCGCCTATGACGCGCAGGTGCTGGTTGAACAGTGGATCCATGGCCCCGAGTTCACCGTGGCGGTGCTGCACGGTGAGGTCCTGCCGCCGATTGGCCTGGGCACGCCGCATACCTTTTACGACTACGACGCCAAGTACCTGGCCTCCGATACCCAGTACCGCATCCCCTGCGGGCTGGACGCGGCCCGCGAAGAAGCACTCAAGGTTCTCTCGGCGCGTGCCTGTGAGGCGGTGGGTATTCGCGGTTGGGCGCGGGTGGACGTGATGCAGGATGCCGAGGGCAACTTCTGGCTGCTGGAAGTGAATACCGTGCCCGGCATGACCGATCACAGCCTGGTGCCGATGGCGGCGCGTGCCGCCGGGCTGGACTTCCAGCAGCTGGTGCTGAGCATTCTCGACGACAGCCTCGAGGCGGGGAACTGAGCCATGATCACCACGCTGCGTCATTCGCAACCCGGCAACGGACGTGCCTCGCGCAAGCCCGTGCAACGGGGTGCGAGCCGCCTGGTGACGCCGCAGCCGCTGTCGCAGCGCCTGCCCAGGCCCAGCCTTGCCGGTCTGAAGCGTTTCGTCTGGCCGGTGCTGCTGGTCGGCCTGGCGGTCGGGCTGTACGAACTGGGCGAGCGCCTGCTGCCCTATGCCGACCGGCCGATCGCCAAGGTCAGCGTCCAAGGCGAGCTGGGTTACGTAAGCCGCGAGGCGGTTCAGCAGCGCATCGCGCCTTTCGTCGAGCAGAGCTTCTTCAAGGTTGATCTGAACGGCATGCGCCACCAACTCGAACAGATGCCATGGATTGCCCATGTCGAGGTTCGCCGCGTCTGGCCGGATCAGGTGATGGTGCGTCTGGATGAGCAATTGCCGATTGCTCGTTGGGGGGGCGAAGCATTGCTTAACAATAAAGGCCAGGCTTTCTCGCCGGATGACCTGAGCCGATATGAACACTTGCCACATTTGTATGGTCCGAAGCGGGCCCAACAGCGGGTCATGCAGCAATACCAGATGCTCAGCCAGATGCTGCGCCCGCTGGGGTTCTCCATTTCCCGTCTCGAGCTGCGTGAACGTGGAAGCTGGTTCCTGACCACCAACCAGGGCATCGAGTTGTTGCTGGGGCGGGACCAGGTAGTAGAAAAAATGCGTCGCTTCACTGCCATTTATCAAAAGGCACTGGAGCAGGAAAGCGAGAAAATCGCACGGATCGATCTGCGCTATGCGAACGGCCTGGCAGTCGCCTGGCATGAGCCGATCCCGACTGCGACGGATACGACCGTCGCTGCGAAGAATTGAGGAATGAAACACATGTCGAGCGTGCAAAGCGGCAAGATGATCGTCGGCCTGGACATCGGCACCTCCAAGGTGGTGGCGCTGGTGGGCGAGGTGACCGCCGATGGTGAACTGGAAATCGTGGGCATCGGTACCCATCCTTCGCGCGGCCTGAAGAAGGGCGTGGTGGTGAACATCGAATCCACCGTGCAGTCGATCCAGCGCGCCATCGAAGAAGCCCAGCTGATGGCTGGCTGCCGCATCCATTCAGCCTTCGTCGGTCTGGCCGGTAACCACATCCGCAGCCTGAATTCCCACGGCATCGTGGCCATCCGCGACCGCGAAGTGAGTACCGCCGATCTGGAGCGTGTGCTCGACGCGGCGCAGGCGGTTGCCATTCCTGCCGATCAGCGCGTGCTGCACACCCTGCCGCAGGACTACGTGATCGACAACCAGGAGGGCGTGCGTGAACCGCTGGGCATGTCCGGCGTGCGTCTGGAGGCCAAGGTGCACGTAGTCACCTGCGCGGTGAACGCCGCGCAGAATGTCGAGAAGTGCGTGCGCCGCTGCGGTCTGGAAGTGGACGACATCATTCTCGAGCAACTGGCTTCGGCGCACGCCGTGCTGACCGATGACGAGAAGGAGCTGGGCGTCTGCCTGGTGGATATCGGCGGGGGCACCACCGACATCTGCATCTTCACCGAGGGCGCGATCCGCCATACGGCCGTGATCCCGATCGCTGGCGACCAGGTCACCAACGACATCGCGATGGCCCTGCGTACGCCGACCCAGTATGCCGAGGAGATCAAGATTCGTTATGCTTGCGCGCTGGCCAAGCTGGCTGGCGCGGGCGAGACCATCAAGGTCCCCAGCGTTGGCGATCGCCCTCCGCGTGAACTGTCCCGGCAGGCCCTGGCAGAGGTGGTAGAGCCGCGTTACGACGAGCTCTTCACCCTGATCCAGGCCGAGCTGCGGCGCAGCGGTTACGAGGATCTGGTCCCGGCCGGGATCGTTCTCACCGGCGGTACAGCGAAGATGGAAGGAGCCGTCGACCTGGCCGAGGAAATCTTTCACATGCCGGTGCGCCTTGGCGTGCCGCACAGCGTCAAGGGACTGGCCGACGTAGTACGCAATCCAATCTATTCGACGGGCGTGGGCCTGCTGCTGTACGGACTGCACAAGCAGGCCGACGGCGTTCCCGTGCCTGGACTCGGCAGCTTTGCCGACGAATCAAAGGCGTCTGTTCTGGATCGGCTCAAGGGCTGGATCCAGGGCAATTTTTAAGCAGTGCGCTGTAAAACCAAAACTAGAAAGCTGGAAGGAGAGAGGGAAATGTTCGAACTCGTAGATCATACCCCGCAAAGTGCAGTCATCAAGGTCATCGGCGTTGGTGGCGGCGGCGGCAATGCCGTGAACCACATGGTTCGCAACAACGTTGAGGGCGTCGAATTCATCTGCGCCAACACCGATGCGCAGGCGCTGAAAAAGGTCGAGGCGCGTACCGTGCTGCAACTCGGCTCGGCCATCACCAAGGGCCTGGGCGCCGGCACCAATCCGGACATCGGCCGTCAGGCTGCGATGGAAGACCGCGAGCGCATCGCCGAAGTGCTGGAAGGCGCTGACATGGTGTTCATCACCACTGGCATGGGTGGCGGTACCGGTACCGGTGCTGCACCGATCATCGCTTCGGTCGCCAAGGAAATGGGCATCCTGACCGTCGCCGTGGTCACTCGGCCGTTCCCCTTCGAAGGCCGCCGTCGCATGCAGGTTGCCGACGAGGGTATCCGCGCACTGTCCGAGTGTGTCGACTCGCTGATCACCATTCCCAACGAGAAGTTGCTGACCATCCTCGGCAAGGACGCGAGCCTGCTGGCCGCCTTTGCCAAGGCTGATGACGTGCTGACCGGCGCGGTGCGCGGCATCTCCGACATCATGCAGCGTCCGGGCCTGATGAACGTCGACTTCGCCGACGTGAAGACTGTCATGGGCGAAATGGGCATGGCCATGATGGGCACCGGTTGCTCCACCGGCCCGAACCGCGCGCGTGAAGCGACCGAAGCGGCCATTCGCAACCCGCTGCTGGAAGACGTCAACCTGCAGGGTGCACGCGGCATTCTGGTCAACATCACCGCCGGTCTGGACCTGTCGCTCGGCGAGTACGCCGCAGTGGGCGAGATCATCGAGGCCTTCGCTTCCGATGAAGCCACTGTCAAGGTTGGTGCCGTGATCGATCCGGACATGGCTGACGAGCTGCATGTCACCGTGGTCGCCACCGGCCTGGGTCCGCGCAACGAAAAACCGGTCAAGGTCATCGACAATACCGTGCAGACCGTCGCCGCTGCCGCTCCGGCCCCGCGCCAGCAGGAGCAGGCTGCCGTGAACTACCGCGATCTGGAGCGCCCGACCGTCATGCGCAACCAGGCCCATGCAGCGGCCACCGCTGCCAAGCTGAATCCGCAGGAGGATCTGGATTATCTGGATATTCCGGCGTTCCTGCGTCGTCAGGCCGATTGATTGAAGTTATCAGGAGTATTGGTGTGATTGGTGTTCAGCAAAGTTGGCATCTGCTATTATCGCCGCCAATTGTTGAAAACTATTCGCAACTAGTGCTACAGCGAAGCAAAAGGCCATGATCAGACAACGCACCCTGAAGAACATCATTCGCGCCACCGGCGTCGGCTTGCATTCGGGAGAGAAGGTTTATCTCACCCTGAAACCGGCACCGGTGGACACCGGGATCGTGTTCTGTCGCACCGACCTCAACCCGCCTGTGGAGATTCCCGCGCGGGCCGAGAATGTTGGCGAAACCACCATGTCCACGACGCTGGTCAACGGTGACGTCAAGGTCGACACTGTGGAGCATCTGCTTTCGGCAATGGCCGGCCTGGGGATCGACAACGCCTACGTCGAACTCTCCGCGTCGGAAGTGCCGATCATGGACGGCAGCGCTGGGCCTTTCGTATTCCTGATTCAATCCGCCGGCCTGCAGGAGCAGGACGCCCACAAGAAGTTCATCCGCATCAAGCGTGAAGTGACGGTCGAGGAGGGCGACAAGCGCGCGACCTTCCTGCCTTTCGACGGCTTCAAGGTGAGCTTCGAGATCGATTTCGATCACCCGGTTTTCAAGGGTCGCACCCAGACTGCCAGTGTGGACTTCTCAAGCACTTCCTTCGTCAAGGAAGTCAGCCGTGCACGTACCTTCGGGTTCATGCGCGACATCGAGTTCCTCCGCTCGCACAATCTGGCGCTCGGCGGCAGTGTTGAGAACGCCATCGTGGTGGACGAAACCAGTGTGCTCAACGAAGACGGTCTGCGTTACGAGGACGAATTCGTGAAGCACAAGATTCTCGATGCCATCGGTGATCTGTACTTGCTGGGCACCAGTCTGATCGGCGAATTCCGCGGCTATAAATCCGGCCACGCGTTGAACAACCGTTTGCTACGCACCCTGATGGCACAGAAGGATGCGTGGGAACTGGTGACCTTCGATGACCCGCAGACCGCACCGATCTCCTACATGCGTCCGGTGGCAGCCGGCTAAGCTGTACCTCTCTTCCTAGATTTAAGGCCACCCTCGGGTGGCCTTTTTTTTTCGTGGCAGAGCCAGCTGATTCCGGATCAGTTCATGCCGTCCAGCAGGCCGGCCAGGTCGTCGGCGTGCTCTTCTTCCTGCGCCAGGATGTCTTCGAAGATGCGCCGGGTGGTGGGGTCTTTGTCGCCGATGTACTGGACGATCTCGCGATAGCTGTCGATGGCGATGCGTTCGGCCACCAGGTTCTCGAAGACCATGTCGCGCAGGCCGTTGCCCTCGGCGTACTGCGCATGGGCGCGCTCGGTGAGGCTGTCGGGGTTGAAGTCGGGCTCGCCACCCAGCTGAACGATCCGCTCGGCCAGGCGATCGGCGTGTTCCTGCTCCTCATTGGCGTGCTCGAGGAACTCGGCGGCGGCGACGCTGGATTTCAGCCCGGTCGCCATGTAGTAGTGACGCTTGTAGCGCAGGTAGCAGACCAGCTCGGTGGCCAGCGCCTCGTTCAGCAGGTTGATCACCACCTCGCGGTCGGCGGAATAGCTCTCGGTGACCGCGCCGTTCTCGACGTGTTGACGGGCCCGCTCGCGCAGGCTCTGCTTGTCGCTCAGTTGTACGTAACTCATCGCCATCTCCTGGTCTGTGCACCGCTGTGCAGTGCTTCACGGTTCGCCAATTGAGATCGGGATGCTGGCGAAAAGTTTAGCCTGCGACCTGTTCCGGCGGCGGAGCCTCAGGTTCGGAGCGGCCAGGGTCAGGCTCGTCGATGGGCTCCGGCCGGCCCGGGTCCTCGCGCTTGGGATTGCTTGGCGACGGCTCGGGCGGCTGTTGGCTGGTCAGGATTGGCAGCATCAGCTGAGCGCCTTCAGCAGCTCGTCCTTGCGCATCTTCGAGCGGCCGCGAATGTCCCGCTCACGGGCCTTTTCCATCAGTTGGTCGCGGGTCATGTCGGCAAGGCTTGTGCTGGACGAGCCGGAGCTGCGGGCCGAGCCCTTGTTGGATGACTTGCCCTTGCGCGCATCGGCGGCGCGATGGGCCGAGTCCTTGCGATCGGCACTCTTGGCCGTTTCGCTCTTGCCCTTGCCGGAGCCGCCCTTGCGTTCGCCGCCACCGGACTGCTTGTTGACGGTCGCCCAGGCACGTGCTTCGGCCTCTTTCTCCGAGACGCCACGCTTCTCGTAGCTTTCCTCGATATGTTCGGCCTTGCGCTGTTGCTTGTCGGTGTACTTGGATTTGTCTCCACGGGGCATGGTGAAACCTCCTCTGGCATCTACCACTGTGCTTTGACGTGAATGCGACCCTCAGCGACGCAGGTTGCGCTGGTTTTCCTCGAGCTGCTTGCAGGTCAGGAAACCTTGGCCATCCACCCGGCCGGCACTGTCGAAACTGACGTAATAGGGCTGCTGCTTGCCGTCCCGGTTGAGGATGTAGTCGTGACACAGGCCCGGTACCACGGTGCGTGCCGTAGCCCTGGACGGCTCACCGCCGATGCTGAGCACGCGCGCCTGCGTCATGCCGGTTTCCACGTCCCGTACCAGCGGCTCGTCGCGATAGGTGATTCGGTCGACGGGGTTCTGCACGTTGCCGGAGCAGCCGATCAACAGAGCCAGCGGAGCGATGAAGAAAAGGGTGCGCTTGAACATGTGAGATCCTCATGCCGGACGGTCATGCTTTTATGGCCATCAGGCGGCTCGCAAGGTTCAACGTGGCAAAGCGCCGGCGGCTCGGCGGTCGTCTGGAGTGACACGCCAGATGACATCACCCACGTCATCGGCAACCAGCAGCGCGCCGTGCCGGTCCACCGCGACGCCGACGGGCCGTCCCATGGCTTCGCCCGCAGCATTGACGAAGCCGCTCAGCACGTCTTCCGTCTGCCCGGCCGGCTTGGCATCGCGAAAGGGAATGAACACCACCTTGTAGCCGCTGCGGGGCCTGCGGTTCCATGAACCGTGCTGCCCTACGAACGCGCCGTGGAGGTAGCGTGACGGCAGCAGCCTGCCCTCGTAGAAGGCGAGTCCGAGGGAAGCGGTGTGCGCGCCCAGTGCGTAGTCCGGGACGATGGCGCGCTCGACCAGATCCGGTCGCTGCGGTTTGACCCGAATATCGACATGCTGGCCGAAGTAGCTGTAGGGCCAGCCGTAGAAGCCGCCGTCCCGGACCGAGGTCATGTAGTCCGGTACCAGGTCACTGCCGATCTCGTCGCGCTCGTTGACGGTGGTCCAGAGGTCGCCGGTATCAGGGTGCCAGGCCAGGCCGTTGGGGTTGCGCAGGCCGGAGGCGAACACCCGCAGCGTGCCGGCCTGCGGATCGACCTCCAGTATCGCGGCGCGGTTGACCTCGGCGGCCATGCCGTTCTCCGCCACGTTACTGTTGGAGCCGCTGGTAACGTACAGCCGCGAGCCATCCCGGCTGGCGATGACGTTCTTGGTCCAGTGATGGTTGATCGGCCCCGCCGGCAGGTCCACTACCTTTTGCGCGGGCGCTGTGATGCGGTGAGCACCCTGTTCGTAGGGGTAGCGCAGCAGGGCATCGGTGTTGGCCACATAGAAGCTGTCGCCGATCAGCGCCATGCCAAACGGCGAATTTAGGTTTTCGAGGAAGGTGGTGCGCACTTCCGGCACGCCGTCACCGTCGCCGTCTCGCAGCAGGGTGATGCGATTGGCGCTTGGTCCACCCGAGCCTGCACGCGCCATGAGCTTCTTCGCGATCCAGCCGCGCAGGCCCTGGTTCTCCTGCTTCGGAGGGGCGTCGCTTTCGGCCACGAGTACATCCCCATTGGGAAGCACATACAGCCAGCGTGGATGGTCCAGGTCCGTGGCGAATGCCTCGACGCGCAGACCGGGCGCGGCCTGCGGCTTGGCGCCGGGTGGCCAGCCTCTGGCCGGGGCGATATGAACCGTGGGCAGCAGCGTCTTGTTCGGCGCGGGCAGGGCAGGTGTCGGGCCATAACCGCTTTCCACCGGCAGCTTGGCGGTTTCGCTGCAGCCGCCAAGGGCAAGCAGCGCGGCGAGAAGCAGCGTGACGATCCGTGTATGGCACAGCATGGAATGACCCTCGGATGAACGATGGTTCGGTCAGGGCGCGCGATTGGCCTCGCGCCGCTTGCGTGCTGCGCGCAGCGCCGTGTGACGCTCCAACCGCGGCATCAGCACGAAGATGGCCAGGGCCAGCAGCGTACTCAGGACAGCGGTGGCTTCATGCCCCAGGCCAACGGCCACTCCGATGGCTGCGGTAAGCCAGATTCCGGCAGCAGTGGTCAGGCCCTTCACATTCTCCACTGAGCTGCCCTTCAGAATAGTCCCTGCGCCAAGAAAGCCGATGCCGGTGACCAGGCCCTGGATCACCCGGGAAATGTCCTCGAGGCTCATGCCGGCCTGCACCGGCACCAGTACCAGCAGCGCCGCGCCAAGGGCCACCAGCATATGCGTGCGCAATCCGGCGGCCTTGCGTTTGCGCTCGCGTTCATAGCCCAGCAGGCCGCCGAGAATCGTTGCGATCAGCAAGCGGCTGCTGACCCGCGTCGCATCCTCCAGGTCGGTGATATCGGAAAACTCCGCGGTCACGGTACTGGAGATGATCGCCCACCATTCCATGTCCTTCTCCATGCCAGGCTGGTCCAGATATGGAGTCGCGGCAGCGGCCGGGGGTTCGCTACTCCGTGACTCGGAAGCGCAGCATGCCGATCATCTGCCCGGCTTCGGTGACGACGCGAACGCGCCAGCGCCCCGCGGGCTGCGCGGGGAAGTTGCGCTTGTGCGTCCAGGCCCGGTAACCGGCTTCGCGACCGCCGCTGATGTCCAGCGCGATACGATCGACGCGCCGCCCGTTATGCGTCCACTCGTGGTAGATGCGCTCTTTCAGCCCGCGCGGTGCGTTGATCGCGGTATAGGCATACAGCCCGTTGGCCTGCAGCTCGGCGCTGCTCAGCTCGCGCAGCCCTCTGCCGGGTTTGCGCTGACGGTCGTCGAGGCTCATGGTCACGGCGACATCCGTCAGCCAGAGCGTCGCCGGCGGAACCCAGGTCCGTCCCAACCAACCGGCGGCACCCAGCGCCACCGCCAGCAGCAGGACGCCCGGTATGGTGCGCCAGCCCAGACGCGGGAACAGGCCGCTGAGGCTGGGCAATGCCAGGAGCACGGCGACGCCCAGGGCGAGTTGGTAGCTTTGCGGGGTGGACAGGTGAAGGATGATCGGCAGGGCCGTGAGCAGTACCGCGAACAAGGTCAGCGCATGGAAGCCCAGATAGACCCAGCGGCGCGGCGCCAGCCACTTGTAGTACAGCGGGTCGATCAGCGAGACGAGTGCCGCTAGCCCCAGTAGCCCGGTGAACAGCGCCTGGCCGCTGTTCCAGGTAGTGGTTATGGCGAAGAACGGAATGATGAAGAACAGGCTTTCCTGATGAACCATCTGCGTGGCATAGCGCAGCAGCGGTTGCGGCACTTGCCAGCCGAACCAGCGCTGCAGGCTTCTGCGCAGGCTGGATTCGAGCACCAGCCAGAGCCAGCTGACCAGCATGACCAGCGCGACCACCTTGGCCAGCCCGGCGTGGCGTTCCACCAGCACGAAACTGGCGACGCCGGAGATGAATCCGAACAGCGCAACGGTGCCGGGGTAGCGTCGGATCAGATTGCTGCCCAGCTCGAACAGGCGCGACAGCAGTGGCTTGAGTTGCATGTTGAGGCGGTCCGGCTACGGGCAGTGGTACTGCCTACGAGTATCGAGCAGTGAGCGGCAGAAGCAAGGCTGCCGTGCACACGGCATCGGCGGTGACGTGATGCCTGCCGGCTAGCCTGGAGCTTCCGTGTGGGGCACCAGGCGAATGGGCGGAGCTCAGTGGTCGGCCTGCGGAACCTGCTGCGCTACGTCGGTCTGCTCCGGCATCGCGGACGAGTGGTGGCTGGTGATCAGCCACTGCCCGGCATCCGCAAACCACTTGTAGGTGAAGGTGTAACGCGCAGGGACAGTGGCCCCGTCGGCGAAATGGAAGCTATACAGGCCGGTGTCGAGCGCGCTGTTGCAGTCGATCATGACCATGCGCGAGACGATCTCGCCCTTCGGCTTGAGCGCCAGGAAGTGCTGGAAGTAGTCCAGCTTGGCCTCAGGCGTTTGCCGTGGGGTGTTGGATACCGTGGGGAGAAGCATCGAATCGTGAGCATAGTTTTCCACTACCCGTTGCGGATCGCCCGTTTGCACGTCGGCATTCCAACGGTCGAACAGGGCGGCGACCTGGGCCTCGTCGATAGGCTGGCAGGCCTGTTCGTTCGCCAGGGTTGCAACAGGGGAAAGGGCAAATAGCAGGGGCAGGGCGTATTTCATCGTGTCACTCGTAACCGGTGGGTGAATTGCGGAGCGGCGCCGCAGCGGTACTGCACGGTGTGCAGGGGATGTGACCTCGTCGCCTTCCGCTTATTCGCGGCCGGTGGTCGATTGCCCGATTGCCGCCTCGACGGCTTCGCGAACGAGGGTGTAGGCGTGCACCTTGTCCGGTGCCAGCCGAACCTGCGGCAGACCAACCGTTTCGCAGAGACGGTCCATGAAATCCTGCTCGGCTTCGGGTTCGTCCAGATTGATCACGCAAACGGGTTGCAGGTCCGTCTTCGTGCACAGGAGGAAATCGAAGCGCGCCGCTGCGATGCGGTTGCTGGCCTGGTACCAATAGGCGCGCCGGGGGATGGCGGTGACTTCAATGACATCGGCGACGCTCACCTTGGGGAGCACCAGGTAGCGCTCGCCGAACGTGCCTTGCAAGTGCTCCAGCAGTTCGCGCTCGGCAGAAGCGAACAGAGGCATCTTGAGTCGATAGGGGTATTGCAGCGCCGGGTGGTTGAGTTGGCGATTCTTGATGAAGAACACCAGCACGAAGCAAACGAACGCTACCAGCGTCAATGCCAGCCAGCTCATTGGGTTGCCTCCGTCATCGGTCTTTGATCGAAGTGTTGTTGCTCTGATTGTGAGCCCGGGCCGGCTAAATGGTTCGCTCGTTTATCCACTGCAGCTGTGAGTGTTGTTGTGGATAACCGCTGGACTTCGGTCGCTAGGCCGTACGGGACTAAGGCGTGGCGGCTCTGGTCAGCTTTTGATCAGTTAGCCTTGGAGCGCCCGGACCAGTCCGTGGGAAGAAATATGTTTGCGTCGGTGGTGCTGCGCAGGACGGTTATCCCCGACTACTGTGGACGTGGCTGTGGATAACGTGGGGGAGGCGGCTGCAGGCCACCAGCGGTGCGGCGTGCAGCACGCAGAGCAAAAATTGATCAGCTGTGTCGGGTCATTGCGGCGCGGTCTTGGCCCAGCGACTGTGAGCGGGCGGCTGCCAGGCTTCAAGCAGGCTGATCAGGCTCTGCGGCTGATCGCTGCGTTGCAGCATCTCGCGGTGCTGCGTGCGGACGAAGCCCTCTTCAACCAGATGATCGAGGAAATGGCTGAGCTTGCTGTAGAAGTGATTGACGTCCAGCAGGCCGAGCGGCTTGGGGTGATAGCCCAGCTGGCCCCACGTCCAGACTTCGAACAGTTCTTCCAGCGTACCCAGCCCACCGGGGAGGGCAATGAAGGCGTCCGCCAGCTCCGCCATGCGAGCTTTGCGCGCATGCATGCCGTCGACCACTTCCAATCGGCTGAGGCCGGTGTGGCCGACTTCGGCGTCCTTCAGGCTCTGAGGAATGATGCCAATGACCTCGCCACCGGCGGCCATGGTGGCATCCGCCACCACGCCCATCAGGCCTACGGCACCGCCCCCGTAGACGAGGCGAATACCGTTGGCGGCCAGGGTGCGGCCGAGATACTGGGCGGCTTGTTCATAAACGGGATTGGTACCGCGGCTGGCGCCGCAGAAAACGCAGATGGAACGCAGGGACATCGGCTACTCCGCTGGTTGGGCTGGCAGCGAAGGTTACGCCGCCACGCCTCACTGGCCAAGGGAGGCAAATGTCCCTGGACTGAGCGCCGGCTTATCGCGCTCGCTCAGCACCCGGCGGCAGCCGAGGCGTAATTGGCGAACAGACGCTCGAACAGGCTATGGCTGGACATGATGGGCTCCCTCGTCGTTGATAGCCCCATGCTACGTCCGATGCCGCGGCGCTGCCGTTAGTTTCTGAACATCGCCTCGATAGCGCCGCGCCTATGAGTCGTTGTGTCGTTGTCCCCGAATTGTGTGCGCGACTCTGTGGATAACCTTGGGAAGACTGCCCGCAAGCGAAGCGCCGTGGGGGGTGGCGAACGTTGTATGTTTTTTGTTCAGCTGCCAACCGTGCGGCGGCAGGCCGCATCCCAGAAGGGTTGACGAGCATGCATCGGGATTGCAGCAGTCAGACTGCCGGGGGCAGTGACTGCCCGATTTATCCACGAAAGCTGTGGAAAACTCTGTGAGTTGTTTGGGCAAAGACTTCTGCAGGCAGCCAATGGCGCGGCCGGCCGGGTGTTGCGCGAAATCCGCCCAGGCTCCACGAATGGGCAAGGGTCATCCCCGGCCCTTATGCCGCGGCATTCATTTCTGGCCGCTTGCTTGTGGGGACGCCGAGGCCTGTTCAACACTCCGGTCCCTGAATCTCATCCAACAAGAATCGCTGAGGGAGTTCGCATATGACTGATGCCATCCGCTTCGAAGACAAGGTCGTGATCGTGACCGGTGCCGGCGGCGGGCTGGGGCGTGCCCACGCCCTGTTGTTCGCCCGCCATGGCGCCAGAGTGGTGGTCAACGACCTGGGTGGCAGCACCCAGGGCGAGGGCGCGAACAGTTCCGCAGCCGACCGGGTGGTGGAGGAGATTCGCCAGGCCGGTGGCCAGGCGGTTGCCAATCATGACTCGGTGACCGACGGCGCGCGCATCGTTCAGCAGGCGCTGGACTCCTACGGGCGCATCGATGTGGTGGTCAACAACGCGGGCATCCTGCGCGACAAGACCTTCCACAAGATGGAAGACGCCGACTGGGACCTGGTCTACCGCGTGCACGTCGAGGGCTCCTACAAGGTGACCCGCGCCGCCTGGCCGCACATGCGTGAACAAGGCTTTGGCCGGGTGATCTTCACTGCCTCGACCTCCGGCATCTACGGCAACTTCGGCCAGTCCAACTACGGTATGGCCAAGCTTGGCCTGTACGGGCTGACACGTACCCTGGCGCTGGAAGGGCGCAAGAACAACGTGCTGGTCAATGCCATCGCCCCCACGGGCGGCACGCGGATGACCGAGGGGCTGATCCCGCCGCAGGTGTTCGAGCAGTTGAAGCCGGAGCTGGTCAGCCCGCTGGTCGTCTACCTGGGAAGCGAGCAATGCCAGGACACCGGCGGGCTGTTCGAAGTGGGCGGCGGCTGGATGGGCAAGGTGCGCTGGGAGCGCAGTCTCGGCGTGGGCTTCGACCCCAAGGCCGGGTTCGATGCCGAGGATGTTGCAGCGCAGTGGCAGCAGATCTGCAATTTTGAGAATGCTGCGCATCCGGCCGACAACATCGAGGCGCTGAAGGAGATGATGGCCAACCTGCAGAAGCATGCCGGCTGACACCTCCTGCCGCTTGGCGCTCCGCCGGCATGGCCGCCGGAGCGTTCACACCGGAGCCGGATCCGGCTCCGGTCGCAACAGGCGCAGCGCCTTTTCCCGCGCCTGGGTGAGATTGCGTACGTAGAGCAGATGCCCCTGCAGGCGATGGATGCCGGCACGGCGCAGCTTCAGCCGGACCTGCGCACTGCTGCCACTGAGAATGAGGGTGACGCCCAGGCGGCGGTAATCCACCAGTACGTTCTCCAGCGATGCCAGGGCCGTCATGTCCAGCATCGGCACCGCGCTGATGTCGACGATCACTACCTTGACCTCGGGGTTGAAGCGCCGCAGCGCGCCCAGAGCCTTTTCCGCGGCGCCAAAGAACAGCGGCCCGCGGATCGCATAGGTGGCCACATGCTCGGGCATGTCCCGGAGGATGCGCCGCTGCTCCCGGGAAAGGGCGGTGGTGTCGGTCAGCTCGCTCATGCGCTTGATGAACAACCCGGCCGCCAGCAGCAGCCCGACGCCTACCGCCAACACCATGTCGAACAGGACGGTGAGGATCAGGCAGGTCAGCAGCACCAGCACGTCGCTGCGCGGGGCGATGCGCAACACGTGCATCACGTGCGGTGCTTCGCTCATGTTCCAGGCCACCATCACCAGCAACGCCGCCAGTGCTGCCATTGGCAGATAGCTGAACAGCGGCGCCAGCCAGAGAATCGCGACCAGCACCACACCGGCGTGGATCATCGAGGCCAGTGGCGAAAACGCGCCGGCCCTGACATTGGTCGCGCTGCGGGCGATGGCAGCGGTCGCGGTGATGCCACCGAACAGTGGCGCGACCAGATTGCCCAGCCCCTGGCCGATCAGCTCGCCGTTGGGCTCGTGGCTGCTGCCGGTCATGCCATCGGCGACGACGGCGCAGAGCAGCGATTCGATGGCGCCGAGCATGGCAATGGCGAAAGCCGGTGCCAGCAGCTGGCGGAACAGTTCGTAGCTCAGCTCTAGCGGCTGGCCGTCCGGACCGGGCAACAGCCACGGCCAGGCAAAATCCGGCAGGAACGGCGGAATGCCCGGGTGTGTGACGCCATCCAGGGTGTAGCTGAAGCGTTCACCAAGGGTTGCGACCGACAGCCCTGAAGACTCCAGCAGTGCCCCTGCTACCGCCCCGACCGTCAGCGCCACCAGATGTCCCGGGATCTTGGGCACCCAGCGTGGCCAGACGATCAGCACGGTGAGGCAGATCACTGCCACCAGGGCGTCACCAAGATGCGCGCTGGGCAACGAGCGCAAAAGCAGGCCGACCTGCTCGACATAGTGCTGCGGTTGCTCGGAGAGGGCCAGGCCGAACAGGTCCTTGATCTGCAAGGTGGCGATGACGATGCCGATGCCCGCGGTGAAACCGAGGGTCACGGGGTAGGGGATAAAGGCGATCAGGCGGCCGGCGCGCAGCAGGCCGAGGGTGATCAGAATCAGGCCGGCGAGCATGGTGCACAGCAGCAGTCCGCCCAGGCCGAACTGCTGGGTGATCGGTAGCAGAATCACCACGAACGCCGCCGTCGGCCCGGAAACGTTGAAGCGTGAGCCCCCGGTCAGGGCGATCAGCGGAGCCGCCACGAGTACCGTGTACAACCCGTGCTGGGGCGCCACGCCGACCGCGATGGCCAGTGCCATGGCCAGGGGGATGGCGATGATGCCGACGGTCAATCCGGCGCTGATGTCGCCGCGCAATGCGCGGGCTCCGTAACCCAGGTGCAAGGCCTGCCGCCATGCCGCGAACAGAGGGGGTAACTTCATGCCTGGAACGCTCCTTGTAGGCGAAGGCGCCATTATAGGCGCCAGACACCGCTTGTTATTTGTGCCGAACAATCGCCTGTGATCGCGGCCAGGCGATGTACGACCTTGGTCGCAAGCGGTCCTGGCGCGTTGAGTGAGCCGCCTGCGAGGAGTAAACTGCCGCCCCCGTGAGACCCCGTGGACCGGAGGCGGCATGCGTAAAGACAAGAAGCAGGTGATTGGCGACGAGATCGGGGATGAGTCGATCAAGCTGTTTCTGCAGCCTGAACCGGCTGACGACACCCCACCTTCGTTGCACAAGCTGATCAAGGCCTACCGCGGCCTTCGCATCGATGACTTCGAGCGCTTTCTCGGCTTCTTCGTGGCTGCCGGCTACGATCTCAACGCCAGGAACAGCAAAGGGCAGAGCTTTGTCGATCTGATCGCCGATCAGCGCCAGGCCGCGCCCTATATCGAGCTGATCGAGGCCCGGCGCGGCTGAACTGCGGGTCGCCATTTCGTATCGAACGCATCGGATTCAATCGGCAGCGCGCGTACTGCGAGCCGCGCGCTGTGATCGAACTCGGCAACATGATTCGCAATCGTTTTCCTCGCAGCGTCCACCGTCGAGCACCGGGCCAGGCCCGCTCCGGAGGGATCGCAGCGAGAGGGAGGAGGCCAAAAGCCGACCTTCCGAAGCTGGCAGGCAGCCTGTGGTTGCCTGTTCTCGGGCACATGTTCCCGAGCAGCGGTCCAGGCACATGCTCCGTTCCTGACCGTCTGGCTGGTGGGTTTTACGGGGCCGCGTACTGCGGTCACGACAGTTTAATGCTGTGATTCTGGAGAACGCGTTGATGACGCAACACGATAGCGAAGCAGTGGATATGGTGCTGGTGGGAGCCGGCATCATGAGTGCGACCCTGGCGGTACTGCTCAAGGAACTCGATCCCAATATCAAGCTGGAAATCGTCGAGCTGCAGGAATCCGGAGCCATCGAAAGCTCCAACCCGTGGAACAACGCCGGTACCGGCCACGCGGGCCTTTGCGAGCTGAATTACACCCCTGACAGCAAAGACGGCACGATCGACATCAAGAAGGCCGTGCTGATCAACACCCAGTTCGAAGTCTCGAAGCAGTTCTGGGCCTACCTGGCCGACCGCGAAGGCTTCGGCTCCCCGCGCGATTTCATCAATCCTGTTCCGCACCTGAGCTTCGTGCGCGGCAGCAAGAACATCGACTATCTCAAGCGCCGCTTCGACGCGCTGAAGACGCATCACGCCTTCGCCGACATGGAGTACAGCGAGGATCGCGCGACCCTCGCCGAGTGGATGCCGCTGATGATGCCGGGCCGTGATCCGAGCGAGCCGATCGCCGCGACGCGCGCCATGAACGGCACCGACGTCAACTTCGGTGCGGTGACCAGCCAGCTGCTCGGTTACCTGGCGCGCAGTGGCGGGGTCAAGGTTTCCTACAACCAGAAGGTCACCGGTCTCGACCGTACCGCCAGCGGCTGGAAGGTCGACATCAAGAACACCCGCACCGGTGGCTCGCGTCAGGTGCAAGCCGGATTCGTGTTCCTCGGCGCTGGCGGTGCCGCGCTGCCGCTGCTGCAGATGTCCGGCATCGAGGAGGGCAAGGGCTTCGGTGGTTTCCCGGTCAGTGGTCAGTGGCTGCGCTGCGACAACCAGGAAATCGTCAAGCAGCACCAGGCCAAGGTCTACAGCCTGGCCGCGGTGGGCGCGCCGCCGATGTCGGTGCCACACCTCGATACTCGCGTCGTCGATGGCAAGAAGTCTCTGCTGTTCGGCCCCTACGCCGGTTTCACCACCAAGTTCCTCAAGCGCGGTTCGTTCATGGACCTGCCGCTGTCGATTCGCCCGAGCAACATCGGTCCGATGATGGCCGTCGCTCGCGACAACATGGACCTGACCCGCTACCTGATCAAGGAAGTGATGCAGTCCATGGAGGATCGCCTGGCAACGCTGCGCGGCTTCTATCCGGAGGCCAAGGCCGAAGACTGGCGCCTGGAGATTGCCGGTCAGCGCGTGCAGATCATCAAGAAGGACCCGAAGAAGGGTGGCATCCTGCAGTTCGGCACCGAACTGGTCGCAGCGAAGGACGGCACCATCGCCGCGCTGCTCGGCGCATCGCCGGGTGCTTCGGTGACTGTCTCCATCATGCTCGATCTGCTCGAGCGCTGCTTCCCCGAGCAGTACCGCTCGCAGGCCTGGTCGAGCAAGCTGCAGGAAGTGTTTCCGGCCCGCGAAGCCACGCTGCAGAACGATGCGGCAGCCTATCGTGAGATCAGCCAGATGGCGGACAAGCGCCTCGGCCTGACCTACTGATCAGCTGCGCTGAAGCGAAAAAGCCCCGTACCGAACGTACGGGGCTTTTTTGTGCCTCCGGTTCTACCTGCCCATCACGCCGCGCGCAGGCTCTCGGCGGGAAGCGGCTGGCCAATCCAGCTCAGGCGAACTTCCTCCACCTCGACCCAGGCGGCGCCCGCGGGCTTGCAGGCACTGCTGAGCAGCATGCGGCACCGGCCATGTTCATCCAGCAGCGCGAAGTGGCGAGCGGGGCGGCGGCGCAACAGGGAAATCAGCTGTCGCATGATGGTTTGCACTCATGGTGATTGGCGTCTCGTCGTTATCGCAAAGCCCTGTGACAACTGCGTGAAAAGGAACGCGGCAGTGGCGCCGCCGGTCTGAATCGCATCACTGTCGGCGCGTCGTGCCGGTGGGTATACTGCGCCGCATTCATCGCCCCTAACCCTGGAGAAAACAGCATGCTGCAACGCCTGTTGTTCGGTCTTGTCACCGTTCTTGGAATGAGTCTGGTCGGTTGTGCCCACAGCCCGCAGCAGCTCGACCCGAACCCCAAACTCAACGGCACCATCAATCCCGTTGGCCAGGGGCAGCCCGTGGTCGTACGGGTGGTCGATGCGCGCCCATCGCCGACCCTCGGCACCCGTGGCGGCCTGTATCCGGAAACCAGCGCGGTGATCGTGCCGAGTGCCAAGGTCATCCCCAAGCTGCAGGCCCAGACCGAAGCCGCCGTGCGACTGCTCGGTTTCACGCCATCGCCGAACGCCTATAACGCGCCGCAGCTGACGCTGACCTTGGCCGAGCTGAAGTATCAGTCGCCGAAAGAGGGGCTGTACGTCACCGAGGCGAATATCGGCGCAACGCTCAAGATCGAGGTGCAGAACGCCGGCAAGCGCTACAACGGCCGCTATGGTGCATCGTTGAACCAGCGCTTCGGCATGGCGCCAAACGAGCAGACCAACACCAAGCTGGTCAGCGATGTGCTGAGCGATGCGCTGACCCGGGTATTCCGCGACGACAATATCGGCCGCCTGCTGGCCCAGTAAGCCGGCCCGCGATACCACGTACGTGCTGCACCGAACCCCGCCACGGCTGTCCGTGGCGGGGTTTCTTTTTGCCCCTGCCATAACGACGACGCCCCGCACGAGGCGGGGCGTTCCGGTGAGCTCAGGCGCGGATGCGCGTTACCACGTGTAAGCGATGCGGCCGTACACGTAGGCGCCGTTGAAGCCGCCCGGCGACTGGCTGCTGTAGGGGAACTGGCCGCTGTTCGAATTGGGGAAGAGGGTGCGGTCCGGATACTCGTCCAGCAGGTTGTCCGCGCCCAGGGTCAGCTTCCAGTTCTCACCGGGACGGTAGCTGGCCGACGCATCCAGGATCCATGTGGCGCCATAGGTCTGGTCGTTGGCCGGATTGCCGGTTTCGCTGACGCGCGTGGTGAATTCGCCATAGCGGGTGGCGCCGAAGGTGAAGTCCCAGCGTGCCAGATTCCATGCTGCCGTCAGCGTCGCCTTGTCGCGCGGATAGCCCTCTTCGATGCGACCCTGTTCGTCGCGGCCGATGCGCCACAGATTGGCGCCCAGGGCGGTCAGCTCCGATGGGTTCGGTGCGATGCGCTGGATGTCGGTCTTGTTGTAGTTGTAGCCCGCGGTGAGGCTCAGGCTGCTGTTGGCCAGCGGGATGGTGTACTGCGCGATCACGTCGACGCCGCGCGTACGGGTGTCGGCCGCATTGGTGAAATAGCGCGCGCTGGTGACGCCGTTGACGCCCAGGCTGGCCAGCAGCGCCTGTGCGGCGGCGTTGCTGCCGAGGATCAGGTTCGAGGAAAGGACGATGCGGTCGTCGACGTCGATCTGGTAAGCGTCGATGGTGACGTACAGGCGGTCCACCGGCTGCAGTACCAGGCCCAGACCGTACGACAGCGAGGTCTCGGCGGTCAGCGGGTCCGCGCCCAGTGCCTGGGCAACGGCGCTGGTGGCGGGGAAGGTGCCCGATTCGAAGAAGCGGTCCAGGCTCGCGTTGTACTGCGAGGTCACCACCTGGTAGTACTGCTGCGCCAATGCCGGCGCGCGGAAGCCGCTGGCCACGGTGGCGCGCAACGCCACAGCGTCGCTGAAGGCGTAGCGCGCCGATAGCTTGCCCGACACTTCGCTGCCGAAGTCCGAATAGTCCTCATAGCGGCCGGCGATGCCGGCGGAGAACTTCTCGGTCATGTCGGCTTCCAGGCCCGCGTAAGCCGCGTAGCTGTCGCGGTCGGAATGCACCGCATTGGCGGGCGTGAAGCCGCCAAAGCCCTGTGCGCCGCCGCTGGTGTACGAATCCGGTGCGCCCGGCGACTGGTTCCACTTCTCGCGTCGGTACTCTGCACCGAAGGACAGGGTGGCGGGATAGGCCAGGCCGATCTCCAGCGGCTTGCTGATGTCGGCGTTGAGCACGTTCTGGGTGTACTCCAGCGCGCCGTCGTAGAAGCGGTGGGGACTGGATGTTCCCAGGCTGTAGTTGATGCTGTTCTGGGTGTAGAACTTGAGGTGGTTGTAGCCGTAGTTGTAGCTGACATCCCACTTCCAGCCGCTCTCGGTGTCGCCCTTGACGCCGGCCACCAGCGAGCGGTCCTGCGAGAGCTGGTTGATCTCGGGCACGTAGCCGTCCGGATAGACCTGGGCCAGCAGCGCGCCCTGGTTGCTGTGGTTGGGCGAGCGGTAGAACGCAAACGAGGTGATGTCGCGGTTGCTGGCGATCGCGGTGGCGTAGGCGCTCACGCTGTCGCTGAACGCGAAGCCGGCGTTGGCCGACACCGCGCCGGCGTCCACCTTGGGGTCGCCATAGACATAGGCCACTTCGCCGATGTCGGGGTTGTTGCCGGTGTTCGGCGCGGTGCCGGGCCTCAGCACCACCAACGCCCCGTGGCTGATCCTCGGCGCGGGCA
>LFEF01017966.1_pt1 | contig 89493 bp, 102 predicted proteins | sample 619371 | NCBI WGS metagenome assembly LFEF01 (sample SAMN03014291, study PRJNA259931) | freshwater metagenome | biome: lake; feature: waterbloom | place: China: Taihu Lake | collected 2006-08 | depth 0 m m
GAACGGCCGACGGAGACGAGAACACCGCGCAGCTGCTGCACCGAGGTGTTGAAGTCGTGGCGCAGCGCTTCGAATTGCGGCGCGAACTGCTCGTCGATCTCGCAAAGCAGATCGCCAGAGGCCAGACGCTTCAGACCGGCAGCCAGCGTGCCCGTCGCCTTGGTCAGACGCGCTTCCGCATCCGCTTCGGCGCGTGCCTGCATCTCGGCACGTTCGCGCTCTGCACGGCCGCGGTTTTCCTCCGCCTCGGCCTCCAGTTCTGCATTGCGGATGGCCGCGAGCTGGAAGACCTCGACAGAACGGGCCATCTCACCGATTTCGTCGGCGCGCTCGGTGTAGGGAATGGTCTTGTCCGTTTCGCCGCGGGCAAGCGCCACCATCGAAAGACCGATACGGCGGATCGACTCGGCGAGCGAACGACTGACCAGCAATGCAATCCCGACAACAGCGACTACGAAGAGCGCGAGGATCGTGGTGACCATGATGAAACGCTGCTGGGCAGCGGCGACGCGATCTGCGACGGAGGACAACAGATAGGCCGCATTGTCATTGATGATCGCGGTGGCGTAATCGCGCCGCTTGAGCATCGTGTTGGCCCATTGCTCGACGCCATCAGGCGAACCGACATAATCCTCCAGGCTTTCCATCTGCTTGACCATGGCCGCGATGGTCTGTCCGTCCGGAGTGTCGAAATAGGCATCGAATCGGGCGATGATCTCGGGGCGAGCATGCTCACGGAAAGGCCCCTCGAAGGTCCGCACCTGGGCCATCATGGTGGAGAAGCGAAACAGCTCGGATTTTCCGAAGCTGCCATTCTTGATGTAGAACTGCCCCAGGCGGCTGATCGCCAGATAACCTTCATTGACCTTCATCAGGGCCTGATGACCGCGAATGTCGGAGGACAGACGGATGTCGTCGGTCAGGTTGGCACTGCGCAGCGTAAGCGCCAGCGCGGCGGCCGCCGTTGGTTGCGCATAGCGCAGCGGCAGGATCGGATCCTTGTCGCCGGCATCAAGCTTCTGCCGATATTCAGGCATCTTGGCATAGGCCGCCTCGAGGTCAGCGCGCAGCTTGCGGGTGATCGCATCGTCGTAGCCGAGCAGCTTGATCTCGTCGAGCTTCTGCAGGATCAACTGATAGGCAGCATCCGATTTCGGGCGCACCTGCATGCGATCAGGCCCCGCCTCCTGGGGCATCAGCACCATCAGTTCGCCACCAGCATGGGCGAGCTGCGCCAGTACCTGCGCCTCCTGGAGCTTCCGGTAATCACTATAGGCGTTGATGCCGACAGCCGCGCCGAGCGCCAAAACCGCGCACAGGGGAACAAAAGCCAGAAGCGTCAACGACTTCCGGAATGACAGACGGGACAGGAATGACAACGGGATCTCCTCCGGCACCAGCAGACGAGCCTGATGCTCGGCGCAGCACGAATCGCTCGCCGCATCCCAGGCGCGGCAGACCGGGAATATGTGCCACACAAACAATTGAAAAACTGTATATGACGAATATCAGTTACATTGCCGCTCGAGGCATATCGCGTTGCAAAGAAAAGGCCGGTTCCTTTCGAAGCCGGCCCCATGTATTGTGAAGTCAGTCTCTGCTTCAGCGCGTCAGTCGCTTGTAGGTGACCCGCTTCGGATTGACCGAATCCGGGCCAAGGCGGCGGATCTTGTCCTGCTCGTAATCTTCGAAGTTGCCTTCGAACCATTCGACATGGCTGTCACCCTCGAAGGCGAGGATGTGCGTGGCGAGACGATCGAGGAACATGCGATCGTGGCTGATGATCACGGCGCAACCAGCGAAGTTTTCCAGCGCGTCTTCGAGAGCAGACAGCGTTTCGGTGTCGAGGTCGTTGGTCGGTTCGTCGAGCAGCAGCACATTGCCGCCCGCCTTCAGCATCTTGGCGAGATGCACGCGGTTGCGCTGACCACCCGAGAGATTGCCGACCTTCTGCTGCTGGTCTCCGCCCTTGAAGTTGAAGGCGCCGCAATAGGCTCGGCTGTTCATGTCGTACTTGCCGAGCTTGATGATGTCGTTGCCGCCCGAGATTTCTTCCCAGACGTTCTTCGAACCATCGAGCGAATCGCGGCTCTGGTCGACATAGCCCAGCTGCACGGTATCGCCGACGCGGATCGTACCGCTATCCGGCGTTTCCTGACCGGTGATCAGGCGGAACAGCGTCGACTTACCGGCACCGTTCGGGCCGATGACGCCGACAATGCCACCCGGCGGCAGCTTGAAGGAGAGGTTCTCAAACAGTACGCGGCCATCATAGGCCTTGGTGAGGTTTTCCGCCTCGATGACCACCTGGCCGAGACGCTCGCCGACCGGGATGATGATCTGGGCTTCGCCAGGACGACGGTTTTCGGCAGCGGCCACCAGTTCGTCATAGGCGCGGATACGTGCCTTCGACTTTGCCTGACGGGCCTTCGGGCTTGCCGCGATCCATTCCTGTTCGCGCGACAGCGCCTTCTGGCGGCTGCCTTCCTCGCGCTCTTCCTGCGCCAGGCGCTTGGCCTTTGCGGTCAGATAGGCCGAGTAATTGCCTTCATAGGGAATGCCGCGACCGCGGTCGAGCTCGAGAATCCAGCCCGTGACGTTGTCGAGGAAGTAACGGTCGTGGGTAACCATCAGGATGGCGCCCGGATATTCGCGCAAGTGCTTTTCGAGCCAGGCGATCGTCTCGGCGTCCAGGTGGTTGGTCGGTTCGTCGAGCAGCAGCAGGTCCGGCTTGCGCAGGAGGAGCTGGCAGAGCGCGACGCGGCGGCGCTCACCACCCGACAGGTTGGACACATCAGCATCGCCCGGCGGGCAGCGCAGTGCATCCATGGCCATTTCGACCTGGCTTTCCAGATCCCAGAGGTTCTGGCTGTCGATGATGTCCTGGAGCTTGGAGCCCTCTTCCGCCGTCTCGTCGGAATAGTTCATCATCAGTTCGTTGTAGCGATTGAGGATTGCCGTCTTGTCGGCCACGCCTTCCATCACGTTTTCGAACACGGTCTTGGTCGGATCGAGCTGTGGCTCCTGCGGCAGATAGCCAAGCGTCGCGCCATCGGCGAGCCAGGCCTCACCCGTCCACTCCTTGTCGAGACCGGCCATGATCTTGAGCACGGTCGACTTACCCGCACCGTTCGGGCCGAGAATGCCGATCTTGGCGTCGGGATAGAAGGAGAGATGGATGTTCTCAAGGATCTTCTTGTTGCCATAGGCCTTGTTGAGGCCGGCCATGTGGTAGATGAACTGACGTGCCATCGTCGGGGAGCTCCGCGCGTCGAAAAGGGGAAAGTTGCCGCTATGTAGGCGAAACTGGCAAAGGGGGCAATGCGGCGACAGCCTTCATGCCGGGAATTTCTGCTCCGGAGGAGTTATCACGGCGCAAGCTCACATCAGCCGGTCGTGGTCGATCCGGAACAGCCGCAGCCTCCCCTCACCTGTAATCGGCAGCGGCACCAGACCGGGCCAGCCCCGATCATTGACGAGCGCCCCATAGAACGGCGCTTCTTGCGGTGGCAGCTCGAATGGCGCATGGCAGACGGCGACATAGTCATAGCCATCGAGCAACGCCTTGCGCTGCGCATCATCGGCCATGGCAAAAACCGTAAAACTCTGGCGAATGCCGGGAGACGCACGATGGAATGGGATGGCCGCCACCGAGACACCATCGGGCACATGGCTCGCCAGCGCCAGGCCAAGACCTGTCGGCGCCATGATGCGGCCAGGCGGCAGCGCCTGCAATTCGGTAAAGTCTTCCCCCCGGCAATCATCTGCTGACATCAGCCAGACGGAATCCTGCCGTGGCGGTTCGGCGGGAATGAAAAGATAGAGGGCACCGATCAGCAGCATGCCGACTAAGACCGGCAGGACAGCTAGGGATCGACGGACGCCCGACGCCCCCGGCGCGGCCACGACCGCCAGTGCGAGCGGCAGATAGAGCGGCATCAGTGCCACGGGAAACCGCACATAGCGGATGAGGATGATGGTTGTGACGATCGTGCTGGTGGCAAACAGGAAAGCTGCCCAATGGCGGAAGCTGCCACGGCTTTCAACGCGCCAGATCGGACAGGCGAAGAATGCGATGATCGACATGACCAGCAGGAAGGCCAGCATCTGAAGCCCGGTCATGCCCTCCTGCCGGAAGGCAAGGACATTGCTCTCCTGCAGGATGCGCTCGAACCAGTAGAGCCGGGAGACCGGATCGATCATGTGATAGGGGCCCGCGAGGCACAGGGGATAGAGGTAAGCGAGCACCCCGGTGACAACAGCGCCACCGGCAGCCAAGACCATGAGGCGACCCAACCAGGATGAGCGAGCCGGCATGAACCGCGCAGCGAGCCAGAAGCAGGCTCCATAGCCTGAAATTGCGGTGATGAATGGTGCCGAATAGGCGTCGCAGGCCGTTGCCAGCATGCCTTGAGGCCCGAGGAACAACAGCCCGGCGAGGATCGATACCATCACCATCGACAATCCCGTATCGGCGAGAATCCGGCGACTGCGATCAACGTCCAGGATGAAGCCGATGGCGACGAGCGCAAGCGCAAGCGCCACGAATGGCAGGCATTCGAGCCCGATGACGAGTGACAGCGTTGCTCCGGTTCCAATCATCAGGCCGCCGCGCGAGCGATCGGTGACAAGCCCCAGCATGATCAGCATCATCAGCACGATCTGCATGTTGTGATGATCGATCCGCCCAGGCGCAAATTCGCCGGCGGCCACGATAAGCAGCAGTCCGACCAGCAGCCAGGACAGGGTGGAAAGCTGTTCGCTCGGTGTGACGGCACGCGCAAATTCGACGGCAAGCCAGCCCACGGCCAAAAGCATCAGGGGCGGCCAGACGAGAGTTGCCACATGCAGGGCGAAATCCATCCCGAAAACCGGCGACAGCGCGGTGGCAATCACCACATAGGGAAGATCGACGAGACGCGACCAGGGTGACAGATAGACCTCCGGCATCCGGATCATCGGCAGGCTCGGATCATACCATCCGCCGGTCTCGAGCAGATGGCGAAGCTGGAGCAGACGCAGTTCGTCGTCGATATCTCTGAAGAATGATGTACCGTCGAGCATGTCGAAGGCGAGGATCACGGCAAGCGCGGCGAGGATCACGACGACGGGATGCGGCGACCAGGTCATGTCCCGTGAACTGCGTGTTTCGGCCATTTACAAAGTCCCGCCTGCCAAAGAAGTCTCAACCTAGCCCGCAAGCCGTGAACATTTTCTTTGTTCGTGGCAGCATCGATTGACAGCGCATTCGCGTCGCGCAACACACGGAAAACATGGGGAACGGGAGTGCGCGATGTTTTCGGAACGACTGTGGCTGGATAGACCGTCAGGCGCCCGCCTCGCCTACCACCATCAGCCATCCACGACGGAACCACGTGGCATCGTCCTCATCTGCCATGGGCTTGCCGAGCATTCCCGCCGCTACCACGCGTTTGCGGTAGCTCTGGCCGAGCGTGGTTACCATGTCTACGCCCATGACCACCGTGGGCATGGCGAGACGACGGCACCGGATGCCGCCCTTGGCCTCTTTGCCCGCCAGGACGGCGTGGACAAGGTCATCTCCGATGTCATGGCGATGCGGGACCTCGCCCTGGAGCGGCATCCCGGTCTGCCGGTCATCCTTTTCGGCCATTCCATGGGTGGCCTGATTGCGCTGAATGTGGCGACGGCGCATCCGCAATCCTTCAATGCCCTGACCATCTGGAACTCAAACTTCAATCCGGGCCTGGCAGGCCGTTTCGCCCAGGGTGTGCTCTATCTCGAACAAATGCTGAAGGGCTCCGACGTCCCCTCCCTCATCCTGCCGAAGGCGACCTTTGCCGCCTGGGGACGCGCCATTCCCGGCCATCGCACCGCCTTCGACTGGCTGTCGCATGACCAAAAAGAAGTCGACGCCTATATCGCCGATCCGCTTTGCGGCTTCGACGCCAGCGTCTCGATGTGGCGCGACATCTTCCGCTTCACCTTTGCCGGCGCAGACCCGGAACGCCTCGCCCGCCTGCCGCAGCGGCTTCCGGTCTATCTCGTCGGCGGCGGCCAGGATCCGGCGACAAACAAGGGCCGGGAAATCCGCTGGCTCGGCCAGCGCATGCTTGATGTCGGCATGACCGATGTCGAGACGACGGTCTACGAGACCATGCGCCACGAGACTCTGAACGAGATCGGCCGTGAAAAACCGATTGCCGATTTCCTCGCCTGGCTCGCCAATCTTGGCCCCTGAAGCGTCAGGATATTGCCGAAACGGAATGATGCCATGAGAGAATATCAGGTGCGAATGGCAAAATCCGGCATTATAGCTCGACTGACAGCAGTTCTTGTCATGGCAAGCGATCCATTTCCGTCGGATTGCCTGATATGACGACGCCGCACAGGATCGCGCAATGACGCCCAAGCACTCCGCCCCGCCACCGCTATCAGGCATTCGCGTGATCGAACTTGCCCGCGTGCTGGCCGGCCCCTGGGCTGGCCAGATGCTCGCCGACCTCGGTGCCGATGTGATCAAGGTGGAAAACCCCGAAGGTGGCGATGATACCCGCGCCTGGGGTCCACCATTCGTCGAGGGCGCCGATGGCGAGAACCTCTCGGCGGCCTATTACCACTCGACCAACCGCAACAAGCGCTCGATCGCGGTCGACCTGAAGACGCCGGAAGGCCAGGAGACCGTGCGCCGCCTCTGCGCCTCTGCCGATGTCGTCATCGAGAACTTCAAGCGTGGCGGCCTTGAAAAATACGGTCTTGATTACGCGAGCCTGAAGGCGATCAACCCGAAGCTCGTCTACTGCTCGATAACAGGCTTTGGCCAGGACGGCCCCTATGCCGATTTCGCCGGCTATGACTATATCGTCCAGGGCATGTCCGGCTTCATGTCGATCACGGGCGAAAAGGACGGCGAGCCTATGAAGGCGGGTGTCGCCATCGCCGACATCTTCACCGGCATCTATGCCGTGACAGCCATCCAGGCCGCCCTGATCCACGTCATGAAAACAGGCCAAGGCCAGTTCGTCGATATGGCCCTGCTCGACGTCATGTCGGCGGTGCTCGCCAACCAGAACATGAACTACCTGATCTCCGGCAAGCCGCCGACCAGGCTCGGCAATGCCCATCCGAACATCAGCCCCTATGAAGTCGTGCCCACCGCCGACGGCCATCTGATCCTTGCGGTCGGCAATGACGGACAGTTCAAGCGCCTCTGCACCATCCTCGGCATCCCCGCTGTCGCCGACGACGAACGCTTCGCCACCAACAAGGCACGCGTCGCCAACAAGGTCGAGGTCCGCCGCATCATCACGGCAGAAACTATGAAGTGGTCGAAGCGCGATCTGCTCTCCGCCTGTGAAGCGAACGCCGTGCCGGCTGGACCGATCAACTCGATCGAGGAAATGTTCGCCGACCCGCAGGTCCGGGCACGCGGTTTGAAGATCGAGCTGACCGATGACAAGGGCACAGTGATCCCGAGCGTGCGCACGCCGATCGTGCTCTCCGAGACACCCCCGCGCTACGAGCGCCCGAGCCCGCGCATTGGCGAGCATGGCGAAGACATTCTGGCCGAACTGGCCGAGCTGGAAAGGAAGACGAAATGAAGAGAACCGGCGGTGAACTGATCGTCGAGGCGCTGAAGGCCAACGGCGTCGAGCGCGTGTCCTGCGTTCCCGGCGAAAGCTATCTGGCCGTGCTCGACGCGCTGAAGGACAGCGGCATCGAGACGCTGGTCTGCCGCCAGGAAGGTGGCGCTGCGATGATGGCCGACACCTGGGGCCGCCTCACCGGCAAGCCCGGCATCTGCATGGTGACCCGTGGTCCGGGCGCCACGAACGCCTCGGCCGGCCTGCATGTTGCCAGGCAGGATTCGATCCCGATGATTCTGTTCATCGGCCAGATCGGTCGGGACATGAAGGAGCGCGAAGCCTTCCAGGAAGTCGAATACCGCCGCGCCTTCACCGAGTTCGCCAAATGGGTCGGCGAAATCGATGATGCCCGCCGCATCCCGGAATTCGTCACCCGCGCCTTCTCCGTCGCCACCTCCGGCCGCCCCGGCCCGGTCGTGCTGACGCTGCCGGAGGACATGCTGCTCGATGAAGTCGAAGCCCCGGAAGCCAAGCCCTACACGCCCGTCGAGGCCCATCCCGGCCCAAGTCAGGTCGCAGCCCTCGGCGAGATGTTGAAGACCGCCAAGCGCCCGATGGTCATTCTCGGCGGCACCCGCTGGAGCGAGACCTCGGTCGCCGGCATCCAGACCTTTGCCGAAAAGTTCAAGCTGCCGGTCGGCTGCTCATTCCGCCGCCAGATGCTCTTCGATCACCTGCATCCGTCTTACGCCGGCGACGTCGGCATCGGCATCAATCCGGCGCTGGCGAAGGAAGTGAAGGAAGCCGATCTCCTCATCCTGCTCGGCGGCCGTTTCTCCGAAATGCCCTCCTCCTCCTATACGCTGATGGACATCCCCTACCCGGCGCAAAAGCTCGTGCATGTGCATCCGGACCCGTCCGAACTCGGCCGCGTCTACCGCGCCGATCTCGCGATTTGCGCGGCACCGGAAGAGTTCGTCTCGGCACTTACCGCCCTCGATGCACCCGCCGCCCCCGCCTGGGCCGAGCGCACGCAGACCATGCACGCCGCCTATCTCGCCTGGTCCACGCCGCCCAAGGCAGGCCCCGGCACCGTGCAGATGGGGCCGATCATGGAATGGATCGAAGCCAACACGCCGAAGGATGCGATCTTCACCAATGGCGCCGGCAATTATGCCACCTGGCTGCACCGTTTCCACCGTTTCCAGGCCTTCAACACCCAGGCCGCCCCGACCTCCGGCTCCATGGGTTATGGCCTTCCGGCAGCCGTCGCCGCCAAGCAGTTGTTCCCTGAGCGTGAAGTCATCTGCTTTGCCGGTGACGGCTGCTTCATGATGCATGGCCAGGAATTCGCGACCGCGATCCGCTACAACCTGCCGATCATCACGCTCGTCATCAACAACGGCATGTATGGCACGATCCGCATGCACCAGGAGCGCGAATATCCGGGCCGCGTCAGCGCCACGGATCTGACCAATCCCGACTTTGCGGCACTCGCCAAGGCCTATGGCGGCCACGGCGAAACCGTCGCAAAGACCGAAGACTTCGCCCCGGCCTTCCTGCGTGCCCGGGCGAGCGGAAAGCCCGCGATCATCGAGATCAAGCTCGATCCGGAAGCGATCACGCCGACGCGCACCTTGACTCAAATTCGCAACAAGGCCTGATAGGCCATTGAGCAGAAACAAGAAAAGGCCGGGATCTCCCCGGCCTTTTCGTATTCCAGACCTCTCGCAGAAATCAGATCGCCGCCGTGACGATGAACTCGACCTTATAGTCCGGGGTCGCGAGGGCGGCTTGCGAGGTGGCGCGAGCCGGCGGGTTTGCCGGGTCGATCCAGGCTTCCCAGACGGCGTTCATCTCGCCGAAGGTCGACATGTCGGAAAGGTAGATGATCGTCTGCAGGATCTTCGACTTGTCCGAACCGGCAGCGGCCAGCAAGCGGTCGACTTCGGCAAGCGCCGACTTCGACTGCTCGGTCACGGATGCGCCTTCGCCAACCTGGCCTGCGAGATAGACGGTGTTACCGTGGACGACGGCGCCGCTCATGCGCTTGCCGGGCTCGATACGCTTGATGCTCATGGGAAAACTCCTGCTTGAGGCTTGGGTAAAACACGCAGAAGCCGGACGCGAAGGCCCGGCCAGCGATGGTGACGAAATGGGATCAGCCGCGCTGGCGAAGCGCGTGTTCGTAGGTCGCGGTCGAACGCGCGCCCGAGCGGCAATAGCCGAGCATGGGGCGCTCGAATTCCTCCAGCGCATCGACCATGTCGGCGACGGCATCGGGCGTGACACCCATCGGGCCAACAGGCACATGCTTGATCTTGAGGCCCAGTTCTTCGGCGCGTTTGGCGATGACGGCAAAATCGGGCTGGCCGAAGTCTTCGCCGTCTGGCCGATGGCAGACGATCGACTTGAAGCCGAGCGCCTTGATCTCGTCGACTTCATCGACGGTGATCTGGCCGCTGACCGAATATTCCTCGTTGATTTCACGGATGTTCATCGGGGCACCTCGTCAATTTCCTTGGGCCAAACATCTACGACGGGCATCGGTGAGCGTCAATCGCGACAGGCTCGCCGTCCCGCCTCAGACGAAGGAAAATGCCAGGCCGTAATCGCGGCTTTCACCCGGGCGCAGAATGTTGAATTCGCCTGCCGCTTCGAGCTCGGCACGTCCCACCCAGCGATGCGAAACGGGCTCGATCCCGAGCACATGGGCAGGCAGCCTCTGGTTCCGCCAGACCTGGAGATGCGGCAGCGTATCGGTGCGGAAACGCACCTTCAGCCTCTTGCCGCCAATGGACGCGATCGGGCCGAGCCTCAGCTCTGCCCAGCCGCCATGCCCCGCCGGCACACAGAAGATCCCGCCATCCCCTTCGCCGAAAGCCCAGGGGAACCCGCCGCTTTCCAGCATCGCGCCTTCCAGCCGGGTGTCGGCATCGAAGTGCTTGGCGCCGAGGTTCATGTGGTACATCAGAAACGTCGGAAACGCGGTGTCGCCGACATTGACGACGGTATCGGCGAGCTGCACCTCGCCGCTCTCGGCCTTGAGGCGCCATTGCCGCCGCAACTGGGCCTGACCTCCCGCCGCCAGCGCCACATCGACAACGACCCGAGCCACGAGATCCTCACCTTCGACGGTCATCTCCAGCGAATGCGCCGGGTTGGCGGAGAAGGAGCCATGCAACGGGTAGTGCCGATCCGTCCCGGCAATCGGCTCGCGATGACGGATATGGTCTGGCCCGCAGGTGAAGAGAAAGCCTTCCAGAGAGTGATCGATGCGCGGATCGCCGTCATCGGGTATCGCCCGACCGGGCGCGAGATCCACCCCATCCACGACGCAGGAGCCGATGTCGAAAACCGACCCTTGATCAAGGGCAAGACGCGGCCCTTTCGGACCGGAAAAACTGATCATGCAAGCGTTTCCTCGGGCAGACGCTGCGGCGCCCTGAGGTAACCGGTGGAAATCAAGTCCTCCAGCCCGCCGAGTCCGCTATCGAGCGAGGAGAGATAGGCGATGTTGACGCTGCGCTCAAGCCAGCGCTGGAAGGCGCCCGCTTCCTTCGCCAGTCGCTCGAACCTTTGCTGCCCCTTCTGCGTTAGAGACAGAAGTTCGAAGCGCCGGTCCAGCCGATCTTTCTTCCGAACGAGGTAGTCCTTGTCCTCCAATACCTTCACCGCGCGGCTGATCTTTGTCTTGGAGAGACCGGAATGGGACGAGATCGCCTTGGCAGTCGTCGGCGTGCGCTCTCCCAGCGACCAGAGAACCTGCCATTCGGACCAGGACAATTCGTCTTCCGGCCCGCAGAACTGCATGAAGCCGTGGTCAACGCTTTCGGCAACCCTGAGCAACCGAAAAGGCAGGAAGGTTTCCATACTCAGTCGATCTTGCATGCTTCCCCCTCAAAACCCGCGCTTTGACCTGTCTCCAACACGATCATCTCGCCCGCCCCCACAGCGGGTTAACCCAATCTTCATTATGAATTCACCTTTTCCACATTAGTGTCAAATTTATCGCGTTTGTCGCCGGCATAGACGAGGAATCGCATCGTGTTCGACTTCAGAAATTCTGGCTTGATACTGGCGATTATCGCCGCGACAACGCTTGCATCCGTGGGTGCCGTTTGGGCACAATCCGTCTACGATCCGCGCCGGTCGCAAACCCTTCTCGTTTCGCCTGAAGGCGACATCCTAGATTACGTGCCGGAGGCCGGAGAAGTCTTCATCAGCCGTGACCGTATGGGGCGCACGGTGCTGATCGACCGAATGGGCAATCTGGTCGCCACCGAGATCCCCGCCGAAAGCTACTATCCGCCGCGCCAGCGTGGCGGTGACCGCAGCCTTCCGGGCGTCTATGACCCCTATGCGGAGCCGGAACCTGCACCGCGCGGCTGGGATGACGATGTGACCACCGCTTCGATCCCGGACGCGGCGCCGAGTGACGTCATGCCCCAGGATGGCCTGCCTCAGGATGGTTTGTCCCAAGACATGCCCTATGGCGGCCCCGACCTGCCGGCTCCCGCCGACACCGCGCCCACCCGCATGGTCACACCGGAAATCCCGGTCAAGAGCGATCTCTCCCGCCTCGAAATCACGGCCCTCCAGGTCTTCCTGGATCGGGAGGGCATTTCGCCCGGCGTCATCGATGGCAAGATGGGCCAGAACGTCAACAAGGCGATCGTCGCCTGGGAACAGATGACGGGCGAGACGCTCGACCCGAACAATGCAGATGACATTCTGGAGCGCCTGCGCCTGTCTGGCGGGCTTGCCATCAAGAACTACACGATCACGGCTGGCGATGCCGCGGGTCCCTTCGTTGCCTCGATCCCCGACGACTATGCCCACAAGGCGCAACTGCCGGCCATGTCCTACACCTCAACGGCAGAAATGCTCGCCGAACGCTTCCACATGGACGAAGCCTATCTGAGGGAACTCAATCCAGGCGTCGATTTCTCGATCCCCGGCACGACGATCAAGGTGGTCGAGCCAGGCCCGCCGAAAAAGGGGAATGTGGCACGCATCGTCGCCAACAAGGGTTTGAAGCAGGTCTTCGCCTATGGCGAGGATGGCAGCCTGATCGCCGCCTATCCCGCGAGCATCGGCTCGGCGGATACGCCCTCGCCCACCGGCACGGTGACGATCGATCGGATCGCCCTCAATCCGGGTTATACCTACAACCCGAAGATCAACTTCCAGCAGGGCAACAACACCCAGATCCTGCAGATCCCGCCAGGTCCGAACGGCCCGGTGGGCACGGTATGGCTGGCGCTGTCCAAGCCGACCTACGGCATCCACGGCACGCCGGAGCCATCCAAGATCGGCCGCACCCAAAGCCACGGCTGTATCCGCCTGACCAATTGGGATGCGACGGAGCTTGCCAAGATGGTGAAGCCCGGCGTGACGGTTGAATTTGTCGAGTGAGCTGCAGAATACCGCCCTGATCGCGAGTTTCAGGGCAATTTGCCAGCAGATGGAGAGCGCAAGCCGCCCGATCGTGTTTCTCCATGGAAGCGCAAGCGACGAGACGTCCCTTCTGACCTTGAGCGCGCAGATCGGCACCGACCACCCGTCCTACTTCCCCAGAGGCAAAGAACGCTCTGAGGGCGCCTATACATTTTACAGACGGCTGGAAGATCGATCGATCGATTTTGAAAATCTCGCCGCGCGGTCAGCCGAGCTTGCGGGGTTTCTTTCAAATATTGCTGGCAGCCACGGGCGGCGACCGATTGTCATCGGTTATTCCAGCGGCGCAGTGACGGCTGCAGCCCTTCTCGCCAAGCATGCCGAATTCGTCGAGGGCGCCGTACTGTTTCGTCCCGAGAGACCCTATGGGGCCTCTCCTTTTCCGCGGCTGGACAACAGGCCTGTGCTTCTGATTTCCGGCAGCCAAGACATACGGCGGAAGAGATCCGACGCTCCAGCTCTGCTCAATCTGCTGCGAGCAGCCGGAGCAAATGTCGAATGGCATGATCTTCCCTGCGGACACACCCTGGATCCCGATGGCGCCGACATAGAATTAACCCGCGCCTGGCTAGCCAAGCGCGGGTGAAAGAGCCGGAACGATGGACCTCAGGCTGCAGAACGGACAAGCCGGAACAGGCGGCGCGGTTCGCCGGAGCGGATGATTTTCACCGGCAGCAGGCGCATGACTTCCGAGGCAAAAGCCTTGGCGTTTTCCTGGGCCTTGTCGAGATTACTGATCTTCGCTGCATCCATGGAATACAGCGTGCCACCACAGTCGAAGATCTCGCGATAGGCGCTGCGCTCGGCAATCGGGGTATTGATGACATTCACGCCTCGGGCAGCCAGCAGCCCCTTGATCGTCAGAAGCGCGCGCGTCGTGACCATGGAGGTCACACGGGTCAGAACGACCGAATGCGGAATGACCAGGTTGCCGGCCCCTTCCATGAGCTTGATGAGATCGAGGATCTGCGCGCCGCCCTTGGCGTCCATGGCGCAGCCCTGGACGGGGATCATCACATGATCCGACAGACCGATGGCCGTCGTGACCATGGCGTCTCGCGCGCCGGCAAGATCCATGATGATGTAGTCATTCGTGCGCGACAACTCGCGGATATGCCCCTGGACGGAGGCAACGGTCACTTCGGAGATCACTTCGATATTGCGCTGAGGGCCGGAAATCTCGTGCCACTGGGTGATCCAGCGCTGCGGATCGGCGTCCAGAATGGCGACTCGGTAGCCCTGGTGCGCCAGTTCGGTGGCGAGAAGAAGGGCTGCGGTGGTCTTGCCGGCGCCGCCCTTGGCATTGGCGAAAGAAATGACTGGCATGCTTGATCCTTGAGAGGTCCGGTCCGAGCGGCTCATCGCTCTGGGGCAACCTGCATCATCGGCGCCACATGCCTGCATCATGGCGCAAACATGGTTAACAAAATGAAAACACGAACCGGCGTGCCCTCCCCGATATTGGGGAGAAGCGACGGAAAAACATAGCATATTCGAAGATGTGAATGGGACGAGCAGCGACCGATCAGCCGCGCAGCGGCGTACAGCTGCCAACATGTTGCGGACCGACTCGGCCAGCCTTGAGATCAGACAGCAGCGGCAGGGACGGATCCGGTCCACCGAGGCTCGCCTCGAATGTCGCGCGGTCGACCTTGACCATGCGTCCACTGCCGAGAATGCTCACCAGCGTCTTCTTGTCGACCACGGCAAGGCTCACCTTCGACTTGCAGAACTGCTTGCCGTCCTTGCCCGTCAGCACCCAGCCCATGGCGCCAGATTTCCCCTGGCTCATCTTGCCGACCGTATAGCCCTTCTTGAGCAGCCCCTGAAAGCTTTCGGCGGATGCAGGCGTGGCATGAAGAAGAAAGGCAGCCCCGAGCAGACCGAGTGCACGCGCAATCAAATGGGAACGAGACATCAATTGCTCCTCTCGAAAATCAGGTATGAAACGGGATTTCAGGCAAATAAAAGGGACCCAACCTATAGTGGCAGGGCCCCTCGATTTGTCAACGCAGACAATCAGAAGCAGTCGGCGAACAGCTGCTTTGTGTTCTCAAGCGTCATCTTGACCGGATTGCCACCGGCGCTCGGATCCTCGATCGCCATGGCCGAGAGTTCGTCGATCCGGTCATTGGCAATGCCCATGGCGGTCAGGTTGGCCGGCACATGCAGTTCAGCACGCAGCGCCAGCACGTAATCGTAGAAGCCGTCGAAGCCACCTGATATCCCGAGATAGGCCGCCGCGCGCTCGATCTTCTCCTCGATGACATGACGGTTGAACTTCAGCACCGGCGGCATCACGACGGCATTCGTCATGCCATGATGGGTGTTGTAAACGGCGCCGATCGGATGCGACAGCGCGTGGATTGCGCCAAGCCCCTTCTGGAAGGCAACGGCGCCCATCGCAGCCGCAGACATCATATTGGTGCGGGCTTCGAGGTCGGTGCCGTCATGATAGGCGCGCGGCAGGAATTCCTTGACCAGCCGCATGCCTTCAAGCGCGATGCCCTGGCTCATCGGGTGATAGAAGGGCGAGGAATAGGCTTCCAGGCAGTGCGCAAAGGCGTCCATGCCAGTGCCCGCTGTGATCATCTTCGGCATGCCGACGGTCAGTTCCGGATCGCAGATGACGACGCCAGGCAGGAACTTCGGATGGAAGATGATCTTCTTCACATGCGTGACGGAATTGGTGATGACCGAAGCGCGACCGACTTCCGAACCGGTGCCCGCCGTGGTCGGCACAGCAACGATCGGGGCAATCCCGTCGGAATTGGCACGGGTCCACCAGTCGCCGATATCTTCGAAATCCCAGACAGGCCGGGTCTGGCCGGCCATGAAGGCGACGCACTTGCCGAGATCGAGGCCCGAGCCGCCACCGAAGGCCACGACGCCGTCATGGCCGCCATCCTTGTAGGCCTTGATGCCGGCCTCAAGGTTCTTCTCATTCGGGTTCGGATCGACATCGGCAAAGAGCGCGCGACCAAGGCCAGCCTCTTCCAGCACATCGAGCGCCGTCTGGGTGATCGCCATCGGGGCAAGGCCCCGGTCCGTGATCAACAACGGCTTCTTCATGCCGAGCGACTTGCAGGCGTCCGCCAGTTCCTTGATGCGGCCACGTCCCATCTTGACGGCGGTGGGGTAGCTCCAGTTGGCGACGATGTTCATTTCGTGACTTTCTTCAGGTGGTAGGATTTCGGACGGGTAAGGTTCTGGAAGCCGAGCACGGAGAGCGAGCCGCCCTTGCCGGTTTCCTTGACGCCGGTCCAGCAAAGCGCCGGATCGAGATAGTCGGCACGGTTCATGAAGACGGTGCCGGTCTCGATGTCACGACCGATGCGGGCGGCGCGTTCGGGATCCTGCGTCCAGAGCGAGGCGGTCAGACCATAGGGGCTGTCATTCATCAGTTCGAGCGCCTCGGCGTCGCTCTTCACCTTCATGATGCCGACGGCCGGGCCGAAGGTTTCTTCCTTCATGAAGGTCATGGAGTGATCCACGTTCACAAGGATCTGCGGCATGATATAGGCGCCGCCGTCATCGGCGGGGAAGAGCTTCGGATCGACAAGTGCCTTCGCGCCCTTCGAAACGGCATCGGCGATCTGCTCGCGCACGACCTTGGCAAAGCGCTTGTTGGCCATCGGCCCGAGCGACGTTTCCGGATCGAGCGGATTGCCGAGCTTGTAGTTCGACACCCAGGCGACCGACTTCTCAACAAAGGCGTCGTAGAGGCTCTCATGCACATAGATGCGCTCGATGCCGCAGCAGCACTGGCCGGAATTATAGGTGGCACCATCCATCAGCGTATCGACGGCAGCGTCTAGGTCAGCGTCTTCCATGACGTAGCCCGGGTCCTTGCCGCCGAGTTCGAGGCCGAGACCGGCAAAGGTACCGGCAGCGGCCCGCTCGATCGAACGCCCGCCCTCGACCGAACCGGTGAAATTGATGAAGTTGAAATTACCAGCCGCGATCAGCGCAGACGTGGTCTGGTGATCGAGGAAAAGGTTGATGAAGACATCATCCGGAACGCCAGCCTCGACAAAGGCGCGCACCATGCGCTCGCCAACGAGCAGCGTCTGGGTCGCATGCTTGATGACGACAGTGTTGCCTGCCATCAGCGCCGGCGCGATCGTGTTGATCGCGGTCATGTAGGGATAATTCCACGGCGCGATGACGAAGACGACGCCATGCGGCTCGCGCTCGATACGGCGCTCGAACTTGTCGCTGGCTTCGACGACGAGAGGCGCCAGCGCATCGGCGGCGATTGCCGCGACATAGTTTGAGCGCTCGTTGAAGCCCTTGTATTCGCCGCCATAACGCACCGGACGGCCCATCATGTGGGCAAGCTCGGGTACGACTTCAGCGGACATCTCGTTGAGACGGGCAACGCCCTTCAGCACGAGCTGGATGCGGTCTTCGAGCGGCCGGCGCGCCCAGGCCTTCTGCGCCTTGCGCGCACGAGCCACGGCCTCGCTTGCCGCTTCCAGCGACATCGCCGGTCGCTCGGCGTAAACCGATCCATCGATCGGCGAAATGCATTGGATCATGGTCATGATCGTCTTCCTGTTGTTCTAGAACGAGATGACAGCGGCCGAGGCCGCTGTCCATGTTTACACCCATATGCGAGGGATCGTGGCGGCCTCAAGGCCACCTTTCGTCAAGCCCGCTCGAAACCGCGCGCCACCTCCCAGTCGGTGATGCGGCGATCATACTCTTCCTGTTCCCACTCTGCGGCGCGAACATAGTGGTCAACCACATCATCGCCAAAAGCAGCCCTGAGCATGGCCGAATCCTTCAACGTTTCCGTTGCCGCCCGGAGCGTGCGCGGGATCTCGCGAACGCCCTGCGCCCCGTAGGCGTCGCCGGTGAAGGCGGGCTCGAGTTCCATCTTCTTCTCGATCCCGTCAATGCCGGCGGCGAGAAGTGCAGCCATGGCGAGATAAGGATTGAGATCGGAGCCGCCGACACGGCACTCGACACGAATGCCCTTGGTATGATCGCCGCAGAGACGGTAGCCGGCGGTGCGGTTGTCCTTCGACCAGATCGCCTTGGTCGGCGCAAACGTGCCCGCCATGAAGCGCTTGTAGGAGTTGATGTAGGGTGCCAGGAAATAGGTGATTTCCGAAGCATGGCTGAGCAGGCCCGCCATGTAGTGCTTCATGGTTTCCGACATGCCGTACTGGCCCTTCTCGTCAAAGAAGAGCGGCGTCTTGCCATCGGCCGACCACAGCGACTGGTGGATATGCGAGGACGAACCGGCGGCATTGTAATGCCACTTGGCCAGGAAGGTGATGGCCTTGCCCTTCGACCAGGCGATTTCCTTGCAGCCATTCTTGATGATGACGTGCCGGTCGGCCATGGACAGAGCGTCGGCATAACGGACGTTGATCTCTTCCTGGCCGGCAGAGGCCTCGCCCTTGGAGTTTTCGACCGGGATGCCGGCGCCCTGCAGGCCCTTGCGGATCGCCCGCATCACATCCTCTTCCTTGGTCGTCTGGAAGATGTGGTAGTCCTCGTTATAGCCCGAGACCAGCTTCAGGTCGCGATAGCCCGAAAGCCGCGCCTCGTCATAGGTCTGGTCGAAGAGGAAGAATTCGAGTTCGGTCGCCATAAAGGCCTTCATGCCCATGGCCTCAAGCCGGGCGACCTGCTTCTTCAATATAGCGCGCGGCGAATGCGGCACTTCGGCATGGGTCGCATGGTCATACATATCGCAGAGGACGAGTGCGGTGCCTTCGAGCCAGGGGATGCGACGCAGCGTCGAAAGATCCGGCTTCATCGTGTAATCGCCGTAGCCCTTCTCCCAGCTCGTCGCCTTGTAGCCGGAGACGGTTTCCATCTCCATGTCGGTCGCGAGCAGATAGTTGCAGCTATGGGTTTCCTTATAGGCGCTTTCGACGAAATACTCCGCCTGGAAGCGCTTGCCCATCAAACGGCCCTGCATGTCCACCTGACACGCCAGAACCGTGTCGATGCGCCCTTCGGCGACGTCCTTTTTCAGATCTTCGAATGTGTAAGTGGTGGTCATGACTGTGGCCCGCCAATGTGAAACTGAACTGAGCGGCGAGATGCCGCGATCGAAACGGAAGCTGCGGGCCCACAGAAGCCGGCCCGCAGCAGACTATCAATGTGCCTCGCCCACGGCACGCTCGGCAGCGGCGATTTCTGCCTGACGCTTGGCAACTTCGTCACCGATCGGCGGCCCCTTGAAGCGCTTGTTCTCGAAGGCGAACCAGACGATCGCGGTGACGACCAGGAAGCCGACGGTGATGTAGAGCGCCCAGTCGTTCGGCGGCTGGATGCCGAGGACGAAGATGAGCGCCATCGCGATCATCGACAGTATGGCAAACAGCTTGAACATGCCCTCGCCCAGGTTCCACGGACCCATCGTGCTCCATTTCGAGGTGCCCCAGGCAAAGAAGCCGAGTGCAATCGGAATGGCGAAGGAGAAGAACAGGAAGATGACCGTGCACGACACGACAATCGTATAGACCGGTGTCTCACCGATCGAGACGAGCGACGAACCCCAGACGAAGAGGACCGAGAGGATAGAACCGGTCCAGATCGCCGTCACCGGCGAGCGATACTTCGGGCTGACCTTGGACAGAGCCGAGGAAGCCGGCAGGCCGCCATCACGGGCAAAGGCGAAGATCATGCGAGACGCAGACGTGACCGTGGCCAGGCCGCAAAGGAACTGGGCGATGAAGATCGCCAGATACAGCACGTCCTTGACGATGGCGTTGACCTGCGTGTCCATCGCCCAGAAGAAGACGTTCCAGCCCTGGGCTGCAGCTTCTTCCATGCTCGGCAGCATGAGCACGAAGGAGCACAGCATGATGTAGCCGAAAAGCGCCGACCAGAGCACCGACGAGACCATGCCCTTCGGCACGGAAACGGCAGCCTTGACGGTTTCTTCCGAGGTATGCGCCGAGGCGTCATAGCCGGTGATCGTGTAGATCGGCAGCAGCAGGCCGAGCAGGAAGACCCAGGCGCCGGAAGTCGACGGCCAGACATTGCCGCCCGCTTCGCCGGAATAGTTGGCGAAGGTGAAGAGGCGACCGAATTCATAGCTGTCGGCAGCGATCAGGCAGGTGACGGCGAGCGCAATCGCGGTCGCAAAGATCAGATAGCCGGAGAAGTCGGTCAGCTTGGCGGTCAGACCGATACCCATGTGGTTGACCAGCGCCTGAACGCCCGTGATCAGCACGAGGAAGGTCAGACGGACACCGAGCGTGTCTTCGAGCCCGAGATAGGGAGCGCCGAAGGAGCCCATGAAGAAGTAGTAGGTTCCGACGTTGATGGCGCCGAGAACCGTGACGAGACCGAGCAGGTTGAACCAGGCGGTCAGCCAGCCGGTGAAGCGGTTACCGAGGATGGAACCCCAGTGATAGAGGCCGCCCGCCGTCGGATAGGCGGAGCTGATCTGCGCCATGGCAACGGCGAAGACGAGAGAAATGAAGCAGCCGAGCGGCCAGCCGATGCCGATCGCAGCTCCGCCGGCACCCGAGGTCGCCTGGGCGAGAGAATTGATGCCGCCGGACAGGATGCAGATGATGGAGAAGGAGACGGCGAAGTTCGAGAACGAACTCATGCGCCGTTCCAGTTCCTGGGCATAACCCATGGAATGCAGGATCTGGAGATCCTGTTTCTTGTCGATATCTGAGTAGTCTGACATGACGTCCCCCAGTTGACGATCGGCCGCGGGATTGCGGCGATTTCGTTACAGTGTCCGCCCTTGTTCTCTTGGTGCGGACGGTTGCAGCAAGGCTGCTCCCCGTGAGGTCTTTTTTTTATGCATCCCCCACCACAGCGACCGCCCTGGCGATCACTGTAGCGAGATAGTCGGCCATGACCTCTTGGCCGACGGAATTGGAAATCAGGTCGTTGCGGACTTCGATCATCACGTTCGGATGACCGTATGGAATTGCATGCAGCCGAAGACTGTGCGTCACGCCGTCTTCGGGGCCATAGGGCGAATTGCGTTCGACACGATACGGACCGCCCTTGGCGGCCTCCAGCATGGCATCTGCAAGCCGCGCATCGGTGTCGTGCAGGATGCCGATCTCCACCGCACGCGACTGGCCGAAATAGACGGGCGTGAAACTGTGCACCGTGACGATCACAGGCCGGACACCACGCGCCACAACCCGCTCGATTTCGTGGTTCACCCGATCATGGAACGGCACGTAAAGTGCCGCAGTCCGGGCATAGCGTTCGGCGGGTGCAAGCTCCCGGTTTCCCGGAATTTCATAGATTTCGCTCTTTTCCGGCATCGCCGCCGAGGATTCCGGCGGACGATTGCAATCATAGAGAAGCCGCGAAAAGCGCTGATGGACGAGTGTGCCATCCAGCTTGCCGGCGAGCAGGCGGGCCACGGCAAGCGCTCCGGGATCCCAGGCGATATGGCTCGCGAGAGCTTCGGCCGACAGACCGAGATCGCCGGCGGATGCAGGCAGCACGGCGGAGGCATGCTCACAGACGAGCACGATCCCACTTCCTGCAGTCGCATTCTCAACGGCGACGGCATCACCGTCTGCCGATGTCAGGATCCCCGACCTTACGAGCATGCTGTGTCCCCCGAGCCTGTTGGCCCTTTTTGTTATAGAAGAGAATTCTTCACGGTTAAGCATCTGTCAATCCAGCTCTGAAAATTTCTCTTCACAGGCCGGTTGACTCAATTGTGACAGCGAGGCTTAATCCTGAAAAAGCTGGCGACAGACCGGCTTGAGGGGAGTCAATCGGCCTTTGATGAATGCGTCGACCACGGTGTCGGACGTGATCCATGCCCATTTCGACGGGCTGACGCGTGCCGAAAGACAGCTGGCTGAAAGCCTGCTGCAGAACTACCCCGTCTCAGGACTGGGCAGCATCACCACCGTGGCCGAAAACGCCGGCGTCTCCACCCCCACGGTCGCCCGCATGGTGCAGAAGCTGGGCTACAAGGGGTACCCCGAATTCCAGGCACATCTTCATCAGGAACTGGAAGCGACGATCTCCAATCCGATCGCCAAACACGACCGCTGGGCAGCCAACGCCCCGAACCGTCATATCCTCAACCGCTTCGCCGAGGCGGTCATGGCCAACCTGCGCAATTCCCTGGGCGAGCTGCGCACGGCCACTTTTGATGACGCCGCCCGTCTGCTCGGCGATCGCAATCGCAGCCTCTATTTCGTCGGCGGTCGCATCACCGGAGCGCTCGCTGAATACTTCTTCACGCATATGCAGGTTATCCGGCCGCGCACGACGCTGATGTCCTCGAATGCCAGCTCCTGGCCGCAGCATGTCCTCAACATGCAGGCCGGCGATGTCCTGGTGATCTTCGACATCCGCCGATACGAGGCGGACATGACGACACTGGCCGAGGTAGCCAGGGCCAATGGCGTGGAAATTATCGTGTTCACAGACCAGTGGATGTCGCCGGTGGCACAGCATGCCCGCCACTGCTTCAAGCTTCATATCGAAGCACCATCGGCCTGGGACAGTTCCGTGGTCACGCTCTTCGTCGTCGAAGCGCTGATCGAAGCCGTGCAGAGCTCGTCATGGAACGAGACGCGCGAGCGTATCAACACCCTCGAGGGACTTTTCGAGCAGGCACGCCTGTTCCGGAAGCCTCGTTGAACAGTGTCTACAGGAGATGGAGGACCAATTCTCGGAGACAGATTGGGAGAGCGGGACAAAGTCAATCGAGCCCGTCCACCGTCATATAACGATAACAGAGCGCACCTAAGTGAACCGCATCGCTGCCAACCTCAGAGGAGAACTACAGTGAACAAATTCCGCAAGATCCTGTCGATGACGACCGCCCTGGTCATGGCGACCTCGGCCGTTGCCGTCGCCGAGCCGAGCGCAGAACTGATCGAAGCCGCCAAGAAAGAAGGCATGCTGACCACCATCGCCCTGCCCCACGACTGGTGCGGCTACGGCGAGGTCATCGCTGCCTTCAAGAAGAAGTATCCGGAAATCACCGTCAATGAACTGAACCCGGATGCAAGCTCGGCCGACGAAGTCGAAGCCATCAAGGCAAACAAGGACAACAAGGGCCCGCAGGCTCCTGACGTCGTTGACGTTGGTCTCGCTTTCGGCCCGCAGATGAAGGCCGAAGGCCTGCTGCAGCCCTACAAGGTGTCCACCTGGGACGAAATTCCTGATAACATCAAGGACGCCGAAGGTTACTGGTACGGCGACTATTACGGCGTCATGTCCTTCCTGGTGAACAAGGACCTCGTCGCCAACACCCCGAAGGACTGGGCCGATCTCCTGAAGCCGGAATATGCCGGTCAGGTCGCTCTCGCCGGTGACCCGCGCGCTTCCAACCAGGCCATCCTCGGCGTTCTCGCAGCCGGCATGGCAACCGGTGCAGCCGCTGGTAAGGACGCAGGCGAAGCTGGTCTGAAGTTCTTTGCCGAACTCAACAAGGCCGGCAACTTCGTTCCCGTCATCGGCAAGGCAGGCACGCTGGCGCAGGGCTCGACCCCGATCGTCATCATGTGGGACTACAACGCGCTCGCTGCCCGCGACACGCTCGCCGGCAACCCGCCGGTCGAAGTCGTCGTTCCGGACAAGGGCGTTCTGGCTGGCGTCTACGTACAGGGCATCTCGGCCTATGCGCCGCATCCGAACGCTGCCAAGCTGTGGATGGAGCACCTGTATTCGGACGAAGGTCAGCTCGGCTGGCTGAAGGGCTACTGCCACCCGGCCCGCTTCAATGCCATGGTCAAGGCCGGCAAGGTTCCGCAGGACCTGCTCGACGCTCTGCCGCCGGCTGCGTCCTATGAGAAGGCCTACTTCCCGACGCTCGAAGAAGTCGACGCCAACAAGGCCGCCGTTACCGCCGGCTGGGATAGCGTCGTCGGCGCCAACGTTCAGTAAGGTAAGTTCTTGATGTGCCGCCCCGATCTTCTCTAAGGTCGGGGCGGCGCTCGCATTTTAAGACGATCCGTGAAAATGCGGACAGAGGGGCAGATCGAATGTCGACAGAGACGGTGAGCCCGGGCCATCAGGCGCGGCCACGAACGAAACTTCCACTTCACTGGCTGGGGGTCCTGCCCTTCGCAGCCTTCGTGATTCTCTTCCTGATCCTGCCGACGATGAAAATCGTCATCAGCGCCTTCCAGCGACCGGATGGCTCCTTCACGCTGGACAATATTGCCGGTCTCTTTACCCCCTCGATCATGGCGGCCTACTGGATCTCCATCAAGATCAGCCTTGCCTCGGCCATTCTCGGCTGCCTGATTGGCTTCGGCGTTGCCGCCGCCGTCGTGCTAGGCGGACTGCCTCAGTGGATCCGCGGCCCGCTCCTGACCTTCTCTGGTGTCGCCTCCAACTTCGCAGGCGTTCCGCTGGCCTTTGCCTTTCTGGCAACACTCGGCCCGGTCGGCATGCTCACCGTCTTCCTGAAGACCCAGCTTGGCATCGATCTTCGCCTGCTCGGCTTCAACCTTCTGTCGTTCTGGGGACTGACCGTCACCTATCTCTTTTTCCAGATCCCGCTGATGATCCTGATCATCACGCCGGCACTCGACGGTCTGAAGCGCGAATGGCGCGAAGCCGCCTCGATCCTCGGCGCGACCAATGGGCAATACTGGCGCCTCGTCGCCTTCCCGATCCTGTTGCCCTCGATCCTGGGGACGATGGCACTGCTCTTCGCAAATGCGTTCGGCGCCGTCGCAACCGCGATTGCACTCACCGGCTCCTCGCTCAATATCGTCCCGATCCTGCTCTTCGCCCAGATCCGCGGCGACGTGCTCGGGGATCCCTATCTCGGCTACGCGCTCGCCTTCGGCATGATCGTCGTGACCGGTGTTGCCAATGCTCTCTATATCTGGCTGCGCGCCCGCAGCGAAAGGTGGCTGAAATGAAGCGTTTCTGGGCCTGGGGGGCCCTGATCTTCGGCCTCCTCTATTTCTTCCTGCCCCTGATCGGGATGACCAACTTCTCGCTGAAGATGCGGCGCGGGGAATACTCCTTCGACGCCTATGCCAAGGTGCTGTCCGATCCGCGTTTCCAGGAGACCTTCGCCTACTCGGTGACGATGGCACTCGTGACCATCCTCTTCGGTGTCTTCCTCGTGGTGCCCACGGCCTATTGGGTCCGTTTGAAGCTCCCGCGCCTGCGGCCCTATATCGAATTCGTGACGCTCCTGCCGCTGGTCATCCCGGCCATCGTCATCGTCTTCGGCTATATCCGCCTCTACAACACATCAAGCTGGCTGCCGCTGACGGGCTCGGCTTTCGGCACCGATATTCTGCTGATGTTCGGCTATGCCACGCTGGCTTTGCCCTACATGTATCGCGCCGTCGATACGGGCCTTCGCACCATCGACATCGGCACGCTGACCGAAGCCGCCCAGAGCCTGGGGGCCGGCTGGTTCACCATCATTTCCAAGATCATCCTGCCGAACGTTCTGGTTGCGGTGCTCTCGGGCGCCTTCCTGACCTTCGCAATCGTCATCGGCGAATTCACCATGGCGGCCATTCTCGACAAGCCGGCCTTCGGGCCCTTCATGCAGCTGCTTGGCGCCAACAGAGCCTATGAACCCGCGGCACTCGCGGTCATCGCCTTTGGCATCACCTGGAGCTGCCTCGGTTTGATCCAGCTCGTCTCCCGCCTCCAGAAAACAGCCCCTCGCCAGGCTTGAGGAATTCTTTTCATGACCTTCCTGACACTCTCTCATCTCAAGAAATCCTTCGGCGCCACGCAAGTCGTGCACGACTTCAACATGGCGATCGAAAAGGGCGAGTTCATCTCCTTCCTTGGGCCCTCGGGCTGCGGCAAGACAACCGTTCTGCGCATGATCGCCGGCTTCGAAACGCCGTCTGGCGGCACGATCGAGATCGCCGGCAAGGACCAGACCAATCTGAAGCCGAACCAGCGCAATATCGGCATGGTCTTCCAGGCCTATGCGCTGTTTCCCAACATGAACGTCTTTGACAACGTTGCCTTCGGCCTGAAGATCTCAGGGATGCCCAAGGCCGACATCGACAAGCGCGTCAAGGAAATGCTGGCGCTGATCCATCTCGACCACCTCGCCGAGCGCTACCCCTACCAGCTCTCGGGCGGCCAGCAGCAACGCGTCGCCCTTGCCCGTGCGCTGGCGCCCAAGCCGCAGGTCCTGCTGCTCGACGAGCCGCTCTCGGCGCTTGATGCCAAGATCCGCGTGTCGCTGCGCGAGGAAATCCGCCAGATCCAGCAGCAGCTCGGCATCACCACTGTTTTCGTCACCCATGACCAGGAAGAGGCGCTGTCGATCTCCGACCGCATCGTCGTCATGAATGCCGGCAAGGCCGACCAGATCGGCACGCCCTTCGAGATCTACAACCGCCCGACCACCCGCTTCGTCGCCTCCTTCGTCGGCACGCTCAACGTGCTCGATGCTGTCGTGACCGATCAGGGCGCCGGCATCGTGCAGGTCGGCGACAAGACGCTGGCGATCAAGGAGACGATCCCCGCTGCAAACGGTCAGACGATCCAGCTCGCCATGCGCCCGGAAGCAGGCACGCTTGCACCTGCGGATGAGGCGACGGTTCAGGGCAAGGTCACGTCAAGCCAGTTCCTCGGCTCGGTGATCCGCACTCGTATCGATGTCGGCGGCAAGACACTGTCCTTCGACACCTTCAACGATCCGGGCACCCGCCCGCCTGTTGTCGGTGACACGGTCGGCGTCAAGATCGACCCCTCGGCCTTGATCGTGCTGGCCAACTGAGGCACACCACATCGAACGGTAGTGATGTCGGAATGCCGTCCGTGAGGGCGGCATTTTGTTCAGGAGGAGGGTCCCATGCGCGCCATGTATTACGAGCAGTTCGGAGCAGCACCGGAAATCCGGACGCTGCCGGATCCCACCCCGACCAATGGCGGCGTCGTGATCTCCGTCAAGGCGACCGGCCTCTGCCGCAGCGACTGGCACGGCTGGATGGGCCACGACCCCGACATCCGCCTCCCCCACGTTCCCGGTCACGAACTGGCCGGCACGATATCCGCCGTCGGACGAGATGTGCGCCGCTTCAAGGTCGGCGATCGCGTGACCGTTCCCTTCGTCTCCGGCTGCGGCCATTGCATGGAATGCCGTTCAGGAAACCAACAGGTTTGCGAGGAGCAGTTCCAGCCAGGCTTTACCCATTGGGGTTCGTTTGCCGAATATGTCGCGATCGACTATGCCGACCAGAACCTCGTGCACCTGCCGGAAGAGATCAGTTACGAGACGGCGGCGAGCCTTGGTTGCCGCTTTGCCACCTCCTTCCGCGCCGTCGTCGACCAGGGCCGCCTGCAGGGCGGCGAATGGCTGGCGGTCCATGGCTGTGGCGGCGTCGGCCTCTCCGCCATCATGATAGGTGCTGCCCTTGGTGCGAATGTTGTGGCCATCGACATCGCCGAAGACAAGCTCACCCTCGCCAAGGCATTGGGCGCATCCGTCACCATCAACAGCCGTTCGGTCGCCGATGTCTCCGAAGCCGTGCGCGAGGTAACAGGCGGCGGCGCCCATGTCTCCGTTGATGCGCTCGGACATCCGCAGACCTGCTGCAATTCGATCCTCAACCTGCGCCGCCGAGGTCGCCACGTACAGGTCGGCCTGATGCTGGCCGATCACGCGACCCCGGCCATCCCCATGGCCCGTGTGATTGCCCATGAACTCGAAATCTATGGCAGCCACGGCATGCAGTCCTGGCGCTACGACGCCATGCTGCGCATGATCCTCTCCGGCAAGCTCTCGCCCGACCGCCTGATCGGCCGTCGTATCACACTCTCAGAGGCAGCCCCGGCGCTCGCCACCATGGACAGCTTTCGCGAAAACGGCATCAGCATCATAGACCGTATGATCTGATTGCACCGGCCGATACAACCAATCTCCCTCAAATGGTGTGATAGCGTTAACGCGTTTATGCTCAAATTCGACTGCACGAAACCGGCGACGGATGGAGGGCAGGCTTGGGCAAGCAGAAGACATCACCGGACATCAGCGCCGAAGGCGTCATGGCAGAGTTCATGCGCCTGAAACGCGGCTCCGTGACCCGACGTCATTTCCTGGCGGTGACGGGGCTGGGTGCGGCGGCTCTGCTGTTGGGCGGAAGCCATCGGGTCAGCCTCGCGGCATCCGAAGGTTCGATGCTCGGAACGAAGGTCTCGCTGGCCACCTGGCCGAACTATCACGATCCCCAGACCTTCGAGGATTTCACCGCCCGCTATGGCGTGGAGGTGGATGTCTCGATCATCGGCTCCAACGAAGGGACGCTGCAGGCGCTTGAAAGGGGCCGCGTCTGGGATGTCATCGTGCCGACGCAATATGCCATCGCACCCTATGTTCAGCGAGACTTGCTGGCGCCGCTGGAGCTTGGGCGGATCGCGAATTTTGCCCTTAATGCGCATGCCGACCGTGTCCTGAAACCCGGCATCAGAAAGGGCAGCATCTATGCCGTCCCAAAGAACTGCGGAACCACCGGCATCGCCTATAACAGCCGTGAGCTCGACCCGGTCGAAAGCTGGCGCGACTTTTTCGACCGCGCGATGGAAGAAGCGTCTGGGAAGACCATCGTCCATGATTACCAGTTGACGGCAATCGGCAACGCCTTGGTCGCTCTGGGATATCGCTTCAACTCTCTGGACCCTGCGGAACTTGCAAAGGCCGAAGCATTGCTGATCGAGGTGAAGCCCCATCTGCTGGCCATAGACAGCGATTATCAGCCGGCCATGCGCACGGGCGATGCCTGGATGACCATGTGCTGGAGCAACGATGCCTTACAGATGAATCGCGACGTTCCCGAGATCGCCTATGCGATCGCATCCGATGGCGGAGAAATCTGGACGGATTACTATGCCATCCCCGCCAAGGCCCACAACAGGCCGGCCGCGCACGCCCTGATCAATCACCTGCTCGATCCCCAGATTGCAGCGCGAGAACATCTGGTGCACGGCGGCACCGCGACGGACGAGCGCGTCCGCGCGCTCTTGCCGGAAGAGATTTTGACAAACGAGATCATCCATCCCGATGAGGCGAAGCTGACGCCGCTCGAATACGGGCTTGCAATCGTCATGACCGATCCCACGCGCGCCGAAATCATGAACCGTTTTCGCGCCGCCGGCGGCTGACGGACCTCGGTGGACGTTTCAGGGATTGCCTGCCGACCGGACATCGACCGCCGGCACCGTTGAGAAACGCGGTATTGGAAAACATCGACCGCCCCCCAGAAACCGGCTTGCCCCGATAGAAACTTACCATAGTTTGCCGATGGACGATGGTATCGGAGCGGTCAGTTTAGCATGTTCTTCAAATCTCAGCGGGCCGAACTGCAATTGGCCCGAAATTCAGCCAAGGATGTCTTCAAGGACACCGGCCTCAAACCCTCTGTTCTATCGTCAGAGAACCTCTCGGTCTTCGGGAGCAACCTCGGCTACGCCTGCAGGCTGATATGGCAGGAAAAAGAAATACTGTTCTTTGCTGCCTTGCAGTGGCTCACGATCGCAATCGCTTACGTCCTTTGGACGAAGATGATCTACTGGATCCCTGACGCCTTCTGGGAAGAAGTGAGGCGCTCGAGCGAGGACGAAAGGAAGGGTGCGTTTACGCTCATCAACCTCGTGCTCCTGGCCTGGAGTTTCCTTGTCATCACCGTGGCCAGCTATCCTCTGTCGATACTGAACGCGGCCATGACCGCATGCCACTATTTGCGAAGCGCCGGTAAGCCTTCGACCATCGCCAGTTGCCTGAACCTAGCCTTCAACAATCTGGGCCGGCTATGGGTTTTCACGACGATTGACGCCTGGATTACCGTCAATGCGATCCTGGATCGACTTCCAAGGAGAGGGCAAAACAGGACGGCAGGGGACGAACTTCTGTATTACGCCTGGAAAATCGGGACGATTGGCGTTCTGCCCGCCTTGGTGGCGGGAAAGGGATATACGGAAGCCGCGACAGACTCCGTTTCCGTTCTTCGACACAGCCCTGTGCGCGCCATCGGCATCCGCATGGGATACAGCCTGATCTGCTGGGTCATCGGGATAGCGACCTATGTCGGCTCGTTCTACTATCTGTCGAGCATGGGAAGCCTGAAGGGCAGCAGCAATCCAGCATACGACCTATACGTGACCATCGCCGCGCCCATCATCCTCGCGGTCGGGATAAACTCGGTTTTGGTCAGACCATTCTACCTGGTCATGATCTCGAAACTCTATTCGGACGTTCTGCCGCTGGGTGAAGACGTCACGGTTCCAACGGCCGCAAAGAAATTCGATCGTCTGGCGTTGATCTTCTCGATCATGCTGAGCCTGCTGCTTGTTCTCTATTTCTTTGGAGACCAGCTCGGCATTCGAGACTGGATCGAAACTCTGGCGATCGAAGACATCCGGGCCTATCGTCAATTCGCCCCAAATCCATGACGAGTTAACCGGGAGCTTTTCGCTCCCGGGAAAGTACCCGCCGTGTTTGCCGCATTGGCCGCCGCCGGTGGGGCTACAAACCGGACCTTGCGACAAAATCAGCTCAAAGCTTCCGGCGGAACAGATCATTACGGGGACAGCATGCCGCAAATCTCTGTTATCGACACCATTTCCGACCCCGGCAAGCCGGACCGCCCCAACGAGGATCGCCTCGGCTACAATCGAAACGCGGCCTTCGTCATCGATGGCGCGACCGGTCTCGGGGATCGTCAGTTCATGGACGGCTACGGCTCCGACGCCGCCTGGATCGCCGAATTCGCCGCGATCCGCTTTGCCGAACGTCTGAACAGTATCGCCGACCCGAAGACGGTCCTGCGACAGGTCTCGCAAGAGGCGCGCGACACCTTCATCGCCACAGCCGGCGACCAGCCGCGCTACGCCTGGCCACTCTGCAGCCTGACGGCCCTCCAGGCAACGACATCAGGCTTCCGCTGGTTCGGCCTCGGTGACAGCTGCATGTATATCCTGCATGACGACGGGCGCGCCGACTTCGTCATCCCGATCCCCGGCGCCTATGAATGGGAACAGCATCAGGCGGCTCAGCACATTGCCCGCCTCGGCGGCATTGGAGCGGCAGGCATCGCCAATGACGATCCGCAGACGCTGGAAGATTTGCGCCGTGGTCGGGCGCTGCAAAACACGCCCAATGGCAGCACCTGGACCCTCGGCGTTGTCCCCGAAGCTGCCGATCACCTCGCCATGGTCGACGTGCCTATCTACGGCGGCGGTGCAACCGCCATCCTCTGCTCCGACGGGCTGGCCGACCTTGTGGCTCTCTACAAGCTCTACGACGCAGCGACGCTGATCCAGCGGGCGGCGACAGCCGGGCTGAAGTCACTGGTCACGGAGCTGCGTCACATGGAGCGGACGGTTGATCCGGACGGGTTGAAATACCCGCGTTACAAACAGAGCGACGACACGACAGCCATCCTGCTGAGGCTTGAGGCGTAAAGGCAATTAGGAATCTACCTCAATACCTTGTCGCCAAATTTGGAATCGGTTTGTGAGCGTGTTCATCCAGTGGGTGAACGCCTGGTTTAGCCCCTGATCCGCCTGTCGGCACCTTCTACCCGCAAGCCGGGAGAAGGCCAGTGTGGCCGGCGTCTTGCCCCCTTCTCCCCGTTCACGGGAAGAAGTTCACGGCAGGGGGATGAGGGGCAAAGCAACCCTCAGGCATCAGCCTTCGGCACATAATTCAACACCGGCCCCAGCCAGCGCTCGACCTCGCGCACATCCATGCCCTTGCGCGCCGCATAGTCCTCGACCTGGTCGCGCTCGACCTTGGCAACGCCGAAATAATAGCTCTCGGGATGGCCGATATAGAGACCGGACACGGACGATCCCGGCCACATGGCATAGCTCTCGGTCAGGGTCACGCCGGTCGCCTTGGTGGCGTCGAGCAGCGAGAACAGCGTCACCTTTTCCGTATGGTCGGGCTGGGCCGGATAGCCCGGCGCCGGACGAATGCCGCCATAGGTTTCCGAGATCAGCTCCTCGGGCGTGAAAGCCTCGTCCGGCGCATAGCCCCAGAATTCGCGGCGCACCCGCTCATGCATACGCTCGGCAAAGGCCTCGGCAAAGCGATCGGCCAGCGCCTTCACCAGGATCGAGGAATAATCGTCATTCGCCCGTTCGAAGCGCTCGGCGATAGCCACCTCTTCGATACCCGCTGTTACCACGAAACCGCCGACATAATCCGGAACGCCGGTCTCCAGAGGCGCTACGAAATCGCTGAGCGCGACATTGGCCCTGCCCTCGCGCTTGGCGATCTGCTGGCGCAGCGTGAAGAAGGTTGCGAGTTCTTCCCGGCGGCTGTCGTCCGTGAACAGCCGGATGTCGTCATCCACGGCATTGGCCGGCCAGAAGCCGATCACGGCACGCGGACGGAACCAGTTCTCCGCGATGATCTTCTGGAGCATGGCCTGGGCATCGGCATATAGCTGCCGAGCCGCCTCGCCCTGCTTATCGTCGTCGAGAATGGCCGGGAAACGCCCCTTCAGCTCCCAGGTCTGGAAGAAGGGCGTCCAGTCGATATAGCGGGCAAGCTCGGCCAGATCATAGGTCTCAAAGACCTTGGTGCCTGTAAAGCTCGGCTTCGTCGGCTTGTAACCGCTCCAGTCGAGCTTGACGGCATTGTCCCGTGCTGACGCCAGCGGCTGGCGCTGCTTCTCCGCTTCCGCCCGCGCATGGGCTTCGGCGACCTTGGCATATTCGGCGCGGATGCTATCGACATAGGTCTCGTTGCCGTCTTCTGCGAGCAGGGACGAGACGACGCCGACAGCGCGGCTGGCATCGGTGACATAGACCGCCTGCCCTGCCTTGTACTGCGGATGGATTTTCACCGCCGTATGCACCCGGCTTGTCGTCGCGCCACCGATCAGGAGCGGAATGTTGAAGCCCTGCCGCTGCATTTCGGATGCCACATGCACCATCTCGTCCAGCGACGGCGTGATCAGCCCGGACAGGCCGATGACATCGACATTCTCCGCTTTCGCCACTTCGAGGATCTTGGTCGCCGGCACCATGACGCCAAGATCGATGATCTCGTAATTGTTGCAGGCCAGCACGACGCCGACGATGTTCTTGCCGATGTCGTGCACATCGCCCTTGACGGTCGCCATCAGCACCTTGCCCGCCGCCTGCCGCTCGCCGGTGCCGCCGTTCGCCCGCTTTTCCTCTTCCATATAGGGCAGCAGCACGGCCACCGCCTGCTTCATCACGCGCGCCGATTTCACCACCTGCGGCAGGAACATTTTTCCCGCACCGAAGAGGTCGCCGACGACATTCATCCCGGCCATCAGCGGTCCTTCGATGACATGCAGCGGACGCTCAGCCTGTTGACGCGCCTCTTCCGTATCAACATCGATGAATTCGGTAATGCCATTGACCAGCGCATGTTCGAGCCGCTTTTCGACCGGCCATTCGCGCCAGCTCATGTCCTGCGTCCGGGCTTTGGCCTCGCCCGTGCCGCGATAACGCTCGGCGATCTCCAGCAGCCGCTCGGTACCGTCCTTGCGGCGGTTCAGCACCACGTCTTCGCAGGCCTCGCGCAGATCCGGATCGATGCTCTCATAGACCGCCAACTGACCGGCATTGACGATGCCCATGTCCATGCCTGCCTGGATGGCATGATAGAGGAAGACCGCATGCATGGCTTCCCGCACGGGCTCGTTGCCGCGGAAGGAGAAGGAGAGGTTCGAGACACCGCCGGAGACATGCACCAGCGGCATTTCTTGCCGGATCGTCCGTGTCGCCTCGATGAAGTCGACGCCGTAATTGTCGTGTTCCTCGATCCCGGTTGCGACCGCAAAGATATTGGGATCGAAGATGATGTCTTCAGGCGCAAAGCCCGCCTCTTCCGTCAGGATCTTGTAGGCGCGGCGGCAGATCTCCACCTTGCGTTCATAGGTGTCTGCCTGGCCCTTCTCGTCAAAGGCCATGACGACGACGGCAGCACCGTAATTGCGGATGAGCTTCGCCTGGGCGATGAAATTTTCCTCGCCTTCCTTCAGCGAGATCGAGTTCACCACCGCCTTGCCCTGCACGCATTTGAGGCCGGCTTCGATGATCGGGAACTTCGACGAGTCGATCATGACCGGCACCTTGGCGATGTCGGGCTCGGCGGCAATCAGGTTCAGGAACTCGACCATGGCCTTTTCGGAATCGATCAGGCCCTCGTCCATGTTGATGTCGATGATCTGCGCGCCGTTCTCCACCTGGTCGCGAGCGACGGCGAGTGCTGCCGTGTAGTCGCCCGCCGTGATCAGCTTGCGGAACTTGGCCGAGCCGGTGACATTGGTGCGTTCGCCGACATTGACGAAGGGAATGTCCTTGGTGAGCTCGAACGGCTCAAGCCCCGACAGCGACATGAAGGGCCGATGCTCGACAGGCGCGCGAGGCGCCCTGCCCTTCACGGCATCCGCGATGGCCGCGATATGCGCGGGCGTCGAGCCACAGCAGCCGCCGACAACATTGACGATGCCCTCTTCGGCAAAACCGGCAACGAGCTCGGCCATCTCCTCCGGGCTCTGGTCGTAGCGACCGAATTCGTTCGGCAGGCCGGCATTCGGATAGGCAGAGATGAAGGTGTCGGCGACGCCGGACAATTCCTGCAGATGCGGGCGCATGGCATCTGCCCCGAGCGCGCAGTTGAGGCCCACCGCGAAGGGCTTGGCATGGCGCACGGAGTTCCAGAAGGCCGTCGGCGTCTGACCCGACAGCGTGCGGCCGGAAAGATCGGTAATCGTGCCCGAGATCATCACCGGCAGGCGAATGCCCTTGGCGAGAAATCGCTCTTCGCAGGCAAAGATCGCCGCCTTGGCATTCAGCGTATCGAAGATCGTCTCGATCAGGATGATGTCGGCGCCGCCATCGATCAAGCCGTCGATCTGCTCGCCATAGGCAAGACGCAGATCGTCGAAGGAGACGGCGCGGTAGCCCGGATTGTTGACGTCTGGCGAGATGGAGGCCGTCCGGTTTGTCGGTCCGATGGCACCGGCCACGAAGCGCCGCTTGCCATCCTCGCGCTCAGCCCGCCAGGCCGCCCGGCGCACAAGTTCGGCACCATGGCGGTTGAGGTCGTAAACCGCCCCTTCCATCTCGTAATCGGCTTGCGCAATGCGGGTCGACGAAAAGGTATTGGTCTCGAGAATGTCGGCACCCGCCATCGCATAGCGGAAATGGATGTCCTCGATGGCGTTGGGCTGGGTGAGGATCAGAAGGTCGTTATTGCCCTGCTGATGGCAGGCGCAGCCGAGGAAGCGCTCGCCGCGGAAATCCTCTTCGGTGAGGCCGAGCCCCTGGATTTCGGTGCCCATCGCGCCGTCGAGGATCAGGATGCGTTCGCGCGCCGCCTGTCGCAGCGCCTTTAAGATCTCCGCTCCGTCCCGGGCAGCACCGTCACGGCCGAACAGTGAATCGAGCATCTGCGAAGTCTCCTATTGTGTCTGCGACATCCGCCAAATCACATAAAGACATCTTTATGTCAACATGCGATCCATCTGTGCGTCACCGTAGACAGGCGGTGGCAGCGAGGAGGCCGATCGGCTATAGAAGCTGCAACGATGCAGCCAGGGAGGAAGAAATGTCGGAAAATCAATCACAGCAATCGCCATCCAGCCCCTGGAGCGCCCGCCCCTATCATCGCAAATGGCTGCTGGCACAGGCCGACGGCCTGTTCGATTTCTTCCAAGGTCCAGCGCTCAACCCGAAGGGCGGCTTCTACGACCTGTCGCGCGACGGCAAGCCGCTTTCGACCGACAATCACGCCCGCGGCATCCACGCCAGCGCCCGCATGGTCCATTGTTATGCCATCGGCCACCTGCTCGGTCGCCCGGGCTCTGCCGATATCGTCGATCACGGCATGCGGTACCTCTGGGAACGCCACCGCGATGAAAAGAACGGCGGCTATTTCTGGCAAGCGAATGATACCGGCGCTGCCGACGACACAAAGCAGGGTTATGGCCACGCCTTCGTCCTGCTGGCAGCCTCCTCGGCCAAATGCGCAGGCCATCCGCTGGCAGACGCCATGCTGGCCGACATCACAGAGGTGATCGAGAAGAAATTCTGGGAAGAAAGCCACGGCGCAATCGCCGAGGAATTCTCTGCCGATTGGCAGCCGGTCCCCGGCTATCGCGGCCAGAACTCCAACATGCACCTGACCGAAAGCCTGATGGCCGCTTTCGAGGTATCAGGCGAGCGGCATTACCTCACCAAGGCCGAGCGGATCGCCGACCTGATCATCAACCGCCGCGCCCGCGAAGAAGGCTTCCGTGTCGCCGAACATTTCGATGAGAACTGGCGGGTCGACCGGAATTATTACCATCCGAACGAGATGTTCCGCCCGGCCGGCACCACGCCCGGCCACTGGCTGGAATGGGCCCGCCTCATCCTGCAGCTCTGGGTGCTCGGCGGCAAGAGCCACAACTGGATGCCGGAAGCCGCGCGCGGCCTCTTCTTCCAGTCCATGGCGCTCGGCTGGGACAAGGACAAGGGCGGCTTCTTCTACACGCTCGACTGGGCAAACGCCCCCGACAAGCGCTCGAAACTCTGGTGGCCGCTCTGCGAAGGCGCCGCCGCTGCCCATTTCCTGAACCAACACCAGGAAAGCGATTTCCACGAGGAAAGCTACCGCAAGATCTGGAACTATATCGCGGGCAACAATCTCGACCGCGAGCATCGCGGCTGGTTCGAGGAACTGACCGAAGACGGCAAGCCGTCCAACAGCCTCTTCCCTGGCAAGGGCGACATCTACCACGCGCTGCAAGCCTGCCTCATCCCGCTCTTCCCCGCCAATGGCAGCCTGACGAAGATGATCGCGGAACATCCGCTCGACGTCTGAGCGTCCACAAGACCAGCACATGAGAAAGGGCCGGAAGACCGGCCCTTTCTCTATTTCAGGATCGCAATCGGCACTTACTGCTCGATCGCATAAGTGATGTTGACGGTCACCGAATAGAGGTTTTCGCCCGATGCGATCGGCACCGACTCATCCGCCATCTTCGCCATCGGTGCTGCCGCATAGACCTGCGGCATCGGACGGGCAAAATTCTCCGAGATCTCGACGACCCGGCCGAGCTTGACGCCGGCGGCTTCCGTCAGCGTCTTGGCCTTGGCTGCGGCCTTTTCGACGGCCTGCTTGCGCGCCGCCTCGATGGTCGCCTCCGGATCGTCATTGGTGAACGAGATGCCACCACCCTGGTTGACGCCGAGCTTGACCGACTGGTCGATGATCGTGCCGAGCTTGGCAAGGTCGCGGACCCTGACTGTCAGCCCGTTGCTGACCGTATAGCCGACGATCACGGGCGCCTCGTAGGTGCCATCGGTTCTGGTTCCCTGCTTGTATTTCGGCTGGATGGAGAAATCCGTGGTCTGCAGGTCCTTCTCGGCAATGCCCTGCGCCTTGAGAGCAGCGAGCACCTCGCTCATGGCCGCACTGTTGGCAGACAAGGCCTCGGAGGCCGTATCGGCATCGCGGACAACGGCCAATGATATGACGGCCATATCGGGTGCAACCGTCGCCTCACCCTCGCCAGACACCATGATCGTCGCCTCGCGGCGCTCCGTCTCGGCAGCCAGCGCCGGCGCGATAAAGCCGGCAGTGAGCACGGAACCCGAAAGCGCCGTCGCAACGAGGAGGCCGCGTGTGAATTTCAGCATGAAGAAGTTTCCTTGTGTCCCGCAGCGCCGGCGGACCTCTTTGTCTCACCCGGCGCAATGCCCTTCCGCCATCTGTGATGACGCGTGATTGTGAAGCCATTGCGGCAGACACTTGTCGCATACCTGAATTTGCGTTAGAGCCCGTCACCGGTGCGGGGAAACCATTGCCCGCCCGACGGCATCGCGCCGGGCTGGGCCTGTAGCTCAATGGTTAGAGCCGGCGGCTCATAACCGCTTGGTTGGGGGTTCGAGTCCCTCCGGGCCCACCATTCACCTCAACACTTCCCCGTCAGGCGGCTGTAGCTCGCCGCGAAAAATTGCAAATTTGACGCAAGGTTTTGCAGCAGCGCACTTTGATCGCTAGTCGGAATTGATCTCCTTGAAGGGGCCTCGACAAGTTCCTGAGGGTCTTTGAAAATCCTTAAGCCTGCAGCTCGGCTTGACTCGCGAACGCGCTGCCTCAATTAAAGGCGAGCGGCAAGCATCTACAACCCTACTCCCGACTCGGCGGCCTGTCGGGAGCGACTGGATGAAGCCATGAGCAAAGGCCCCACTCTTTCCGAATTCAAACTGCCAAAGATCGTTATCCGGTGCTACTCGTGCGATCGGCGCGGGGTCTACGACCGCGACAGAGCCATTCAGCGTTTTGGTCCGGGCTACACCTTGGAGCACTTCATCCAACAGGCTAAGTCGACCTGCCTCGACCGGGTCAACGGCCACTGCAACGCCGGCTGCGACGATCTCATGTACATGTTCGCTGCAGCGCCATTCTCGCGTTGCCCTGCGAAGCATCAAGATACTTAGTATCCCGTCATTTACGGAGCCATGCCGGCGATCAAGGAAGAGCAACCTGCTTCCTGTGAGGGATAGTTATCCTTCATCCCTTGTTGAATGAACTCTCGCCGCTCGGCCACCTTCGTGGCGTCAGAGCCGTTGATGGTCATTGACGCGGCCATGACGGAGAAAGCAGGCAGTTTCGTTTGGTCACAGTTGGCCATCATCCATTCAACCAGCAGGGCCTGATCCAGAGAAGGAGCTTGTTGCTGTGCTGATGCAGCGGTGCAGACTACCGTCGCTGCCACCGCGATGAAGGCTCTCAAACTGTTCATGGTCCATCCTCAGTTGCTGTCACGTGAAGTTCTAGCTTTCTGGCGTGAAAGAGAACAAGTCTAAACCGCACTCAGGTTTCGACGTCGGCCAGCGCTGAGCCGGAGATGATCAGTTCCCGCGCCTTGCTCCCTTTTCCGCCGCTGATCGAATAGGTGAGATCGACGGTGTCCAGCTGGCACCATTTGAAGCACTCACGCACTTCTGGACGATCGTTCAAAGACATTATGAAGCCGCCTCAAATCCTCTTCAAACGGTCCGACACGCGCTCAAATTGGTCGCGGAAGAGGCAAAAAAGACTACGGTGACAAACGGCTGGTAAGTACGATCTCCAGTCTGTGGTCTGGAGAGCCTTCAGGATGCGGAGGGAGAATATCAAAATTCAACCCTGCCACCTTTAATGCTTTCCTTGTCTCTTCCTCACCAGAAATCATCGACTTCCCAATTCCAACCCGAATGCCGATTCCCGAAGGAGGACGGTTGTCGGTACCTAAGCCGATCGATCCGCCCGCTTTGACGTCCCAACCCGCTTGAGAAAATACGGATACTAGCTGTGAAACCAGCGTTCGGTTCTCCGGGCTCGCCATATCGTGAATGATTGTAACGCGGGAGAAACTTGTCCTCAGAACGTCGCGCATCGTGTTTTGCGCGCCTTGCGAAAGTGACAGCGGTTCAAGTGCTGACAGCCGTCTGCTGAGGTCTGCTATCTGCTTGGCGGCCTCTTCAGGCGTGCGACCTTCAAGTTTGTCTTTGTAGTCAGCCACACGGGCCTCGGCTAGATTAAGTCGCTCAGCGGTTATCCTAGTAGCGACTGCATATCCCAGTGCCGAGAAAATGACAGCCGTTGTCAAGAACGCTATCGGCGCCTGCTCGATTACCATCCAATTCTCTTTTGCAAATGCGACGAAATCCATGGGTGCCTCCGAGCGATGTTCTGATTAGCTGGGAGACAACTGATTCCTGCAAGGGTTTGAGCGATGCCATCAACTGGCAATTTCTTGGAAAGATGGAAGTTTATGGATCAGGCCAGACCACAGCATCGGCCGCCGCCCTCGCCTCTTCAATACCTTCAGCTTCCGAAATCGCCTTCTTCGCTGAAAGGCGAGCCGCCTCGATGGCCGCGCCGATTTGGAGCCATTGTGCATTGGCGGTTGCGACCACCTGGGCAACGCCGACCAAAGTGCTTGCTGTGATGCCAATCTCGGCCGCAAGCAGAGGGTAGTGTTCTGGATCCGGACCTGCTGCGTCGAGGCAATGTCTCGCCTCCTCTGCCTTCTGAGCGTAGGTCATGGCCTGACCAGCGCCTCCAGTGATGTATCGAAGCCGTTGCTCCTCGGCGGCATCGTCAATTGCCGTTCTAAGCTGGGCTTTGATGCCATCCAGATCCTTTGCCCCCAGTCTCAACCCGTGGACGGCTAAAACCTCAGCGAGAGCCTCACTCGTTTGCTGACCGTCTTCATCAACGGGCCACCGTGTTGGAGCAAAAGGCTCGCTGATAAGATTGTCATCAAGGTCTTCGATGATCGTCTGTGCGGCAGAAGAGTAGATGCGCCCATCGTCTGCGAGCCAAAACCAGTTAAATGGAAACAAAGGTCGATCAAGCATAGAGACCTCCGGTGGCAGAAACGCCTGCAGATGTGCCTGGGATGAAGTTGGCGCCGCCGCCGCCCGTGAAAATCAGTCCGAGCAGGCCCACCGTGTAGCGGGTGTTCAGGCCGACCAAGTTTCCGTTAGTCCACGTGGTGCCGGTGAGATAGATTCGGGCTCCATCTGCCCAAACCGTCGCGATGGAGTACGCGATGGCGTTGTCAAAAATGACGCTGGCTGAGCAAGTAATCAGGCCCCCAGTGGACGCCACAAACAGGCCCGCATTCGCGGTGCCGTTTCCGACTACGCGGATAGTGCCGCTTACGTCGATTGTTGAATTGAGGCTGGAGAAGATTTGATAGGCCGAGCAGTTACCGAGCTGCATGTTGGAGCAGACAATGGCTGACCGATCGTAGGCTAGCAAAAGATGGTTGCCGCCGGTGACGCGGAAGCCTGTGACTTCGAGTGTTGACCCCCGCTCGGCTTTGATGCCCGGCTGTCCCGCAGGTGCGTTGATGATGCAGTTCTGAGGGTTGGCAACATTGCCCACGACGCGAATGGAGAGTGCCGATCCGCCGACAAGTTGAAAAGGCGCGTAAGTTCCATCGGCCACTTGTATCGTAACCTTGAAGCCGGCGGAAACATAACGTCGCTGAGCCTCAGATATGGCACGCTGGATAGTGAGAAACGCTCCCGCTGCAGTGTTCGCAGAACCGTCGTTCACATCAGATCCATCCGTGCGGACAAACAGCGTAACATCGCCGCCCATCACTCGCGGTGCCTCTGGAGAAACGCTCCAGTAAACTCCATTGTACTGAAACTGATAGACAGAGCCGGCGATCAGGTCTCCTGGCTGAAGTTGCCCGCCAGAGGTACTTCTCACGGGAACGGGCCCGCCACCTGCATTCAGTGTCACATTGCCCGTATTGGTCGCCGCGATCTTGATGGTGAGCACCATACCCTCGGTATATGAAGTCACCGCCGGGGTTAGATTGGCCGTTATGGCGTTCGCAGTGCCGCCCGCAACGGCGTATCTCCACTTTCCTGACTGCACATCGAGCGCGAGCTTTTCGACGTAAGCCCCGGCGATGCGCTCAAAGACGCGGCCATCGGGTAGGCTGATCCCGTGGCCGTCGGCAGGTGTGAAATAGAACCAAGCAGTGCCACTCCACTCAGCGACCTTCCCAACATGGGCAGACCAGATACCAGTCGCACCGGCGGGGATCAGGTAGGTGTCGCCAGCGGCCGGGGCGCCAGGAGCTGACGACAACGTCATTGATGTTACTGCCACCCAGCGACGCGACCGCGCACCGGCTGAAAGGCCTAGTATCTGAAGCGCCTGCCAAAGCTGCGTCCAGTCTGCGGGATTTAGAACAAGACCTGCAGCCTCAATGACCTTGATCATTTCCTCCTGCGTCATGTTCAGCCAAAGAGCGGTGACCTCGGTCCCTTCTTGGCCAAGGGCCAAATCCTCGTCCCGAAATCCTCTGCGCCCCGCTCCGATATCAATTGTACCGGCACCGTTGATGCGATCCATCAGGACCCTCCATAGGAAAAAACGACGATGGTGTGAGCTGGCTTCAGTCGCCGGATCTCACACTCGATCGAGGACACGGCAAAGGAGCCGAGGCGATGACCAGCACGGCTTGCGCCGGCCTTGAAGTTAACGACAGTGACCAGGCCCGGAATGTTGACCCGCCAGACGAACTGGCACCCTTCAGACCGCAACCGCTGCCCTGCTCGCAAAACGCCGGCACGCGATGGCCAGAATTCCTCGATCGTGATTGACACTCCGAGGCGAGCGGCAAGCTCGACGAAGTATGGGATCGACTGGCCACCCCGCGCGGTCCAGCGCTGATGCGCAAGCCGCTGGCGCTGCGCAACGTTCAGGCTGCCGCTATCTCGGCCGCATGGATCAGGACCGAGGCAGCGCTCAAAGTCAGGCAGCAATAGGTTTGCCTGGCGGGGATCTGTCTCCCGCATAAGTGCTTCGGCTCCAGCCTCCACATCGTGCAGCGCCAGACCAATACCGGCGAGCAGGCTATCCAGGATACCGCCGCGCTTTCCGAGAGCCCAACCGGGCGCGATCTTCGACACGAGACTGCGGGTGATAGCTTCTGGCGATCGCGTCATGCCGGCACCCAAGTGATCGTGCCAGGGACCGGATAATGGGTCTCGGCGAGGGTGTAAGGCGCAGCGGGCACTGTTAGATCGTGAGCATACTCGCCTTCTGCGGCCGAGATGGCTTCGGACACGCGGCTCGGTTCAATCGTGGCTCCGATCGGGCTCTCGTTACCGGTATCGTCATCATCGCCGAGCGTCGCGACAAAGCGGCTGAACGCCTCCTGCACCGCCGCACGGGTAGCGGCTGTGTCCGGCCGCAGGCGAACAGAGATCGGCACTGCGGTCAGAACACCTGCCACCACGATGACACGAGCTGTGACCGGCCGAACGCCGAGCTGGCTGCCGAAGGCACCCAGATGGGCCTGGATGCGATCGATCTCCTGTGTGGTCGGGACCCGAGCCGACCCGTCGTCGCCGCGCATGATAACGACGACAGCGAGCGACCCCCGACCAATCCATTCCGGGATGACTTTGACAGCCAGAGCGTCGGCAACCTGCCGGACCCATGTCGGGTAGTCGAAGCCAGCGCCGCCGTGCGCAGGTTGTCGGATCCGCTGGAGATACGCCGCCTGCAGCTCCTCTGGCGTCATCTCGTCAGCACCGCCTGAAAACGCTGTCGACACAGTCACTTTCGTCACGCCAGTAACCACCGAAACCGTGGCAATCTGAATGCCGGCGTCGAGATTGCCCGAGGCTCCGGCCGTGACCGCGCTGGCAGGCACGACGGCAGTTCCGGCACCCGAGATGATCGCGCTGCTGGTCGTTTCAAACAGGGTTCCATCGCTCGCGGAAAGGGCGATGCCGGAAGGCAGCGGCGTCCCCGGAGCGCCTTCGATCAGGACCGAACCAATAGCCTTGATCGCGCCACGCTCATCGACACCCCAGATGCCTGCATGCCGACGGATCATGGTTTCATCGTCGGCGCTGTCGGGCATGTATTGCCGAGCCCACCAGGCTATGTGGTCATGTAGCTCTCGGACTTCCGGAGCAACGGAAGCGAATACCTGAAAGAAGACACCAAAGCGGTTGCGAACGGCCCTTGAGAGCTTGCGGGGATCTGCGTCAGATCGGATGGTGAGAATGCCGGCTTCCACGCCGGCCGCGATCCGCTCGAAAATGGCTTGCGCACGGGGAATGGGCCACACCATCAGCCGCCCACCCTTCTGGTCAGAGAGAGGCTTGCATCCTCGACCAGGACGCGGAAGCCGAGAACCTCGGGGCGCAACCATTCCACTTCGATCTCGGCCGGCTGGCCGGTGACCTCAACGGCCCAGGACAGAGCCTCTTCGAGCCAAAATTCGCAGAGCAGTCGAGTTGTCTCCGTCTCCTTGGCGCGCTCCAGCAGCCAGAGTTTCGAACCGGTCAGCACCCCTGAAGCTTCGAACGCGTCGGCAATTGCACCCCGGCGTTCCGAAAAGCTGGCAGGCGCAAGGAACTGAGAACGTCCTTCAGGAAGCGGATCATCGACGTTGGCCCGGCGATCGAGGCCGATCGAGACGAGCATGGCCGAGACCGGTGTCGTATCGAGCACAAGATCGAGATCATCGCCGAGCGTCAGATCGCAGCGGCGGCTTTCCGGATCGTAATTGAGAGCGAGATCGCAAAACATGGTGGCGAAGCTATCGCGCGCGCGCGGAGCTGGTCATGCCCGCGCCGGCAGGCGGGATCAGCCGGCTGGCGGATCGGTGAAACCACCGCCTTCAACCACGCCGCCATGGGTGTGGGTGTCGCCGATGTCTTTGCCGTTATGGGTTATCGTCCCACCTTCGAAGGCAAAACCGTCGGCCGACTGCGTCAGCGTCGTGCCGCCAACCTTCTGGGTCAATGACGATGCCGCCTGGATTTCGATACCACCGCCAGAGCGGATGATGATGCGGTCACCAAACTTGTTGTAGAAGCCCACGTCCCCCTTACCCAGGCCGCCCATTCGGCTGGACGGGTTCGCGATCGGCAACAGGACGATATCGCCTTCGTCGCCGCCAAGGGCGAGCGCTATGGCGACGGCGCCATCCTCGGGCGCGCTCGATGAGATCCCGTACTGCTGAAGGATTTCGACATCGGAGCGCCAGATACCGTCGGCCACCTCGATCGAGGCGGTTTGGGTCTCGCCGTCATCCTTGATGTCCTTCACTGTGACACGGCGGGCCATACCCCGGATTTTGTCGAAAATCTCCTTCGTCATAGCGCGCTCGCCGTGCCGTCCAGCGGGCCAGTGCGCTTTCCGGCCTTGCCTGCCTTGTTGGTGCGACGATCGCCGACCGGAGCCTTATCGAAAGCCTCTGGGCTCTCGTAGGTCAGCTCGGTGACAATCCCGGCGCTGTCCTCACGGTAGGCAACGCGCGAGATTAGAAGGTCGCGATAGACGCCCAGGAATGCATCAGAGACTGAAGCGAGTTGATTGACGGTCCAAAGCTGCCCGTTGACTGTGTGCCCCTTGACCGTGTGCGTAAACTCTTCGCCTTCAGCTCGTGCCGTCCGCATCCGCCAGTCCGCCTCGTCCTGGGCGGAAACATTGTCCGCCTTTGATCGCGCCAGGTGCACGATCGGACGGTGACGAGTGATCTCCCCATCACGCGCTCGGCCTGTTGCGACCGTTCCCTTGCGTTCCTTTTCTGTCGCCGCGCCGTCACCGTCCGCGCGATCGCCAGCGCCGATTGGCTCGGCTGTCGAATCGAGCGCCGCCGATCCTCGGGCCTTGCCAGCCTTTTCGCCTTGGCCGCGAACAATCGTCTCGCTGTAGCGCCCCTCATGGCTGAAGGTTCCTCTGGAGAGCAGCACGTTGCCGGGATAGCGCAATTCGGCAGGCGCCCTAGTCTGCCCGGTTCGGGTTATAACGATGCCACCGACACCATCGGATAGGACGAGAGCATGACGAGAGCGAGCGCCCTTCTCGATAGCCGAGAAAGCTGTCTCGGCAAGATCAATGCCATAGCGCGTAAACGGTTCTCCAGTGTCGATCTCAGAACGCACGTTCAGCCCATACGGCGCAGCAATCCTCTTCGCCGCCTCTTCCAGCTTGACGTTCGAGAACTCGGCTTCGTTGGCCATCGCAGCCCCGTCGATCAGGTCGCCGGTAACGTCGCGACCGCTAATGACAATGGTTGCCTGGCGGTCGCCACTGTCCGGCTCGACGCGCTCAATGAAACCTTTCAACACAAGCCGCCTTCCGATCCGGATCTCGACAGCCGGACCAGGCCGCAATTCACGAACGGCCGTGTCGGTCGCGAAAGGCAGCGAGCGCCTCGCACGCTTGGCATCGCGGAAGGTAAAGCTGAACGCACCGGAGAAATCTTTGAGGTCTCGCGTCACTTCGGCTGAAGCCCACTGATCGTAAGCCGTCCCATCGATTGACAGTTGGATGCTTTTTGACATCAGCGGATCTCCAGCGCCTCTATCGTCGCACCTTCCATGACGGCCGGGTGACGCGGACGGTTGCGGGCGACGATGTCGAGATAGACCGCCTCGATCTGGCCTGGCTTGTCGCCTGCAATGTGCTGGGCAACCTGCCAGGCGTCATGCTCGCGCTCCGCTGCAAAGATCAGTACTTCCGGAAGGCGCCCGACAACTTCGTTCATCTCAATCACGACGGCAGACGAGACCCGCCTTGCACCACGAATGAGTTCGGATGAAGCCGCCTGATAGGTATCCGATCCGAGGAGTTCAGCACGATCGATCAAGGCCGAAAGAGAAGCTGTCATGGCTGTTCGATAGGCGGTTGCCTCCCGCCTCGAGGCGAAGTCGGCGTAGACAGACTGTCGGGCAGCGGCCGAAAGAAGCTCAGCGGCGGTCGCGACCAGAAGAGCCGCGTCCACCTGAGATGGGGCACTCTCAGCGGCATCAATCATGCGGCCGGCGAGATTGGAGGCGACCGTGATCTTCGCCTGAGCCGTCGAGACCGGCGCAACCGCCATAGCAGAAGCGACTGCCGGTTCCTCGCTAACAGCGGAGAGAACGCCCACCGCGCTAGACAGCCACGATCCAAAGGAAGTCGGTGTCTCAGGTGACGAGGCCGCGAGGATCGACCGGATCTCGGGTAAGAGCCGCGCCCCCTCCGAAGGCGGGGTGACTGAATTCGCGGCGGCGGTAACTAGCCTGACCGAGCGACGAACGGCAGCGCCGCGTGCGGCTGAAAGCACCCGCGAACCGACCACATCAATCAGCCCTTGTGCTGCCGAGAGCAGGCTCGCCACACCGGCGCTGAGGCCAGAAAGCACCTGGCCACCGCCTCCGCCTGCCTGGACACGCTTCAGGCGGACGTTGATGCGGGCAACGCGAAGCTCGCGAACTGAGAAGGCGATACTGGCTGGCTCTTCCAGGATCACCGACATTGGCCCAAGCCAGGGATGCATGAGCTGGCCCGGTCCAGGTGTTTCAAATGCCCTTTGAAGGCTCTTTACCTTCACCTTGTAATCGTCACCGATCACAAGCGCGTCGATGGTCACGACTGAAGGCAGGAGGCCGAAGTCGTCATAGGCCGGTGCATCGACCCCGGGGAACAGATACTCCAGCACCCGGCGACCGTGCTCGCTGGATGTGTCCAGGAAGTGAAGTGTGCGACCCCGATATGAACCAGGCAAAAGGCCTGGAAGGGCGTCGAGACTATCGATCCGCATCAGACCCTCCCAACGGCTCGGCCAGTGTTTGCTTTGATCGGCACGGCAGGGTTATCGCTTGACGTGCCGGTCACCTGGGCTGGCCCGGTCACCCTAACGTCGATCTGACCACCAACGCTGGTCTGCCCACCCCCCTGCGCCGGAAGCATGTTCTGGTTTGCGGGCTCGGCCTGAGTTGCCTCTCCGCCACCGAGCCAGGATGGGAGCGACGGCCAGCTAATCAGCCCTGACAGGTCGATCTTGCCAATCGCATCCAGGATTCTTTGGCCGAGGCCCTGAAACCACCCAATCAGCGTATCGATTGCCCCCTTGATGGCATCCACCATCGCTTGACCAGCACGCTCGCCGGCCGTGCGGAATGCGGCCTCCGCTTCGGTCGAATAGTCGTTCATGGTGAAGATATCCGAGAGGAAACCCTTCACCTGGCCGGGGATAGCCTTGATGAAGCCCACGACGCTGTTGGCGAACGCCTGGATCTTCGCACTCATCGCCGCGATTTCCGCCTCGTCGAAGCCTAGCCAGGCTGCGAACTTGCCAGCCATCTTGGCATTACCGCTCGCAAACATCCCGGCAAGGCTTGAGAGCTTGCCCGTCAGCTCCGAGAGCGCACCCCCGATCACCGATGCAAAGCCCTGAGCGAAGTTCTTGATCGGCTGCCAATAGTTGTAGATGGCGAGCCCGAGCGCGGCCACGGCAGCGATCGCGGCCCAGATCGGCCATGTGATGCCCACGATCGCCGCTCCAATAGCTAGCAGCCCCGCCTTGAGCGCGGCCAGGCCAGGGACTGCCATGACCATGCCGCGAAGGCCGACGGCCACGCGGGAGAGGCCTGTTAAGCGGGCGCCACTCATTGCGGCCAGTGCGGCCTGCAAGCCGATCGCACTTCTGGCGGCTGTCGCAAAGTAGCGCCCGATCGACAGCGCCAAACGACCTGCACCGATGAACGGCATAGCCATCGCGGCCATCCCCGAACCGACCGCCGGCAGCACAAGGCCAAGGACGCCTAACGCGGCGACGAGAACGAGCGCTGCACCCGCGAAGGCGAGTGCCTGGCGAACCATGCCGCCGGTCTCGCGGTCGAGATCGCGCAGCCACTTCAGACCGGAAGCCAGATGAGCGTTGATGGCAGGCATCCAGGTGCCGAAGGCCATGCCGACTTCGCGTATGGCCTGGGCGCCGATCTCGCGGAAGGTGATCATCTGCCGGTTCATACCAGCCATCTGGGTTTCGAAGTCGCCGTCGATGACCTCGCCTGTCGCCTGCGCCACCTCGTCCCGGATCCGCTTGTATTCATCAAGGTTGCCGAGCATCGGGATCAAGAAGTCCATGACTTGCATGTCGCCAAAGATCTCGCCGAGCTTGCCTGCGCCGTAGATCTTTTCGAGCTGCTCACGGACGTAGCCGAGCGCTTCAGCGCCTTCGAGGCCGTTGGCCTTGGCCTTCTGCATCAGCCCGTCGATTTCCTTTCCGGAAATGCCGGTAAGCTTGGAGATCTTCTGGATGACCGCCTCGATCGGGTTGATACCCTTGACCGCCGCATCCTGCATTACGGCCTCGATGTCGACGCCGGCATCCTTGAAGTTCTTGATCGTCGCGGGTGCCAAGATCTTGGCGAGGAAGTTCTTCAGGTTGTTCGCCGCCTCTGCCGGGTCAGAGGTACCCTTGCGGGCGATCTGGAGCGCTGAAGCAAGGAAGTTCACGGCCTCACGTCCAGTCACGCCGAACTTCGCCATCTGACTGGTTAGCGTCGGGAAGTAACGCGCCATGTCCTTCAGCTCGAACGAACCGAGCTTCCCGGCCGTGACCAGCGCACCCAGACTGTCGTCGAGCTGGTCAGCCGGGAGCTGAAGGTTCTGCAGCATGGAGGTAGCGACCGAGGCCATCTCGGAGAACTCGGCATTTGCAGCGGTTGCCGCCCGCCCGATGTCGCCGATCGACGCGTCGATCAGTTGATCGCTCAGGCCGGCCGCGATCATCTGGCCAGCACCGGAGGCAATCGTGTCGGACGCCTGGCCGATCTGCAGGGCGAGCGCTTCGAACTCTGCCTTGGCCTGGCCGGTGAAGGCGAACGCGTCCGCTCCCGTCAGCTCCATCGTTCCAGCGATATCCAACAGCTTCTGCTGGAATGCGGCAGCCTGGTCGATCGGGCCGAGAAAACTGATGCCGGCGACCGCCGCGCCGAGGATGCCGATGCGGCGGGAAAACGAAGCGATGCCTTCGAGGGAAGAGCGCAGCCGGCGCAAAGGTCCAGACAGTAGATCCCGCATCCGGACGATCACATCAAGGTTCATGCTGCGAGAGGACATGGCCACTTCCCGATTGGAGGTGGCTGGAAGCTATCGCGCGCGCGCGAAAACGATCATGCCCGCCGGAGCGGGCATGGGCATCATTTCTTGTTCTGCTGATCAGCGACTTCTTTTCGCCAGGCCATTATACAGTTCCACCAGAACTTGGCGCGGTGAGCTTCGAAGTCTTCGAGCTCGGCGGCGCTGAAGCCCGTGCCATCGGCAAGGGCTCCGAGCATTATCGGCCAGTTCGGCGGCCACTCGTCAAAAAATGGTTGATCACCCGTCCGCTGTCCACGATGTCGGCCGCATCCATCTTTTCGAAGACGGCATTCATCACGGCCTGCATGGTGCGGGTGGACCGAGCGAAGGTCACGACGGTTTCGCTCTCCTTCGAGGCCGCCGCGATCGCCTGAATGTCAGCGCCCTTAAGGCGATGAAAGGTCAGGGTGTCGAAGATCCGATCGCGAACCTTGCCGTCCTTCTTCGTCGTAATGGTCACCGGCTCGATGAGCGGCAAGGTCACGCTGCCGTCGTCGTTGCGGATGGCATGCTCCGGGAGCTTGTCCAGCACATCGCCGTCCTCGTCGATGATGGCGACTTTGACGCCGCCCTCGTCGATAACGTTAGTCGAAGTGCCGGAGCTGGCGACCGTTGCAGAGCCGCCCTGATCTTCGTCGAGATCGATGTGAACATCCTTCTTCATGCCACGATCTCCTCGGGCGTGCCGGCCGACCAGGTCATCTCGATGCTGCCGCCTTCGCCGCCGGTGATCGTCGGAATGTCACCGGAGAGGAAAGCGTCATACATCACGAAGGTCTGGCCAGTGTCGCAGACGACCTGGAGTTCACCTTCGCCGCTGTCCCAGGTGTTGCCCCAGCGCTGGCCCGCTTCGAAGTGAACGGTCGCCTTGACCTCCGAGCCCTGATACTCTTGGGCGCGGCCGACTTTGCGGCCATAAGTGACCGGGTTGTTCTTGAGGCCACCGGGACGGATGCTCGCCCCTTTGGCCACCTGAAGGTTACGGCCTCGCCAGATGATATCGACGATGCCCAATACCTGCGTCATTGAAGTGTCCTTTCAAGTTGGGCGTTAGACCTGGAATTCCAGCGCCTGGGCAAAGACCATCAGATTGCCGACGATCTGCACCTGCGGGCGTCCTTCCAGGCGATTTCGGTCAGAGTTAGAACGCTCGAAAGAGCTTTCCTTCACCGTGCGGGTCACGTCCTCAATCCAGACGTTCTCACCGTAGAGCTTGCAGCGCGCCGCCCAGGAAGCCTTCATGCGCTTGGGCGTGACGACGGCTGTGCCGGGATCCTCGTCGCCGTTGAATCGCTGGACATTTGCGCCGTCGGTGTCGTCATCAACAAGCTTCGAGCGCGGATACATCAGGCTCACATAGGTTGCCCAATCGTAGCGGATCCGGCTCATGGTGGCGGGCACCATGATATCGAGCCAGGCGCGATCGGCCGTTCCCAGGCTGCTGGTCTTGTAGGTCGTGATCACGCGGCTGATCACGACAGAGCCGTCGGAGAGGCAATCGAAGGTCGAGATACCGGTTCGCAGCAACAGATCGTTTTCCGTGTCGAGGAACTGATCGACGGGATCAGGCGCTTCTACGCCTGGCAGGACGAGCGAGCGGAGCTGGCGGGCCGGATCGTTCGTCAGGTGGAAGGCGGCAATGCCCATCAGCGAGGCCGCGATCGACCAGGCGGACGTGGGGCTCTTCTTCAGGCCGCCCGCAGTCAGGAAGGCGTTGTTGGTCAGAGCGCCGAACGTGCTCAGTTCGCCGAAGGTCCCGCGCTTGAGCACGAACCCATGGCAGTCCAGCTTCGACGTCGCCAGATAGCGGATACGCAGCCACTCCGCCAAAGCGGCCATGTTTGTGGCGTCGTTCCAGGGCGTGGTAAGTTTGGTGAACCAGGTGTTGGCAATGGCATCGAGCGCGGTCTGGACCAGCGGGTTGCCGGAGCCGCCGGACATAGCAACGACAGTGATCGTCAGGCCGGCTGGGATCGGCTCGTTCTTCGTATCGACGCGCAGATCAATCTCATTCCCGACCTCACCGCCATGGCGAGAGGTGACCGTGACCACGCCGGCAGCCGCTACGGCCGTCGCCACCATATCGAGATCCGCGTTGATCGCGGCCGCAAGCTTGGTCGCAAGCGCCGTGACATTGTCCGTCGTAAGTGCGGTGATGCGAACCTGCCGGCCGCCCACCTTGAAGCGGATGGTGCTCGCTGCCTGGACAGCACCGACGAAGGTGAAGGTGCCGGTTGCCTTGACCGAGCCGCCGGCATCCGCCAGCGCCATGATCGAGAGCGGCGTGTTGCGGTTGGCCTTCTTGAAAAAGGCGACCTGCTCGGCACCGATCGAGCCGCGACCGAAATAGGCGATCGCCTCTTCAGCACGGGTAATCTCGATGATCTGGCCGGGCGTGATCGTGCCAGCGGCCAGCTTCTGGCCGATGATCAGCGCCTTCTCAGGCCATGCGAAGATGCCGGCGTTGCGATAGTTCGCCCGCACTTCGATCAGGACGCCTGGCTCCAGGCGATCCACGGGGATTTCGTTGAAATCCATTACTTCTCTCCTTCAGGCTTCTTCGGCGCCGAAACTTTGACCAGATCGCCATCGGCGACACGGCGGCGGGTGTAGAGGGTGTCGGGATCTTCCATCCCTTCGGTCGGCCAGGGCGTTCCGTCTTCCTGCGGAACGAGCCGATCCTTGGCCGGAGCCAGATAGTCCTTCTTGGCCATGTTCACTCCTGTGGTGGCTCGATGGTGTCGTTGATCGCGCCTGGCCCATCGGAGCCGGACACCGACCAGGTGATGCCGAGCTGCTCGAAGCTCTCCGGCGACGAAATGGCGTAGTCCGCGGGCGATGTGACGAAGCTGAAATTGAAGTCGATCTGGGCGAGCGCGATATCGTCGTCGGCATAGCCTTCAGCGACGAGGCTCTGCGCCTGGGTGACTTCCATGACGCCGACCGGCTTCATGGTCACGCCGTGGATGAGTGCCAGGGCGACGTCCGTCATCGCGTCCAGGCCGATGTCTTTCCGATCCCCTTTGAAGCGGGCTTCAAGACCGCTTGAAACCCGGCAGATCAGGATCAACCGCCACTGCATGACGCCCTTCAGCTGCCGGCCGCTGTCCTTCTGCGGCTGCATTCCTGCCCAGGCCAGGCCAAGCATGGGAGCCTGTTTCACAACACGCTTGAACTCGGTCAGGCTCAGCGATTGCGGAACGCGCTCGATGCCGAAGGTCTGGGCGGGAAATGCCTGCCGAAGCCGCTCGATGATAAGCGGCTCCTGGCGGCGAATGGTGGCGAGGTCAAAAGAGGCCATCAGAAGCCCCTCAATGTGTCTTGACTAAAGACCCGACCGCGATCGGAGATGCGGGGGCCGGAGCCCACCTGGTCGGTGCCGGTCACAAGCGCTCGCGGGACGTCTAGGTTGACCAGCTCCTTCGAAATGGACTCGAGCCACTTGATGACGTCGGCCCGGCCCTTGCTCATCTCATCGGTCGGCGACGAGCGTTCGGTGTCGGAGAGGTCGTAGCGCGCGAGGATGCAGGTAGCCCGCACGATCTCGGCCGGGGGAGCCACGATCGGCACGGAATAGCGGCCACGGATGTAACCGTCGATTACCGCACTGGCATCAGCGAGGGCGATGTTGACCTTGTCTTCGTCCACCGTCTCGGCCGTCCGGTCCTCCGGCTGGGATAGCCGGATGATCTGGGTCTCGCCGAAGCGGGCGATCATGTCGGTAACGGTTGCGTACATCAGTCTCTCTCAGTGAAATGCGGGAGGCGGGCTTAGCCCCTACGTTCGCGACGTCCCCTAGCCGGACCTCTGACTTCCGGATCGATGGGTGCTGGCGGCCTTGCGAGCCGGACCAGACCTCCCTCTCTCGGGGGTATTCTTACTTCTTCGGCTTGCCGCCCTGGTCGCCGGCCGCCTTGGTGGCCGCATCGAGCTTGGCGTTGAGATCAACCACGACCTTGTCGTGTTCGGCCTGCAGCTCTTCGATCTTTTCCTTTGCCTTCTCGGCAACCGCCTGATCGAAGGCTGCCTGCAGCTCGGCGATCTTTTGCTCGACGAGCACCTGGACCGCATCATTCACGCGCTGCTGAAAATCATCCTCGGTCTGGACGTTCTCGCCCTCACCCACCTCACGCACCGTGAAGGCCGGATCGGCGCGGAAGGCAGCGAGCTGCTCTTCGGTCCAGTGACCTTCCTTGTAAAAGGCGGTTGCCGAATGCTTGACGCCGTTGCGGCGCATGCCAGGCGTGGTGCAGATGATCTGGATTTTCTTCGACATGTTCGGTTCCTTTCCGGGTCTCGGGAAAGCGGCCACCGGGCCGTTTTCCGGAAACCCGTCGCCAGTCGGGAGGAAGACTGGCGACGGCCTCAGGACGCTTGACCTGTCCGAGATCAGGCGAGATAGGGAACCACGACCACGTCGGCCGAGCGGTTCCAGACGTTGGTCGCGCCGTTCGCTGCGGTCTCGGCGGCCACCAACTTGCGGGCCACGCCCTCCAGTGCCGGCGGAACGATCAGCTTCGCGGCACGTATGTTGAGCGGAGAGCCATCTCGGCGACGGATCGTCGAGAGCGCCGTGCGGGCAGCTTCATAGTTCGCCTCGTTGAGCGTGGCCTTCGACTTGTAAGCCAGCTGCCAGAGGCCGAAGCCTGCGTTGCAGCGGCCATCGACGCCCCAGACAAACTTGTTCTGGTAGAAGACGTTCGGATCATCCGGGCTCTGCAGAGGCGTCAGAACGAACGGGCGGCGGGTCTGATAGACCAGCGGCTTCATCACCTGAGTGTCGTCGACCAGGTACCAGGCAGGACCGGCACCGTCAGTGAAGTTCGAAACTGAAATCGCATTGCCAGCTTCGTTGTAACCGGGGTGATCGGTGTCGAAGAAATACTGGCCGTCGTAGCACTTCACGGTCTCGCCGGTCTTGAAGAGCGGCCAGATCAGCTGGTCGGGAAACTGAGCAGCGTCCTGCCCCATCTGACCGGCAACCGGCGTGAAGATGCCGATCTGATCGTCGTCGATCTGCTCGCGCTTGATGCCGATCGTCTTCTCGAACGTGCGGTTCTTGATGACGTAGGTCTGGGCGCCAAGATCATGGACGATGCGGTCGCCGAGCCATTCACGGAAACCCGGAATGTCGTCAAGACGCGGATACTCATTCATCGCCGTACTGGACGGCACGGTCATCGCGACCGTGTTGTAGAAGGTCTGCACTGCGCTAAAGCGAGCGTTGTAAGCCGTCGAAAGGCCCGTATAGATCGCGCGCAGCGTGCTTGCATTGATATCCATGTGGACGTCCTCAGAGGGTCTTGAGCCAGACGCCGTCAGCGTCGATGGCGTCGATGGTGCCGATTGCAAGCAGTGCGCCTGCGGTGAGCGTGAAGGTGTCGTCGGCGGACGCGTAGACCGTGGCGCCGATGTTTGCGACGGTGGCGCCAGGAAGCGGGATCACACGAACATCCTTCTCGATGTTCACGACCTGGTCGCCGGTTGCACCGCCGGTGTTGTCAGCCCGCTGCTCGGCAAAGCCGATCAGCTTGACTGCCGAGACGTGAGCCGCCGGGACGGCTTCCCGGTTGGCCGTGATCCCGACAGCCGAGCCGCCGAAGATTTTCACATTGGCAAGGACGGGGTAGCCGTAGGACCGACCGAGGCCCGGCTTGCGCTTGGAGCGGATATCGTCAGTGGCGGCCATATCAGTTGCCCTTTCCGTGCAGAGCCTTTGCCGAGGCGGCGAAGGTGGTTTCGTCAACGCCCATCATGGCCGCGACCTGGCGGTCTTCGTCGGTCAGCCCGCCGCCTTCAGCCTCGGGCACCTTTCGTCCGCCGAGGCCGCCGCTGTTGATCGACGGCAGGAGCGAGATCTCCTTCTCTACCTCGGCCGGATCCTTCATGTGACGGGCGATCATGTGCTCCTTGAGCGCCGGCACAATCTTTCCGGCCTTGACCGCGTCCTCGACGACGACGACGGCGCGATCGCGGGCGTGGTTCGAGATCAGCGTGGTGAGCTGGCTCTGGAGCGAAGTAACGCTCGCTCGCAGTTCGGCGTTCTCGGCTTCGGTCGGCGTGACCTTGCCGCGTGACTGGAGCGCGGTGACGAGGGCATCACTGGACGTACCTGCCGGCAGGCCAACGGCTTCGACGATCTTGCCGACCAGGGCGGCGTGAGTTGCCGTTTCCTGCTGGGCCTGATGGGCGGATGCAACGGCCGCCAGCACATCGGCCTCCGTCGCGGTTTCCGGAAGGCCAAGCGCCTTCCGCAGCTGTTCAAGCATTGCAGTCTCCTGCTGTTGGTTGTGAAGGGCGGTGAGAGTGAGGTTCGGGTTGTTGGTGACGGCAGCGCGAAGCACGCGCACGACCTGATGCGGCGCATCCTTCGTGTGGGTGAAGACCGGGGACAGATAGCCGTAGCTTTTCGAAGCCCACATCCAGACACCTTCCGGCGTCCATTCGACCTTGCCCCAGATACCGTCATCACGCGCTTCGAGCGCCACGATCCAGGCGATGGCCGGCGTCGGCTTTCCCTCAGGCGCGAGCTTGTCGATCGCATGATTGACGTCGATCGGCAGCTTTCGCCCCGGCAACATCGACGCGGCAATGACGGCGGACGGCGACGTGACCTCGTAGGGTCCGCGACCGTCGCTTCCGGAAAACACGCCGGCCGGAACGAGATGCACCCATTCGGGCGGACCGTTCTCGGCCTCGTCGTTGCCCATCGGCAGGAGGAAGGAGTTGATGGCTGTTTGCATGCCGCGAAAGTGCCATGCGGGGCACAGCGGTATCATGCCCGCAAGCGCGGGCATCAAGGCGGCGATGAAGGGAGGATCAGCGGCGCGATACGCGCTCCAGGAAACCGAAGACCGTCTCTGCGATCATGGCTTCATCCTGGACAGATATACCGAGGTAGGGCCGCGCGGGCAAGGTGACGCTTTTCGCCTTGATCAGTCGGTCGCCAATACGGAAGACAAGGGCCTCGCCGTTCTTCGGTCGAATGGTGCCGCCGAGCTGGTGGATGGCGGCATAGACGACGTTCGAGCCGACGCGGACTTCATCGTTTGATGCGCGGGCGTTGATGCTGTCACGCAGCCGACCGCTCTCCGTCAGGATGCGGCTGTTGCGCTTGGTCGAGGCATAGTCCTGGTTCAAGGTCTGCCATGCCTGTCCATCAGGATCGGTCTGGCTGATGAAGCGCTGATGGGTCGATCCGACAAGCCCGACGCCAATCGCATGCATCAGAGGTCGCGTATTGGTCATGATGCGGCCGAGCTGCTGGACGGCGCGCTGCACCTCCTCATCCATCACCTGGAATGTCAGCGAGATCGCAGCTCCGCTCATCGGCCGGCCTCGCGGGTCAGCTTGTCCAGGAGAACGCGGGCGCGGTTGCCATCGCGCTCGACGCGCACGCTCGCCCGCCAATCATCGCCGTCGATGGACCTCGTGATCTGAAAGCGGCCATTGCCCCGATCCTCGACCTTTGCCTTGCGGGCAAGCCGGCGCGGGATCGTCGCATAAGCATCAGCCGAGATTTCGTCGCCGGCATTGGTGCGGATCACATCCGCCAGTAGCCGCAGCTCGGTTCCCGTCTCGACGCCAAGAGCACTCGCCACCTCTTCGCCATGTACGCCGACAACCGTCCAGCTTCCCTCTGGCCATTTGCCACGAAGGCTGGACGCAACGAAGGCCGCGACATTAGCCTCGTCAGCCGTCACGGCCTGGCGACCAGGCGCGGTTTGTCGCAGCCAAGCCTCACCGGGATTGTAGGCAAAGGACGGGTCGACGCCACGCGGCTGATCCGTACCGAGCTGGTCGAGATCCGGAGCGCGATCAAACCCCTTCTTCCCCATCCGTCGCAGCGCCGGCATCGAGACGGGCGTGACGAAGCATCCGCAGCCGAAACCGTTCGGCGGAAACATGACCTTCCAGGCTGGATCGGTAGCGGCAAGCACTGTGCCGTCCCAGCTCTTGTGGTCGAGGCGCGGATGCAGTGCTCCGGAGTGATTGTATTGCCAGCCCGGAAAGGCTTCGAGCGTGTCCGGCTCGATGAGCTGGGCGTAACGCCCCGCCGCCTGAGCGGTCCTCAAATTGGTTTCCAAGATGGTTCGGGTGCGCCAACCGCGCTCGCCTTTGTAGGACCAGCCATTGCGCTTGACGATCTGGTCGAAGTCCTTCCGGAAGTCTTCAAGCGTCGTGCCCTGTTCGAGGGCTTTGGCGATCGCGGCTTTGAAGTCATCAACCAGGGCGACAGTGTTGGCACCGGCCACCATGAACATCTTCGAATGGGCCGCGTCCCAGACGTCGCGCCAGCTTCTCGTGGGCACAGATGCCTTTTCACGAAAGAAGGCGATCGCCTCGTCGAATGGCAGATCGAGTGCGGAAGCCGTCGTTACCATCCTCGCCTCACTCCCATCATCGTTTTCGAAGCCGATTTGAAGCCCGTGGGCGCGTTTTGAAGGCTAGAGACGGGGAAGCGCCCGTCCTTACCCCTTGCTGCGCGTCTGTGGGGCGATTTACGGAGCACAGGCAGCGAGCGCTCCGATGACGATCAGGCAGGCCGCTCCAGGCACCAACGCCACGAACATCCCGATGGCCTCCAGCCTCTGTTCTCGGGCGCGTTTGCTGCGCTCGGCGAAGGTTGCGGTCGGCGCCAATGGCGGCCGTGGAGACAGTCGTCCCATGATCTCGCTCCTCAGCTCCGGCTCTTCAAGTCGTCGATGAGGGATGCCTGGCCCGCGAGATGGGCGAGCGCCATGCCCCGCGCCATGGCCTCCGCCAGATCATCGGGCGCCAGATCGAGCTTCGCCAGGCGTTCGGCTGCATCGCGAAGATCGGACGCGTCCATCAGCGCTTTGCGCACCTCCTCGACCAGGCCACTCATCGCGCCGGCCGCTTCCTCGTCGAGGCGCTTGGTCAGGATCTCGACCAGGTCCTCCGGCTCCGCACGCTGGTGAGCTGACTTGAAGAGATTGTCGAAGATGCTCACTGTTGCGGTCTGTCGTGCCGGCGGCTGAGCGTCGATCGGCGACGGCACCGCTGTTGCGGCCGGCCGGCCACCGACCAGGACAGCGCCGGCCCTTGGCTTCGGGATGCCCATGCGATCCTGCAGGAAGCTTTCTTCTGCAGTCAGGCCGTGCCTGGCCAACTTGTCGAAGGCTTCGGAAAACTCCTTCAGCGGCACCTCGTCCGGACGGCCGACGCGAATATGAGGATAGCGGTCCTGCGGGCCAAAGTTGAAGGCGATCATGTTCGGCACGAGCTGGCGATTGAGTGTTGCGGTCACCATGCCGGCGTCGTCGCGCTCGATGTCTTCCTGTACCAGGCGGTGCTCCTGGCTGACGGCATGGCCGCCGGAGACGGCGTCGGTCGTGGTCGTCTGGCCGAGCACGAGCTTTGACACCTGCCGATCGAGCCAGTCGGCGCGCCGCTCGTACATGTCCGTCGAGCTGCTCTTCGAGCCGACCTCGTGCAGCTCGATCAGCATCTCGCGCGGGATGATTGCAGCGCAGTCGCCCGCGATCCCGGAGACTGCCCGCCACAGCACATCCTTCTCCTCTTCCGTCGCGCCTCGGCCATACTTGCCGATCCGGATTGGCTGGCCGTAGTTCTGGCAAAAGATCGCCCAGTCGCGGGTCGTGAAGCTCTTGAACATCCAAGCCCAGAGCGCGACGCGGGCGATGCCCGATCGGATCGTCAGGCCGGATTTCGACTTGTGGCGATGGACGATGAACTTGTGCCCAGGCAACGGCTCGCCGGCCACCCCTTCTCGCAGAAGCACGGTCTCGCCATCGGCACGGTCGAAGGTGAACCAGCGCTGGGTCCGCCAGATGAGGTCGCGCGGCATGACCAGCCCGCTCTTCACCTGCCAGTCGATCTCCATAACCGAAAGGCCTTTGCCGATCGCGTCGAGCATGTCGAAGAGATTGGCGCGCAGCACCTCCTCGTCCACCCAGGCCTGCAGGAAGTCAGCGTGCTTCTTGTGCTCGGCGCTGTCGGATGCAGCCTTCACAGTTATCGGCAGCTGCGCGACCGAGCGCTTTCGGGTTGCCATGACTGCCGTGTAGTGCAGGTCGCGCTCTTCGATATCCTCGGCCAGCTCGAAGTAAGCTTCCGGCTCGCCCTCGGCGGCAGAGCGCAGGATGTTCGCCAGGCGTTGCGGAGTGAGGCCGTTCGCCGGATGTCCGGAGATCACCTGGCGCACGCCACCGGCCTGCGGTGTGGCATAGGGTTCGGTGAGCGACATCATCTTGACGACGCGACCGAAAACGTCCTTCAGGCTGGCCATCACAGGGATCCTCTCAAATAGATGTCGATCGAGCGTCCGCGCCTGTCTTCTTCGAGAGGCGGTCCGCCATTGTGCCCCGTCATGCCGGAGCCTGCGATCTTGCGGTTGGTCTCGTAGCCATAGGCGAGTGCCTCCTGGCAGCTTGCAAACCAGGCGAGCGCACCGGCGGGTGCCGTGTCGCCATGGCGGTCGAACCCATCGACGCCCTTGGTTGAGTGTTCGTCCGGCACCTTGATGATGCCGTTGACATAGGCGAGCGCCTGGTGGTCGGCGAGGATGTCGGCGTCGTAGGGAAAGAGCAGGCTCTTGTCGCCGAAGGCCTCGATATAGGCCGGCATGTTGGTCGCATACCACTTGGCCGACAGCATCACTTCGTGGATGCACTCGCCCCAGCGCTGGCGCGCCTTCTCGGCAAGATACTGGCCATTGCCACGCGCATCGAGCGCACCGCCTGTCAGGCGCGGCAGGCCATCCCCGATGAAGAACAGGATGTCGCGCTGCTGATCGAACGGGATGTTCTTCAGCTCGACGACCAGGCGCGCGCGACGCACGAGGTCGGCCCCGATCTCGAAGACCACGATCGCGGTCTTGTCTCCCGATCGGGCAAAGTCCTCGCCGAAGCAATGCTCGCGGGCGGGATCGAGAGCATCGAGAAGCGGCTTCAAAACGCCTTCACAGAACTCTGAAGCCTGCTCTTCCCGCTCGTAGTCGTCGAGGTTCTTGAAGTCGTCTGGCCGGTCCCAGCGCACGACGGCCGGCAGATCTCGGCTCATGCAGCTCTCGATCAGCACTCGCGTCATGGCAGCACCTTCGGCCTCGGCCGGGATAGCGTCCAGCTCCTGGCGCATCTTGGCGGTGCGCGTGCCGTAGGATTTGCGGATCTTCTCTTCCCAGGCCGCCTCTTTCTCAGCCGACCATTCTGCACCCTTGATCAGGCAGACGCGCTTGAAAAGCCCGTTCTTGACCGCGTCGCCGAAGGAATAGGTGTGGACTTCGAAACCGTTCTTGCCGGCGCGGGCTTCCTTGATTAGCTCATTGAACGGACTGCTGATCCCATTGTGCGAGGAGATGACGCGAATGCGGCCGCCCCAGATTAGGAGCGCGTTGACCGCGTCCAGTACGTCACGGACATCGCGGTGGAAGGCTGCCTCATCGATGACGACGGTCCCCTGCAGGCCGCGAATGTTCTCCGGCCGGGAAGACAGCGCTTCGATGCGGAAGCCGGAGGCGAAACGAATAATGTAACTGGAGATCGCCTGGGTGGAGCCATCTGCTTTCTGGTCGAAGAAGATCCCGTCCTCGATCGTCAACATTTCCTTCGCCACGACCTTGGCGAAGTGCGCGGCATAACCGATGAACTCGCGGCCTTTCGGCTTGGTGTCGCCGATGTAGAAGACATTCTGGCCGCCGGCCGATCGCTGAGCTGCAGCGATTAGCGTGCAGTCGAGCGCCTCGGCGAAGGTGACGCCGGTACGTCGGCCCTTCTCGCAGATCTTCAGGTCACTTTCATCGGCAATCCAGGAGGCCTGATGGGCCATCAGAACGCCTTCGGCCAGCGGGTCGAGATCCTCGGGGATCTCGGCACCACGTGGCAGATCGTCAGGCAGCTCCTCCGGATTGCGGGCAAGCACCGGCGGATCGGTCCACTGACCCTTTGGCAGCTCAACCATTATCGGCTTCGTCCTTCTTCTTCATCGGGCGAACGCCGAGGAAGTCACGACGTGCCCGCGCGATCGCAGCCTTGGAAATGCCGGGCTCGTGGGAGAGCGTGTCGAGTGCCTTCTCCGCCTTCGCCTTCATCTCGGCCTCGATTTGCTTCAGCTTCGCATCGGCTTCGAGCTTCGCGCGGCGGTTCGAGCTGCTCACCTGGGCAGCGGAGGCAGCGCGCAGCGCGTTCGCCAGTTCCATCGCACCCTTTGTGCTGATGCCGGCCTCGCCACTCGATTGCAGGATTTCGAAGATGAGCGTCTTCAGCGCCTCGGCCGCGATCAAGGTGAGATCATCGGAGCCGGCAGCATCCATGCGCTCTGACAAGGTGGCGGCGATTTCGCGCGTCTGTTCGAGTCGCCGCGAGATCATTGCGAGGCGCACGCTGTAGCGATTGAAGGCAGAGAAGGACGGGATGTCGAAATCAATTCCCTGTTCGCCCTGAAGAGCGATCAGCTTCTGTTTGAATTCACCGTAGATCTCGACCTGCGTCCGCGTCCGATCAGCCAGCTCCTGAGATGCCCAGCCGACAATCGGCTCGCACTCGTCTGGCAGTTGATCGATTGCGGTCAGGCGCCCGCGTCCCTTGGCCATGGTTCAGGCTCCCGGCCGCGACGGACGCTTGACGCCTTCGATGACATAGTGCCGATCAAGATGGCGCCGTCCAAGTTCGGTCAGCGTGGCGATCTTCACCGTGCCGGCATTGACCACCTTCACGGCGCTCATCAGTTCGAGGTAGTCGATCTGCTGATGCACCCAGGCGCGCGGCATGTGGATCGCAAACTGGGCAAGCACCGGCTCCAGAATGGAAGAGTTGAGGCTCTCGTTGGTCTGTTCGCCGAGAGCCTTGAGGATGATCAGCCGGGCTTCTTCCTGCATGATCTGTGCGTAATCCATGGCGAGATCACTCATTTGCGTGCTTGCTCCATCAAAGTCTCTTGCAGTCTTTCCCCGATCGCCTCGATTGGTTTGAGACGTTCGGCCATGACGTTCAGCTTGCCGTTGATCTCGCTCATTGCGAGTTCCATCCGGTGCGTTGTCGACCGGTCCGGCAGATGCTTGATTTCGCCTTCGATCGCCTGGATGCGGCGGTCATACTGGATGAGTTTTCCCTCGGCCTTCCCCAGGCGCTCATCCATCTTCTTCTCGATCGCCGTCAGTTTCTCGCTGAGCGTCTTTTCGCCAGAAGAGAAATAGCCCTTGAGGTGTCCAAGCAGAGCGAGGGACGCCAGCGCGGTGTTGACGTAAAGCAGGTACTCGGCTGGGGTCATCGGAGATAGGCTTCCTTCTCGGTCATCTCTTGGCATTCCAGGCAGCGGGTGGCAGACGGGTAGACTTGGCGGCGGGCAAGCGAGATGGAGGCGCCGCAATCGACACACTCCTCGGTTCCCATCTGCTTTAACGCCTTACGGGCGGCATTCAGTTTCGCCTGGCGCTCTTGCTCGACCCGCTCTTCACCGATCTCGCGGTCGAAATCACTGTACATTCGGACCCCGCCAGGTCTTGACCGCCTCGACCGCCTGGCGCCCGATTTCCTTCACCGTATGTCCGCCCATGTAGAGGCTGATAAACCAGCCGGTAAGCGTCATGAGGGTGGCGCTGTCGATCGGGTCGAGCGCGATACCGAAGGCCTTCAGCACCGGGAAAAGCAGGAAGGCACAGACCCAGAGGAAGGCGAGCAGATACATCCAGCCCCAGCGCCAGGCGCTCTGCCAGAACCCCTCCTGCAGCTCGGCCTGAAGCAGCTCGAACTGCCCCTTCAGACCCGCCTCGTAAAGCGCGATCATTTCCGGAGCTTCCGCCTCGACTTGGCGCACGGCCTCCTCGATTTTGCTCACGGGCGCAGCCGATAGCTGCTCCGGCGCAACGCCAGCCTTCTCGGCAACAGCGTCGATGACGGCGCCGGCCAGATCGCCGCTGACCCCACCGATCTTCTTCTCGATGATGCTCTTGATGATCGGAGCTCCGATCTTAGCGGCCATGCCGAGGATAACTGCGGATGCAGACATGTCAGAAGCTCCGGAGGAAGGTTGCAACACGGGGAGCCTTGTCGGCGATGCGCGCGGCGATGACGTCGCGGTACCGGTAGGCCTGCCAGGCGAGATAGAGGACTGCGACGGCTGTGATGCCGAGGCCGACGACGGTGGCAATCTGATCGGGGGCCACGGCAGAAGGATCGACGGGCGCAGGCCCGGTGACCGCTCCGGCGACCTGGTCGCCGCCGGCCACGCCGGCACCGCCAGCCGTTGCGACGGAGCCTTGAGTCGCCTTTGAGCGGGCATCGAGTTCACGCTGAAGGGTGGCAAGCGTGGCCATGCCAACCTTGCCATCGACCGTGAGGTCGTGCGCCTTCTGGAACATTTCGACAGCGATGCGGTCGATGGCGCCGACAGGCGCGCCGGCATTGTAACCAAGTTTCACCAGCGCCTTCTTGGCTTCCTCGATTTCGGCCGTCGTAAGCGAAATCACGATTGCTGCATGGGAGCCGATCCGCGAGTCGATCGGCGTCTGAATACCCGTGACCGAACGCTCGATTTCCGCCGGGAAGCGGCCGTCGAGAAGAAGGGTTGTTTCCTCTGCACGGCGCCGTGTCAGACCAGGCAACACCTTGCCGTTGCCCTTATTCCACATCAGCAAGCGGCGGCGCGTGTCGATCGGATCGTTAGAAAGGAAGGATTTGACCCAGGAAGCCGAATGGATCTTGCCGGTGTTGTAGTCGAAGCTCGTTCCGGCATCGAGCGCGTGCTGGCTGCAGCTGTCGCCCAGCGCCTTAAGGACGCGCGGCAGATAGTTTCGCTTCAGAGCAAGATCGACGAGGCGGTCATTCTCGGCCTCGGTAATTACCATGCCAGGCTTGACGGTGATGACGCCCGATGCGGTCGTCAGGCCAGCGCCGATCGTCCAGATCCCGGCCGGGCAGCGATAGGCCTTCTTCACCACGCCCTCGTGAGCGTAGAGGAACTTTCGCCCTTTCGGGCTAACGGATCTTGTCATGATGGGCTCCAGAAATGAGACTGGCCGAACGGGCTAGTGATCTGGAGCGAAAGTAACGGCAGGTTGCGCGTCGAGGCATGCCCGCCGACGTGGGCGGCAGGCTAGAAGAGGTCCATTTGCCGGGGATCTGTGGGCTTTCCGCCCCGTCCGGGATTGGCTGAACGTGCTCGCCGGAGGAGACGTTCCACACCACTTTCGGTCAAACCGAGCCGCCGGGCGATATCGCGGTTGCCGAGGCCGGCTTCGCGGTACCGCAGCGCGCGAAACTCGCGAGCAAGCGGAACCTTGATATAGCCGCCTGGATAGAGTTTGGAAAGACGGGCGGCGTGATCAAATCCGATCGTCTGCGGAAGCTCCGATCGGCCCGGATCTGCGGGCACGTAAAGCCGCATGCCGGCATGTGCTTCAACCAGGGCGAAGAAGCCTTCGTCGCCCAGCGTGGTCATCAGTTCTCCGACGAGGTCTTCGCTCATCCCTTCCCCACGATCCGGAGGCGAACCTCGATCTCGATCTGACGGGCGGTAAGCATGCGCAGCTGCTCTTCCCGGTGAATGCGGGTGCGGACGTCCACACCGCCGCGTTGAAGCTTGCGCTGCAGCTCAAGGCGCTCACGCCGGATCTTGTCCAGCTCGCTTGCGTCGAAGAGCGGCAGCGCGCGGGCCATCAGGGTCGGACCTCCCAACGGATGATCACGCCCTGGAAGATCGAGCCGGGGTTTTCAGCAGCCCAGAAGCGGCCCATGGTTTCGCGGGCAGTGGCACCGATCAGCTTTGTCGGAGCAATCCCCTGCAGACGGGCCGGGTCGAAACCATCAGAGATGGCAAAGGCCTCGATCTCATCTCGGTGCAGAGGCGTGCCGTCGACCTCGATATAGGCGATGCCTGCCTCTATCAGGTCCGACGACATGATCACGATCGGGAGCACGGCGATGCAGATCGGATCCGGGATGATCTTGCGGCAATGGCGGGTGCGCATGCCGGTGAACAGCTGCACCGGCTCACCGACATGGGCGTGCCGGCGACGGTGGCCCCGGATGGTGTGGCCCTTGCTGCCGTCCTCGATCTGCGGCGCGAAGTATTTTTTGAAGCCGTAGGCGACCATCATGCCACCTCCGACCCGGTTTGCAGCTTCGAAGCCAAGGCTGAAAGGCGCTTGGCCAGTGCGGCCATGAACCGGGAGAATTCAGGATCGAGCTGCTCTCTTGCCTGCATTCTGCACTGCCAGGCGAAGTCTTGGAGCGTCCATTCCTCAAAGCGCCCGCCGTCGATCTCCGGCACCTCCATTGATTGCAGGATTGCAGCGCTGGGATGATTGAGCACGGAGTTGACGCCGGCCACCATATGGGCGACCGCATCTTCTTGAACCTCACCGACGGCAAAGCGCAGGCTCTCGCGGATATTGGACTCAAGGCGCCTTTGAAATTCGGTCATCACGCACCCACCTTTCCCATCGACAGCCGCGCGGCTTCTTCTTTGCGCTTGGCCAGCCGACGCTTTGCCTCACCAGGAGTGGCGAGCGCCATGTCGCTCTGCTTCGTGTAGGTTTTCTCCATGCCTGGCCGCAGCCAGATCGGCGGCTGTGGCTCCATGCCGTCCACCCATGCCAGCCAGACGTAGTCCGTGGCGCTCGACAGCTCGGGATCCCAGACGCCCTCCATCAGCGAAACGCGCTCCGCGAAATGCACAACGAACGTCGGCGGCGTTGGCCCATAGATCAGGCGATAGCGCTCTTGCCCGGAGAGCCAGGAGACGCGGACGAAAAATGCGACACCTCGCTTGGCGATCTTCGAAGCGGTCTCGAAGAAGCTTTGAGCGATATTGAAAGGCGGGTTGACGAAGAGCCAATCGGGCACGATCCGGCCATCAGCTTCGAGGCTTGCCCGGCTCTCGAAGGTGAAATCACGGATCGGCGGACTGAAGCCCCAATCGTGAACGTCGGAAAACTCGACCTGGCGGAAGACTTCGCGCAGCGGCACGACCATATGGCCACCGCCACAGCAAGGATCGAGCGCGGTCATCTCGCTCAATGAACATCCAGGCAGCCTGCTGAGCACCTCCCAGATGAAGGCGCGGGTCGCCCAGGGCGGGGTCGGGAAATAGTCCAGGCTGTCTGCGGCCTGGTGGCGTTGGTTCATGACGTGGGCGGTGCTCATCATGCTACCGCCTTTCCGGCATCGAGGCGCTCCAGGCGGTAGCCGTGCCCCTTCTGAGCGCGGATCGTCCAGCCCGCCTTTTCGAGCTTTTTTCGGGCGGTGCAGATATGCCCACGGATAGCAATAGGTGCGCTCAGAGGCCCGCCATCCGGGCAGTCGCCCCATACCTTCTCGATGAGAACCGCGATCGAGGTCAGGCGGTGTTGCGCCTGAACCAGCGCCTCGACGATCAGAATCTCGTTGCGGGTCAATTTGGCCACGTCGATTCCGGAGAAGTCGCCCATGGGCTGGCCGCAGTGGGTGCAGAGAAGCTTCGCCATCACGCACCGCCTTTCGCCGCACGAACTTGGCTGCCGAGGGCGTTCATCACCCGCTGCCAATCGCTGTCCACGAGGTGGCTGAGCAACTGGGCATCTTGCCGGCCGGAGAGACGGATCGCCTCCCGGTCGAAACCCTGTCGGGTAATGAGGCCGGCCGTTGGATGAATGATGCGCCACTGCGCCCAGGCGATCTTTGCACCGTCGCGCTGCAGCCACTCGTAACCGTTGGTGTTGCCGAAGCCGACGCCGGCTTCGCGATTCAGCCAGCCCTTGAGCGCCTCGATCGCGGCCCGGCCGTCGTCGGCGTAATGCAGGAATCGAGTGTGATCGAGGCCCGTCTGCCGCTTGACGAAAGCGAGCAGTGCCACGTCCCTGCGATCCTTGACGACGCCGAGATTGTAGCCGGCGATCCAGAGCGCCTGGAGCTTCTTGGCATACTTGCCCGTCAGCCCTTTCACCTTTTCCTTGCCCTCGGCCGGCATGAAGCCGTCATTGCGCAGAACCGTCAGCACACGTTGGCGCTCCTGCTCGGTCATCTCCTTCACCGACGACTTGCCGGTGATGTTAGTGAGCTTGGCCCGGTAGGTATCCTCGTCCAGGCCGAGCTGCTTCTTGGCGACATGGATGGCGGCGATCGAGGAGGTCATTTCAGTCTCCTGTCGATCTGGCTGGCCAACGTGTCGAGATTGATCTCGGCTAGGATGATGGTGCAGCTCCTAGCCTTCTCGACCAAGCGGGCATAGGTCTCACCTTCGTGGACGACCAGCTGGCAGCCGTCGTCCTTGAACTGAGAGATCACGGCGGCACGGATGCGCTCACGGCGGGTGAGATCGGTCATGACTCACCTGCCTCGATTACATCGGTCACGAACTGGTTGTGTGCTGCGACCGTGATGCCAGCTGCAGCAACCGGACCGTAGCCTTCAACGAAATCGGACGGGTTGAACTCGAAGCCGTCACTGGCGAGGCGAGCAATATGCAATGCGTGCTGCTCGTAGGCGTCCTCATCCGTCCCGAAGTCAGAGATGCAGCTGTTGAAATCAGACATAAGGTCGCCGTTGAATTTGGTTGTATCCAGTTCGATGGTGAATCGCCGGATGACCTCAATGACAAAGCGCTTCTTCCCCATCACACCTGCTCCTCTGCCGGTGCTTCGATCATGCCGAGGGCGTGCAGATAGGTGTCGAGGACCAGATCCTCTTCCATTCGCTCCTGATCGTCTTTCTTCCGGAGTGCGATGACCTTCTTCAGGATCTTGCTGTCGAAGCCCATGGCCTTGGCTTCGCCGTAGACATCGGCGATATCGTCGGCGATGGTCTTCTTTTCCTCTTCCAGGCGCTCGATGCGCTCGACAAAGGCGCGGAGCTGGTCGCGCGCGACGGTGTGTGCGTTTGTCATGCTGCACCTGCCTTGCCGTTGGCCACGTTCAGCCAGCCGCTCATAAGCTGCTCGTAGCCGCCATCGCCGATGACGGCAGTCCCATGGATGGAAAGGCCGTGGTCTCCGATATCGCCCATGTAGGTCCCATTGGAGGAGCGCACGATCGCCTCGCCAAGTAGCTGCCGCGACGCCTGGCGTCGGAGCGCAAAGCTATCGGCCCAGGCATCCGGCCCCTGATCTTCGACGTAGGGCGGAAGCGCCTGCAGGCCGCCCTCTATGAGCTTCGCGGTATCCATGATTGTGCTGTTCATCGGAGCCTCCTTCAGGCGTTAGCGAGGTCGATGGTGATGGGCATCCATCTGTCCTCGACTTTTTCGCGATAGTGAAAACGGACATATTCCTTGGAGCCTGTGACCCGCATGGAGGCGCGGATCGCATCCATGGCCCGGTTCCAGCGCTCGTCAGGGATGTCGAGGCGGAGCAGCATGAACAGCTCGCTCTTGTTGATCTTGCCTTCCTGGTCGGTGTTGAAGGCGCGGGTGACGATCGCCTGGATCTCTGGACGGCTGTCAGCGGACCATTCGTTCAGGCACTCGTCGATGAGGGTCTTGGCGATCTGAAGCTGCGGTCCAAACGTGATCTGATCAGCCACCTGCAAGGTGACCCGCATCAGACCGTCAAAGCTGTGGTAGGTCTTGTTGCCCTTACGCCCGCCTTTGAACACGCCGTACTCCTGCGCCAGGAGCGCGTCGAAGCTGTTCATGTCGCCGATCGTATGGTCCCGGAACCGCGCGATCTGAGCGTTCAGCTCCTTGGCATAGCCGATGATCTTGCGGACAGTTTCGTCCTCCAGCTTGTCCTGGGCGGATACGTTCACAAGCGGGACCAGGCGTCCCTTTGCATCGGTCATGAACTCACGACCGTTCATGACGATGACGCCGGTCTCCGGCTTTTCTTCAATGATGACGGCTTCCATGATCAGGACACCTTGTGCTTGAGGTAGGACGTGCGCAGCCGCAGGAGTGCATCGTGCAGGCGCTGGCGGGCTTCCTTCTCGCCAGCGGTGCCGCTGGCGAGCTGTTGGTGATCGAAGGCAGCGACGACCTGTTCGACGCGCTGCATGACGAAGAAGGTGCGGCTCTTCTTGGTGCCGTTCTTCGGGTTGGTGCTGGCCCCGACCAGGGTGTTGGAGACGTCGGCCCCGACCCGATCGACGATGCGATCAAGCGGGATGCGGATCTCGGCCAGGACGAGGATGTGATCGTCGGTCATGCCGCGTCACCTCCATCCGGGCCGTGCTCAATGACGCGCAGCCGTGTCGGCAAGCGATAGACGTTGCCGCCGATCTGGGCCTCGACACGCTCAGCAAAGCGCTGGTCGCGGGTTGCCTGCCGTCCGGCATCCATCCGCACCTGTTCGATCTGGATCCCAGCCTCTTCCTCGTAGTCACGAGCAAGCTCCTGGATGGTTCGAAGGTTTCGGATAATTGTGGTGACCGCCTGAGGCGCCATCTGAATTCCAGTGCCCTCATGGGGGCGGAACCTACTGATGATGACGCCGACCAGATCGGAGATTAGAGGTGAGCTGCTCATGAGCGGCCTCCCTTCCCGAAATCCGGGCGCACAACGTTGCCTTCCTCATCGGCAAGGGCCTCGACGCCGGCTGCGAGCTGAGCGACAAAACGATTGCCCTGGCGACTGGCTTCGAGCAGCCGGTGAGCCTGCAGCTCCATTTCCTGCGACCAGGCGAGACCGGAGAGGAGCTTGACCCGCTCAGATACAGCAGGCAGCTCTTTCTCAAGTTCCATGGAGATCATCAGCAATTCGTGGGACAGCTGGGTCATGCCATGTCCTCCACGTCGCGGTTGCTCCAAGCTTCCCGAATATGGGCGAGCGTCACCTGTTCATGGCCATTTCCGAGCGCCAGCATGCTGGCGAGCTTCATGGTCTTGTCGATCTGGCCGAGTGCCCCGCCCTTCATGCCGACGCCGGTCAGGAACCGGACGGCTTCCGGCTCCGTCACGCCCCATGCTTCGATGAAGGCGACGATGTCAGCCGCGTAAGGCTTGTTGCGCTTCAGGCGCTTGCCGATACGACGCTTCAGCTGGGCATAGCTCGGCCCGTCGGACTTCTTGGTGAAGCGGGTGTAGATCTCCTCATTGCCGACGAGAGCAACACCGCAGCGGTGCTTGTCAACGAAGTGGCGCAGCTGGTTGACCGCGTCATCGACAAGGTTCTGAGCCTCGTCCACGATCAACAGAGTGTTACCGCCACTGGATTGGAGACGCTGACCGATCGCAGCGGTAAAGCGTGCGGGATTATGCTGCTGGATGCCGAGCGCATCCACCAGGGCGATCAGCATGCCATGCACCGTTTTGGTGTGCGGGCTGATAGTGACCAGGTGGGTGTGCGGTACCGTCCGCTCGTAATGCATGCAGGCCTCCGTCTTGCCGAGGCCGGAGGCAGCGGTGATCACGACCAGGTCGGGGCAGAGCTGGGCCCAGCGCAGTGTCTGGATGATCTCCTCGGATGTCTTGAGGCGCAGGAAGGCAGGAGACGTGGGAATCGTTGCTGCCAGTTCCGCCTGATCTTCGAGCGCATCGAGCCATTTGCTGATGATCTCGTTTTGCCGGTCGAGCCGACCGGTGTATGTGCCCGAATACCATTGGGAGAAGGTGCCGCTGGCCATGCTGGAGCGGCGGGCAGTTTCGGCCTTGTTCCAGCCGCGACGGATCGCGACCTCGCGGACCCGTTCGATGAGGTTCGACCAGATGTCGATATCCTCCTGGACGCGTCCGGGGATGAGCGACGGGCCGGATACTGGCCGTTCCCACCCCGAGCTTGTGCTTTGCATGTCGTTCATGTATTTGGTTCCTCAGCTATGCTGGCCTTGTGGCCGATGGGGCGGGATCACTTCCCGCCCTTCTTTTTGGAACCGTACGCAGTACTTACCGGCTCATTCCCTCGCGGGAATTCAAGGATGTCCGCACCGCCAAGAAGCGACATGGCGCGGCCAAAACTGTTTTCGAAACTCTCCTCCGACACCGCCTCGACCTTTGCCGCTGCAGAGCCTGTGAAGATCCGTGAGACCCTGGGTCTGATGGCCATGGGCGTGGCTGGCGCTTCCGGCTTGCCCTTGGCGTAGATGTCGGCGAGCTGCTGGGCCGTAAGGGTCGCGTGTGCGTCCTTCTGTGCCTTCACCGCTTTCTGGTAGCCGGAGCGCGCCTTCTCGTGCAGGCGAGCCGCTTCGGCATCGTGGAACCCGGTGTCGGCGATGCAAGGTGCCGAGCAGATCAGCTGGTTGTTGAGGTCATAGACCCTGAGATCACGCGTCAGGTGCTCCGGATCGAACCGAATGATGACCGACTTGCCGGCATAGGCCGTGAGTTCCTTGGACCAGTAGCGGTTGCCATAGATATGGATCTCGCCATTGCCCTTGCGCGCCTTGATCCCCTCGGAGGCCAGAAGCCAGAGAGAGCGTTGTGCGGCGGTTGGCTGGCGCACGATCGTGTCGGGCGCTTCCATCGACTGGCTGAAGGTCTCGTCGAAGCTGCGGCCGTCACAGTTGCCGCCCTTGCGGCCAGGCCGTGCGTTGTGCTCGGCCATGAGGCTGTCGACATGCCGCCGGAAATCTTCGAGCGGGATGGCACGGCTCGCATAGTTCTCGGGCTTCGCATCCGGCTTGTTTCCGGTATAGGCGCCGGCACAAAACGGGTGGCGCGCGACGTCGTCGGTCAGATCCTTGAAGGCGCGCTCGATCGGCTTTGACTGGCCAGAGTAAGGTTTGGTGAACTGCAGCTCGACGCCGAGCGTGGTGAGCAGGCCCTGTGGATCCTCGTCGCGCACCTTGAACCGATAGCGGTTGGCAGCTCCACCAGTGATCCACTTCGAAGCAAAGGCCCGGCCGTTGTCGAGGGTGATGCGCTCGGGAATGCCATAGCGCTCGATCATGTCGCCGATGACTAGGCGGGTGGTTTCCTTGTTTTCGCTGTCGGACAGGCGCCAGGCGACGAACTTGCCCGAATAGAGATCCTGGAGCGCGATCAGATAGAGGCGCGTCACGGTGCCGTCGGGCATCTTCACGAAGACGTCGAACTTGTGGCCGTCCATGTTGACGGCTTCCATCGCATGCAGATGGTCTCGGGTACGGCGCTGTGCCGGGAAGAGCGTCTTCGCCTTGTCCTTGCCCGAGCGGGCAAGCACCTGGACAGCCTCCGGCACCTCGGAATCAAGGCGGCGGCGAAGGGCACGATCCGATGGCAGCGGCGACCAGCCATGCTGCTCCGCCGCTGCCTTCACCCGCCGATAGCAGGCCGAAAAGCTCGGCTTCTCCGGCCGCAGGAAATCAGACTTGATGCAGTCCCAGATCTGCGGGTGGCAATCAGCCCACCCTTTTACGCTGCCATAAGATGGTGCGAGCGCTGCCAGCCAGTCGGTGCGCGGATGAAGAACGACTGTCTCTTGCCAGTAATAGACGGTGCGGACCGAGACCCCTTCCCGCTGGGCGATGATCGCGGCGGCAACCTGTGTCGACATTCCCTCGGCACACATCCGCATGAAGTCCTGAACAGCCTTCAAATGGGCTTCAGCGATGCCTTTATGCTTGGCAGGCAAGGCTTCGAAACGCGCCCAGAGCTTCTCGCGAACCTCGGCAACAGCGTCCGTGTCGTCATTGGCCGGTGCGCCATGGATCGCGGCAATCTTCACCTGGGCCGCACCGGGCAGAAGACTGATGTGGTATTCGAACCCGCCGCCGCGTCGGTCGAGCTTGCGGACTTTACCCGGCTGGTAACGCCATCCCTCGCGAGCCGCCAGCTCGCTCAAAGCCGATTTGCCCCTCGGCATCTCCGGCAGTGCCGAAGCCGCAATCTCGGCAAGGGTGAACCATTCTTTCTTCACGCTGCGCCTCCCCGTTGACGCTCGATAAAACTGCGGATCGCAGCCTCGTTTTGCTCCAGCCACCGAAGTGTGGCCTGAGCGGCCTTGAGGTGCTCCCGCAGCAAGTCACGCTTCTGGTTGCTGCTGGCGACGATGGGGAACTCCCCCTCGGCGACACTGCGCACGGCTGCGATCTGGCTTTTGAGGGAGACCTTCGACATCAGCGGGCACGCTCCCGCACCTGGACCGGCACCGACTTGAGGGCCTTGAGCTTGGCGCGGATGTTCTCCTGCTCCTGCTGCCAGTAGGCGATCTCCGCCAGCTTGGTTTCCTCGCCGTCGAGCACCGTCAGCCCATCGTCGCAGACCAATTCATCCCAGAGCCAGACGGCTCCGGTCGCGTGCACGAAGGCTTTGAAGCGCACGAGGCTGATGTCGTGGTTCACCTTGCTCTCGGCCGTGTAGGAATCGACCGCAGACTTGGTGACCTTCTGGTTGAGGTACCGGGCCATGCGCGCGGCGACTTCGTTGCGGTCATACGGGCACTCGCGAACCGCCTTCGCCATCGCCCGCTTGATCCGGGAGCGAAAACGATCGAGGTCGATCGTTGTCACCCTCGTCCGGACCGGGAAGGTTGATTGCATGAAGAAATCGAGCTGGTCGGGATTGCGGCTCATGGGGTCACTCCGCAGCCTGGGTGGTCTCGTCTGCGAGACCGATGTGGGAAAGGAAGCTTGCCTTCACGTCCGCATTTGAACGGGACCAGAGATCGACCAGCTTTTCGAAGAGGATTTCGTCGGCGCTTTTCTCAATCGGACGCTTGTCGCTGATCAGCGTCAGCGCCTGCTTGATGTCCCCCAGGTCGCGATAGGCGATGGCTGCGCGGCGCTGCATGGCCGGCTCCATCTTGGCGAGCTTCAGGAGCATGGTCGTCTGATCCGCCACCAGCGTGTGCCGAAGCGCAGACCGCAGCTCCGGGTGAAGGCGGGCGGCAATCGTCCCGAGGCGCTTGGCGCTAGGCTCTGAAATGCCCAGGCGGTCAGCGACATGGGCCGAGAACCGACCGACGATCAAAGGATCACCGTGATCCTTTGATTTCTGGTCGCCACCGCGCCTGATCTCGCCGTGCTCTTCTTCCCAGAGCGCTCGGTACTGCTGGACGAAAATGGCTCGGTCGATGATGGAGAGGTCATTGCGGAAGAGGTTCTCCGCGATTTCCAGAAGCTGTGCCTGCCGGCCATCGGCCTTGACGACGAAGGCATCGATCTCGGTGAGGCCCGCAATCTGGCAGCCGCGAAGGCGATGCCCACCGGCCACCAGAGTGAACTTGCCGCCCTTCTGGGCAGGCGTCGGGCGCACCTGGATGGGTGACTGCAAGCCGATCTCGCCGATCGACAGCGCAATGGCCTGGGCATGGTCCTCGTCGATCTCGCGCAACCGCTCGCCGATATGGATGTCGGTAATGGAAATGGATTTGAGCTCGGCCATCAGGCTGCCTCTTCAATTCGGTGGATCAAAAGGATGTGCGCCCGCTCGGCCATCGCGCCGTAGCTGGAGGCGAAGGGGCGATCGACGAGACGTTCGTCGATCGTACGCAAGGCGCGGTTGACGGCCTCGCGGGAGCGTTGCTGCATCTCGACGACGCGGCGCTTCGGCAGATTGAACTGGCGCACCATCAGGTGCAGCGCGATCTGTCGGGCGAGCGCGGCATCGAACCACTGGTGAGGCGGTGCGATCACGTCGCGAAGTGAAAGATGCGGGAAGTGTTCGGAGACAGCCGCGAAGCAGGCAGCCTCAATATGCCCAAGATCGAGATCGAAAGCAGTCACAGCACCACCCCCGCCACCGCGAGCGCAGCGCCGAAAAGGGCGAGCGCCACAACCGTCGCGATCAAGACATCTGAACTTGCGTCCTGTGCTGGGAACGCAGGGGCTAGAGGATTTCGCGTGTCGATTTTGGAAGGCCGTTTCGTCATTGTGAGACTCGGTCAAATGGGGTTTAGTTCAAGGCAACACGGACGGCCGGGAACGACGGCCGGGAGGAGTGGTTGAGCCCGCCTTCTGCCGCATCTTGCGGACGTCAAAGGCCAGAGCGCTCCCGCCGTCCGTGCCATCAGGCAGCAGCCTTCGCGATTGCCGCCTGATATTCAGGGGAAAGGATCCTCCCCTTTTTGATCGGATACCGGTCGGGGAAGAGTTCCTTCTCCGGCACCTGGAGAAATTCGGCGATGGCCGCTTCCGCCTTGCGGTTGGGACGCGACCAGACGGCGCGAAAGTTGTTCGGGTTAATCCCCTTCAACTGCGCCAGGCCGCTGAGGGTCATGCCACGGCGGTGAAGTTCCGCCTTGATCGAGTGCTGATCCCAGGTCCGCTTGGGGTCGGTCATATTCATTCCTCGGCTTTCAGCGGCTTCGGCCGCTTTTTGTCGCTGGTTAAGACGCGAGTGCGTATCGCTGGGTTTGGTCGCCGATGCGTTACGCTGAGATTGAAAGTAGACATTTCTGTCCACCTGTCAACGGCAATCGTGACAGATCTGTCTACCTGTGAGGAAACATGGCCGGATTTGAAGATCGGCTAAGGGAAGCAAGCGAGCTAGTGGGCGGTTTGAAGGCCCTGTCTGAAAAGGCTGAGGTGAACAGACGTTCGCTCGGTCACTGGCTCACCGGCGTGAAGCCGAAGCCTGAGGCTCTGCAGAGGATTGCCGAGGTCGCCGGCGTGAACCTGAACTGGCTCATCACGGGAGATGGTCCCAAGATCGCCAAGCCAGAGATGGTCGGCGTGCAAAATCTATTGTCCAGCCAGGGGCTTCAGGAAGAAAGGCTAAACCTGCTCAGTTCACCGGAAGTGGCTCATCTGCCGCTGTTCGATATCCGGGCGTCGGCCGGCCCCGGCGGCTTCGCGTTCTCGGGCGACCCTCAGAGCGAACTGACGCTCGGGCTGGATCTGCTCGACAGCCTTGGCCTCAGACCGAACGGCCTCGCAATGCTCTGGGCTCGCGGCGACAGCATGTTCCCGACGATCCCTGACGGCTCGCTCCTGCTCGTCGATGTAAACGACACGACGCCTCGCAGCGGTCAGATCTACGTGGCCCAGCTCGACGACGATCTCTTCGTCAAGCGCCTGCAGAACGACCCGGCCGGCGTCACCCTCATCTCGGATGCTGACGGCCCGCAATATCCACCTATCCGGGTGTCGCGGAACCACCTGAAGCGGCTCCACATCCATGGCCGGGTGGTCTACGTCATGCGCGCCGTCTGACCATTTCGCGCCAAGGAAAGGCCGGAAACTTAAAAAGCCCCTAAAAAGGGGCTTTTGTCGTTTCGCTTCAATGGCTTGATCTAACTTTCCGGCAGACCGGAAACTTGAAATTGGAATTGAGCCGGTGGCCAGCGGCATAAAGTGCCTGCGGCGGGAGGTTTCGAATTCTTCAAAAGGCCGGTTTTGCGGGCTTTTGAAGCCCTCTTGAAATCCAGAGCCCCTTTTTTGAAACCGCTGGAGCGGAGAGCGCCGATCCTCGTGCTCTCCCCATCTTTGCCGCCACTACTGCAAAACCTCGCGTCAAGCCGATCGGCTATTTTCGGCTCGCCTGGTCGCGCTTATCGCCCTGTTTTCTCAGCGCTTTTCACCAGTTCCCGCCTTTTCCCAGATATTCCCGGTTAACTGCAGAACTAGGTGTCAAACAACAGCGGCGACGGTCTCCTGCACATCATCGAGCAGGAAATGCGCGACCACATAGCGCGTGGAATAGCTGCGGCCGCTATCGGCGACACTCTCCTCCGTGCCGCCATCGGCGGGATGCCACTGGCTGTAATGGGGATTGTTGACGATCAGCGTGATCGCCTTGCCTGCCAGTCGGCCCTGCAGGCGATACCGGGCTTCGGCGAGCGGCCAGATGCGTTCGAAATCGGCCTGGGTCAGGCGGACCTTTAGCGCCTGACGGCGGATCGCTTCGCTATGCGAGCCATCCTCGCGGGTTCGTGCGGGACTGCTGAGCGTGACCTCTTCCGCACCGTCGAGCAATGAGCTGAACTCTTCCGGCCACATGCGTCTCATCGAATTGCTCCTCCCAAAGCCTGTCCATGGCGACAGGGGGAGTGTAGCCAGTCTTGCGCCGGACACAATGCAATATCGGGGCAATATCGGGGCAATATCGGAGCGTTGCCGGATGACGGAAAAACCCGGCTGCTTATTCGGTGCAGCCGGTGTCTTTCAGCGCCTGGGCATGGAAACGGCGGAGCGCCGCTTCGATATCGGCCTTGGTGAACTTGTGGCCGGCCGTTGCAAGATCGCGAGACAGGCGGGCAATCACGTCGCCGTCGCCGGCCACCACGTGATCGACGGCATGCAGATCACGGGCATAACGGCCGAGATCATCGCCGGCAAAGCCGATCAGCGAACCGGCCCAGTAGCCGGCGAGCAGGTTGCGGCGTGCACGAATGCTGCCGAGGCCGTCCTCTTCATGCGGATGTGCGGCAGCATTGGCTGTCTTTACAACGGTCAGGGGCATGGGTCGGTTTTCCTCCTCGATCATCAATCAGGCTTCCGCTTCCGCAGACGTGAGATAGCTCGCAATCGGCGCACAGGCGGGATTGTTGGCATCGAGCAGCTCTGCCGGGCTCGTCAGGCCGGCGACGACATACACGGCCGTGGTCCCTGCCCACCAGAGATCGCCGGCCGCCCGGTCAATCAGCGCAGGTCCCGTCGTGCGCAGGCAGTCACCCGCTTGCGAGACGACCTGCACGGGCGCCTGCATTTCCTCCAGTCGCTGCCGGATATCGGCTTCGATCGGGTCGACGACAAAGGCGGCAAACAGCGATGCGATCCATTCACCGATCATCGGATCATCTCCTGCCGCGCGGCTGAGGATAAGACGTTATGCGGAAGATGGATACGGGGCTTCGGCGTGCCGGGCACGGAGCCGGCAGCTTCATGGGCCGGAAACCGGCCGGGGGAAATCAGAATGGAGTGGTGGCGTCTCATGGACTAGTCCTTGGACCGGCAACGGTGTCGAAACGGTCCGACATCGCAAGAGTGCCGAGGGCTCTTGCCAGAGGGGCCCGGACCAGCGGGTTGATCGGCATATGGGAAGCGATTCGGGCGTCTTCAAGGCATCGATAAACAACGATAAGAAAAAGACGGGCCATGCAGCCGGGGTCTTGTCTGGCCCCTTGTTGCATGGCCCGGGCTGCGGGCGATCAAGGCTTAAGCCTTCGCGCCACAGCCGGTCGGCGCCACGGCCATGTCGTCAGTAACGGATGACGGGGCAGCCGCGGACATTTGCGAAGACCATCCGGTCACGACCGCCGTGGCGAACACCGGCCACCACCACCCGACGCGGCGTCACATCGGCGACAAAGGCCCGGCGCAGACCGTTCCAGCGTGCCTTCTCGACAGCGTGATGCGGGCGGCACTCACCGCGATGCGGGCGATCCCAGCCGGGACGGTCCCAGTCGGGGCGATGACCGGGGCGATCCCAGCCCGGGCCGCCATGTCGCGGGCCTTCGATATAGACGCCCCAGCCGAAGCCGTCAGCCGAAGCCGTCCCGGCGAGACCGGCCGTCGCCATGAGCGAAACCAGGGCTGCAAGACCGATTTTACGAAGCATGTCGATCATTTTCTCTCTCCTTCAGAGGGCGCCTGGGCCGGCGCCTTGCTTCCATCCCGCCGTTGCGAGCGATTGAGGAGAGAGTAGATGTGGCCGGCTGAATGCAGTCCGAATCCGCCATTCAGGCGATGTTCACCTTGGCGACGGGAGCCCTGAACGCCTCATACATGTAGAACCACCTCGCGGCGATGCGGGCTGTCGCGGTGTTCGAAGAGGTAGATGCCCTGCCAGGTGCCGAGCAGAAGACGGCGCTCGGAAAAGGGGATCGACAGCGAGACCGGCAGGAGCGCGGCCTTGATATGGGCCGGCATGTCGTCGGGACCTTCGTCGCGATGGGTGATCCAGTGCATCGCAGGATCGGTGGTCGGCGGAACAAGCCGGCGAAAAAAGGCCTTGAGATCCGTCTGCACGGAGGGATCGGCATTCTCCTGGATCAGCAGGGAACAGGAGGTGTGGCGCACGAAGACCGTCATGACGCCCTCCTCCACCCCGCTGTCGCGCAGGAACTTGCCTGCCGCCTCGGTAAACTCGTAGAGCCCCTGCCCGCGGGTGGAGATCGCCAGTCGCAGCATCGCCATCAACAGCACCTTTCATGCTTCGCCGGGGAGAACGCCTCCATACCCCTAGCCTATCCGGACAGGCCTCTGTAGTCTCCGGCCAGCCAAGGGAGGACCACAAGCGATGAGCCTGATCGAAACCATCGAGAGACAGGAAAGCCTGCTCGTTTTCAAGAGCTTCGATGAACGCGTCGCGCTCGACGTGGGCCAGCGGCTGGTTGATCTGGCACTCTCGCAGAAGGCACCCGTGGTCATCGATATCAGGACCTCCGACCGTACGCTCTTTCACGTCGCCCTGCCCGGCGCCTCGCCCGACAATGATCATTGGGCACGCCGCAAGAGCAATGTCACGCTGCGCATGCACAAGGCCTCATTGAGGGTCGGAGAGCTCAACCGCGCCCGTGGCCGCAGTGTCTCGCCGGAGATCGGTCTCGACCCGCTGGACTATGCCGATCACGGCGGCAGCTTCCCCGTGCGGGTCGAAGGCACCGGCGTCATCGCCGCCATCACCGTCTCCGGTTTGAAGTCCGAGGAAGACCACGCGATGATCGTGACTGTTCTCGAAGCCTATCTCGGCAAGCAGTGACACGCGACGCTGGTCACGGACGGGTTCCGGCATACAGGCTCAGGCGCGAGAAAAGCGCATCCTCGCGCTCGAAGACGATGACTGCGGGCAGCGCGTAAGGCCCCTCATCCCCCGCTTTGCCACCGTTGGCATCGCGACGATCTGAGCCATTGAGTGTGCATTCGACCGCCACACGAAAACCAGCTCTGTCGCTCATCACGACATGATCGGACAGCGAGAGGCCGTGTCGCAGCACATAGGCCGCGAGCGTATACCGGAAGGAGGCATGGCCGATCACCCGGATGCCATCCGGAAGATCCAGCACGGCCTCGTCCTCAAACATCGGCATCAGCGCGTCGAAGTCGTGACGATTGAACGCGTCGAGCGCAGCAAGTGTCTGATCTTCCAATGACATGGATCTTCTCCCTCTCTATTCTCAACATAGGCTCGTGATCGCCAGCGACAAGATGCGAGCGGGTGTAGGAAGGATCATGCGAGGGGGCGAAGCGCGCCGCGCGTAGCCTTGATGACGGCATCCGTCAAAGGCCTCAAGGCACCCGCCACCGAGCGGCTGACATGCCAGTAGAGCGGCACATCGAGCGGTTTTCCCGCAACCAGTTCCTGCAACCGCCCATCGGCGAGCGCTGTGGCCACCAGGTTTTCCGGGTTCATGCCCCAACCGAGACCGGCGATGGCCGCATCGACAAAGGCATGGCTGGAGGGCAGCCAGTGGGATGGCCCGGTACTGGAGACACCGAGCGTCTGCTCGGCCCAGCGCGTCTGCAGCCGATCCTTGGCATTGAAGGTGATGACCGGCGCCTGCGCCAGGCGCGCGGCCGTCACCGGTTCGTCGCCGAACCAGCGGAGGATGAATTCAGGGCTCGCGGTTGCCAGATAGCGGAGCGCACCGAGCGGACGGCAATCACAGCCCTGGACCGGCTTGGCCGACCCGCTGATGGCCGCCCGGACCTCGCCGCGCTTCAGCCAGTCCGCACTATGATCCTGATCGTCGATGACGAGGTCGAACAAAACGCCGCCGACCTCAGCCATGGCCGGCAGGAACCACGTCGCCAGACTGTCGGCATTGACGGCAATCCTCAGGCTTGGCCAGCCGCCGGTTTCCTCAGCACCCGTCGACGCCAACCCGAGATCCCGGCGCACGCCCTGCTCCAGCAGCCGTACCTCCTCCGCATGACGGAAAAGCCGCTCCCCCGCCTCGGTGGCGCGGCACGGCTGCGACCGGACGACAAGCGATGTGCCCACCTGCTCCTCGAGCTGGCGTACCCGCTGGGAGATAGCCGACTGCGTGACATGCAGGAGTTGCGCCGCGCGGTCGAAACTGCCGGTTCGCAGGACAGCCGAAAGAGCAGCAAGCTGGGCTGGATCAAACATTAAAATCACTTATCCACGATCAGATTTATTAGCTTTTCTAATCCTGAGTCTCGCCTTAGTCAAAGCCGTCTTGACCTGGAGTGCCCCATATGTACACCGCCGCCACCGCCGGGTTTCTTCTCGGACTGAGCCTGATCGTCGCCATCGGCGCCCAGAACGCCTTCATCCTGCGCCAGGGCCTCAGGCGCGAGCATGTTCTGCCGCTGGTGCTGACCTGCGCCATCTCCGATGCGATCCTGATTGCGCTCGGGGTCGCCGGCTTTGCCACGATCCTTTCGCGCCTCGACTGGCTCGAACCGGTCATGCGCTACGGGGGCGCCGCCTTTCTGATCGCCTATGCAAGTCGTAGCCTCCATTCGGCCTGGACCGGCGGCAACAGCCTCAGGGCAGACGGTGCGGATGCCAGGAGCCTGCGTGTTGCCTTCATGACATGTCTCGCCTTCACCTGGCTCAACCCGCATGTCTATCTCGATACCGTTGTGCTGCTGGGATCCATATCGACCCGCTATGCCGGTCACGAGATCGCCTTTGCCCTCGGCGCCATGACCGCATCCTTTTGTTTCTTCTTCACCCTCGGCTACGGCGCCCGCCTCCTGGCACCCCTGTTTGCCAGACCGGTCGCCTGGCGCGTGCTCGACGCCGTGATCGCCGTCGTCATGGCCGCGATCGCCATCAAACTGTTGATCTGACCCACACCCCGCCTACACCTCTAGGGTCTGCACCCCTTGGGTCTGTGGCCTCGGTGCTATATGCCATCTTGGGGGGAGATGAGGAGAAATGCATGTTTCTGACCAACCGCGACATCATCGAGCTGCAGGCTTTCCGCCATGAACTGCATCGCCATCCCGAAGTCTCGGGCGAGGAACGGGAAACGGCACGTCGCGTGGTCGAGGCGCTGCGTTCCTTTGGTCCCTCGAAGCTCCTCACAGACCTGGGCGGGCACGGCGTCGCAGCCGTCTTCGAGACTGGAGAACCGGGGCCAACCCTCCTCTTCCGCGCAGAACTCGATGCCCTGCCGATCGAGGAAAAGTCGCATGCCGCCCACCGCTCGACCATCTCCGGCAAGGGCCATCTCTGTGGCCATGACGGCCACTCGACCATCCTCCTCGCTCTCGCGACGGGACTATCCCGACAGCCCGTAACCAGGGGCAAAGCCGTCTTGCTCTGGCAGCCGGCGGAGGAAGATGGCAGTGGGGCAGCAGCCGTGCTCGCCGACCCGCGCTTTTCCGAAATCCGGCCGGATTTTGCCTATGCGCTGCACAATATGCCGGGCCTTGCCTTCGGCTCCGTTGCCCTGAAAAGCGGCCCGGTCAACTGCGCGTCGCGCGGCATGAAGATCAGGCTGTCCGGCAAGACCGCGCATGCCTCGCAGCCCGAAACCGGGATCTCGCCGATGGCGGCCATATCGACGCTGATGCCGGCCCTGACAGCCCTTTCCTATGACGCGCCGCCTTCGCTCGACTTCAGGCTGGCAACTGTCACCCATGCCTGGCTCGGCGAGCCGGCCTTCGGGATTGCGCCCGGCGATGCCGAGATCTGGGTAACCCTGCGTACGCTGATCGACGACCGGATGGCAGAACTCTGCGAAAGGGCGGAACGCCTGGTGATGGAGGCCGCCGCTCGAGCCGGTCTCGAACAGTCCATCAGCTATCACGACGTCTTTTTCCATTGCGAGAATGCAGCCGAAGCCGTCGCCCACCTGGAACAGGCCCTGACCACCGAAGGGGTGCGCTTCAGCGAGGGAGATCTGCCGATGCGGGCCTCGGAGGATTTCGGCCGCCTGCGCGCCGTCTGCCCCTCGGCCATGTTCTTTCTCGGCGCCGGCGAGACGCACCCTGCCCTGCACAATCCGGATTACGATTATCCCGACGAGCTGACGGCGATCGGCGCCCGGGTTTTCATGGCGCTGATCCGAAAACACCTGGGATGACCAAGTCAGCGCTCAGCTGTCGGGAAAGCCCCGTTCGGCCCATTCGGACTTTGGAACCGCCTTGCCGACCGAAAGCGAGAAGGACACCACCTCGGTCGCATCGTCATCGACCTCGCAGCGGACGGCAATGTTGATCCAGGCGCCATTGATATCGCGGAAGGCCGCAAGCGGCACGTCGACGACATTGCCCTCCCTGAGCCGCAGTATAGGCAGCAGATAGGGCACATAGGCGGGTGTCCCGTTGCGCAACTGCTGACTGAGTTCGGTTCCACACAGCTGGTCACCGCGCTCCTGGCGTGTCAGACCGGCCATGGCAGTCATGGCCGCCTGATCCCCCGATATCGCCGAGGAGAAGAGTTCCGTCACCTCGCGCGGTTCTAGCCGTGCTTCGGCAATCGCGGTCACAACTGCCGGATCTGCGGGCGCATTCTCCGTCGCGGCGTCCGCCTCGGCCTCACCCTCACCCGCCTGGGTCTCCTCGGCTGCCTCCGGCAAAGCCCCCTCGATAGGCGGCGCTTCCGGCAGACTGATCTCCGGCTGGGCAAGCGTCGGCGCGGTCTCGGCCACCTGTTCGGCCTCCTCGGCGGGGCGCGCATTGTCTTCGGCATTGCGCTCGGCTTCGCTTCCGCGGGCAATCTCCGGTCCGCTGTCCCGCTCACCAAAGCGCACCACAGGCCGCAGCACGGGGATCGGTGCGGACGCGGCATCCGGCAGCTCAGGCTCCGTGACCTCTTCCGCAGGGACGGGCACCTGAGGTTCCGGGACCGGCGGCGGCTCAGCCGGCTCTTCCGGGGTCGGCGCCGACTCGGCCTCGGCCCCCTGCTCTGCCGGCGGCTCAGCCGGTTCGGGCTGCGGTTCAGGCTCAGGCTCTGGGACCGGTGGCGGAGCAACCAGGGTCACCTCGACCGCCTGATCCTCTGGCGAGAGCTCATGTGGGCTATCGAAGCTCAACAAGAAGACGGCCACTGCAAGCACATGCAGCAACAGCGAAAGGGCGAGCCCTCCACCGAAGCGCCGCCAGCCAGTCTTCCTCGTATCCGTCATGGTGTGATCCATAGCGACGATTGCGGCAAAAAGGGAGGCGCTAGTGCGCTAAATGACCCGGCAATTGCAAAGACGCACCTTTTCCTTCAATCCAGATAGGACTAAGATGACCATAATTCTAGTCATAACCGTCAGTCGGGAGACACTGAATGACCACCGTCAATATCGCGACCGCAAAGGCCCACCTGAGTGAACTGGTCGCCAAGGCGGAACAGGGCGAAACCATCGAGATCGAGCGTCACGGCAAACCGGTGGCCCGACTCGTTCCTGCAGAGGAGCCCCGCGATCCCATCGATTTCGACTGGCTGGACAGTGTGCTCCGCCAATTACCGGCGACAGAACCGGATGGCACACGCCGCCTGCGTGAAGAAGTCCGCTATTGATGGTCTATCTGGATACTTCTCTGCTTGTCGCATGGCTGACGCGAGAACCATCGGCAGATCGTGTATCATTGTGGCTGCGAACGCAGGAAACAGGCTCGCTGCATATCAGCGGGTGGACCATCACGGAATTCTCCTCAGCCTTGTCGCTGAAACAACGCACCGGGCAGATCAATCTATCTGAGAAAGCCCAGATCCTGGCGGCCTTCAATCGGCTCGTCTCGCGGTCTCTGGTGACGCTCAGCGTGACACCCTCGGACTATCAAACCGCCGCCCGTCTATGCGACCGAACCGAACTCGGCTTGCGGGCGGGAGACAGTCTGCACATCGCAATTTCCGTGAACGCCGGCCTGCCAATCGCCACCCTGGACAAGACGATGTCTCAGGCCTGCAGCACAATCGTCCATCCCGTAACCTCCATCGAATGAAACGAAAAAACCCGCCGGATCGCTCCGACGGGTTTGGCATTTCAGAACTCTCTCGCCTGCTCAGCTGTCCAGGAACGAGCGCAGCTTGCGGCTGCGGCTCGGATGCTTCAGCTTGCGCAGTGCCTTGGCCTCGATCTGGCGGATACGCTCGCGGGTGACCGAGAACTGCTGGCCGACTTCTTCGAGCGTGTGGTCGGTGTTCATGCCGATGCCGAAGCGCATGCGCAACACGCGCTCTTCACGCGGTGTCAGCGAGGCGAGAACGCGGGTGGTCGTCTCGCGCAGGTTCGCCTGGATGGCGGCGTCTATCGGCAGCAGCGCGTTCTTGTCTTCGATGAAGTCGCCGAGATGCGAATCCTCTTCGTCACCCACGGGGGTTTCGAGCGAGATCGGCTCCTTGGCGATCTTCAGGACCTTGCGGACCTTTTCGAGCGGCATGGCAAGCTTTTCGGCCAGCTCTTCCGGCGTCGGCTCGCGACCGATTTCATGCAGCATCTGGCGCGATGTGCGAACGATCTTGTTGATCGTCTCGATCATGTGCACCGGAATACGGATCGTGCGGGCCTGGTCGGCGATCGAGCGGGTGATCGCCTGACGAATCCACCAGGTCGCATAGGTCGAGAACTTGTAGCCGCGGCGATACTCGAACTTGTCGACCGCCTTCATCAGGCCGATATTGCCTTCCTGAATGAGGTCGAGGAACTGCAGGCCGCGGTTCGTGTACTTCTTTGCAATCGAGATGACGAGACGCAGGTTCGCCTCGACCATTTCCTTCTTGGCGATGCGCGCTTCGCGTTCGCCCTTCTGCACCATCGACACGATGCGACGGAATTCGGCGATCGAGATACCGGTTTCGGTGGCGAGATTCTGGATTTCGCCACGGATATCGCGGATCGTCTGGTTCTCTTCCTTGGCAAACTCCTTCCAGCCACGGCCGGAAAGATTGGCGATCGACTTCATCCAGTTCGGATCAAGTTCGGCACCCTGATACTGCTCGAGGAAGGCCTCGCGCTTGACGCCATAGCTTTCGGCGAGACGCAGCAGGCGGCCCTCGTTCTGCATCAGACGCTTGGAGATGTCGTAGAGTTGCTCGACAAGGCTGTCGATGCGGTTCTGGTTGAGAGACAGCGACTTGACCGCCGTCACCAGCTGATCCTTCAGCTCCTTGTAGCGGCGCTCCTGGCCGGATGACAGCGTGCCGGCGCAGGCAAGACGCGCCTCCACCTGCTGGTCCTGCAGCTTGCGCAGCTTCTTGTAGGTGTCGGCGATGAGGTCGAGGGTCTCCATGACCTGGGGACGCAGTTCCGATTCCATCGCGGCCAGCGACAGGTTCGATTCGTCCTCGTCCTCTTCCTCTTCCTCCGGCGGCATGCCTTCACCACCGATGGCGGTGATGTCGTCGTCATCGCTGGCGGCAGCCTGCGGACGGCGCTTGGCGCGCTCCTTTTCCTTCTCCTCGGCCGCCTTGCGGTCGGCTTCGATCTTCTCAGGCGACTGGAACTGCGGAGCAGCCTTGGCTTCCGGACCCGAATAGGTCGTTTCGAGATCGATGATCTCGCGCAGAAGCGTCGTGCCCTCGTTCAACTCGTCGCGCCAGATGATCAGCGCCTGGAAGGTGAGCGGGCTCTCACAGAGGCCAGAGATCATCGTCTCGCGGCCGGCCTCGATGCGCTTGGCGATCGCGATTTCGCCCTCGCGCGACAAGAGCTCGACCGAGCCCATCTCGCGCAGATACATGCGGACCGGATCGTCGGTGCGGTCCGTCGGCTCTTTCTTCTTGGCGGTCGCAACGGCAGTGCCTGCGGTCGGGGCCAGTTCGCCGCCTTCGCTGTCGCCGTCGTCCTCAGCCTCGTCGTCCCCGCCCTGGGCCTCATCGACGTCTTCGTCTTCGATGACGTTGATGCCCATGTCGGAAAGCATGGCCATGGTGTCTTCGATCTGCTCGGACGTCACTTCCTCAGAAGGCAACACCGAGTTCAGCTCGTCCATGGTCACATAGCCGCGCTTCTTGGCGGCCTTGATCATTTTTTTGACCGCGTCATCGGAAAGATCGAGAAGCGGACCGTCCGGCGCGCCGTCGCGTTCGCTGTCGGCTTCTTCGTTTTCTTTGACTTTCGATGCCATTTATCTTGTCGCTTTCCCTGACGTCTGATCACGCTGCTGACCGCCGGAGGAATGGGAGACGGACCACTCACCCGGGCGGATAGCTGTCACTGACCTAACGGAGTGTTGCTTAATTCCTGATTAACTATGGGCATTGCGGTCGCAGCGCCGAAACCTCGATTGTCTGCATGACCGGTCATCATACCAGAGATCCGTCCGAACCCACTTCACCCTTGTGCGCTTGGATTGGTGATTCCCACAATTTTTCCTGACGTCAAGTCCTTCTGCAGACCGGACAGGGAAAATCAACAAAACAAGCCGTTCAACGGCGTCTTTATCACCGATCTTCGCAGATGTAGGACGTCAGGCCCAAGAAACAAGGGGCAAAGGCAGGTTCACACCACCTCGGGGGATTCGGCCTTGGCGCCTGTCAGGAACCAGACCCGCATCGCGCCCTTGCCCTTCACCTCGATCTCGCCGCGCAATTCGAAATCGAAACGATCCTCAAGCCGCTGCTTCAGTCCGTCCGCGACCTGGATGCGACCCGCGACACCATGCGATTCCATATGCGCGGCGGTATTCACCGTATCGCCCCAGACGTCGTAGAGAAGCTTGTTCGATCCGATCACGCCGGCAACGACGGGTCCCGTATCCAGCCCGATCCGCACCTCGACCGCCTCGCCAATCTGTTCGGAAATCCGTCGGCAACAGGCAAGGATGTCGAGAGCCATATGCGCAACCGCCGCCTCGTGATCGGGTTTAGGCTCCGGCAGGCCACCCGCCACCATATAGGCATCACCAATGGTCTTGATCTTCTCCAGCCCATGGGCGCAGGCAATCGCATCGAACTGCGCAAAGACGCGCCCAAGGAAGGCAATGACCTGCTGTGGCTGCCAGCGGGCAGCCCGCGGCGTGAAGTCCACGATATCGGCAAACAGGATCGTCGCGGATGGAATCTGGTCCGCCACCATTTGGGTGTGATGGTCGCGAAGGCGCGTCGCGACAGCTTGAGGCAAGATGTTCTGCAGCAAGCGCTCGGAGAATTGATGCTCGGATTCCAGCGCCATTTCCGCCTGAGCGGCCTCCTTGAAGGCGAAGAAGGAGGTGGTGAAGATCAAAAGAAAGGCGAAGGGCACGGTCAGGTAATAGAGCGTGCTCATGAATGCCGGCCCGACCTGGATGAAGTCGAGAGGCGCCACGAAGAAGATTTCGGTGATGAGAAAGGCAACAAGTCCGAGAGCGGTGACGGAAGCCGACAGAAGCAGCCGTTCCGATCCGAACACCAGCATCGATGCCGCCGCCCCCGGCAGGAAGTAGAAATGCAGCCCAGCCTCTCGCCCGAAGAACATGCAATAGCCGAGACCGAAGATCAGCCACATGGTGCATAGATAAAGTGCGCCGGAAATCGGTCCGTACCGGTGAAAATACGGCGTCAGAGCGTAGAAGACGATCTGCGGCGAAAAGGCGATGATGGCGGGCAACAGCCCGTACCAGTCATAGAAGATGTAGAGCAGAATGTAGGGAATGGTCATCAGGCTGACCATCGCCGAGATGACATTGGTCACCGCAAGCCTTCGACGGATGAGCGGCGGATAACCAGCAGTCCCGATCCGCGCCACCCACCAGACCGCATTCGGCAATCGCCAGAACGAGCGGAGCCTGCGCCCGTTACGGGCTATGAAGTCAAACTCGTGCTGCGACACTCGTGTTTCCGCTAACAGTGGAACAAAGACTTGAATCCCCTATTTGGCGGCGCAGTGCAACAGGTTTGTGCAAACGATTACATCAGCCGTGACCGGTGGCTGCTCCCTTGACGCGGCCGGACATAACGCCGAAGCCATCGATGATCGCTTCCTGATTTTCCATGCGCGCAACCTCGAGCTGAACCTCGTGCAGGGCGCTGATCACCTGCTCGATCCGACTGGCGTCATCGGTCTCCGTTGCCTCGGCAATCTCCCGCTCCAGTTCCATGCGCTGGCGCTTCAGCGCCCTTGCCCGCTTATAGAGAGCAAGCGCCTGCCCATAACCTTCACGGGCATCCTCGGCTGCGGCGATCTCTGTGGCGATCCAGAGCCTGGCATTGCGGATCTGCTGGTCGAGACCCCGCAACAGCGTACCATGACCATGGGCTTCCAGCTTCTGGATGAGGATCTCGCGGCTCAGCGTCGGTCCGGCCTCAGCAACCGCGGTCAGAAGCGACGACCAGAGTTTCTGCAGTGCGGCATGCTCGTAATCGATCGCAGCAATCTCGTCATACTCGTCTTCGAGCAATTGCGGATGATTGACGATCGTCAGCGCCAGCACGCTTTCCCGCAACGTCGGCTGGTCGAGTGCGCCGCGGACAAGACCGGACCGCGCAAGCCGATCCGAGATCGCGCCCCGGCTCGACGCCACAGGTCCCGGCGGGGGCCCGCCATTTCGCGC